>Ga0187893_10015275_pt1 | contig 10312 bp, 12 predicted proteins | sample MA1701074metaG_FD_139574 | JGI IMG/M metagenome (GOLD analysis project Ga0187893, IMG submission 139574) | White microbial mat communities from a basaltic lava cave in the Kipuka Kanohina Cave System on the Island of Hawaii, USA - MA170107-4 metaG ... | reverse complement strand
GGCACGCCGGACGAGGTGATCGGCAAGCTGCAGGCCTATGAGGGGCTGGGAGTCGACAACTTCCTCTATTGCGCCAGCTACGGCCTGCCGATGGAGCTGCAGCGCCGCTCGCTGCAGCTGTTCATCGACGAGGTGATGCCGGCCTTCGCCGAGCGGCGGGAACCGGCGCGCGCCCTGGCCTGAGGCAGCGGATTCGCCATGGGCGCGACCGACGGTTTCCTCGACGGCACGCACTATCGCGTCTCCGGCGCCGGCGCGCCGGTCATCCTGATCCACGGCGTCGGTGCCGACCTGGAGATGTGGGAGCCGGTGGCGGCGCGGCTGGCGCCGACGCACCGGGTCGTCCGCTACGACATGCTCGGCCACGGCGCCAGCGCCAAGCCGCCGGGGCCGTATCGGCTGGACGACTTCGTGGGGCAGCTCGAGGGGTTCGCAGACGGTATCGGCATAGACCGGTTCACGCTCGTTGGGTTTTCGATGGGCGGGCTGGTGGCGCAGGGCTTCGCCCTGGCGCAGCGCGGGCGCATCGACCGGCTCGTCCTGCTGAACACGGTGTTCGACCGCAGCGCCGCGGAGCGCGCGGCCATCGCGGCGCGCGTGCGCGAGATCGCTGAGGGCGGCTATGCCGCGAGCATCGCGCCGGCTCTCGAACGCTGGTTCACGCCGGCGTTCCGGACGCGACGGCCGGACGTGGTCGCAGCGATGCGCCGGCGGATGGAGAGCAACGATTCGGCAGCCTACGCGGCGGCGTACGACGTGTTCGCGACGGCGGACCGCGATCTGGCGCCGGCGATCGGCCGCATCGCGGCGCCGACGATCGTCGTCACGGGCGCGGAGGATCAGCGCTCGACGCCGTCCATGGCGCGGGCCATGGCCGAACGGCTACCGCGGGCGCACCTGCACATCGTTCCAGGCCAGCGGCACATGACACCGCTCGAAGTGCCGGACGTGGTCGCCGCGGTCATCAGCGACGCCATGGCTTCATGGACGACCATAGCGGCGCAATAGGGTGCAAAAAAACTGCGTCGGGCGTATGTCGGCAAGCTGGTGATCGACCACGACCGATACGGGAAAAGAAACAACGCGTCCATGAGGGCGCCACGGAGCTCCCTAGCGGCTAACGATCTGGGGAGGGCCCGCGGGTGCATAGGTCCTGCTGAATTGCTTGAGGCTATCAGCCGAAACCTGCTGGCGGTACTGACGCGGTGATAGTTGGTGGAACTTTCGGAAAGCCCGGCAAAACACCGATGGCGACGAGAAGCCGCAGGCGAGGGCGATCTCTTGGATGTTCATCGCGCTGTAGAACAGGTATTCCCGCGCGTGCTCCATTCGCATTTCGAAATAGAACCGCGAGGGCAAAATCCCCAGATGTTGCTTGAACAGGGCCTCCAGCTTCCTCTGAGTCAACTCGAACCGCCTGGAGACGCTCTCGATCTTCTCCGAGTCGTCGATGTTGTCCTCCATGAACTTGATGATCTTCCTTAGCAGGGCGCGTTCTTTCGAGACCTCGTTCGGCCGTTCGGGGAGCTGACGCTCCGGACCTGCCCGGTGGGGCCGATGGACCAGTCCATTCGCCACCTTTTCGGCCAGTTCGCGGCCGTGTGCCTTGGCGATCAGAGTCAGCATCAGATCAAGAGTCGAACTGCCGCCCGCACAGGTTATGCGCCGTTCGTCGATCTGGTAAATTCGATCGGTGATGCTGACCATGGGATAGTGCTCCCGCAAGGTCGGCGCGATCTCCCAATGCACCGCCGCGTCGTGACCTCCGAGAAGGCCGGCGGCAGCCAGCACGAAGATCCCTGAATCGAACGCGCCCAACACGGTGCCGTGACGGTCGATCTGACGCAGCCAACTCAGCAGGTTCGGCGAACAGTGATCGAGCGGATGATTGCCGGCCACGGCGAAGCAGACCGAAAGCTTCGGGCAATCATGAATGCCGTGGTCGACCGCCAGGGTCATCCCATTGGTCGCGGTCACCGGTCCGCCGTCGGCGGAAATCAAGTGCCATTCATACAAACGGCGTCCGCTGTTGTGATTGGCGACGCGCAACGCCTCGATGGCCGGAAAGAACCCGTAGAACGGAAAATCCGGAACGATCAGAAAGCCGAATTTTTCAGTCATTTCGACATCAAATCACGGGCCTCGACGATATCGCGCGACCTGCTGTGGCGCTGATCGCGTCCCCGACGCCCGACACGCGCATCATCCCTCATGCCTGCAAAAGATGTCAACTTCGCGGGAAGAAGTGCAAATCGCCGAATTCCAGTCAGATGTAGCGTCGCGCCATTCGCAGTCGGAAAAGGCGGGCAGGAATGGCGGTCTCCTCCAGGCACAGCGCACTGAGGAAGCTCCTTGAGGGATGCTACATCACGCTTCCGACGATGTTCTCGGACCCGGCTCTCGAAGTCGATCCGGGAGCGACGCGCAAGGTCGTGCGATCCATCCTCGATCGTGGCATGGACAGCAAGCACGGCACGTTGCTTGTCGGCGGCGCCGCCGGAGATTTCGCGACCCTCACCCTCGACGAACGGCTTGGTCTGATTGACGCCATCCTTGAAGAAGTCAATGGCGCCATGCCTGTCGCCGTCGGCGGCCAGAGCACGTCGACCCGGGAAGTCGTGGCGCTCGCCAAGTCAGCGCGCCGGGCCGGCGCCGACTTCCTGCAGGTCTCTTGCCCGTTCTATTTCGGGCACACGGAGGGCGACTTCCTTGAGCACATTGCGACGGTCGCGTCGGCATCGGATATCGGCTTGATCGTCTACAACACCTTCTGGACGAGCAGCAATCTTTCGTACCGGCTGGTCGAGAAGCTGTCGGAGATTCCCAACGTCGTCGGACTCAAATGGGCGACGGCACGAACCGACAGCATGGAGTTCGAGGAGGTCGTGGCACACTTCTGCGACCGGTTCTGCATCATCGACAACCAGCTGAAGTTCGTCATCAGCCACATGCTCGGCGCACGCGCCTACGAAGTCCATACCTGCAACTACTGGCCGGAATGGGGCGTGCAGCTGGTCGAAGATCTGAACGCCGGCAGGTACGAGAAAGTCCAACGCTCATTGATCGAGAACGTGCTGCCTTTCTATCGGCTGTGGCGGGAGATCGAGACCGAGTTCACGAGCGGCGACGGATATCTGGACAAGGTCTGCATGGAGCTGGTCGGACTGCCGTCGAGCCGCTGCCGTCCCCCGACGAGGGACATCCGCCAGAAGTACCGAGAAAGAGCCCGCGCGATGCTCATCGAAGCCGGGACGCCGAATGTCATCGGACGGCCGGGTGGCGAGAACCCTAAAGGAAAACGCGACTTGAGATAGGGAGTGCCTGACAATGCATCGAGACACGAGAGAACTGGCAAATCGACTTTCGCGCGGAATCATCGACCGGCGACGATTCGTGATGACGGCAATCGCGATGGGCCTCGCCGTGCCGGCGGCAATGGCGCTCGCCGATCGAGCCGTGGCCGCGACGCCAAAGAAAGGTGGCCGATTGCGGTTGGCAAGCACCGGCGCCTCGACCACCGATACGCTCGATCCGGCGCTTATTCTCGACATCTACATGAACCTGGTCAGCTTCGGGCAACTACGGAACTGCCTGACGGAAATCGCACCGGACGGCAGCCTCATCCCCGAACTGGCCGAAAGCTGGGAGGCTTCACCCGATGCCAAGGCGTGGACCTTCAAGCTGAGGAAAGGCGTCGAGTTCCACAACGCCAAGTCGCTCGCGGCGGAGGACGTGGCCGCGTCCCTGAATCACCATCGCGGCGAGGAGTCGAAATCGGCCGCGAAAGACATCATCAAGTCGGTGACCGACATCAAGGCCGGCGACGGCGAAGTCATCGTGACGCTGGCGGAAGGCAATGCCGACTTTCCATATCTCATGAGCGATCCGCACCTAGGGATTTGCCCGGCGAAAGCGGAAGGCGGCATTGATTGGGCGTCCGGGACCGGCACCGGCGGCTACGTCCTTGACTCCTTCAATCCCGGCGTTCGCACCTTCACCAAGCGCAATCCGAACTACTGGAAGGAAGGCCGCGCCCATTTCGACGAAGTCGAGACGCTGTTCGTCGCGGACGTGACGGCGCGGACCAACGCGTTGATCGCCGGCGAAATCGACGCCATGAACAAGGCAGACCTAAAGACCGTCGACCGGCTGAAGGAATCGCCGGACGTAACTGTGCTGGTCGGCCCCAGCAGCCAGCATGTGTCGCTGCCCATGATCGCGAGCGCCCCGCCTTTCGACAATAACGACGTCCGGCTGGCGCTGAAGTACGCCATCGATCGTGAGGAATGGCTGAACAAGATCATGAGAGGCTACGGCAGCTTGGGCAACGATCACCCGATCGGACCGGCGAACCGTTATCGCGCGACCGCCGAGGAAATCCCCCAGCGTCCGTACGATCTAGACAAGGCGAAGTTCCATCTGAAGAAAGCGGGCCTCGACAGCCTCAACGTCCAATTTCATGTGGCGGACACCGCGTTCGCCGGCGCGATCGACGGAGGGCTGCTCTATCAGCAGCAGGCGAAGGGTGCAGGCATCAACATCGACGTCGTGCGCATGCCGGACGATGGGTACTGGTCCGACGTCTGGCTCATCAAGCCGTGGTGCGCGAGCTTCTGGGCCGGACGACCAACCGAGGACTGGATGTTCACGCAAGTTTATTCTTCGGGCGCGTCCTGGAACGAGTCGAAATGGAAACACGAAAAATTCAATGCGCTGCTGGTGGCAGCGCGCGCCGAGCTCGAGGAGACCAAGCGGCGAGGAATGTATGTGGACATGCAGCGGATCCTGCACGATGAGGGCAGTACGGTCATCCCGCTCTTCGCGTCCTACGTCCAGGCGGTAAGCAACAAGATTCAGCTCCCTGAGACCGTCGCCACCAACCTGGAGCTCGACGGCGGGCGGTGCGCCGAAAGGTGGTCCTTTACCTAGGAATGCAAGACCGTTCCGCGCATGAAGTGCGACCCGGCGCCCGCAGCGCGGTTACCGCTTCGTTGTAGCGGTCGAGTCCGATTGCGGAAAAGCGCGGGCAGCGAGTTATGATGATGACCAGTGATCCGAAACCAGCCGGCGACCGCCACGACATTATCGTCGCGCGTAGCGCGTTCGCCTACCAGGCGCACCCGCATATTGCGATCGCGCCCGACGGCACCTGGCTGATCGTCTTCAACAATACCGTCCGAGGCGAGCAGATCCTGCATCCCCCGCACGATCCGCGCTACCGAAACATGCTGACGCGGTCCTTCGATCAAGGCCGCAGCTGGACAGCTCCCGAAGTCGTCCCCGGCTATGAATGGTCCGGCGTCGAGTGTGCGAGCCTCACGCCTCTTTCATCGGGCGAGATCATGTTGAACCAATGGTATTTCGCTTGGGTGCCGCTTGGGCGCGCGTTGAGTGCACACAACCAGGGGAAATTCGATCTGCCGGAGACGTTCGTGTCGGAGATGATCATGTCCGGCGAACTCGAGACAGGCCCCAAGATTGCCGATCGGGCGCGGAGCTTCGCACCATGGGCGCGGGGCAAGGGGCGGACGGTCGTGCATTTCTCGGCGGATAGCGGCGCCAGTTGGTGGGAGACGTACGAAATCGAGACGGCGCCTTATTCGGGCGGTTATGGAATGCGTGGCGCGGTCGAGATGAAGAACGGCCGGCTCATCATGCCGTTGAACGACATCCCGGACTACCAACGAATATTCGTCGTGATCTCCGACGATCTGGGGCGGAACTGGGGAAAACCGATACTCGCCGCGTGGTCGGCCGATCACTTGTTCACCGAGCCCGCCTTGGTCGAGATCGACGGCGGCGCCTTGCTGCTGGCCTTTCGCGACGATCGAACCGGACACGTCTACTCGGCATCTTCCGAGGACGGAGGGGTGAGCTGGAGTGAGGCGACTCAGACCCCGATCAAGGGTTATCCGCCCCATCTGCTGAACCTGCCGGGAGAAGACATCCTCTGCACCTATGGGCATCGCCAGCCCGACTACAGTATCCGCGCGGTGCTTTCCCATGATGGTGGCCGAAACTGGAATGTGGAAAAGACGATCTGCATCCGCGGCGGACTGCCCAACAAGGACCTCGGTTATCCCTGCACAATTGCAACAGATCCCGACGAGTTCTTTACCGTCTACTACTGTCAGGACGCACACGGCATCACCGGCATAGAGGCAACCCGGTGGCGCCGATGAATGATGGAATCGATGCCGCGCGGCCGGCGTGGTGCCGGGATAAGGCCTATCCCGGGAGCCTCTGTGATATCGGTTCCGTCCGGCGTCCCCCTAACCCAAAAGGAGGGGATCAACATGGCACGGGTGGAGTTCGTACCGATCGACATTGATCACAACGGTAAGGTCTACAAGGGCACGTACGCGATCGACGCCGCTGGAGCAATGATCATCGTCTCCTACGGCGGAAAGAGCAGTATGCGGCCGTTCCATGGGGAAGAGTCGACGGCAGCTTCGCTGGCGCGAAACATCCTTCGGAATTTGATAGAAGAAACGTGAGCCGGCCGGCGGACTTGCAGGCTACAGGCAGCGTGATCAGCATCAACATCATCCTGGCCTTCATCGGCTTCGCCGTCGGTGCGGCCATCGGCATAGGAGCATTTGCGCTCGTGATCGAGGGAGCCCGTCGCGAGACCTACCAACTCATGGCCAACCGTCATCCGTGGATACGGCTGCTATCCGTCGTATGGATTCTCGCGTGTGGTGCAGTTGTGGCGATCATCGCCTACCGGCTGGCTGGGTGAACTGGCGGGGCACGCGGAGAACGCGACGGCGGCAGCAATTCGCCCTTCGCGCCCGGGCGGCCTCGCCGGCAGCGCTATTCCACTGATCTGGCACGGGAGATTTCAGACCCTCCCATCCGCAGCGACTGCGTACCGATGTCCTGAACGAAATCTACCGGCTGGAAGGATTCTTCGATGCGGCCACCGCCGCCGCCGACCTGTATCAGGTGCTGCTGCAGAACAACTACTGGCCGGCCGACGCGCCGGCGCCGGAACCGCTGCCGACCAGTTACCTGGCCTACCCAAACTTGGCCTGCACCCCCCGAGGGCATCGATCGCCTCGGGATTCGTGCGCAGTAACCCGGATCGGCGACGCCGAGCCGGCGGGCGTTGTCAGCGGGTCGCCGGCTTCGCGAGCTTGTTCGCGATCCAGGCGACGAACGAGCCATAGAGGACGACGGACATGATCCCCAACGCCTTGTGGTCGACGACCAGGTCGAACGCCTCGCCGAAACCCGCATACAGGAACAGAGCGAACACCGGGATGGCCAGCGCCCAACCGACGATGAGCGACGGGTAGTCCGGCTTTCCGTCGGGGCGCCGCAGACGCTCTTGCGCCACCGTCACCCCGAGCCCCAGCCCCACGCAGATTCCCGCAATCGACACCAGGTGCGACAGCCGATACCCGAAGGCGCGCGCCCCGCTATCGACGGGCGCTCCGTCGATGGCATCCATCGCCAGAAAGACCGCGCCGAAATGGACCGCGGCGACGACAAGCATCGCGATCGCGCCGGCGAGCATGAACAGCACTGTCATGATGATGTTCGGCATGATCAGTTCGTATGAGGATCCGCCCCTCGAGTGTCTCAGATGCGAGGGTAGCGCATTGCGCCCTGGGGAGCCAAGCCGGCCGCCTGTACCCAGGACGACTCATCAGAACGGGCACCCGCCGTTCATGCGCATCGATGTCGGCGTCTCGTATGGCACCACTATGACCCTGACGCCGGTGGCTATGGATTCCGACTTTCGCCGGAATGACACTATGAGTTGATGGTCGCGGCCGGCGCTGCTCCAGACCATTCTCTTCCAGTCACTCCGCCGACGCATCGCCGTTGCCGGAGGTAACTGCTCCCGCATCGGGGCGGAGAAAGATCGAGCCGGATGTGACACCCGTCACGGCGATCGGGTGTCCGCGACATTGAGCTGAAACAGACGCCGCCCATATGCCTGATCCCGGAGCGCGCAGCGCGCTCGGCATTGCAGTTGGAGAAAAAGTCATGAGGGCACTCACGCCCCTCGGCGGGCGATTGACCCGCCTCGGCCTGGCGTTCGCCGCGCTGGTGTCGTTCGCAGCCCTGGCCGGCCCAGCCGCGGCCGGTGACTGGAATCATCGGCATCACCGCCACCGGCACCACCACAATCACGGCCACTTCTCGTTCCAGTTCGGGAGCCCGGGCTACTACGCGCCGCGGGGCCACTACTACGCGCAGCCGCGCTTCTACTACCCGCCGCCGGCGTATTATCCGCGGCCGGCCTACTATGCGCCGGGACCGTCCTTCAACATCGTGATCCCGTCCGGCCGCCGCCATTAGGCCCGCGTGGGCTATGGCGCGGCGCCCGACCACGCCTCGCACGATGACGCGCAGAGGCTGCTGATCCAGCGCGTCATCACCGCTTGGCGGCCGGCCGCTTGCCCTCGCCGGCGGAGGCGCTGTCGGTGCGGCGGCACTGTCCCTCGAAATGGGCACCGGCGTCGATCGACAAGGTCTGATGGACGATGTTGCCCGTGACCTTGGCCGTCTTCTCGAGCGCGACCGTGACCGCCTTGATCTCGCCCTGCACGGTGCCGCAGACGCGCACGGTCTCGGCGGTGATCGTGCCGCGCATGTCGGCACCCTCGCCGATCTTGACGGAGTGACTCTCGACATCGCCCTCGACATGGCCGTCGATCTGGATGTCGCCCGCGCAGGTCATGTTGCCCTTGATGGTCAGGTCGGGACTGATGATGGACAGCGCCGCCCCGCGCGCGGCAGTCCTTGGGGCGGTTTCCGCGGTTGACGCAGGCGCCGGTGATGCCGGCGATGCCGGTGTCGTCGGGGCGGTCGTCGGCTTGCTATCCCGTGAGAACATTGCTCCACCTCGGATGGGTCATTGATGACGATGTGCGCCGGCAAGTCGCAAGCGCCACAATAGTCGCCGATGCTCATGGCTTTGGCAACGCGATCAAGAGCGCCGAACGTCGCACAACCCTCGGGGCCGCTTCATCACAATGAGCGGTTTGCACCGCTGAGCGCCCCTGTGCAGACAGGAGAGCGCTGACTCAGCGACTTGCGACGACTACCAGATGATCGTCGCGACTCCGATGATCAGGGCCCAGACCCCGCCGCTGACCATCGCTGCGAAAACGGCCGTCTCGTGACGCCGCCACTTTCGTCCTGTCCAGCGCCTGTCACGGGCGCCCAGCGGCGCGCCGCGCAGACGGGACACCATCGCATCAAACATGGATTGTCACTCCCGTCGCCGGCGGAGCATGCCGTCAGCGACCGACCCGGGATTATGTCCACGCAACCTTATTGCGCCGGAGAAACCGCCGGTGTCCAGGGCAAACGACCCGCCTCGAAATTGACATGAAAAAGACTCGCGCGCGGCGGTCGAAGCGTGGTGCGCGCGAAGCGGCGCGTCAGTCCGTGCCTGCCTGCCGCCGCTGCAGCACGGCCAGGCCCACTGCGGCGGCGCGGTCGATGTGCTCGATGCAGACGGCCTGGGCCTCGTCGGGATTGCCGGACTTGAGGGCGGCGGCGAGGCGGTGCATCTCGGCCAGGCTGTCGGGGGCGCGGCCGGGGTGCGAGACCGAGGTGGCACGCAGGTAGGTGACGCGGGCGTGCAGGGAGCTGATCAGGCGCCGGACCACCTCGTTGCCGCACGCGCCGAGCACGACGTCGTAGAATTGCGCCGTGGCCTTGACGATCGCGCGCGTATCATGGGTGGCGAAGGCGCGCTCGAGCGTCGCCATCACGGCATCGAGGGCGGCATGCTGCTCGGCGCCGGCGCGTTCGGCGAACAGGCGGGCGGCCAGGCCTTCGAGGGCGCGGCGGACCTCGTAGATCTGCCGTGCCTCGTCGAAGGTGAGCGTCGCGACGATCGGGCCGCGGTTGGGCAGGGTCTGCACCAGCCCTTCCGATTCGAGATGGCGGAGCGCCTCGCGCACGGAGGTGCGGCTGACCCCGGTCATCTCGCACAGCTCGCGCTCGATCAGGCGGTCGCCCGGCTTGAACTGGAAATTGAGGATGGCGTCGCGCAGAACCTCCAGCACCTGCTGGCGCAAGGTCACGGTGCTGCGCACGACGCGCATGGAGGGTGCGGCTGGCGGAGATGGCATGAGTGCGGCGGCGGCAGGCTCGAAAGGTTTCAGACATTAGAATAACGATCGTAAGACAATATCTTAATACAATATTGTCGGACAAATATGACCGACAGGCAAAGCGCCGTGCATCAATTCTGCTGCGCCGGCGGCTCCATCGTAGCCGGGGGCGGCGCGGTCTGTCGACCGCCAAACATCAGCAGCCCGCCGATGACGATGGCCGCGGCGAT
>Ga0187893_10015274_pt1 | contig 10312 bp, 9 predicted proteins | sample MA1701074metaG_FD_139574 | JGI IMG/M metagenome (GOLD analysis project Ga0187893, IMG submission 139574) | White microbial mat communities from a basaltic lava cave in the Kipuka Kanohina Cave System on the Island of Hawaii, USA - MA170107-4 metaG ... | reverse complement strand
TTCAGTTTGGCTCACAAAACTAATCCTAATATGCTACAAACACCCGTTTGTTTTTAGTGTAACCTTAACAAAGTCAGGCAGGTTGCATAAACAAACAAGCGTAATTTTATTATGGAATACTGACTGTAAAAGCGCGGCAAAAGTAATAACTTCACTTATTATTTCTATAAAACCTGTTATATGAAAAATTTTCTACTTGCTGGTGTGGCCGGTGCGCTGCTGCTGAGTGGCTGTTCTGCTTATAAAGCAAGCCGTACGCCTGATGATGTGTATTACTCTCCCGCAAGGCCCGCAATAGAGCGTGCAGGTGAAGACAGGTATGAAGATTATTCAAACGGTGATGACAATTACCTGCGTATGAAAGTACGTAACCGCTATCAATGGAATGCCCTTGATGATTACAGTTACTGGAACGACAGCCGTTATGATTTTGGTTATAGCTGTGTTCCTTCCCGCCAGGTAATGTTAAATCCTTATTATGGCATCAGTGTTTGGAACCCTTACTATTCAAGACCTTGGGGCTATTATTATAATCCTTTGTACACAGTTGTTTACTATAAGACGCCCAAGGCTTATTATGGCAATACATCCAAATCTAATCTTACAGCTTACAGAAATGGCACTTACTATAATTCCAACAGGCAAAATTTTGGCAGTTTGCTGAAGAGTGCGTTTAGTAACAATAACGGATACAACAATAACAACAATAACAGTTATAATCCATCAAGGTCATTTAACTCAACCGTTACACCAACCAGCAGTGCCGGTGGCCGCAGTGGTGGTTTTAACAGCAGTGGCAGCAGTGCACCAGCTTCAAGACCGCCGAGATAATATTTTTTCAAATAGTTTTATTCAGCAACAAATAATCAATACATCAGTTTTATACTGTAGCAATATTGCTATATCACAACGCAACAGCATGAAGAAAATCTTTGCCTTCTTTTTTGGAAGTACTGTTTTCTGCAACTTAAGTTTTGCCCAGCAGCCGGATGATGCATTAAAATTCGGATGGTTTACACCCAATGGTACGGCAAGAAATCTTTCCATTGGCGGCGCAATGGCTTCGTTGGGCGGCGATATTACCAGCAATCATATAAACCCCGCAGGCATTGGTTTGTATAAAACAAGGGAATTTGTTTTTTCTCCGGGTATTAACCTAAACAATAACAAGATCAATTTTCTTGACACAAAAAGCACGCAGACAAGAAGTGCTTTTGCTTATGGTACAGGCGGCATTATATTTGGCAGTCCCAGCAGGTATAAAGGTCCTGTGGCAAGTACCGCTTTTGCAATTTCGGTAACGCAACTTGCGAGTTATAATAACCATACTTATTATAAAGGCAATAACAGCTACAGTTCTTATTCAGAAAAATATGTGGAGGAATTGGTAAGAGATGGCGCTAATGAAGATGCCGCTTTAAAAAATTATGTTTTTGGCTCCTCACTTGCTTATTATACTTACCTGGTAGATACAACGCTCGATGCAAACAACCAGTTAAGCGGTTACAGATCTTTGGTTCCTGTTGGCACAGGCATACAACAGGAAAGAGATGAAGATACTAAGGGCGGTTTACATGAACTTGCTTTTGCATTCGCCGGTAATATGGCAGACAGGTTGTACCTCGGCATCGGATTGAATATTCCGATTCTCGGTTATACACGAAATCTTACTTACACTGAAACAGATATAAGCGGAAATACCAATAACAATTTTGCATTCTTTACCTACAAAGAAAATTATAAAACAAATGGCATTGGTCTCAATGCAAAGCTGGGACTAATTTATAAATTGAATAACAGTATAAGACTGGGTTTTGCTTTTCACACACCCAGCATTATGCAGTTAACAGATAAGCAACGCACAGAAATAACCACCAATACAGAAGCTTATGCAGGTGAAATAAAAGCAACAAGCGATGAATTTAACAGCGGCAATGCAGGTGAAATAACCTACCGCGTTACCACACCTTACCGTGTCATTGGCAGCATTAGTTTTTTGCTAAGCCCTGTGGAAGAAACCAAAAAGCAAAGAGGTTTTATAACTGCTGATCTTGAGTATGTAAATTATCGTGGTGTACGGTATAATGTGTTACCAGAAAATGAAGGCGATCAAATTGGTGTTGATTATTATAAAGCTTTGAACGATGTTATAAAAGATTACTACCAGGGCAACATCAATGTGCGTGTGGGCGGGGAAATAAAGTTTGATCCCTGGGCCGTAAGATTAGGCGGCGCTTATTATGGCAGTCCTTATGCTGACAAGGAGCTAAAAGCCAACCGCATTATGGCAAGCGGGGGCATTGGTTACCGCAACCGTGGCTTCTTTATTGATCTTACCTTATCAGAAACTTTCAATACCGATGTAAACTTTCCTTACCGTTTAAACGATAAGGCCAATGTGTTTGCAGAAACAAAAAACAACAGGGCAAATATTGTGGCAACAGCTGGGTTTAAGTTTTGATTTTTTTTGGGGCCCGGCTTTAATGCTTTTGGGATCGTTCCTTGCGTCGCACACTTCCTCTGTAGTACAGCGGTCGGCACGGCGAAGCCGGTCTGAACGCGGGTTTCATGTGCCTCTGTGGACTAATGGTTCATGGGTGATTGTACATTTTGTTTTTCATGCATCTTTTACCGAAGCGTAGTTTTGGTGCGTGAAGACACGCACCAGGGCAGCAAGGTTCAACTATCAACTACTCAACTTTTCCACCACTCAACTTATCAACCTGTCAACTTCTCAACCTATCAACCATTCAACAACTCAACCTGTCAACCCTCACTCAATACGGCGAAGGACTTACACTCGTCCAGCCACCATCAATAATCAAACTCTGCCCTGTAATATTTCTTGCTGCAGAAGACACCATGAATAAAGCTGCATTGGCAATATCCCGTGTGGTGGCCGGTCTGCCCAATGGCGTAATGCGGCTCCAGGTTTTTTCATAGTCCTCATCATGTTGTGTTCTTTCTGTAAGTGTGGCACCAGGTGCAATGGCATTAACATTAATATTGTAAGGGGATAGTTCTATCACTAAATTCTTTGCAAGCATTTCCAAACCTGCTTTTGTTATGGCATAAGCCGCCAAATTTTTATGCGCCTGGTGCCCCACTACGGAACTCATAAATAAAATACTGCCACCGCTTTCCTGTGTTTTCATTTGTTTGGCGGCAGATTGCGCCAGGAAAAAGCTGCCGCCGAGATTTAGCCGCATTACTTTATTAAACGAATCTTCAGTGTATTCAAAAAAATCAGCAAATAAAGTAATACCTGCATTGGCAATAACAATATCTATTTTACCAAATTCGTCTACTGCCCTGTCTGCCATCTGCTGAATAAATGTTACATCACCTGCATCGCCGTGCAGGCCTATACAATTGCCCTTGTCTTTTTTAATAAGATCAACAGCCACGTCTGTAAGCAGTTCATCAACATCATTCAGCAAAATGGAGGCGCCCTGCAAAGCAAGCTGTTTGCATATTTCAAAACCTATGCCCTGTCCTGCACCCGTTACTATAGCCACCTTGCCCGTAAATAGAGTTGAAGCCATCGTTATTTTTTGAATAAAGTTTACAGCTAAGAAGCTGTTTAAATTTAATTTGCCACATTAATTTTGAAACTGGACGATGCCATTTCTACAGCAGATGAACGGATTGCGACGCAACGATGATGCTATAAAAACTGCTGCTGGTATCACAATCATTCATTTTTAAACAGCTTCTAAGATCGGAATTTTTTACAGTGGCAATACTGCTAAATTTATTTTCAATATTGCTTTCGTTTATTCCGCACTGTGTAAATGACCCTCAAATCTGTAAAATTGGCGACATGTTTATGTGCTTTCAGGTTAATACCCGTCATCCATTTTTCATTGATGCGGTAATACAATCCCCAGCGGTGAAACCATGCAGTATAATAAGGTGTTTTATCAAGCAGGTAAATACCCAACTGCTGCGAAAAAATAAAACGGCCCCATAAAAATTCATGTCCAATCATTGTACCTGCTTTCAAAGCTGAAGCGTCTATACCCGAATCTTTCATCTGCTGCCTGTCTGCATTATCGTGATAAAATTCCACACCTGCAGTAAATGCATGTGTATTCCCTGTTTGAACAGCATACTGCGCACCCACACCTAACAATCCATATTTTGTTTTCGACTCATCATTGGTACCACGTGGTGCACCGAATACCCATACATCTGTACGGTTTATTTTATTGCTGTGCTGCTGCCTGTAATATTGCAGTTGAGGCAGCACCTGTTTTTTACCATTTGGGAAATAGCAAACTACGGCTTCACCTGTAATCCAGTTTACACCTTTATTGGGCAGTTTTATGCCACCGTTTGACAAATGCCGGTATGTAGCACCCAGCATCAGTTGCCATTTTTCACTTAACTGCAGATATGGCTGTATACCCAAAGAAAGATACCCGCTGATATGTGTGCTGTACGAATTATTATTGGGATTATTTACCATATCAAATGGGTTGGATAACCACGCAAAACCTGCAGCCATACGTACATGTGTACCCATGCGTTTACCCCATCTTATTTCCGGCTCTATAAAATAAGCAGCAAGGGTTCCGTTACCAAGCACTTTATTATCATAATCAAAATACACAAGGCTAACACCCTGCACAGGAAAGCCAAAAAATTTTTTATAGGTAAGCGAATCTGTTTTGCGCCAGGCATAATCTGCCTGTATGCCAAAAGGCCTTGATCCTTTTGTGTTCTCCACATCTTTTGAATGCGCATATACAAAGCCATAAGAAGGGCTTAAGCTCCATCTTCTTTCTACAGTATCCTGTGCAAAAACATTACTGTAAAACAGGGTGAATATTATGCAGCAGAAAAATATGCTCACGTGAATAATAACATTGAAAATAAAAAAGGGCGGTGATTGTATTGAATAAGATGCGTAATGTTCGCGGCCGGACGGCTGTGCCGACCGACCGCTGTACTATGCAGTAAAGAATGAAAACCGCAGAGACGCTAAGGCGCAAAGTGGTTTTTTCTTAGCGTCTCTCTGTCTCTGCGGTTTTTCTTTGCTCACCATTGTTCTTCAGTACAAGTGTGCGACGCAAGAGGCGATGCCATTACTACAAATGCCCGGCTAAAAAAACACTTGCCCTTACATGCTTAATGCGAATCTCTTGTAACTTCACTTCCGGAACCACCCTTCAGAAAATCCATATCGCAGCCAAGATGTGATTGCTCAACATGCGTTTGATACAAATGCACATAACCACGTGGATGCATCTTCTCAGTTGGTTTCCGCGCAGCTTTGCGTTTTGCCAGTTCTTCTTCTGAAACTTCTAACTGCAAAGACCTGTTATGCGCATCGAGGCTTATCATGTCTCCGTTCTGCACAAGCGCCAAAGTGCCTCCTGCCGCAGCTTCGGGCGAAACATGCAATACCACTGTGCCAAAACCGGTACCACTCATTCTGCCATCTGAAATGCGTACCATATCTGTAACACCCTGCTCCAGCAATTTTTTAGGTAAAGCCATATTACCAACCTCGGCCATACCGGGATAACCTTTCGGGCCAACATTTTTTAACACCATTATACTTGATGCATCAATCTCCAATGCAGGGTCATCTATACGTGCATGATAATCTTCTATATTTTCAAACACAACTGCTTTGCCGGAATGTTTCAATAATAAAGGTGTGGCAGCGGATGGCTTTATAACCGCGCCATTGGGTGCAAGGTTTCCTTTTACTACAAGTATGCCTGATTCCGGTTTGAATGGTTTCTCAAATGTGCCAATGATATTTCTGTCGCAGACTTCTGCCGTGGCACAATTCTCTCCTGTTGTTTTACCATTCACAGTTATTGCATCATTATGAATGATGGATTGCATCTCTTTTATTACCGCGGGCAAACCGCCGGAGTAATAAAGGTCTTCCATATAATTTTCACCAGATGGCTGAATGTTTGTAAGCAACGGAATCTGCTGTGAGTATTTATCAAAATCATCAATGTTTAACTCAACACCAATGCGGCCTGCAATAGCCAGTAAATGAATTACAAAATTGGTAGAACCACCAATAGCCGCATTTATCATGATGGCATTTTCAAACGCCTTGCGTGTAAGAATTTTTGAGAGTGTAAGATCTTCTTTCACCATTTCAACAATACGCCTGCCGGATAATTGCGACAGTACTTTTCTTCTTGCATCTGCAGCAGGTATGGATGCATTATTGGGCAAGGAAAGTCCTAATGCTTCTACCATTGCCGCCATTGTAGAAGCTGTACCCATTACAGCGCAATGGCCCGGTGTACGTGCCATACATGCTTCTGCATCTAAAAATTCTTCCTTCGTTATTTGCCCCAGTTTATGCATTACATCAAAACGCCACACATCTGAAGTACCGATATTTTTGCCTTTCCAATGGCCTTTCAGCATTGGCCCGCCGGATATAACTATCGTTGGAATATTTACACTGCATGCGCCCATCACTAATGATGGTGTTGTTTTATCGCAACCGCAAAGAAGCACCACACCATCAACAGGATTGGCACGAATAGACTCTTCCACATCCATGCTCACCAAATTCCTGTACAGCATGGCTGTAGGTTTTATTAATGTTTCCCCCAAACTCATTACAGGAAATTCTACAGGGAAACCACCTGCTTCCAGCACACCTTTTTTTACTGCTTCGGCAAGATCCCGAAAGTGGGCATTACAGGGCGTTAATTCGCTCCATGTATTACAAATACCAATAACAGGTTTACCTTCAAAAAAATCAGGCGGAATGCCCTGGTTCTTCATCCATGCACGATAGATAAAACCATCTTTTCCTTTTTTACCAAACCAGTTTGTGCTGCGGAGTTTTTGTTGTGCCATATTGTATGCAATCAGGTTTTAAAGATAAGTGTTTTGAATTTTGTGTACCCAACTGCAGGTTAATAATTGGGCTGTTGTTGCGTCGCACTCTTCTGCTGCCGAAGCTCTGCGCAGCAAGAGCGAAGTACATGCCTTGTACAGTTTAAGCTGTATGCAGCTTCTCTCAAAAGTAAAGTATATTAATACGTGAGACACGCACCAGGGCAGCGGTTTATAAAGATTCTACTAAATTATCAGGCGACAGGAACTTTTTATACATTTTAATTTCTGCAAATAAATTATTTTTGAGAAAATGATTTTATGACAAAGGCACAAACAATAACTATTGAGAAAAAAAGGTTTACAATTTTGCCTGAAAAAGAATATCTCGACTTGCTCCAGGATATTGCGGATTTAAAAAAAGTAATGAAAAAAAGAAATGAACCGGGTATGGAAGCAAAAGCATTTTTTAAAAATCTTGCTGCAAAAAATAAAACAGCAAAAAAATAATGGCATACGTTGTAATTATTAAAAGAAGCGCCCAAAAACAAATTGAAAAACTTCCGGCCTACATTATTCCGAAAGTACGTGCTGTTATTCTTTCTTTAGAAAATCAACCAAGACCTGCCGGATGTGTAAAGCTTACTGGCAGTGACAATATTTACAGAATAAGAGTTGGTGATTACCGTATTGTATATGAAGTATCAGATGACGTTCTTACTGTTTACGTTTTTGATGTTGACCACCGTAAACAAGTATATCGTTGATAAATATATCTCAAATATTTTCAGTATTTGGATTAGCACCCACACAAAGAGTATGACATAATGTAAAAACTGTACAATATGTTAAAACCAATTAGAACAGAAAACGATTACGAAAGCGCTTTGGAACGCATTTATAAACTAATGCAAAAAGATTTAAAGGAAGGTTCAAAATCTGCTGAAGAACTGGAACTGCTTTCCATATTGGTGGAAGCGTATGAAAAAAAGCGTTATCCCATACCGGCACCTAACCCGATAGCGGCCATCAGATTCAGGCTGGAACAAAGCGGCATAAGTGAAAAAGAACTGAACAAAATTTTAGGTGGCAGAAGCCGCAAATCAGAAATACTTTCGGGCAAAAGAAAGTTATCTCTTTCAATGATAAGAGGATTGCATAAAAAATTAAATATTCCCGCAGAGGCACTAATAGCAGAATATTGACTGGTTGCAAAAGTTACCCTTATTCTGCAGACATTGCCGATATGCAATAATGAAACTTTATTACCTGCCTTTTTAAAAACCATATTTTATTTACTAAAATGTGCTTTCATAGCTTTCGGATAGTCTGTAATTGCAATCTCCGGTTCTGCAATTTCAGGATGCCATAATTTTTCCCATTCAAAACTGTAATAACCTTTGTAACCGTCTTTGTACAACAGGTCAATTCCTTCAAATATGGGTACTTCGCCTTTACCAAGTAAACAGTAATTTATTTTACCATCAGCGATAGTATTGTCTTTGATATGTGTATGATGAATATATTTTTTGAGTTGCGCATACATTTCAGATGGCGGTTCTTTTGTTGCATTCCACATATTGGCGAGATCCCAGATTAACCCGGCATCCGATCCTTCTGCTGCCTGCATGATCTTTACAATATCCGCAATCCATACCGCATCCCCATGCGTTTCCATTAATACAGTCACATTACTTCCTTTTGCATATTCTCCCAATACTTTTAATCCGTTTGCAATAAGTTCTATGGTTTCATTTTTATCCTGCTCTTTGGGAAAATTATTGGGAAAAACGCGTACATACGGGCAGTCTAATGCATGAGCAAGATCAATAAATTGTTTCGCCGCATCGAGGTTTTTTTGCCGTTCACCGGCTTCTTTATAATGCAGTGTTGCTGAGGAACCGAGATTAACAAAATGCAGGTTTTTATCCTCCATTATTTTCTTTGTTGCCGCAATATTTTCTTTCTTAAATACAGGACACTTAGTGAGATCCATTTCTCTTAAAATGCCCCTTATTTCCAACCCATCGTAATGATTGGCAACTGCAAAATCCGTGATTTGCATAAAGGTCCAGTCAGGGCAGCCAAGGGTGGAGAAAGAAAGCAAGGGCGCGGCTTTGCTAAAACTCATTAATGGCGATGCAAATGCAGCACCGGCAAGCGCTGTGGTTGTTCTTATAAATTTTCTTCTTGAATATTCCATCATGGTATTTTTAAAAACTCGTTGATTACTGCTGACTAAAATTATGCTGTACAAGTGTGCGACGCAACGGAAGCATCATACTTATTCTATAGTTTGGTTCATAAAAACATAAGAATACACTAATTTCTGCTTAAAACTAATTGATTCTTTATCTTGTTACCTGATAAAATTATTTCTTTGCTGAATAACAATGTTGATTATGGCAGATTTATTTAACCGTGTGGACTGGATGCATGGCCGTAATATTTATGAAGTGAATATAAGGCAATATACGCAGGAAGGAAATTTTAGCGCATTTGCAAAGCACCTGCCAAGGCTGAAAGATATGGGTGTAAAAATTTTATGGCTGATGCCCATTACACCGATCAGTATTGAAAAAAGACAGGGCACACTTGGCAGTTATTACGCCTGCAGCAGCTATACAGCCATTAATCCTGAATACGGAACACTTGATGATTTTAAAACACTGGTACATAAAGCACACAATGCAGGCATGAAGCTGATCATTGACTGGGTGGCAAACCATACCGGCTGGGATCATCATTGGTCAAAAGAACATCCTGACTGGTATTTGAAAGATGAGCTTGGAAGATTTTACGATCCTAACGGATGGGAAGATGTTATTGATCTTAACTATAAGAGCGATGATATGCGCAAAGCGCTTATTGAAGCTATGCAGTACTGGGTAAAGGAATGTGATATTGATGGGTTCCGCTGCGATATGGCACATCTTGTACCGCTTGATTTCTGGGTAGATGCAAGAACAGAATGCGATGCGCTGAAACCATTGTTCTGGCTGGCAGAATGCGATGTGATGGAATACCACAAAGTGTTTGATGTTTCTTATGCATGGGAATGGATGCGCATAACGGAAGAAATGGTAAAAAGAAGTTTATCGCTGCAGACAAAAAGAGATGTATTGCTGAAATATTCGCAATACCCCAAAGGTGCGAATAAATTATTTTTCACTTCCAATCATGATGAGAATAGCTGGAACGGAACCGAGTATGAAAAATACGGCGCAGCAGCAAAAGCGATGACGGTGTTTACATGCACGTGGCCGGGTTTGCCTTTGCTTTACAGCGGGCAGGAATTACCCAATCAAAAGCGCTTAAAATTTTTTGAAAAAGACCTGATAGAATGGCAGCCCAATGTATTGCTGCATGATTTTTACAAGAAGCTTTTTCATCTCAGGTTTATAAACAATGCATTGCACAACAATGCGCAGTTGTTTACACTTGCAACCGAAGCAGATGATAAATTGCTTGCATACCTGCTGGT
>Ga0187893_10015273_pt1 | contig 10312 bp, 7 predicted proteins | sample MA1701074metaG_FD_139574 | JGI IMG/M metagenome (GOLD analysis project Ga0187893, IMG submission 139574) | White microbial mat communities from a basaltic lava cave in the Kipuka Kanohina Cave System on the Island of Hawaii, USA - MA170107-4 metaG ... | reverse complement strand
GAGGCGGGCGCCTTCGGCACCGGCGGCTTCGGCGGCGACAAGCCCATCGGGCACGACCGCTTCTCGACCGACACGCTGCAGGCCGTGCGCCGGATTCCGAGCGCGGGCCATCTGGCCCGCGTCGACGAGTACGTTTACGCGCCGCAGGTCGATGCGTCGAAGAAGAACGCCTATGCGATGGTGATCGGGCTGCATCCCGGCGCCGCGCTGCGCGCGATCGGCGAGGTCGACTACGAGAACGCCCGCGTCGTTGCCGGGCGCAACCTGCTGGCCGGCGATGCGAACTCCAACGTCGCCGTGGTCGGGCGCCTGTACGCCGCGCAGCGCCTCGGCATCGCCGATCCCGCGGAACTGACAGGGGCAGACAAGCAGATCGTCCTCGACGATCGGCCATTCCAGGTGGTCGGCATCTACAGCACCGCCAACGACTTCGGCGACAACCATGTGTTCGTGCCGATCGGCGCGTTCCGAAACACGTACCGCCCCGGCACTCGGCTGTCGAAGATCTTCGTCACCGTCGATGCGGTCGCCAACGTCGAGCCGGTGGTCGCCGAGCTGAAGCAGGCGCTGTTCGAGGAGGCCGACGTCGTCACCGCCCCGGAGGCGGTCTCGACCGCGCGCACGACGCTCGGCACGCTGGCCGTGTCGAGCGCTTACGCATCGGTGCTGCTGTTCGCGATCGGCGCGGTGCTCACCGTGTTCGTGATGATCCTCAGCACGCGCGAGCGCGTGCGCGAGATCGGCACGCTGAAGGCGATCGGTGCGTCGAACCGCGAGGTGGTCGTGCAGTTCCTGTGCGAAGCCTTCGGCGTCAGCGGGCTCGCCGCCGCCGGGGCGCTGCTGCTCGCGCTGCCGCTGGCGCCGCTGCTCGGCGCGGCGCTCGGCGTGCCGATCGCGTTCGACCGCACCGTCGTGCTGCTCGTGCTGGCCGGATCGGCCGCCTTCGCCGCGCTCGGCAGTCTTTACCCGGTGCTGCGCGGCGTTCGGCTGAGCCCGATCGAAGCGATGAGGAGACCCACATGACCATGCTGCGCATCGGCGCGCGCAACCTGTGGCGCGGCAAGCTGCGCCTGCTGCTGGTGGCGGCGCTGATCGGCGCGCCGTTCTTCCTGCTGCTGGTGATGCAGTCGATCGGCGACGCGGTGCAGCGCCAGACCGAAAGCCTGAAGCAGAACGTGAACAACACGCTGCAGTTGCGCGCACGCGGCTCGATGGGCCACGTCAACATGGTGGGCAACCAGGCCATCCTGCCGCAGGACGCGCTCGCCAAGGTAAAAGGCGTGCCGCACGTGGCCCGGGTCGAGCCGTATCTGCTGGCGATGACGCCCACCGAGGGCCACAACTTCGCGATGGTCATCGGCGTCGACCCGAAGGACACGCGCCGCCTCGAATCGCACGGCGAGGCCGGCAGCCCGAAGATCCTGTTCGGCCGCGACCTCGCCGAGGGCGATCTCGGCAAGCCGGTCGCGATCGTCGGCCAGGGCGTCGCGAAGTGGGCCGGCATCGAGCCGCAAGACCTAGGCAGCGCCAGGCTGACGCTCGACCTGAAGCGCACGCATCCGGTCATCTTCGCGCTCGACCGGCCGCCGCTGACGCTCACGGTCGTCGGCGTCTACGCGAGCGGCTACGTGTTCGGCGACATGCAGGTGTTCATGCCGATCGACACGTTCCGGCAGGCCTACGGCGTCGCCGACGGCATCTCGTGGCTGTTCGTGCGCGCCGACAGCGCCGACCACCTGCCTGCGGTGGAACGGCAGCTGAGGGCGATGCTCGGCAGCGTCGCCGACATCATCTCGCCGACCACGGTGGCGGAGTTCCAGAGCACGGCCACGGCGGCCGTGCAGCGCCTGGCCAACGGCGGCATCGCGCTGTCGGCGGCGCTGATGGTGGTCGTCGTCTTCTTCGTCATGCTGCTCGTGGTGCGCGAGCGCGCGCGGGAGATCGGCACGCTGAAGGCGATCGGCGCGTCGGACGCGGGCATCGTCGCCGCTTTCCTGACCGAGGCGGTGCTGCTGTGCGCGATCGGCGCGCTGGCCGGCGCATCGCTGTTCGCGCTCTGGGGCGGCCCGCTCGCGCAGCTGGTGTTCGGGCTCGGCGTCAGCCCGTTCCTGCCCGCGCACTACAGCACGCTCGCCAACTCGCTGGCGCTGTCGCCGCAGTTCGGGGCCGCGACGCTCGCCGTGCTCGTCGGCGCCGGCGTGTTCGCGGCGCTGGGCGGCAGCGCGTGGGGCGTGCGCCAGATCGTCAGGCTCTCGCCGATGGAGGCGATTCGACATGAATGAGGTTCGCAGCGCCGGCGGCGGCGCGCTGATCGCGCTGCGCGACGTCGGCAAGGCGTATCGCCGCGGCGAGCAGGTCGTCCACGCTCTCGACGGCATCGACCTTGCGCTGCCCGAGCGCGGCATGGTCGCGATCGTCGGCCCGAGCGGCAGCGGCAAGTCGTCGCTGCTGCACCTGATCGGCGCGATGGATCGCCCGACGTCCGGCACAGTGGCGGTCGCCGGACAGGTCCTCGGCACGCTGCCGGAGTCCGCGCTGACGGCATTCCGCCGCGATACGGTCGGCTTCGTGTTCCAGAGCTTCAACCTGATTCCGAACCTGAACGCGCTGGAGAACGTGATGCTGCCGATGGAGTTCGCCGGCGTCGCCGCCGACGAGCGCAAGCGCCGCGCGACCCGTCTGCTCGCGCAGGTCGAGCTGTCGGCGCGCGCGACGCACCGGCCGCGGGAGTTGTCGGGGGGCGAGCAGCAGCGGGTCGCGATCGCCCGTGCACTGGCCAACGACCCGCGCCTGGTGCTGGCCGACGAGCCGACCGGCAACCTCGACTCGAAGACCGGCCGGCTCATCTATGCACTGCTGAAGAAGATCGCCGAAGAGCGCGCCGTCGTCGTCGTCACGCACGCGCAATCGCTGGCCGCGCTGGCGGATCGGGTGCTGCACATCGCGGACGGCCGGCTGCAGGACGAGGCGGCGTGACCGGCAATGCGCTGCTCGACCTCGTCGGCCTGCCGATCGCCTTCGGCCTGTTCGGCTTCATCGAGCCTTGCTCGATCGGCACCACGCTCGTCTTCGTCAAGCTGATCGAAGGCAAGAGCGGCGCGCAGAAGTTCGCGCAGCTCGCGGCGTTGGCGCTCGGCCGCGCCGGCTTCGTCGGCCTGCTCGGCGTCGCCGCGGCATTCGTCGGCTCGGCCTTCTTCGGCTTCCAGAAGGCGGCGTGGATCGTGCTCGGCGCGGTGTACGCGGCGCTCGGCGTCGCCTACGTCAGCGGGCGCATCGGCCCGCTGCTGCGCTCGGTCGGTCCGGGCCTGGCGCGGTTGAACGGCGTGCGCGGCTCGGTGCTGCTCGGCATGATCTTCGGCCTCAACATCCCGGCCTGCGCGACGCCGCTGCTCGTCGCGCTGCTCGGCGCCAGCGCAGCGGGCGGCGCGCGCGGCGCATCGGCCGCCGAAGGGTTCGTCGCGCTGTCGTTGTTCGGGCTGGCGCTGTCGCTGCCGCTGATCGTCGCGGTGCTGTTCGCGCCGGCCCGGCGCGCGCTCGATCGGCTGGCGGCGCTGTCGCGGCGCATCCCGGTGTGGACGGGCTGGCTGCTGATCGCGCTCGGCGCCTGGTCGATCTGGTTCGGGCTGTTCGTCTCGATCGATGCGGCATAGGCCTTGCCGCGACGCAGTCATTGCGCCGGCCGCTTGACCCTGGACCTTGGTCGAAGGTCGATAGTGGCAGCGATCCACAGATGGGAAGCGACATGAAGAACGTGACGTTCAAGGTCGAAGGAATGCGCTGCAACGGCTGCGCATCGACGATCGAGGCGCTGCTGCAGCGGCTGCCCGGCGTGCGCCGTGTAGCCGCAGACTTCGGCGCCGGCGAGGTCCGGGTGCTGTTCGAGCCGGACGACCTTTCCGAAGACCAGCTCGCCGCGCTGCTCGAGAAGCCCGGCTACCGGGTGGTGAACCGGAGCGCGGCGCCATGACCACCGCGACGCTGGCGGCAGCCGCGCGCCCGTGGCGCGAGGAACCGGCGCAGCGGCCCGGCCGCACGCGCATCCGCGCGCGCATCGGCGGGCTGCACTGCTCGCTGTGCACCGGCACGATCGAGAAGGCGCTCGGTGCCAAGCCGGGCGTCGACAAGGTCGCGGTGAGCCTGACGCACGAGCAGGCGTTGATCGAATACGACCCCAAGGTCGCGCGCCCGGAAGAACTGCTGCAGACCTTGCGCGACATCGGCTATTCGGTGTCCGACCCGCGCAAGCTGCGGCCCTTCGACGAGGAGGAGCGCGACCTGGTGCGCGAGGGCCGGCGCTTCCTGACCGCAACCGCGTTCAGCCTCGCCGCGGTCGCGCTGATCGCCAACCCGACCGGGATCGGAGCGCTCGCGCTGCACGGCGCGGTGATCGCCAGCCTGCTCGCGTTCGTCTTTCTCGTGCTGCGCGCACGCGGCCTCGCCGCCGCCGTCATCGGCAGCGCGCTGCTCGCGGTGGCCGCACTGGCGCTGCTGCCGCTGAAGGAGCAGCTCTGGTTCGTTGCGGCGACGCCGTGGCTCGTGCTGGCGATGGCGCTGGTGCTCGTGTTCGGCGTGGCGCGCCACATCCTGCGCATGGCGCTGCAGGCGCTGCGCCGCGGCATCCTGAACCAGCACGTGCTGCTCGAGGTCGGCGCCTTCGCCGGCATCGCCGGCGGCGTCATCGGTTTCGTCATCGACCGGCCCGGCTATCCGACGGCAGCGTTCTTCGCCGTCAGCGTGATGGTCACGACCTACCACGTGTTTTCCGAGTGGCTGTCGCTGATCGTCAAGACGCGCAGCTCGCAGGCGGTCAAGCGGCTGCTCGACCTGCAGCCGCAAACCGCGCGCGTCGTGCGCGGCAGTCAGGAGCTCGAACTGCCGATCGAGCAGGTGGCCATCGGTGAGCTGGTGCGCATCCGCCCCGGCGAACGCATTGCGGTCGACGGCCAGGTGGCGAGCGGCCATTCCGCCGTCGACCAGTCGCTCGTCACCGGCGAGCCGATGCCGGTGGACAAGTCGCAGGGCGAGGCGGTGATCGGCGGCTCGATCAACGGCCTGGGGACGCTCGTGATCCGCGTGAGCGCGGTCGGCGAAGGCAGCTTCCTGAGCCGGATCATCCGCGAGGTCGAGGACGCGCGCGCGCTCAAGCCGGGGCTGCTGCACCTGGTCGATCGCGTGCTGCGCGTCTATACGCCGGCGGTGCTCGTCATCGCCGCGCTCGCGCTCGTCGGTTGGCTGGCCGGCTCGTGGTTCTTCGGCGGCACGGCCGATGTCGAACGCGCGGTGTTCGCCGGCCTCAGCGTGCTGGTGATGGGGTATCCGTGCGCGGTCGGCATTTCGGCGCCGCTGTCGATCGTGCGCGGCGCCGGCGAGGCGGCCGAGCAGGGCATCCTGATGCGCACCGGCGAGGCGTTCCAGGGCTACCGGCTGGTCGACACGATCGTGCTCGACAAGACCGGCACGCTGACCGAGGGACGCCCCAAGGTGCGCGAGATCGAAGTGCTCGAAGGCAGCGAGCAGGCGCTGCTCGCCGTCGCGGCCGCCGCCGAAGGGGCGTCGGAGCATCCGCTCGCGCAAGCGGTCGTCGATGCGGCCTTCGAGCGCGGCGCGACGCCACCGCAGGTGGGTTCGTTCGAAGCGCTCGCCGGCAAGGGCGTGATCGCGCAGACCGCGCACGGCGAGGTGGTCGTCGGCAGCCCGAAGTTCGTCGCCGAGCGCGGCATCGACGCGTCGCGCCTGGCCGAGCGCATCGACCGGCTCGAGGCCGCCGGCCGCACGGTGATCGCCGTCGCGCAGGCCGGGCGCGCGCTCGGCGCGATCGCCCTCGGCGATGCGCTGCGCGCCGACGCGGCGGCGGCGGTCGCGGCGCTGCGCAAGGCGGGTCTGCGCACGGTGCTGCTCAGCGGCGACAACGAGCGCGCGGCACGGCGCATCGGCAAGGAGGCCGGCATCGACGAGGTTCATGCCGGCGTGCTGCCCGACGGCAAGGTCGAGATCATCCGCAACCTGCAGCAGACCGGGCGCGTCGCGATGGTCGGCGACGGCATCAACGATGCGCCGTCGCTGATGCAGGCCGACGTCGGCATCGCGATGGGCGCCGGCACCGACATCGCGCTCGAGTCGGCCGACATCATCATCCTGTCCAACCGCCTGTCGGCGCTGCCGCTGGCGCGCGAGATCAGCCGCCGCAGCTACCGCAAGATGCTGCAGAACGTCACGCTGGCGTTCCTGTTCAACGGCATCGGCATTCCGGCCGCGGCCACCGGGCTCGTCTATCCGGTATGGGCGATGGCGGCGATGGCGGCGAGCGTGACGACGATCTTCTTCAACTCGCTGTGGGGCCGGCCGCGACTGTTCATCGACGCGATCCTCAGCGTCGGGCGTCCGCTCGGCACCGCGGCGCCGAGCGCGTCCTGAAGAACCGCTTCGCGCGCGGCTGTGCGCGCAGACTGGTGATAGGCTCGCAAGAGCGGCGGGTGCGCCGTTTGCTCCGGGGGCGTTCGTCGAGTTGACTCAAGGGCGCAGCAGCGTGCAGCGATGACGAGCAACGATGTGCGGCCGGGTGGCCGGCGCCGCTGGTCGCGGCGGCGCGTGCAGTTCCTGCGCTGCAGGCGCGCCGGATGAGGCGCCGCGCCTGCCTCGGCTCGCTCGCCGCGCTGGCGGCGGGTGCGCTCGCGCCGGCGCGCGCCGCCCCGGATCGCCCGCGCTTCGCGGTCGCGCTCGGCAGCGGCTCGATGCACGGCGTAGCGCACATCGGCGTGCAGCGCGGCCTCGAGAAGCTCGGCCTCGTTCCCGACCTGATCGCCGGCACGAGCAGCGGCGCAGCGGTCGGTGCGCTGTGGGCGGGCGGGCTCGACTCGAGCGCGCTCGCCGAGGTGGCGCGCGACATCGATTTCGGCAGCGTCTCGTCGCTCGCGTCGCCCTTTCCGCTGCCGTGGCAGGGGCTGATGAACAACCAGCCGCTCGCCGACGCGATCGAGCGCGCGCTCGGCGGGCGCCGCATCGAGCAGTTGCCGGTGCCGTTCAAGGCGGTCGCCACCGAGCTGGCGAGCGGCGCGCCGATCGTGCTCGACGCGGGACCGGTAGGCCGGGCGGTCGCCGCATCGAGCGCGATACCGGTGCTCTACGCGCCGGTGAAGATCGACGGGCGCGAGCTGGTGGACGGCAGCCTCGCCGCGCCGCTGCCGGTGGATGCGGCGCGCGAGCAAGGCGCGCGCTTCGTGCTCGCCGTGGATGTCGCGTACCGGCCTTCGGACGAGAAGCCGCGCGGCCTGGTCGACATCGCGTTCCAGAGCTACCACATCCTGGTCAATCATCTCGCCGCCGAGCAGGCGCGCCGCGCCGACCTGGTGCTGTGGCTCGCGCTGCACGCACTCTTCGACAAGCCGCAGGCGCAGGCCTTCGATGCGCTCGTGCAGGCCGGCGAGGCGGCGCTGCTCGCGCATGCGGACCTGCTGCACGAGCGGCTCGGCGGTTCACCGGTCCGCACACGGCGACAGCCCTGAGCGCGCGCCGGCCGCTCGTGCGCCATGGCGCCGACGGTGTGTCGCAGTACGAGATGTCGACGAGGATGGGATCGATGAAGCGCGTCGGTGCGACGCGCCGTGATGCCGACCGTTTCGACAGCCTGTCGGGGAAAACAGTGCTGCAAGGAACGCCGCAGCACCAGCGCCGCGGACCGAAAAGTCGCCGTGCGCCGACGCGACGCGCAAAGAGGCGCGAAGCTGCCGCGGCAGGATCGAATCTTGCCCCGGGCGGTGCGTCCTTGCCGATCGGACGCCAAGCAGTGGCGCCGAAGAAGCGCCCGCGCGCCTGAGCTTCCTGCTCCGGCGCACGCTTTGCGTACCCCCTCCGCGCCGCGGCGACGCGCGCCCCATGCATCGCTTCCGAGAACCCACCATGACGATTGCCAACCCGCCTGCCCCTTCACGCCATCGCGAGCGGCCTGTCCGCCGCGCGGCCCCGATCAAGGAGCCGACATGACTACCCCGACCGGCGGCAGCCGCCGCCGCTTCATCCAGTCGGCCGCGGCGCTCGGCCTGCTCGACGCCTTCGGCGCGCTCGCGCCGGCGCACGCGCAAAGCGGGCCGGGCCGCGAACTGCGCGTCGGCGGCGCCGACGTCGCCGAGCTCGTGATCGCGCGCACGCCGTTCGGCTTCGGCGGCCGGCGCGGCAGCGCGGTCACGATCAACGGCACCGTGCCCGGACCCGTCCTGCGCTTTCGCGAAGGCGAGACGGTCACGCTGCGCGTCACGAACCGCCTCGACGAGGACACGTCGATCCACTGGCACGGCATCCTCCTGCCCTCCGACATGGACGGCGTGCCGGGCGTCAGCTTCCCCGGCATCCGCCCGGGCGAGACGTTCACGTACCGCTATCGCGTGCGGCAGAACGGCACCTACTGGTACCACAGCCATTCGGCGCTGCAGGAGCAGGCGGGCCACTACGGGCCGCTCGTCATCGACCCGGCGCGGCCCGACCCGGTAGCCTACGACCGCGAGCACGTGATCGTGCTGTCGGACTGGACCTTCATGCAGCCCGCGCGCGCCTTCGACAAGCTGAAGAAGCAGGCCGACTACTTCAACTACCAGCAGCTCACCCTGCGCGACCTGCGGCGCGACGCCGAGCAGTCGGGCTGGGCCGCGGCATTGCGCGAGCGCGTCATGTGGCTGCAGATGCGCATGGACCCGACCGACATCCTCGACGTCACCGGCTCGACCTACACCTATCTGTGCAACGGGCTGCCGCCCGACGCCAACTGGACCGCGCTGTTTCGCCCCGGCGAGCGCGTGCGGCTGCGCTTCGTCAACGCGTCGGCGATGACGTACTTCAACGTGCGCATCCCGGGGCTGCCGCTTAGCGTCGTGCAGGCCGACGGACAGAACGTGCAGCCGGTCGCGGTCGACGAGTTCCAGATCGCGGTGGCCGAGACGTACGACGTGATCGTGCAGCCGAAGGCCGAGCAGGCGTACACCGTGTTCGCTGAATCGATGGACCGCAGCGGCTACGCGCGCGGCACGCTCGCGCCGCGCGCCGGCATGAGTGCGCCGCTGCCGCCGCTGCGCGAGCGGCCGCTGCGCAGCATGGTCGACATGGGGATGGACATGGCGGCGATGGGCATGGGCAGCATGGGCCCCGGCAAGCCGAAAGAGACGATGGCCGGCATGGACCACGGCGCGCGCGGCGGCGCGATGCAGCCGATGTCCGGCATGGACCACGGCGCGATGCAGCCGATGTCCGGCATGGACCACGGCGCGATGCAATCGATGCCCGGCATGCAGAGCCCGGTCAACGGCCACCACGGCGCGGACACGCACGGTCCCGGCAACGCCACCGTCGCGCAGGTGCAGCGCAACCGTCTCGGCGAACCCGGCACCGGACTGCACGACGTCGGCCACCGCGTGCTGACCTACAACGACCTGAAGGCGCTCGAGGCGTCGCGCGACGCGCGCGCGCCCGAGCGCGAGATCGAGATGCACCTCACCGGCAACATGGAAGCGTTCATGTGGAGCATCGACGGCAAGAAGTTCTCCGATTCCGGGCCGCAGCCCGCGGTGCGCGTCGGCGAGCGCGTGCGCCTGACGCTCGTCAACGACACGATGATGGAGCACCCGATGCACCAGCACGGCGTGTTCTGGCAGCTGGTGAACACGGCCGACGCCGCGCACCGGCCGCGCAAGCACACCGTCAACGTGAAGCCGGCCGAGCGCCTCTCGCTCGACTTCACCTACGACGTGCCCGGCAACTTCGCCTTCCACTGCCACATGCTGCTGCACATGGAAGCGGGCATGTTCCGCTTCTTCAACGTGAGCGGCCCGTCGCGGGAGGATGCGTGATGAAGCCGGGCCTGACGATCGCGCTGCTCGCCGCCGCCGCGGGCGCCCACGCGCAGGGCGATCGCTTCCCGCTGCCGCCCGCCGACTGGCCGAGCCCGGTGATGGACCAACGCGCGGTCCCGTACCTGCTGCTCGACCGGCTCGAGTACCGCTGGCAGAAGGGCGCCGACGCGCGCGTGTGGGACGCACAGGGCTGGTTCGGCGCCGACTACAACAAGCTGTGGCTCAAGTCCGAGGGCGAGCAGCTCGCCGGAGGTCGCACCGAGCAAGCCGATCTCCAGGTGCTGTACGCGCGGCTGGTGCGTCCGTTCTGGTACTTGCAGGCCGGCGTGCGCCACGAAGCGCGGCCCGACCCGTCGCGCAACTACGCGGTGCTCGGCGTGCAGGGATTGGCGCCGTACGAGTTCGACGTCGAGGGCACGCTGTTCCTGCGCGCTGGCGAGGTGTCGGGCCGCATCGAGGCCGAGTACGATTTCCTG
>Ga0187893_10015272_pt1 | contig 10312 bp, 11 predicted proteins | sample MA1701074metaG_FD_139574 | JGI IMG/M metagenome (GOLD analysis project Ga0187893, IMG submission 139574) | White microbial mat communities from a basaltic lava cave in the Kipuka Kanohina Cave System on the Island of Hawaii, USA - MA170107-4 metaG ... | reverse complement strand
TGCATAATAAAAGAAATGATTTGCGGCAGCCGGCACGTCAAAATCACGGCTTTCCCGAATAGGTTTACCGCCATCAAGCGATTCGATCACAGCAAGCTCTCTTGCTTTTTCCTGTATCATTCTTGCAATGCGAAAAACATATTTGGCTCTTTCTTTCGCCGGCATCTTTTTCCAAACTTTTTCATAAGCATTTCTTGCAGCACTCACTGCTTTATCAATATCCGCTTCATTTGCTTCTGCTATCTCACTTAGCTTTTCTTCATTAGACGGATTGACCGTATCAAAATATTTTTTGCTCAACGGTTTTTGCCATTCACCATTGATAAAAAGATCATATTGTTTATTGATCGTTGCTGCACTCTTGCTTTCCGGCGCCGGCGCATAACTCCAGTTTGTATCAAACTTTAATTTGATCGTATTATTTCTTCCGTTTTCATTACCCGTTTTTTGTCGGGTTGTTTTTTTTGCAACTGGCATATCAAGTAGTTTAAGGTTTAAAGTCTAAGGTTTAAGGTTCTTTGTTTCAGACTTTTTTCTTATTCCCGCGATCTCCGTTTTTTGAAGGTAGTTGATGAAATTTTGTAATAGGCCACTTATTTGTATGGCAAGGGGTTTAAGCATATCAAATTCCTCTTGTGAAATAAAAGTTCTGTCAAGTGCTCTGTATAATTGTGATCGGAGTTCACCACAAGAGCCTTTGGCATAACCCAGGAAAGTAATGAATTCGCCTTTTGTCCCTCTTTCAAAACCTTCAGCTATGTTGTCCATAATAGAACCTGATGATCCTTCAACTTGATAAATCAGGCGATAATTTTTTTTAAACTTTCCTTCATCAATAAGCTTACCTAATATTTTGCACAGTTCCCTTGCTTTTTTCCAGCTTTCTATTTCCTCAAATGATTGAATTGTGGCCATAACAAACTTTATTTTTTGGGAGAGTAAATACTTGTTTAGAAACTTTAAACTATTAAACTTTAAACGTTATCAATCCACCGAAAAATAATTTGCACTCTGATAAAGCCCTGTTTTTTCCTTCGCTATCTGCATCAACACATCATTGGCCAAACTGCTGGCGCCAAAGCGAAACCATTGATTGTTCATCCAGTCTTCACCCAATACTTCTTTTAGCATTACCAAATAATGCAAAGCCAGTTTTGATTTGGATATACCACCTGCTGGTTTCATACCTATCATCTTTCCTGTTTTATAATAAAAGTCACGGATGGCTTCCAGCATTACCAATGTTACCGGCATAGTGGCAGCAGGTTGTATTTTTCCTGTTGATGTTTTAATAAAATCAGCGCCGGCATACATCGCAATATCACTGGCTCTTCTTACTTTGTCAAATGTTCCCAGTTCGCCGGTTTCCAATATCACTTTCAGTCTTGCTTCGCCGCATGCTTCTTTGATAGCAGCTATTTCATCAAATACAAAATTGTATTCGCCTGCATGAAATTTTCCTCTGCTGATCACCATATCCACTTCATCGGCACCTTCATTCACTGCATATTTTGTATCACGGATCTTTACCTCTTTTGGTGCTTGCCCGCTGGGAAAAGCAGTCGCCACCGAAGCAACTTTTACTCCCGATCCTTCCAATGCTTTTTTGGCTGCTTTCACCATCGAAGGATAAACACATACTGCTGCCACTGTTGGTAAACCAGGAATGGCATCATGTAAATGAACAGCTTTATAACAGAGTTGCTTCACTTTGCCATCTGTATCTTTTCCTTCCAGTGTCGTAAGGTCAATCATGTTCAACACAAGCTTTAGTCCGTTCAGCTTGCTTTCTTTTTTAATGCTTCTTGTAGTAAAACGGGCAGCTCTTTCTTCTGCACCTACCTGGTCAATGCGGGGAGATAATGTGAAATCAGGAATCGTCATTATAGAACTGGCAAGACCCATAGCCTATTTATTAAGGTTTCAAAGGTAGCAAAGTTTACAGGCTGGCGAATAATCTGTTTCTGTCCTACTTCCCGGAAGACAAAAGGTTATTATAGCGTCGTACAAAATCTGCCGGGTGGGCCACTGGAATTTTTGAATCAAAAAAATCTTCTGTATTCTTTGTAAGAATGATGTGGGCTCCGGCCATTAGAGCACATTCATGCTGTAACGCATCTTCCAGATCAGTAAAATGCGTTTTCATAATGGCATCCAAAAAGGAAGAGCGGATTCCTGTAAATTCAAAAGCAGAAAACGTAAGATGCAGGTAGTTTTTAAACCACGACTTGTTTTTAATGAATTTTCCCAAAACGTGGTTGGCAATTACAAACGTGATCGGCGATACGTATGGCTTTAATGAAGATTTTCTGATAATGCTCATCACATCAACAGCCATTTGATGGCTGCTTGAGGAAGCGTCCATATAGTCAATAATGATATTGGCATCGAGGAAAATACGTTTCATTTAACGATGCCTTTGAATATCTCATCTAAAATATCTTTATGGCCAGTATTAATTTTTCCGGCTGTTTTTGAAATCCATTCGTCTTTCCCTTCTGCCCTGGCTGCTTCCCGCTGAACAGATGCCAGCAGTTCGTCAATGAACTTAGATATGCTTTTATTTTGCTGCCGGGCATATCGTTTTACAAATTTTTTACGCTCCCTATTTATAAGAATGGTTAGTTTTTCCTGCATGATTACTTATTTCGTACAAATTTAGGAAACTATACGAACTGGTTTGCCTTGATTATGTTGAAAAGAAAATCTTGCAGGCGTTGCAGGTTTTATCAAATCTGCATACGGCATTTTTTGCTTTATCTGTTTTTAAGAGCTTTTCTGAGATTTTGAAGCGTCTGCCTGGCGCGGCAATTCGATTTAATTCAAATGCCTTAAATTCGAAACTCCTTTTTCGCAGAATCACAGAGAAAAGATCATCTAATTTTAAAATTTTTAATGCTAATGAGAAAACATGGTTTTTTCTGCAAACTACTTTTTGCAGGCACCTTCTCCTTTTTGTTGGTTAGGAGTATCAACGCACAGGTTACATTTCCCGAAAACGGCATTGCTGATCCCCGGCATGGTCATTATGCTTTTACCAATGCTACTATTGTAAAAGATGCAACGACCACTGTAACAAATGCAACACTTATTATCAAAGACGGAAAGATCGTTGCTGTGGGGCAAAATGTAAAAGTGCCGGCCGGCGCAGTTGAAATCAATTGCAAAGGCAAATTCATTTATCCGTCTTTCATTGATATTTATGCAGACTACGGCACTACCACACCGCAACGATCAACAACAGGACAGTTTACTTCGGGTCTGCAACCTCAATTGACCAGCAATATCAAAGGCCCACAGGGCTGGAATCAGGCTATCAAATCAGATGCAGATGCCTACAAAGTCTTTACTGTTGATGATGCTAAAGCAAAACCTTTAAGAGATGCAGGATTCGGCACTGTGCTTTCTCATGTGAGAGATGGCATTGCAAGAGGCACCGGCGCTGTGGTTACTCTTGCCAATGAAAAAGAAAACCTCGTCATCATCAAAGAAAGAGCATCGGCGCATTATTCATTCAACAAAGGAAGCTCTGCGCAAAGTTATCCCGGTTCTATGATGGGTTGTATTGCGTTACTGCGTCAATCATTTCTCGATGCGCAATGGTATAAAACCAAACCTGCGGGCGAAGGTTTTAATTTAAGTTTGAAAGCATGGAATGATATTCAAAACCTACCGCAAATTTTTGAAGCTAACGATAAATGGAATGATCTGCGGGCTGATAAAATAGGAGATGAGTTTGGCGTGCAATACATTCTTAAAGCAGGCGGTAATGAATACCAGCGTATCAAAGAAATGAAAGCAACGAATGCAACGTTCATTGTTCCTTTGAACTATCCGCAGGCACAAGATGTAGAAGATCCCAATGAAGCAAGATTTGTTTCATTGACTGATCTGAAACATTGGGAGATGGCGCCAACGAATGCAGCGGCATTTGAAAAAGCGGGCATACCATTTTGTTTAACTACATCTGATCAGCGGGAAACAAAATCATTTCTGACCAATCTTCGTACAGCGTTCACTTATGGTTTATCAGAAGCAGCAGCATTTAATGCATTAACAAGAACGCCGGCAACCACGTTGGGAATTTATGATGAAGTTGGAAGTATTGATGCCGGCAAGTGGGCAAATTTTCTTATTGCATCAGGCCCTATCTTCAATGAGAAAACAATTGTTTTTCAGAATTGGATACAGGGAAACAAATACGTCATTAAAGATGAAGCTACTGCAGAAGACGGTAATTATAAACTCATTGTCAATTTTCCATCAGGCAAAGCAGATTATTCATTGGAAGTAAAAAGCAGCAGCTCCGCAGTATTAGTGGGCAATGATACCATGAATACAAAATTCAGCTTTGATGGAAAAATGGTAAAGTTGAGCTATGCACCAAAGACCCGCAAACAAAAACCTGCTCCAACAGGAGATCCAACACAATCTGAAGAAAAGGAAAAGACAGGAAGTCAAAGGGGCAACGATCAGTCATTGCCTGCATCAGCTATCAGGCTTAGCGGTGTAAGCAATGGAAAAGAATGGAATGGTACCGGTGTTGATTCTGCCGGAGCAACATTTACATGGACAGCAACATTGATAAAAGAAGCTGAACAGAAAACTGATAGTGTAAAGAAAAAAGAAACACCGGTCATCGGTAAAGTCATTTATCCCTTTGAACCCTTTGGCTGGGAAGAAGGTCAGCAACCCAAACAGGAAACTATTCTCATTAAAAATGCAACAGTTTGGACAAATGAAAAAGAAGGAGTGCTGCAGAATACAGATGTGTTGTTGAAAAATGGAAAAGTTGCTGCTGTTGGTAAAAACTTGTCGGATGCTTCTGCTAAAATAATTGATGGCACTGGCAAACACGTTACATCCGGCATCATTGATGAGCATTCGCATATTGCAGCCGCTTCAATAAATGAAGGCGGACAAAGCGTTACTTCTGAAGTAAGGATCGCTGATAATCTAAATCCTGATGATATAAATATCTATCGCCAGTTAAGCGGTGGTGTTACCAGTTCACATATTCTGCATGGTTCAGCTAATGTAATCGGCGGACAAACACAACTCATTAAAATGCGTTGGGGCGCTAATGCAGAGGATTTGAAATTCCAGGGCTGGCCGGGACAAATAAAATTTGCATTAGGTGAAAATGTAAAACGTTCAAACTTTAATATTCCCGGTGGTAACAATCGCTATCCCGATACAAGAATGGGAGTGGAGCAGGTATTGGTGGATGCATTTACCCGGGCAAAAGATTATGAAAAAGCATGGAAAGAATATGAAGAAAATAAAAACCTGCCTGCCGGCAAGGGAGGTAAAAAAGGAGTTGTTGCTGTTGCTCCCCGCCGCGATCTTGAACTGGAAGCATTGGTTGAAATTTTAAATAATAAAAGATTTATCACTTGTCATTCTTATGTGCAAAGCGAAATAACAGGGGCTATTGAAGTGGCGAATAGAATGGGATATAAATACAATACGTTTACACATATACTTGAAGGGTATAAAGTGGCTGATAAAATGAAAGAGCATGGCTCCAATGCTTCTACATTTTCCGATTGGTGGGCTTATAAAATGGAAGTGGAAGATGCTATTCCTTACAATGCTGCTATTATGCAAAAAGTTGGTCTAAATGTGGCCATCAATTCGGATGATGCAGAAATGGCAAGGCGATTAAACCAGGAAGCAGCCAAGATCGTAAAGTATGGCGGCGTAACAGAAGAAGAAGCGTTGAAGATGGTTACACTCAACCCGGCTAAAATGCTGCATGTAGATGATAAAACAGGAAGCCTGAAACTGGGTAAAGATGCTGACGTGGTAGTGTGGAGCGATCATCCATTGAGCATTTATGCAAAATCTTTATACACCATTGTTGACGGTACTATTTATTTCGACCGGCAAAAAGATGAGCAATTGCAAAAATGGGTGGATGTGGAAAGAAACCGGCTCATCAAAAAAATGAACAGTGAGAAAAGAAACGGCGCTGCTGTTGCTCCGGCGCAACCCAGTTATCAAATTATGCATACCTGCAGTGAGCATTATCACAATCATGGTTTGCTCACCATTGATACAGATAATATTTCAAACGATTAAACCTTCTGAAATGCGAAAGATATTTTTTATCCTGTCTCTGTGTTATTTTATAAATCTAAATGCGCAGGAAAATGTGTATCCTGCCAAACCCAACACCAGTATCATTTACATCAAAAATGCAACGATACATGTGGGTAATGGAAAAATAATTGAGAACGGCATTATTAAAATCAATGGAAGCAAGATCGAGCAGATCAGCACTGATATTTCCATTGAAATAGACAATGCATCGGTGATTGATGCCAAAGGCAAACATGTATATCCCGGTCTTATTCTGCCGGTAAGCAATCTTGGTTTGATAGAGATCTCTGCTGTAAAAGCCACCAGCGATGTACGAGAAATAGGAGAAATGAATCCAAGTGTACGAACTATTGTCGCTTATAATACAGATTCAAAAGTGATCAACACTATTCGTTCCAATGGTATTTTATTGGCCAATATAGTACCACAGGGAAGCCTGCTGGCCGGTTCTTCATCCGTAGTGCAACTTGACGCATGGAACTGGGAAGATGCTTCTTATAAAACCGATGCAGGTATGCATTTGTACATGCCATCTTTATTACCACGTCAACGATTTGGCGGTGGTGGTGGTGGAACAAGCAGTTCCCAACCATCCCAACCTGACCCGGTCAAAGAAGCTTTGGATAAGATTGAAGAGGTGAAAACATTTTTCAGAGAAGCAAAAGCCTATCATACCGAAACCTCACACGATGAGACCAATTTAAAATTTAATTCCGTTAAAGGCTTGTTTGATAAAAGCCAGAAATTGTATGTGCATGCCAATACGGTAAAGCAAATGCTGATCGCTTTGGATTTTGTAAAAGAATTTGGATTTGATATGGTGATCGTTGGGGGCAGCGATAGCTGGCAGATAGCAGATTTGCTGAAACAAAACGGCGTATCCATAGTTCTGCAACAGCCGCATAGCCTTCCCACCTTGAGGGACGATGATGTGGATCAGCCTTATAAAACGGCTGCTGCTTTACAAAAGGCAGGGGTGCTGTTTTCTATTTCCGATGATGATGCGCAAACCCGCGGCCGCAATCTTCCTTTTAATGCCGGTACAGCCGCCACTTATGGCCTTACCAAAGAGGAAGCCCTGCAGGCAATTACTTTGAATGCGGCCAAAATCCTGGGTGTGTCCGACAAAACAGGCAGTATTGAAGTCGGAAAAGATGCCAATATTATCATCAGCGAAGGAGATATTCTCGATATGAAGAGCAGCGTGGTAACGGATGCTTTTATACAGGGCAGAAAAATTGACCTGAACGATAAGCATAAGCAACTGAACGATAGATACCTGCAGAAGTATAATATCAAAAAAGCTTTTTAGAAATCGGCGATGTCACAAAATCAAAAAAGCCCCGGTTACCCGGGGCCAATTTTCCAACCGTCCATTGTTGAATATTGTTGATGTGTTAATCGTCTTTTGTCTTCGTAATTTTTCTATCTCTCCGACCTAACTGCTTCGTAACTGGCACAAATGTATTGCTGACTTTACGGGTATGCAATAGGAAAAATACGTTTTCTGAAAAAAGTTAAGAGGCTGGATGAAATTGTGGATTTCGGGTGAGAAAAAGGAATGGTCAAGTTTTATTATCGCCTCAAACTAAATTCTCTTGATATAAATCCTTGGCGGAATGTCGCCAAAAACAAAACGGGTAACATCACATAACCAAAGATCACGGTTTATTTCTATGTTTTCAAATCGCTCTATGTGATAATAGCCTCCGCCTAATATAGGATCACAGCGTTCAGTTAGTATTAATTCATCTGCATTGTTAAAAGGCAAGGTATCTATTTCCAACGTTACTTGATTTTCTTTACCGGCAATTATATCCAGCATAGTATCAGCGCCGGATACCATTTGAAGATCACCCTTGCTACCGCCTTGTTCTAAGTATTCAGGAAGGTCTATATACCAACCGCTCTCTTCATGGACAAAACGATGTTGCTTCATGCTTAAAGGAAATATTGCTGGTTTTAATATGCAGTGCTTGCTTACGGACAAAGGTCAGTGCGACAAGTTTATAAAATATTTTCTTTCATTTGAAAGGAAATGCAATGAGAAGTCTTAAATTAGTACTTAATTAAGTACTTATTTATGCGAGTTTTAAACTATACTGAATTTAGAAGCAAGCTAGCCGAAAACCTGAACCGGGTTAATGAGGACAGCGAAATCATGGTCGTATCCAGAAGCAAAGGAAAAAACGTCGTGGTAATGTCGCTGGAGGAATACAATGCCATCCAGGAAACCCTGCATCTAAGCAGCAGCAAGGCCAATCGAAAAAGATTGGATGAAGCCATCGCTGAAATGAATGAACGAAAGTATCTGAAGAACAAACTTATTAATAGTTAAGATGGAATTAGTCTGGCAAACTCATGCCTGGGAGGATTATTTGTACTGGCAACAAACCGACAAAAAAATACTGGAACGAATCAATGATTTGATAAAGGATACTCTTCGTAATCATTTTAAAGGGATTGGTAAACCAGAGCCATTAAAAGGAGCCTATTCCGGTTGCTGGAGTCGAAGGATCACGGACGAACACCGGCTCGTGTATACAGTAAGGGATAAACGGTTGCACATTTTGCAGTGCCGATTTCATTATGAAAAATAAGCGGACAATTTTTATATGCCATTTACCAAGGTTATCACATTAATATCATATAATAACATTGAGGATTGGAAAATTGGAGTAACGCTTTTATCTGGCATGCTTGAAAGCGATAAGAATGAAAATGATGTCCTATTTTTTTTCGAAAATATACTGGATGAATTCAAAAAAATAATTACAAAAAATGAATATAACTATGAAGAAAAGTGAGGGGGCTAATAAATTAAAAATATTTATAGACAACAATTATAATGCATTAAATTTTTCTTCGAATTCTCTCTTTTTGGCTTCCCACTGTTTCATTTTTCCAAAAGAATTTACAGCATAAGATAATTCTATTTCAAGTAATCATCGTTGTTACAATATACATATCAGTATAACAAAGAAAAGATGACGGGCTACGCCTCCTTCCCGTGACAATTCTTATACTTCTTTCCACTACCACAAGGGCAAGGATCATTTCTTCCAATCTTGGGCCCTACTTTCACAGGTTCTTGTTTTACAGCAGTGCCGGCGCCACCGGGTTCAAAGCGATCTCTTTCATTAGCTGCATAATCATCACCCGCTGCATCTACTTCTTCTTTATTAGCCCTCATCTTGCTATAATCCGTTTTTTGCGGACGGCCTTCTTTTAATGGTGCATTTTCCTGCTGCACAGGAATAGTGGCATGACTCAGGAATGAAACTATATCCTTATTAACCTCCGTAGTCATATTACTGAATTGGTTAAATGCCTCCATCTTGTAAATTACCAGCGGATCTTTTTGCTCAAGGTAAGCCGTTTGCACACTCTGCTTCAGATCATCCATAGCACGAAGATGTTCTTTCCACGCATCGTCAATTACAGCAAGAGTAATTGTTTTTTCCAATGAAGAAGCTAATTCCTCACCATTTGTGCTGATGGTTTTATCAAGCGATGCCAGTACATTCAATCCTTTTCTTCCATCAGAGAAAGGCACTACTACATTTTCAATATGGCCGCCCTGCGTAAGCTTTATATTTTTAAAAACAGGAATAGCCTGTTTCTTCAGTTCTTCTTTATGCTGCGTATAATGATCTGTTGCTTCAGCATACAATTTATCAATGATGCTGTTGAGATCGGTTTTCTTGAATTCCTCTTCTTCAATTTTCGTATCCAAACCAAAGTTCACAATGCAGGCCATTTTGAAACCCTCATAGTCTTCCTGCTCACGGAAACCACTGATCAAACTTTCGGCAACAACCGAGAATGCATTATCAATATCCAGTGCAAGCCTTTCCCCAAACAAAGCATGCTGACGTTTGCCATACACTACATTCCTTTGCTTGTTCATTACATCATCATACTCCAGCAAACGCTTACGAATGCCAAAGTTGTTTTCTTCCACTTTCTTTTGTGCCCGCTGAATGCTGTTGCTGATCATGCTGTGCTGTATCACATCGCCTTCTTTATAGCCCAGCTTATCCATCATAGAAGCGATTCGTTCACTACCAAACATCCGCATCAGGTCGTCTTCCAACGAAACATAGAATTGCGAACTACCCGGATCACCCTGGCGGCCTGCACGACCACGCAATTGTCTATCCACGCGGCGGCTTTCATGTCTTTCGGTACCGATGATAGCGAGGCC
>Ga0187893_10015271_pt1 | contig 10313 bp, 10 predicted proteins | sample MA1701074metaG_FD_139574 | JGI IMG/M metagenome (GOLD analysis project Ga0187893, IMG submission 139574) | White microbial mat communities from a basaltic lava cave in the Kipuka Kanohina Cave System on the Island of Hawaii, USA - MA170107-4 metaG ... | reverse complement strand
CCAGCAATCTGATGAAAAAACCGTGTGTGTGTGTAAATCTATTCCTAGCAGGCTTTGCGGACAGCCAGCCGCTCGATGGCCGAGTCGGGGAAATGGATTTACACAAAAAAACGGACACCTCCCATAAAAGGCACTCGAATTCCTGTCGCTCAGATTCTCAGTATGCTGGCAAACGGCGATACGATTGACAGTTTGCTCAACGCTTATCCCTCGCTCGAACTAGAAGACGGACTTGGCTGCGTTGAGTACGCCGCATCGCTGGCCGAATAACACATCGCTCTGTCGTCGTGCTAGTATTATCATCGTCGTTGATAGCGTGTTAATTTTGCGGAGGCGATTTCGATGTCTGTTGCTGAATTACTGCCAACTCTGAAAGAACTTCCTCGCGCCGACAAACTGCGAATCATGCAGTTCCTCATCTCCGAGCTTGCCAGAGAAGAAGGCGCTTTGCTCGAAGCAGGCGCAGAGTATACAGTCTGGTCTCCTTATGATTCATTTGAAGCGGCAGGCGCTCTGCTCAACGCGTTGAAAGTGGAAGACAAGAATGCCTGATGCGATTCGATTTCACTTTACATCGGCAAGCGGCGTAGCGGGTGAAGCCGGGCTGCTGCCCGTGCTTCCGATCACACTTACCTATCAAGGCTCCTCCGTTGATACAACGGGATTGCTCGATACTGGCGCGACTGTCAATGTTTTGCCTTTCCACATAGGCGCGCAACTTGGAGCGGCATGGAAACAGGAAAATGCGACGATAAAATTGACTGGCAATCTGGCACAGTTTGAAGCCTGTCCTCTCGTTGTGTTTGCGACAGTCGGACAGTTTGATTCGGTGCATTTAGCATTTGCCTGGACTCAGGCGGATAACATTCCGTTGATTCTCGGACAGGTCAACTTCTTTATGGAGTTCGATGTGTGTTTCTATCGATCTCAGCAATCTTTCGAGATACGCCCCAAAGATTGAACTTCGTAAAGGTCTTCATGCGCGGAGTTACCAAAAAGTCGTGCATCAACAACTTTAATGCACAATGAATGGCCTTCGCTTTGAGCGCCTGACTCCAATTTGGAATCAGGCGCTCAACAATGTCTGACTAATCCTTTGCTGAAGCTTTGCGCGATGGGGTGGATTCGGTCGCGTCGTTCCCTCCGTTATCGACACTTGATCCGGGCGTGGGGATGCCGAGCGCGCGGCGTACTTCCGTTTCTATGCGCAGACAGATTTCAGGATTGGACTTGAGCAGGTTCTTGACGTTCTCTCTTCCCTGCCCCAATCGCTCGCCCTGAAAGCTGAACCACGCGCCGCTCTTTTCCACTACCTTGTGCGTGACTGAAAGATCGAGCATATCGCCTTCGCGCGATATGCCTTCGCCGTACATCAGATCGACCTCGACTTCCTTGAAAGGCGGCGCGACTTTGTTCTTGACCACCTTGATCTTAGTCCGGTTGCCGACCACATTTTCACCGTCCTTGATGGTGCTGGTGCGGCGAATATCCAATCGAACTGATGAGTAAAACTTCAGCGCCCGCCCGCCCGTCGTCGTTTCCGGCGAGTTATGAACGACGACGCCATCGACGAGATAAGTGTGATTCCCTTCGACTTCGAGATCGAACCGATGCGTAGCGCGTGAAGGCGGTTTGACATAAATCTTCGTGATCTTTGCAGGCACAGCGCGGATGATGCGTCGTTCGTCCAAACTTGAACCGTCAAGTTCGGGGTTCCATCTGAATTGCCCGCGCAAACTCGGATGCAGCTTGTAGTCAACCGCCGGGTGCAGATAAGGCGCAAGCATTTCGTGCAACCGGGCTGTTTGTTCTGACGTGAACCAGAAGCCCCGGCCATCGTCGCGCGGCCTGCCGATGCCGACCTGCTCGAATTTCTGCGCCACCCGCTCGCGGTCTTCGCCAACGAGGGATTTATTGTAAAGCACAGCTTTCCCGCGCCCCCAACGTTCGAAGTGTCCAGCGAAAGAGCCATCATCACCGTACCATACGGCCAGTCCTCGCCCGTCAAGCCTGTCGAGCAATGATGCGCTTGCCCTTCGATGTCGATCTTCTGTGTAGACTTCAGATTGCAATTCGGCGAGCGTCGGAAATGAGTAGGTATCGAACCCGATGCCGTTTCCAACCTTGCCGAGTTTGCGCGAAAGAGGCGCGAGCATTCTGTGTTTCCATAGGACGTACTCTTCCTGAGCTACTGAATGACCTACTCGAAATGTCGCTGAATGAGCGCCCATCTGTCGGAGAGAGCCGTCTCCGAGAATCCCGCCGAGCAGAAGCTGAACCTGATCGTCTGTGAGGTGATAGTCATAGACCATCGACAGCACTTCATCGCCCGCGCGCAGATCGCCCGCAGGTATTTCACCCTGCGGAGTAAAAATCATATGGTTGGGCGTAGCCGCAAAATGACGGCGACCTGATGGCCCTCCCTCGACTTCGAATTGGAGGAAATAATCGGCAGGGCCATTGTCGAACCAGTTGACCACCCTTCGCGGCTCTATCGCTCCGGTCTGCGGGTCGTAGCTGAGAACTTCGACCGGCAAACGCTGATTGACGATCTTGCCGATCTTTTCCGAACTCCCATCGGCAAGCGCGACCCGCGTGCTGTAGTGAAAGCAACCGAACATTACGCCTATCTTTTCGCGAATCTGGTTTATGAAGATCATGCAGGTCTTCGAGCGCGCGACTACGGCAGTGAGTTTTCGGAGAGCCTGCGACATCAATCTCGCCTGAAGTCCAGGAAGCGAATCACCCATCTCGCCGTCAAGCTCTGCGCGAGGGACAAGCGCGGCGACCGAATCGACCACGAGCACGTCGATTCCGTTCGAGCGCACGAGGGCTTCGGCTATCTCAAGCGCCTGCTCGCCCGAATCGGGTTGAGAGATGAAAAGGTCATTGATGTTTACGCCCAGCTTGATGGCATATTCGGCATCCATCGCGTGTTCGGCGTCTATGTAAGCGGCCACGCCGCCCTGCTTTTGCGCCTGCGAAACTATGTGAAGCGCGAGTGTGGTTTTGCCTCCCGATTCCGGGCCGTATATTTCTATCACCCGCCCGCGCGGGACTCCGCCTACGCCTATGGCTGCATCGAGGCTGAGGCAGGAGGTCGAGATGGCCGGTACATCTACGACTTTCCTCTCGCCCAATCGCATAATGGAACCTTTACCGAATTGTTTTTCTATGTTGGCAATCGCCGCATCTACCGCTTTATTTCGCTCTGCTCTTTCGTCAGCCATGTGAACCATCCTTTCATTGATGAAGGGGAAAATTGAAAGCGGATTATAGCACAGCGAATGTATGCCTGCTAATAATGAGAGCCTCGGCGCGAGTCTGGCGGACGTGAATGCTACAATTGTAAAAAATTGTAAAGTGGAACTCTTTTAAGTATCCAGGTGTCTCTAATAGACGTAAAACGGATGCAAGCGATTTTGAACGTTTGCGTTCTATAGCCGCAAGCGGAAGGGTCGCTAAGATTCAGTTCTTTGAAATTCCGGGCCGTTCGAGATCATAAGCTGACAGATCGTCCTGTGGTACGGAGGGGCAATGTAGCTTTTCAGAACACGTGTCACGGCCATTTCGTCCACACTTTGTCCAATAGTGAGACGAAGATGAAGGTCGAAAACACAGGTAATCGAACGGGTCTGGGAGAACAAAAATCCTCCGGCGAGAGGTAAACGTAAGTAAGGCAGCGAGTTTCGTTTTTTTCGCCGGTTGGAATAGATTTCGGGTCTCTGCGGTATGAACGGATTAGCAGACGTGTAAAGGACAGGCAACCCGCTGGCATATGAGTTGCACAAATGCGGTTGCGAAAAGCGGCAGCGGCCAGAGATGGAAGATTCCTGAACTGCTGCGACACGGGTTGCGTTAAAGGGTGTGCTGATGGCTCGCCGCGGGGCGAGCCGGTTTAAGTGCCTAAGGTTTGATTGAGTCACACATAAGTGACAGGAAGGGTAGAACGGAAATGGCAAAGAGAATAGAAAAAAGAAATGAAATCACGCGAGTAACTATCGGTTCCTTCAATCCGGATGAGTTGAAGAGTTTCGTGCGCGACGGTTTGATGGCGATGAACCAGCCCGAGCGCGAGGAATTCATTCAGACTTTGCAGGCGGAAGTCCGCGAAGTCAATATCCGCCTCAGTTCCTATCTTGTGCCTCTGGGCATCCCGGGGCGCAGTCCCAATGACCTGACTCCAACGGAAGTAGGTCATCTCGTGCGGTATCTCAAGATCAATGTTCCGCAGGCTATGTCCGGTGTGGAACGCGCGCTTGCGCGTTACCCGCTCTTTATGAGCAAGCTGGGCGATACGGGACACCGTCTTGCAGCGTGACGTGGTTGCCATAGGCCCGTCCGGCGAACCTGGCCGGACGGGCTTCTCATCAACTGTTCCGACCGCGAAACATCTCTCCCTCTCTTCTTCCGAAAACAGATCGTTGTGCTGTAGAATCCTGATTGATTTTGCGCAATCATCAGCCGATTTCCCACGGGAGAGTTGAGTTGTCGTTGAAAGCTTTTTTATTTTTAGCGATCCTTCTGGCCATCCGGCCCGCCGCGGCGCAGTCGCGCGATAATAAGACGGATCAGTCTCCGCTATCGAAAGTTCAACAGCTATCTTCTCTTTCAAAATCGCCCGACGCCGCGCGCAGGCTCGTCGAAGCCACGCGCGATGAAAGCTGGTACGTCCGCGGGCAGGCCGCAAGACTGCTCGCCGCAATCGATGACAAAACGGCGCGCGAAGCTCTGCGGCCTCTGACCGAGGATGAAAACTGGTTCGTGCGCGAGGCCGCGCTTGAATCCCTTGCGAAGCTCGAAGCCGAATTCGATATTTCAAGCGTTCAAAAAAACATTCAATCACTCGATCCGTACCTCCGCGCCCGCACAGCCTTTTTGCTCGGAAAGACCAATTCTGCTGCATCAGGGGAAACGCTCACCCGCCTGCTCGCGGACGAACATGAATTCGTCAGACGTTCAGCCGCCATCGCCTTGGGCGATCTCAAATCAGCGCAGTCCGTAGATGCTCTGATCGCTCTGTTGAAAGATGAAGATGCGGGAGTGAGGAAATCGGCAGCCGTCGCGCTCGGCAGGATCGGCGATGCGAGGGCCGCTGGCGTCGTCGCCGAAGCCGACACAGCGATGGGCGCGGATTCGTGGGAAGTAGCTGCCGCGCTCTATCGGCTGGGGCGACGCGAACATCTGGCTCGCATCACCAATGCTTTGAGCAATGAGTACCGAGACGCGCGAATGGGATCGTTTTCAACTCTTGCAGAACTGGCTGATGCCGCCGTATTGCCTGCGATGATTGATGCGGCAAAGCGCGCGCCGAGGGATGCGAAAAATGCGGAGGAATCTTTCGCCCTCCGATTGATGCTCGCAAGGTCGCTTTCGCGCTTCGACACGCCGCAGGTATTCGACGCGATGCTGTTGATGTTTGAAGACAATGACGCGGTGATTCGCGCTGCTGCCGTAGCCTCCCTTGCCAACTCGCCTCAAACCAGCGCCAAAGGCAATCTGTCATCTCAGGGACTCTCATCACTCGTCTCTCTTTTGAGCAAAGAGGCGACTCCTCTGGTCGTTGCGGCACTCATCGATGCGATAGCTTCTTATGACCGAAGCAAGGCGACTGATTTATTGCTCGCCGTTCGAGGAAAAGACGGGCGACTCAGCGCGAACGCGGCGAAAGCTCTCAAGACGATTGATGTGACAGCCGAAAGCCTCACGTCGAAACTCGGCAGCGCAGACGCGGCGGAAAGAGCGAGGGCAGTCGAAAGGCTCGGACGACTCGGCGACACATCAGCCGCAGGAACTTTGATAAACGCTCTTGCTGACGCCGATGGAGGGGTGAGAATCGAGGCCGCCCGATCTCTCGGATCGCTTCGCGAGCGAAGAGCCGTCGAGCCTCTCCTCGCCGTGTTGCAATCGACAGACGTGCAGTTCAAAGCAGCGGCCATCGCGGCGCTTGGTCAGATAGGCGATCCCGCTGCGACCGAATCGCTGTTTGCTGCCGCGCGCGACGAGAACGCAGACGTGCGCCAGTCGGCTCTCGATTCGCTCGCGCTTCTCGGCATATCGGTCGAACGATTGAAGGCGGATGCGGCGAGCGCGAATCCGCAGGCGAGGCTTGCGGCGGTCGGGACGTTTTCGCGGCTCGCGGATCGAAAGGCCGTGCCGATCATCATCGCTTTGATGAAAGATACGGAATGGAGAGTGAGGGCCGAATCTGCGCGCGCTCTCGGCGAGTTTGCCGACCCGCAGGCTATCGACTCGCTCATAAACGCGCTGAAGGATTTGAGCATAGAAGTTCGCCTGCAATCGGCGCTGGCTTTGGGGCGCATCAAGGACAATCGCTCTATCGCTGCTTTGACCGCGACGATGAATGATCGCGATGCGCGAGTGAGCCTCGCCGCAGCCGAATCGCTTGCACGAATGAAGGATCAGCAATCACTGCGCGTTCTGACTTCGCTGCTCGAAAGCCAGGATTTTCAATCGCGTGCGCGAGCGGCTCAGGTGTTGGCGCGCGTGTCAGCCGAGGGATTGCCGGGAGATGTTTTATCTGTTCTCGCGTCGGCTACCGGCGACCGCGACACGGTTGTGCGTTTCTACGCAGCGGAAGCTCTGATGGCTTCGGGCGCGAAGGCCATTCCTGCGCTGATGAAAGTAATGGCTTCCGAGCGCGAATCAGACCGCGAGCGAGCGACGAAACTGGTCTCAAGGATGGGCGCGGCGGCAGTCGATCCGCTCATAACTTTTCTGCGCGACAAATCGAGATTGCCTGAAGCGAGAGCCTCGGCAGCCGAAGCTCTCGGAATCATCCGTGACGCGAAGGCCATTCCTTCGCTCGCTGAAACGCTTCGAGATGAGAACGCGCTGGTTCGCTCTCGCGCGGCTGAAGCGTCAGGCAGGATGGGCGAGTCCGCCGTCGATGCTCTGTTGCAGATGGCAAACTCATCGCCGCCTGAGATTCGCTCATCGGCGATTGACGCACTGGGGCTGACAGGCTCGGCGCGGGGCATGGATCGAGTCATAGAAGCTCTGAAAGATTCTTCCCCGGTAGTGAGAACCGCTGCCGTGCGCGCTCTGGGCGAGAGCCGAAGCCAGCGCGCCGTAGGGCCGCTCGTGGCGATACTCCGCGATGAGTCGTCGGCTATGCGCTCGCAGGCATCAGCCGCGCTGGGCCGACTGGGCGAGGTTGCGCTCACGGCTCTTCTCGCTGCGCTCCGAGATGGTCATCCTGCCGTGCGCTCGCTCGCCGCCGAAGCTCTCGGCGAGATCGGATCGCGGGAAGCTGTGGCTGCGCTCGTAGAACTTGTGAAGACGGATCAATCGGGCGCGCGGCTGGAAGCCCTCGAAGCGTTGGGAAAAATCGGAGACCCGGCGGCAATCGATGTGGCTTTGTCGTCTTTGCGAACAGGCTCGGCTGCGGTGAGAAAAAAAGCTGTCAATGTGCTTGCGCGATTTCGCGATCCGCGAACGAGAGAAGCTCTCACCGCATCGCTGACGGATGCGAACGAAGAGGTGCGTGAGATTGCGGCAGCAGGGCTGGGCGAGACAGGCGAGCAAAAAGATTTGCCTTTGCTTGAGCGCGTGGCCGACCGCGATCAGAGCGTCGACGTTCGCAACGCCGCCATCAAATCGATTGAAAGAATACGCTCCCGGTCTGCCACGCGAAAAAGCAGTCAGTAGAATCTGTTTGAAATAATAAGGTAGGAAGATGGAAAGAAAGATTCTGGTTTCATTCTCGTTGTTCATCGCAATCGCTATAGCCGTTGCGTGCGGAGGAGGCTCTTCAGCAACCATAGAGGCTCCCAACTCGAACGCTTCTTCGAGTGCGACGAAAGCCGAACCCGGCGTCGCGCCGACTCCCGCGCCGAACACTCCCCCGCCAATTCAGGGAGTCGGCCCGACTCCTGCGACCGACACCCCCCCGCCGAATCTTCTCGGCATTTATATCCTCAGCGAGGTTGAGCACAAAGGGCAGGTAACTATGGTCCCCGCGGATTATTCAACCGAGTTCACTTTCCTGGCCAACGGATCTTACACGCGCCAGTCGAAAAGAGGCGGAAAAGTTACCCACAACGACACGGGCCGCTTCAGCGTGGAGCGGAAAGATCAACTGATTCTCAAGATCGAATTGTCCGACAACAAAATCCAGATTCCTCCCGTTGAAAAAACTCACACGATAGTTCTTTCTTCGGATGGTGAAGAACTGAAGATGAAAACTAAGGACGGGAAAGCGGCGCTGTTTCGCAGGAAATCAGCGAAGTGATGGATGAAGAGAAAGTAAGGGAGTGATGAGACTACTTCTCCCACACTCCCCTACCCCCTTACTCTCCTACTCATCTTCATCCTCGATCACCTGACTTGAAAAATAACTTTGCGCGATTTTTGATTTCTGCTTTTCGCGCTCTGCGTGTTGAGCTATTATTGGAGGGCGACGAAAAAGCGTCCGAAAAAGCTCACTGTCAGGCTGGATTTTTTTCATTAGTCGGATTGAGAAAATGAACAGGGGAAGTAAAAATGCGCCCGTATGAAATCAAGGCTCAGAGGGGGCGCGAGGTCGCTCTTGAGACGCCCGATTTTCTTGAGCAGGCCCGTCAGATGCTCTCTCGCGGCATCCCTGTCTCGATGCGAATGAGCGGATCGAGCATGCGCCCGATCATCGAAGACGGCGACATGGTAACGATCAAGCCTCTCGATGAAAATCCCATAAAACCCGGCGACATAATCCTCTACCAGACTCGATTCGATACCGCCGTCATTCATCGCGTCGTTCGCGTTGATCGCGCAGCGAGCGAGCGAATGGTGATAACGCGCGCCGATTCTTCCAACCAGCCCGATATCCCCGTCGCGCTTCACAGAGTTCTGGGCCGGGTCAATCTGGTCGAGCGCGGGGGCGAACCTATAAAGATGAACCGCCCGCGACGACGTTTCAGGGAATGGCTTCAAACCCGACTCAATCGCTTCAAGTTCTGGATCAATAAATAAACTCAATCGGCAGCTATCCTACCCGTCATCAATAAAGCGATGATCAAGACGCCGAGCGCGATTCTATAAATCACGAAAAGAAATGTCGTGTGCTTCTGAAGAAACCTCAACAGGAAAGCTATCGAGAGGTAGCCTGAGATGGCGGCGACGATAGTAGCGACGATGATCGGAGTCCACTCCGCGTCGTGGGCGCGAAGGACTTCGCGAAATTCCAGAAGCCCGCTTGCGGCAATCGCGGGTATCGATAGCAGGAAAGAAAATCTCGCCGCGGCCTCTCGTTTTATACCCGCAAGCAGGCCGCCCGTGATCGTAGTGCCTGAGCGAGAAGAACCGGGAATGAGCGCGAACACCTGAGCCACGCCGACCGCGAGCGCGTCCGTGAGGCGAAGAGTTTCCATATCACGTTTCTGAGAAGCTACCATTTCAGCAATTGCAAGAATCAGGGCAAGTCCGATGAGGCTGGAGGCGATGACCCAGAGATTTTTAGTCAATTCGCCTTCGATGATATCCTTGAACGCAAGTCCGATGACGGCGATAGGGATAGAGCCGAGTATGACGAACCAGCCGAGTCGAGATTGCTGGCGGTGAGCGTCTTCGACAGGTTGTTTTCTGATCAGCGCGAGATTGGCGAGTATGAATCCGCGAGTGATTGAAATGATATCAGACCAGAAATAAACGAAGACAGCCAGAAGGGTGCCTAGTTGAATGACGGCGATGAAGGCAGTCCACTGTTGCGGATGATTGGGGTCGATGACGCCGATAGTTTTTCCCGCGAGTGTGAGATGAGCGGTGCTGCTGATGGGTATGAATTCCGTGAGGCCCTGAACCAGGCCGAGGAGTATGGCTTGCCAGATCGTCATTCTTCGATTAGTCTCCGTCGTTTGCGGCTTGAGTGAGGCGAGTGATACTACTGGTTAAGTTCGAGGGCTGTCAACGTGAGACGGCCTGCGGGCGCACGCTTCCAGCCTGCTTGTCTCAATCAGTAAGGCTCCAAGGCGAATAGTGAAAGGCGAAGATGGATAAAGAAGCGATGCGAGGATTGAAAATATACGCGCAGTATGGATTGTTGATCGCGCTGTTGGCGGGATTCAATTTTTACAATTACTACCGGGGCGTAGGAGTGTTCGCGCTCATCGTGGCGCTGGTATGCGTAGCAGCGTTTGTAGGATGGACGATATTTTATTTTCTGAAATTCGGTCGAAAGGAATAGAGTCAAAGCAGCAATTCCCGGTTGAGAGAAAAGAGCAATAAAATCGGCGAGTTGTGAAAAATGAAATTGCGAAGTTCAAGTGAGGCATTGGGTTGGCAAGAGATGAAACAACAGGCAATCTCTAGCCATG
>Ga0187893_10015270_pt1 | contig 10313 bp, 7 predicted proteins | sample MA1701074metaG_FD_139574 | JGI IMG/M metagenome (GOLD analysis project Ga0187893, IMG submission 139574) | White microbial mat communities from a basaltic lava cave in the Kipuka Kanohina Cave System on the Island of Hawaii, USA - MA170107-4 metaG ... | reverse complement strand
CATCCGCGCTTCTATCGCCCGGCGAACCCGAAGCAGAAGCGATGAGCGCGGCGCTCGTCGAGTACTTGCTACGGCTCGGCGACGACGCGCTCGTGCTCGGCCATCGCGGCTCGGAGTGGATCGGCTTCGCGCCCGTGCTCGAGGAGGAGCTCGCGCTCGGCAACGTCGCGCTCGACCAGCTCGATCTCGCGCAGGCCGCGCTCGCGTTCGCGGCCGAGCTCGAAGGGCAGGGCCGCGACGCCGACGCGCTCGCGTACTTCCGAGAGGAAGCGCAGTTCCGCAACGCGCTGCTGGTCGAGCAGCCGAACGTCGATTTCGCATGGGCGATGGCGCGCCAGGCGCTGTTCGGCGCGTTCGCGCTGCCCAACTACCGCGCGCTCGCGGCGAGCGCCGAGCCGCGGCTCGCGGCGATCGGCGCGAAGGCGGCGAAGGAGGCCGAGTACCACGCGCGGCACGCGCGCAGCTGGGTGCTGCGGCTCGGCGACGGCACGGACGAGAGCCGCGCGCTCATGCAGACCGCGCTCGACGAGCTGTTCCCGTACCTCGGCGAGCTGCTGGAGAGCGACGCCGTCACGCGCGAGCTCGCGACCGCAGGCATCGCAACCGATCCGAGCGCGCTCGCGGACGAGGCGCTCGCGACGATCGCGACGCTGCTGCGGGACGCGACGCTCACGCATCCGGCGCCGGGCGCGTTCCGCCCGCGCGGCGGCCGAGCCGGCCGCCACAGCGAGCACCTCGGCCGCATGCTCGCGGAGATGCAGGTGCTCGCGCGCGCGCACCCGGGAGCGCGCTGGTAGCTCGAATGGGCCAAACGGGGTCTGACCCCGTTTGGCCACCTCGTCCCGCTCGGGGTCGGGCGACGCGCGCGAATCCGTGGGACCGACGCGCACTTGCTGTGCAATGATGCGCGGGCCCTGCCCCCACTCGGAGTGCATCCGCATGCGTCTTCGCTCGCTCTCGATTCGCTTCGCGCTTGCGGCCGCCGCGGCGCTGGCTGCGCCGGTCTCCGCACAGGAAGCGCCGGAGGACGACACCGCCACCGCCCCCGCGGAAGAGCCCGCGGCCACCCTTCCGACCACGATCGAGGAGATCGTCGTCACCGCGCAGAAGCGCGCGCAGAGCGTGCAGGACGTCCCGATCTCGGTGGCCGCGATCGGCGGCGGCGAGATCGACGACCTGAAGATCGCCGACGTGAACGACATCGCGGGCCTCGTGCCGAACCTGCAGGTGAATCAGGTGATCGGCGACGGCGCGCCGGTGTTCTCGCTGCGCGGCGTCACGATGAACGACTACAGCGTGCACCAATCGAGCCCGGTCGCGGTCTACACGGACGAGGTCTACGCGGGGCCGTCCGTGTTGCAGCCGATCGCGATGTTCGACCTCGACCGCATCGAGGTGTTACGTGGGCCGCAGGGCACGCTCTACGGCCGCAACAGCACCGGCGGCGCGGTGAACCTGATCACGCGCGCGCCGAGCTTCAATGACGGCGGCTACTTCACCGGCGGCTTCGGCAACTACGAGCGCTTCGAGGCGCGCGGCGCCGGCGAGCTGACGCTGATCGACGAAGTGCTGGCGGTGCGCCTCGCCGGCTTCTGGACCGAGGCGAAGGGTTGGGCGAAGAACCTCTCGCCGGGCATTCCCGACGGCAACAGCACCGACGAGTGGGCGGTGCGCGCCTCCGCGCTCTGGAAGCCGACGGACAACGTCGAGGTCATCGCGCGCTGGTCGTCCGGCCGCTCGCACCCTGAGAACTACGGGGTGTATGCGGCGCACGTGACCGAGCTCGGCGATCCGCCGAACGGCGTCGGGATCGGAGCCGGCGTCTACTCGCTCTTCAACTCGCTCGGTGGGGCGAATCCGTCGGACTACTTCCGCACCGGCCTCGGAAAATTCGAGTGGGAGAGCGACGAGACGCGCAAGCGCAAGCGCGAGACGGACCAGGCCTCACTCCACGTGAACTGGGACATCACGGAAGCGCTCAGGATCACGTCCGTCACGTCCTGGGTGCAGGGCGATTTCGCGAACCCTGAGGATTCGGACGGCTCGCCGCTCCAGGCAATCGAGGCGAAGTACTTCGGCGACGGCGACCAGTGGAGTCAGGAGCTGCGGCTCACATCGGACTTCGACGGTCCGTTCAACTTCGTAGGCGGGATTTACTACGCGCGCGAAGACCTGAACATTGCGACCGACCTTTTCTTGATGACCGACGTCGACTTCAACCTGAGCGGTGGGATCGACCCGAACGATTGTGCAGACCCGTGGATCTTCGCTGGGGTGCTTCCCGGGCCGCCGTCGGCCGACGGCACGACCGCCGAGGGGACGCTGAACAGCATCCCCCCGCCGGACGGACCGCTCAGCCTCGCCGACTTCGTCGCGCTCGGCTGCGGCTATCGCAATGACTTCCAGCAGGAGCGCCGCTCGATCGCGGGCTTCTTCGACGGCAGCTGGGCGATTCTCGAGAACACGTCGCTGCTGTTCGGCGTGCGGGTCACGAACGACCGCACCGAGGTCGACGGCTTCCGCACCGCCGTCGAGGGCGCAGGCGTGTTCCTGTTCGACACGATCCCGAGCAGCGACGACGAGATCGACGATACCGAGGTCACCTGGAAGGCAGGCGTCGAGCAACGCTTCAGCGAAGACGTGCTCGGCTACCTCACCTACAGCCGCGGCTACCGCTCGGGCGCGTTCAACGGCCAAGCCTTCTTCGATCCGTCCGAGTTCAACGCGGTGGATCCCGAGACGCTCGACGCGTTCGAGATCGGCGCGAAGAGCACACTGGTCGACGGCCGTGTGCAGCTGAACGCTGCGCTCTTCTTCTACATCTACAAGGATCAGCAGCTGATCGATGTCGACCCGGCGACGGCTGCGCAGACGCTCGTGAACATCGACCGCACGGAAGTCCTCGGCTTCGAGATCGAGACGATCGCGCAGATCACCGATCGCTGGCGCATCTCGGGCGGCGTCGGCTTCCTCGATGGCGAAGCGAAGAAGGGCGTCGTGAGCGGCATCAGCGTCAAGGGCGACACGCTGCCGAATGCGCCCGATTTCAGCGCGTCGCTCGCGAGCGATCTCGACCTGTGGGCCGGCGACTTCGGCACGCTGTCGTGGCACCTCGATGGGAACTACGTCGGCGCGCAGTACTTCACGCTGCCGCACGTGCGCCGCACGCTGGTCGACCACTATGCGCTGTTCGACACGCGCTTCACGTTCGAATCGAGCAGTGAGAAGTGGGAAGCCGGCTTCTGGATCCGCAACATCGGGAATGACTTCTATCGCACCGACATCATCTCGCTCGCTGGCTTCGGCCTCGACTACACGCACGTCGGCCCGCCGCGGACCTACGGCGGCGACGTCACGTTCCACTTCTAATCAGGGGGCGAGATGCGCCGCGCGTCGCTGGCTCTGGTGCTGAGCGCATCGGCGCTCGCGGCGTCGGCCGCGCTCGCCGCGTCGCCGGAGGAGCTGCTCCGTAACACCTGCGGCGGCTGCCATCAGCCCGATGCAGCGGGGCGCCTCTCGCGCATCTCCGCGCAGCGCAAGACGCCCGAGGGCTGGGCGATGACGATCCAGCGCATGGAGGACCTGCACGGGATCACGATCTCGTCGCAGGATCTGCCGCTCGGCAGCGAGGACGCGAAGCGCACGCTGGTGAAGTACCTCGCCGACACGCAGGGGCTCGCGCCCGAGGAGACCGCCGGCTTTCGCTACGCGCTCGAGCAGCGCCTCGACGACTTCGAGCCGGTCGACGCCGACTTCAAGCTGATGTGCGGCCGCTGTCACTCCGCGGCGCGCGTGTTGTTACAGCGCAGGCCGCTCGACGAGTGGCAAACGCTCGTGCACTTCCACCTCGGGCAGTACCCGAGCACGGAGTACTCGGCGGGCGGACGCAGCCTCGACTGGTTTCCGATCGCAGTGAACGAGACGGCGCCGATGCTGGCGGAGAAGAATGGGCTCGAGAGCGCGGCGTGGGAGAAGTGGAGGAAAGCGAAGAAGCCGGCGCTCGCGGGCGAGTGGCAGCTCTACGGGCACCAGCTCGCCAAGGGCGACTTCTCAGGGGTGATGCGCGCGGTGTCCGCCGGCCCCGAACAGTACGCGCTCGAGTTCGACGGTCGCTACGAGCGCACGGGCGAGAAGATCGCGGGCACTGGCAGGGCGACGCTGTACACGGGTTACGAGTGGCGAGCGACGCTGACACTCGCAGACGTGAAGTGGCAGCAGGTGTTCGCGGCGGGCGCAGATCGGCTCGGGCCGACGCTCTCGGGCCGCATGTACGAGCGCGACCACCCGGAGCTCGGGATCGAGCTCGGCGCGACGCAGGGTTTCCGAAAGTCCGTCCCGGTCGCTTCGCCTCGCCACGACGCTGCCGGCGCCAGCGCCGGCACTCGAGCGGACCGCGTTGCAGTCGACCCGCCCTATCAGGTCGCGCGCGTCGGCGACGGCGGCGGCCCGATTCCGAAGGAGTACGCGGTCTTCGACGCGGTCGCGTGGAGCAACGGTGCGGATGGAAAGCCCGAGACGGCGGACGACGTGCGCATCGGCGCGCTGCCCGCCACCTGGCGCGCCCTGCCGTGGGACGAGAAGGCGCGCGACGACCGCGACGTCGAGTTCGCGGGCGTGATGGATCCGAGCAGCGGCGTCTTCACGCCCGGCGACGCGGGCCCGAACCCCGCGCGCAAGTACGGCACGAACAACGCGGGCAATCTGAAGGTGATCGCGACGGTGAAGGACGGCGAGCGCGAGCTCACGGGCGAGGCGCACCTGATCGTGACGGTGCAGCGCTGGATTCACTCGCCGATTCCCTGAGAAGTCGCGCGCGAGCGGAGGAGCGAACAGGGTGCACGGCGAGGTCGAGCTCGTTCCGCACAACCTCCATCGCGTCGCGGTGGATGGGCGCGAGCTGCTGTTCCACGTGCCGACGACGAGCCTGTTCGAGCTCGATGCGCCGGCGCGCGACGTGCTCGATCTCGTCGCGCGCGCGCCGCGCTCGCGCGCGGCGCTGCACGAGCAGCTCGCGCTTCGCCACGACGCGCGCGCGATCGCCGAGGCGATCGACGAGCTCGCCGCGTGCGACGTGCTGCGCGATCCGCGCGCGCCGGCTCCCGAGCCCGCCGCGAAGAAGCGCGTCACGTCGTTCCCGCTGACGACGGTCGTCCTCAACGTCGCGACCGGCTGCAACCTCGCGTGCGGCTACTGCTTCAAGGAGGACCTGACGAGCGTTGCGAAGAGCGAGGTGATGGACTTCGCGACCGCGCAGGCGGCGATCGAGATGTTGTTGCGCGAGTCGCCCGGCCGCCGGCGCTACAGCGTCGTCTTCTTCGGCGGCGAGCCGCTGACGCAGATGCCGCTGCTCGAGCGCGTCGTCGCGTGGGGCGAAGAGCGCTTCGCCGCGGCCGGCGCGCGCGGCGACTTCTCGCTGACGACGAACGCGACGCTGATCACGCCGCGCATCGCGGACTGGCTGAACGCGCACAACGTCGGCGTCGCGGTCTCGATCGACGGCCCGCGCGCCGTGCACGATCGCCACCGCACGACGCGCGGCGGAAACGGCAGCTATGGCGCGGTCGCCGCGAAGGTGCGCGTATTGCGCGAGCGCTACCGCGCGCGGCCGCTCGGCGCGCGCGTCACGCTCGCGCGGGGTACGACCGAGGTCGGCGAGATCTTCGAGCACCTCTCGCGCGAGCTCGGCTTCGACGAGGTCGGCTTCGCGCCGGTCACCGCCGGCGACGACGCGCGCTTCAACCTCGTCGAGCCCGAGCTCGACGCGGTGTTCGACGGCTTCCGTGCGCTCGGCGACGAGCTCGTCGCCGCTGCGCTGCGCGGCGAGAAGCTCGGCTTCTCGAACCTGCTCCAGCTCCTGAGCGACCTCTACTACGGGACGAGCAAGTCGCTGCCTTGCGGCGCGGGCTACTCGCTCGTCGCGGTCGATCATCAGGGCGGCGTGAACCTCTGCCATCGCTTCACCGGCTCGCAGCTCGGCACGTTCGGCGACGTCGCGCACGGCCTCGCGCGCCCCGAGCTGAGCGCGTTCCTCGAGCGCCGGCTCGACAAGTCGGGCGTCGACTGCGCGACGTGCCGCATCCGCAACCTGTGCTCGGGCGGCTGTTATCACGAGAGCTACGCGCGCTACGGCGATCCGATTCGCCCGACGCTCCACTACTGCGACCGCATGCGCGCATGGATCGATTACGGGATCGAGGCTTACGCGCGCATTCTCGCCGCGAAGCCGGAATGGTTCGCTCGCACACTCTCGCCGCGGAGGGCGCCGACATGAAGCACTTGAAGCCGCTCAACGGGAAGGCCGCGCAGACGGAAGCCGCGGCGCGCGCAGGCAAGCTCGAGGAGGTCGTTGCGATGCAGACCGTCGCGGGCTGCACCGCGACCACCGACCCAGGCTGGGAGGTCGACGCGTTCGGCGGCGTCGGCGGCCTGTGCCAGCCGATGGAGGCCGACCTCTACGGATGCGCGGATCCGTGCTGGTGGCCGGCGCAAGTCCCGGACGTCGCGAACTCGTACCCGGACTGGACGAAGGGCGCGGACTCGGCGGGGCGCGATTGGCGCAAGCTCGGGCCGACCTTCCCGGAAGAGAAGTGATGGCGCGCGCTCTCTCGCGGGCGCTCGCGCTTGCCTCGCTGGGCGCGCTCGCAGCGGGCTGCGTCGCGACGGGCGGTGGCACACGGGCGCCGGGCGCCGGCGACATGATGGTCGTCGCGAACCGCCCCAACAACTTGCATCTGGTCGACCTCGGCGCGCAGCGCGTCGAGCGCAGCTGCGCGCTGCCCGGCCCGCCGACGCCCGGCGTGCTCACGCTCAGCCCTGACAACTCGGTCGCCTACATCATCGGCGGCGGCATGGGCGAGATCTGGGGCGTGCGGCTCGCCGATTGCGCGCTCGTGTTCTCGGCGACGCAGACGCAGGGCAACGAGCGCGTGCGCACGCTCGGCGGGATCACGGTCTCGACCGACGGGAAGCAGCTGTTCATCTATCAGGCGCCGGTGAAGCTGTTCGTCGATCACTATGAAGTGCAGGACACGCGGATCGCGGTCTACGACACGAGCGCAGGCACGCACGCGCTGCCGGCCCGCACGCTGCCGGCGCCGCGCCAGGTCACGATCATGAAGACGGGCGCGGACGGGACGCTCTATCTCGGTGGCCCGGACATCGTCGCGATGAATCCCGAGACGGGCGCGACGCGCGTCGCGCTCGAGAGCCGCGACCGCAAGAGCACCGGCTTCGGGCCGCGCGACGTGCTGACGGTGTGGAACATCGGCGAGAGCTCGGGCGAGTTCGTGCGCATGTACAGCGCGCTGCGCTGGAAACCGGGTGCGGAGGGCGACCTCGCGCAGGGCGAGCCGGTCTGGGGCTACGAGAAGGTCGACCTCGCGAGCGGCAAGGCGAGCGAAGCCGTGCTCGGCCCGCTCGAGGTCACGCTGTTCACCGGCATGACGCGCCCCGGCCGCCCCGACCAGTTCTACGCGACGCTGACGCAGCTGCAGCGCTTCGACGTACCGAACGCGCGGCTCGACCGCAGCGTCGACCTCGAGCACAGCTACTACGCGATCGACTTCGGGACCGACGGCAGCACGCTCTACTTGACCGGCACGTTCAACGACATCGCGATCTACGACGCCAATTCGATGACCAAGCTCGGCAACATCGTGCTACCGGGCGGGGACATGGCGACCGGCGTCCCGAAGATCTTCCGCCGCCGGTAGCGCGCGCGACGGCGGTACGCTGCCGCGCGATGACCGAGCCGCTGCCCGCTGCCGAGCGCCGTGCCGCGCTGCGCTGGCTCTATGCGTTCGTCGCGCGCGAGCGCACGCGCGTGGCGGTGCTGCTCGCGTTCGCGCTCGCGACGACCGCGCTCGCGCTCGCGCAGCCGTGGCTCACGCAGCGCATCATCGACGACGGGCTGCTCGCGCGCGATCGCGCGGCGCTGTTCGCGAACGCCGCGTGGCTGCTCGCCGCAGGGCTCGCGGCGGTCGCGCTCGCCGGCGCGAGCCGCATCTTCCACACAGGCCTCTCCAGCCGTGTGCTGTTCGCGCTGCGCGAGGACGTCTACGGGCACTTGCTCGCGCTGCCGCCGAGCTGGCATCGGCACTGGCGCACCGGAGACCTGCTCGCGCGGCTCGACGGCGACGTCGCGGAGCTGCAGCGCTTCAGCGTCGACACGCTGTTCGCCGGGCTCTCGTCCGCGCTCGGCCTGATCGGCGCGCTCGCGCTGATGGTGAAGATCGATGCGCGCCTCGCGCTCGCGCCGCTCGTGCTCGCGCCGCTCGAGGCGCTCTGGCTCTGGCGCATGCGCCCGCGCATCGAGGCGAAGAGCCGCGCGCTGCGCGCGCGCGGTGGCGACATCTCGAGCTTTCTCGCCGAGACGCTGCCGGCGGTGCGCGCGATCCAGAACGCGGTCGCCGAGGCGCGCGAGCGTGCGCGGCTAGGCGTGCTGAACGCCGGCTACGCGGCCGAGCTGTTACGGCTCCAGCGCAGCGAGTTCGCGGCGGCTGCGCTTCCGCGCGCGCTGCTCGCGGCGGCGCGCGCCGGCGTGCTCGGGCTCGGTGGCCTGTACGTGATCGAGGGCCAGCTCGCGCTCGGCGCGCTGGTCGCGTTCGGCGCGTATCTCGCGCTCTCGATCGGGCCGGTGCAGGCGCTGCTCGGCATCGCGGTCGCGTGGCAGCGGCTGGTCGTCAGCCTCGATCGCGTCTGGGAGCTGCGGCGCGCGCCGCTCGCGGAGACCGCCGCCGGTGCGGCTGGGACGGCGGGCGGCGCCGCAATCTCGCCCGGCGACCTCGCGTTCGAGCGCGTCAGCTTCGCGTACTCGGGTGCGGCGCCGATCCTGCGCGACGCGAGCGCCGTCCTTCCGCTCGGCAAGAAGACCGCGCTGCGCGGCGTCTCGGGCATCGGCAAGACGACGCTGGTCGACTTGTTACTGCGCCACGAGCGGCCGGACGCCGGCCGCATCCGCGTCGCGGGCGTCGACCTCGCGGCGCTGCCGCTCGCCGCATGGCGGCGACGCGTCGCGCTCGTGCCGCAGGACGTCGTGATCTTCCGCGGCACGCTGGCCGACAACATCCGCTTCGCCGTTCCGGAGGCGAGCGATGCGGAAGTCGCCGAGGCCGCGCGGCGCGCCGGCCTCGCGGATTTGATGCGCAAGCTGCCGGGCGGAATCGCGGCCGCGCTCGGCGAGCGCGGGCAGGGCCTCTCGGGCGGCGAGCGGCAGCGCATCGCGATCGCGCGCGCGCTGCTGCAGCGGCCGTCGCTCGTGATCCTCGACGAGCCGACCTCGGCGCTCGACGCCGGCGGAGAGGCCGCGCTGCTCGCCGAGCTCGACGCGCTGTTCGCGTCGGCGACGCGCCTCGTGATCAGCCATCGCGACGCGCCGCTCGCCGGCGCCGATCAGCGGCTCGTCCTGCGAGATGGGAAGCTGCTGCCCGACAGCGGCGGCGCGTGATCCGCATCGCGCTCGTCGACGCCGGCGTCGCGCCGGAGCATGCGCCCCGCGTGGTCGCGGCGCGCGCGTTTCGATTGCGCGAGGGTCCCGGCGACCCCGAGAGCGCAGCCGGCGACGTCGCCGCGGAGGACGGGATCGAGGCCGTCACACGCGGCGCGCTCGCTCACGGCCCGGCGCTCGCGCGCGTGCTGCTCGCCGAGCCGCGCGCGCGCCTGATCGTCGCGCGCGTGTTCGACGCGCGGCTCGTGACGACCGCGGCGCAGCTCGCCGCGGCGCTCGACTTCGCCGCCGAACAGGGCGCGGCGCTCGCGAGCGTGAGCGCCGGGCTGCGCGAGGATCGCGAGGTGTTACGGAGCGCGGTCGCGCGCGCGCACGCGCGCGGCGTGCTGCTCGTCGCCGCGGCTCCGGCACGCGGCGCGGCGGTGTTCCCCGCCGCGTACGCCGGCGTCGTGCGCGCGACCGGCGACGCGCGCTGCGCGGCGGGCGAGCATTCGTGGCTCGCGAGCGCGCAGGCCGACTTCGGCGCGCACGCGAGCGCCGGCGACGTGCAGGGCGCGAGCGCCGGCTGCGCGCACGTCGCCGCGAAGCTCGCGGCGCTGCTCGCCGCGGGCGCGCCGCCCGACCAAGCGCTCGCGGAGCTACGCGCGAGCGCGCACTACGTCGGCCCCGAGCGGCGGCTATGAACCGGGGTCAGACCCTGCAAACTTGCAAAGATGGCGCCGCTCTGGTCGTCACACTCCGCGCGCCTCCGGTCGATGCACGCGCAGCCATGTCGCGACGGCACCGCGCGCGTCGTCGGGAAGCGCCGCAAGTACGCGCGCCTCGCTTTGGGCGCCGCGCGCCGCGGCGCGCACGATCGGGGCGAGCT
>Ga0187893_10015266_pt1 | contig 10315 bp, 10 predicted proteins | sample MA1701074metaG_FD_139574 | JGI IMG/M metagenome (GOLD analysis project Ga0187893, IMG submission 139574) | White microbial mat communities from a basaltic lava cave in the Kipuka Kanohina Cave System on the Island of Hawaii, USA - MA170107-4 metaG ... | reverse complement strand
TGAAGAGGGTCCCGAGGTGGTCGAGCCACGAGTCGCGGCGGACGGCGGTGACCACCCCGAGCGGAACGGCGACGAGCAGGGTCAAAACCAGGGCGCTGGCGGCCAGCTGCAGGGTGGCGGGCACCCGTTGCAGAACGAGTCCGAGCGCGTCCTGGCGATAGCGGAGCGATTCACCGAAGTCGCCGCGCAGGGCTCCGCCCAGGAAGCGCGCGTATTGCACGGCCAGGGAATCGTTGAAACCCAGGCGCTCGCGCCACTCGTTCACGTCCTTGGCCTGGATGTCCATGGGCATGAAGAGGAGCACGGGGTCCCCCGCCAGTTGCGTCATCCCGAATACGGCGGTGAGCGAGAGAAACACGACCAGGGCCGTCTGGGCCAGGCGAGAGACGACGTAGGCCCGCATGGTCTTCAACGTGTATCATAGCGGCTCCGCGCCCGCGGGTTCCGTCGCTCCCGAGCTGAGCCCGCGCGCCCGGTCGAGCCAGCGATGACGACCGATCCGATCTTCTTTCGTGACCTGGCCTATGTGTTCGCGGCCGCCGTGCTCGGTGGGGGGCTCGCCTGGATTTTGCGCCAGCCGCTGATCCTCGGCTACGTGGCCGGGGGAATCCTCATCGGGCCGTTCACGCCGGGCCCCACCGTCTCCGACGTCCACACCTTCGAGCTGTTTGCGGAGATCGGGGTCGTCCTGTTGATGTTCTCCATCGGGATCGAGTTCTCCCTGCGCGATCTCGCCCGCGTGCGGTGGGTGGCCCTCCTCGGGGGCCCGCTCGGCATCCTTTTATGCGTGGCCCTCAGCGTTGGCGTGGGACTCCTCCTGGGCTGGCCACTCCTGCAGGGAATCGTGATCGGCATCGTGATCTCGGTGGCCAGCACCATGGTGCTGGCGCGTCTGCTGCTCGACCGGGGCGAGCTCCACTCCCGGCACGGCCGGATCATGGTCGGTATCACGCTGGTCGAGGATCTGGCGGTGGTGGTCCTGACCGTGCTCGTCCCGGTCCTGGGGACGGCCGGGGGTGAACGACTCCTCGCCCTCGGATGGGCGTTTGCGAAGGCGGCGGCCCTTCTTATCCCGCTCGGTTACCTTGCCTCCCGGGTCGTTTCGCCACTCATGGCCCGGGTCGCCCGCACCCACAATCAGGAGCTGTTTCTGCTGGTTGCGCTCACCATCGGGCTGGGGGCGGCCGCGGTGACGCAGGCCATGGACCTCTCCCTGGCCCTGGGGGCCTTCCTGGCGGGCTTGCTCATCAGCGATTCGGACTACGCTCACGAGACGCTCGCGCGACTGCTCTCGCTACGCGATGCGTTTGTGGCGCTCTTCTTCGTCACCATCGGCGCCCTCGTCGACCCCCTCAGCGTGGTCGGTAATCTGCCTCTCCTGGGGGTGATCGTCGGCCTGGTGGTGGTGGGCAAGTTGTTCATCTGGACCCTCGTCGTCTGGATCTTCGAGGGGACGTTCTGGACCGCTCTCCGCGTGGCGGTCGGGCTCACCCAGATCGGTGAGTTCTCGTTCATTCTCGTCCAGGTGGCCCGTGAGGCTGGGCACGTATCGGATGACGTCTACAATGCCGTGCTGGCCGCCTCGCTCCTGACCATCCTCGTCAACGCCCTTCTGGTCAAGGTGATCCCGGCCTCCGCGGCGCAAATCCAGCTGGCCCGCTCGGCGCGGGAGATCTCGTCGCCGGGGGCGCCCCCCAGTACATCCGGTTCCCATGTCTTACTCTGCGGGTTTGGCCGGGTCGGAAGCGCGATCGGCGAGGCGCTGGAGACGTTTCGTATCTCGTACACGGTCATCGAGATCGATCCCGACATCGTCAAGCACCTGCGCCAGCGCGGAGTCTCCTGCCTCTTCGGCGATGCCGTGCACACGAAGATCCTCGGGGAGGCGGGAGCTGCCCATGCCGACCTGGCCGTGGTGACCGTCCCGGAGATCGAGCGGGCTCGCCTGGTCGTGCGGCAGCTCCGTGCCCTCAACCCTCGCATGGCCATCCTCGCCCGCGCGCATCACGGACCGGCCCGCGAGGAACTGCTGGCGGGTGGCGCGACCGAGGTCGTCCAGCCCGAATTGGAGGCGGCGGCCACCTTGATCCGGCACGCCCTGGCGCGTCTCTCGATGCCGTCTCCACCCGTGGTGGCCTACCTGGAGCGCTTTCGCGACGCCATCGACCTGCGCGCCGCCCGCGACTCGAGAGTGCTCCACCCGCTTCCGGAGATCCAGGACGTGCCCATCGAGGCGGACGGGCTTGCCGATCAATCGCTGCGGGAGGCGCGTATCCGTGAGCGTTTCGGGGTCAATGTCGTGTCGATCACGCGCGTCGATGGCTCCGTCGTCATCGATCCCGACGCCGAGACCGTGCTGCGCCCCGGCGACCGGGTTCGCGTCTTCGGCCTCGCTTCCCACATTGCCGCCTTCCGCGCCGCGGCGGGGGACCCCGTCTAGGCGCGGCTAGCCAGCGCCGCCCGAGGGCGAGCGCAGCGGCTGCTGCCGCCCCCGGTACCGCATGTTCAGCACCTCGACGGCGAGCGAGAAGGCCATGGCGAAGTAGATGTAACCCTTCTCGATGTGGCGGCCCATCCCTTCGGCGACTAACATCACCCCGATTAACAGGAGGAAGGCCAGGGCGAGGATCTTGACGGTCGGGTGGCGCTCCACGAACCCGCTCACCGCGTTCATGGACACGAGCATGACCAGCATGGCGATGACCATGGCCACCACCATGATCGATACCTGATCGGCCATCCCGACGGCGGTGATGACCGAGTCAAGCGAGAAGACGATGTCCAACACGAGGATCTGGGCGAGCACCCAGGCGAAGCTGGCGCGCGCGTGGCGCGCCTCGGCGCTCGCGTGGCCCCCCTCCACCTTGGCGTGGATCTCGCTGACCGCCTTGAAGATCAGGAAGAGCCCCCCACCGAAGAGGATCAGGTCGCGCCCTGAGAAAGGACGAACCACGGTGAAGAGGGGAGTGGTCAGACTCATCACCCAGGTGATGGCGAACAGGAGACCGATGCGCATGATCAGGGCCAAGGCGAGGCCCAGGCGACGTGCAATCGGCTGCTGGGCAACGGGCAGGCGGGCGGTCAAGATCGCGATGAACACCACGTTGTCGATGCCCAGCACGATCTCCATCGCGGTGAGGGTCACCAGGGCCAGCAGTCCGTCGGAGGTCAGGAGGGCGCTCACGGGCGCGACGGCTCAGGTGAGGATGGATACTTCCATGGCGTCGTCGCCGAACTCGTACTCGCGGCTCTCGTAGCGCCCGGCCGTGCTTCGCACGTAGTCAAGGTAGGGTGTTACCTCGCGCCGGAAGAGGCCGGTATTGTCGGCCACCACCACGGCGCCGGCGGACAGCTTGGGTTCGAGCTGACGCAGGTAGTCGAGATAGTCTTCCTTGGCGGCGTCGATCAGCACGAAATCGAAGCGACCGGGCAGGAATGGTACGACGCGGAGAGCATCACCTGCCACCACCCTCACCCGACGGGCGAGGCCAGCCTCCTCGACGTTGGCCTCGACGAGCGTGGCGAGCAGGGGGTGCGCCTCGATGCACACGAGCTTTCCTCCGGGAGCCAGGGAGCTGGCGATGAGGATCGCCGAGTACCCGATGAGCGAGCCGAGCTCGACCGCGCGTCGGGACCGGTGCTTCTCGAGGAGTCGTCTGATGACGCGACCCTTGGCTCGCCCGATCACGGGGATGTGCCAGCGGGTGGTGGCCCGATCCATCAACGCGAGCATCCGCTGGGCACTCTTGGTCATACTCGTCGAGCGGCGACCGTGTCCGGGAGGGGGTAGCGCCGATCCCACTTGCCGGCTTTCACGATCTGGCCCGGCAGCGGGCGCCCCACGATCTCCTGCACGCGCCTCGACACCGCGATCAGGCGATCCAGGTCGATGCCGGTCTCGATCCCCATCGCATGCAGGCAGTGGACGAGGTCCTCGCTGCACACGTTCCCGGAGGCGCCCGGCGCAAACGGGCACCCGCCGAGACCCCCGATGGAGCCGTCCAGGTGCGTCACCCCGCATTCCATGGCCGCCAGGATGTTGGGGATCGCCATGGCTCTCGTGTCATGAGTGTGCAGGGTCCACTCCACGCCGACAAATCGTGGGATCAGGTGCTCGAAGACGCGGGCCACCTGACGCGGGTTGGCCATGCCTGTCGTATCGGCCAGGCCAAAGGCGCGGGCCCCCCCATCGGCCAGCCGCCCGATGATGGAATCGAGCTGGCTCAGGGGGATATCGCCCTCGAAGGGACAGCCAAAGGACGTCGAGATCCCGCAGCTGATCGGGACCCCGGCGCGGTCGGCAAGCTGCAGCACGGCCGCCAGCTTGGCGAGGGACTCCGCGATGGTCATGTTGACGTTGGCGAGGTTGTGGCTCTCGCTCGCGCTGATCACCGTGTGGATGGCATCCACGCCCGCGTCGACCGCTCGCACGGCGCCCTTGTCGTTGGGGACGAGGGCGGCGTACTGTGTGCCTGGCCGGCGGCGGATCTTCGCCATGACCTCTTCGGCGTCGCGGAGCTGGGGCACTGCCTTCGGGTGGACGAACGATGTGACTTCAATCCGAGGTAGACCGGCGTCCGAGAGCAGGTCGACGACCTCGATCTTCTGCCCAGTTGGGATGAACTCAGATTCGATCTGGAACCCGTCGCGGGTCCCGACCTCGCAGATGGTCACGTGCGCGGGAAGGATCATAGGAGAGACTTTATCAGATGGGGGGCCTCGAACGGGCCCCCCAAGCCCCCCGTGCGCTCGGGACGTCCCGGGGGACCCGTGACGCCCCTCGGGATCACGCTCGGTGTTGGGGGCCTCGAACGGGCGGCCCCCCAAGCCCCCCGTGCGCTCGGGACGTCCCGGGGGACCCGTGACGCCCCTCGGGATCACGCTCGGTGTTGGGGGCCTCGAACGGGCCGGTCAGAAGGTGGCGTCGAAGGTGCCGCCCGTGGAGAGCTGACACTGGACGGTGCCACCTTTGTCCGGTCCCACTCCAGGTTCGTTGAGGGTGAAGCGGCAGAGCATCGTAGACCCGCGATCACCCGTCAGGGCGCTCGTCATCTGGCGGTCTCGCGCCTGAGGCACGAGCTGGTATTTTCCCGTGAAATGTTCGCCGGTAGGCAGGGTCGTCCACAGCTTTCCCGAGCCCCCCAGAAGGCTGGACTGATAGCTCAGCACGGCCGCGGCGGGAGGCTGGTCCGGACGGCTCAGCTGGCCAGAGATAGGACCCCGGGCACAGGCCGTGAGGAGACCAGGTGTCAGACTCAGCACGGCCAGCCAAAGCACCAGAGATCTCATCGCGCAGTATTCTGGCATTCAGCCCCGCGCACGGGGAAGCGATTTACCCGTCCGATTGTCAGAGTGTGTCGCGGTTTCCTTGACAGGGCCGGACCGCGGAACTAGATTCCGGCTGATGTTCGGGATCCGCTCAGGAACTGGAGGAGACTGGTGATTCGTTCGGCTGGCACCAACTGACGGTGGGCCCCTTCCCCCGGTTCGTCCGCTGGGCCATCGCGTTCATCACGGCCTTCTTCGTCGTGATGATGTTCACCCCGCTCGTCCAGGAGATCGTGCGCAGGGTGCGAGTCACCGGCTCCGTCGACCTGCCGTAGGGCGACCGCTCAGGCGGTGGCGACTCTCCGCTGGTGGTGACCCCGAAGGCGCATGGCCAGGACCAACTCCAGCACACCGAGCGCGATCGAGAAGACCCCGATGGTCCACACCACGGCGAGGGCCCCCGCCCCGGGGTTGATGATGAGGACCACGCCGAAGAGTACGGCCAGCACTCCTCGCAGGGCGAGCAACCACTCGCCCTCGATCTCCTTGCGGAGGCGGATAGCGGCGGCGATCTCGAAGATCCCAATGACAATGGCCCAGAACGCAATGACGTAGAGAAGGACGAGGGTCGTCAACCCCGGCCACGTGAACGCGATGATACCGGTGGCGACGCCGAGGATGCCCTCGATGAGCATGGCCCACCACCGTCCGCCCGACCTCGAGCCACGAAACGCGGCCACGAGCGCGAGCACCCCATCGATGAGCGCATGGGCCCCGAAGAAGAGCACGAGGACGAACAGCGAGATGCCGGGCCAGATGAAGAGCAGCACGCCGAAGATGATCGCCAGGACACCACGGAGCGCGAGCGCCGACCAACTCAGTGTGATCACGGCTCCCTCCTCGGACTACTGGGTGGGGAAGAGATGACAGGCGACCTCGCGGCCCTCGACGAGCTGCAGCGCCGGGATCTCGGTTGAGCAACGCGGCATCGCGAAGGCGCACCGGGGGTGGAATCGGCATCCGGCTGGTGGGTTGAGCGGACTCGGGACCTCGCCCGCGAGCACGATCCCCTCCCGGTGGTCGTCCGGGTGAGAGGGCAGCGCGGCGGAGAAGAGCGCCTGCGTATAGGGGTGCTTCGGCTCCTTGGCAACGGTGTTGGCCTCCCCGACCTCCACGATCTTGCCGAGGTACATGACGGCGATGGTGTGACTCATGTGAGCGACCGCCGCCAAGTCGTGGGCGATGAAGAGATAGGAGAGCCCGAGCTGGATCTGTAGATCGCGGAGCAGATTCAGGATCTGGGCCCGGATCGACACGTCGAGCGCCGACACCGGCTCGTCGAGGACGAGCAGCTTCGGGGAGAGGGCCAGGGATCGCGCGATGGCAATCCGCTGACGCTGCCCACCCGAGAACTCGTGGGGGAAGAGGGAGGCCGACCGGCGCGGCAACCCCACCACGTCGAGCAGGTGCTCGACGCGATCATTGGCCTGAGCGGAGGTGGTGCGCTCGTTGGTGATGAGCGGCTCGGTGATGATGGCACTGATGCGCATGCGCGGGTTCAGCGAAGCATACGGATCCTGGAATACCGCCTGCACGGAGCGCCGATAGAGGCGGACCTCCTCGACATCATGCGTCTGGAGATTCTTGCCCTCGAAGAGAAGCTCGCCGCCCGTAGGTTCCTCGAGCTTCAGCACCAGCTTGGCGGTGGTGGTTTTGCCACAGCCAGACTCACCCACGACGCCGAGCGTACGACCCGTGTCGATCCCGAAGCTGATGTCGTCGACCGCACTCACGAATCCGGTGGGTCGGGAGAAGAGGCCGCTCCGCACCGGAAAATGCTTGGTGAGGTGACGAGCCTCGATGACCGGGGTCGTCCCCTCCTTCATGGCGCCCACAGCCAGCAGGCGGTCATCTGACTCTTGCCGACCTCGACGTTGGGAGGCGCCTCGATCCGACAGCGCTCCATGGCCTTCGGGCAGCGTGGATGGAAGGCACACCCGGAGGGAAGGGCGCTAGGATCCGGAGGCTGGCCGTCGATGGCCGTGAGCCGGACGGTGGAGTCCCCCAGGCGCGGGATCGACTCGATGAGCGCCTTCGTGTAGGGGTGGGCCGGTGAGTTGAAGATCTGGCGCACCGGACCCGATTCCACGAGCCGGCCGGCGTACATGACGACCACCGAGTCGCACATCTTGGCCACGATGCCGAGATTGTGGGTGATGAAGATCAGGGCCAGGCCGTGCTCGCGCTGCAGATCGCGCAGCAGGCTCAGGTACTGGGCCTGAATGGTGACGTCGAGGCTGGTCGTCGGCTCGTCGGCGATGAGCAGGCGCGGCTCGCACGAGATGGCAATGGCCCCCACGATGCGCTGGCGCATGCCGCCCGAGAGCTGGTGGGGAAACTCACGAACGCGCTGGGCGGGGGCGGCGATGCGCACGGCCGCCAGGAGATCGCGCGCCTTCGTCCACGCGTTCCGTCGGGTGACATGCTCATGGGCCCGGAGCGTCTCCGCCACCTGGTCACCCACCGTGAAGAGCGGGTTCAGCGAGGCCATGGGGTCCTGCAGGATCATGGCCATCCGCTTCCCGCGAATCCGTCGCATCTCGACGTCGGACTTGGCCAGGAGGTCATCGCCCTCGAAGCGGATGGCACCTCCCACGATCCGGGCGGCCGGCGGCAGCAAGCGCAAGAGCGAAAGCGCGAGCGTGGTCTTGCCGGAGCCCGACTCGCCCACGACGCCAAGGGTGCCCCTGGCGTCGAGCGAGAAGGATACCTTGTCGACGGCGCGGGTAACCCTGGTCCCCCCCGCCGAGATGTAGTGGGTGCTGAGACCGTCGACCTCGAGTAGCTTCACAGCTGGCGGAGCTGTGGGTCGAGCTTCACGCGGAGCCAGTCCCCCAGGAGGTTGGCGGACAGCACCATCAGCATGATGCAGGCACCAGGGAAGACGGTGAGCCACCAGTAGCCGGCCATCAGGCCCTTCTTACCGTCGGCCAGCATGAGACCCCAGGCCGGCTTGGGCGGCGGCACCCCGACACCCAGGAAGCTCAGCGAGGCTTCGGCCACGATCACCACCCCCAGCATGAGGGTGGCGATGACGAACGCCGAATTCACCACGTTGGGCAGCATGTGGCGGCGCATGATGGTCCGCTTCGAACAGCCGGCCACGATGGCGAGCCGAACGAAGTCACGCTCTTTGAGGGAGAGGACCTCGCCACGGATGACCCGCGCGTAGCGTGTCCAATATACCGTGGCCAGGATGATGATGATATTCGTCTCGCTGGGTCCCACCACGGCGGCCAGGAAGATCGCGAAGACCAGCGCCGGAAAGGCCAGCCAGGTGTCGGTGACGCGCATGATGACCTGGTCGACCCAGCCCCCCAGATAGCCTGACAGGATTCCAAGCAGCGTTCCGACCGTGCCCGCGATCACGACGGCGGTGAAGCCCACCACTATGGAGACGCGGGCGCCGAAGATCAGCCGTGACAGGACGTCGCGACCGAGATGGTCAGTCCCCAGCAGGTATTCCGCGGTTCCCCCGGTCTGCCAGAACGGTGGCTTGAAGCGGGCGCCCAGGGTGCCGATCTGAGGATCGTGCGGAGCGAGCACGTTGGCGAAGACCGCCGTCAGGGTCAGGACACCCATGATGGCCAGGGGCACCACGGGCAGTCCCTCCCGACGAAAGGAGGCGACCCGCCAGGCGAGATTGAGGGTGGCGGCGCGGCTAACGCTCATAGCGGATCCTCGGATCGATGACGGCGTAGAGGATGTCGACGGCGAGGTTGACCACGACTATCATAGCCCCTCCCAGCAGTACGGTGGCCTGCACGATCGGAAAGTCGCGGAAGGCGATGCCCTCGTACATCAAGCGGCCCACCCCGGGCCACGCGAACACCGTCTCCACGACCACCGCCACGTTCACCATGAGGACAAGGTTGATTCCGGCCAGGGTGAGAACCGGGATCAGCGCGTTCTTGAAGGCGTGCTTGGAGATGACGAGGGCCTCGGGCAGCCCCTTGAGCCGCGCCAGCTTCACGTACTCTGAACCCAGCACCTCCAGCATGGAGGAGCGGGTCATCCGCATGTGGGCGGCGGCGAAGAACCAGCCGAGGGCAAAGGCCGGCATAAGGACGTGCTGGAATCCGCCGGCCCCGGAGGACGGCAGCCAGCCGAGGTAGACGGAAAAGAACAGGATCATCAACAGACCTGCCCAGAAGGGGGGCATGGAGAGCCCGAGCAGGGAGAAAATCTTTCCCACGCTATCCCACCACCGGTTGACTCGTATGGCGGCCATGATTCCGCTGGGAATGCCGATGACCAGCGAAAAGGTCATGGCCACCACTGCCAGGAACAGCGAGTACGGCAGGCGCGACAGGTAGAGCTCGAAGACGGGTGTGCGGTAGTAGAACGACTGGCCAAAGTCGCCCCGCAGCAGGTTGCCCATGAACGCGCCGTACTGGACCAGCAGGGAGCGGTCGAGGCCCAGCTGTGCCCGCAGAGCCTCGATATCGCCTTTGCTGGCGCCGGGCTCCACGAGCAAGGTCGTGGGATCGCCGGTGATCCGCACGATCAGGAAGATCGTCAGGGAGAGGAGCACAAGCGAGATCAGCGAGTAAAAGAGGCGCTTGGCAACAAACTTCTTCATGGCCGTCTCACCCTCCGCATCGTCGCGATCACGGGCGCTCGCCTCCCAGCCTGGAAGGGGAAAGTTGAGGGATTATAGCCGCGCCTGCCCCAGACGCAAGCGGGACGTGTGCCGGCGGGCGCATTGCCGGGCCCTGGGGCCGTGTGCTAGGGTCGCGCGGTACCGATGAACGCCCCTGTCCGCTCCAACGTCACCCTGGCTCGTGAGGGTCCCGTCGCCACTGTAACCCTGAACTGCGCTGAGCGCCGCAATGCGCTCAGCGACGCCATGCTGACGGAGCTGGCGGCCGCTTTCGCCGCGCTGCGTGATGATGCCGCCACGCGGGTCGTCGTCCTCACCGGTGCCCCGCCGGTCTTCTCGGCGGGAGCCGATGCGGGGCTCAAGTCGACCATGTCCCCGGAGGAG
>Ga0187893_10015265_pt1 | contig 10316 bp, 11 predicted proteins | sample MA1701074metaG_FD_139574 | JGI IMG/M metagenome (GOLD analysis project Ga0187893, IMG submission 139574) | White microbial mat communities from a basaltic lava cave in the Kipuka Kanohina Cave System on the Island of Hawaii, USA - MA170107-4 metaG ... | reverse complement strand
GGGGAGGAACTTGAGGGCGACGGGTTGGCGAAGCTTCAAGTCGTCCGCGCGATAGACCTCACCCATTCCGCCTTTGCCGAGCAGAACGACGACGCGGTAGCGGTTGGCCAGCATCGTGCCGGGGGTGAAGCGGGCGTTATCGATGGAGTCGGACGACGAGGAACCCAAACCGGAATGATAGCTCGCTTCGGCCGGCTTGGGCGGAGAGGTTACCGTCGGAATCACCGGCGCGGATTCGACCGGGTTGCCGCAGTAAGGACAGACGCGGCTGTCCGTCGGGATTTCACGGGAGCATGATCCGCAAGCGACCATAATCTAACATCGTAACCGGATCGGATGGAACGAGAAATCGTCCTGCCAGGCGCGGCAGCGATCTTGGGGGGAGCCAGTCGCGGTCCGGCGCAGCCGCTCGCTGTTGTAGTGTCAAAGCTCTCGTGAGACGAGGCCCAGAACGATTCCCTGAATCGAGAACTCGCGCGAGGAATCGATCAGCAGCGGCGCGACCCGCGGATTGTCGCCGCGCAGGATGATGATCCGCTGCCCGTCGCGCCATTCGACGCTGATCCGCTTGAGCGTCGGCTGGCCGTCCACCAGGCAGGCGCAGATGCGGCCTTGGATGTGCTCCGGCTCCACGTCAGGACGGTAGTGTACCAGGATGATGTCGCCCGGCTTGAGAGTCGGCTCCATACTGTCATAGGACAGCTTCAGGCAAAAATGGTCCGGGGACCACTGATGCCGCAGGACGGGGAACATCTCCAGTTGTTCCTGCGACTGCGTCGGCGGACCGGCCGGGATCGATCCGAGCAGGGGAAGTTCCCTTGTTTCGAGCGGTTGCGGGGCATCGTGCTCCACCCCGCCGCCGATGAGGACTCCCTGGGGCAAGTCGAGTGCGACAGCCAGAGCATCGATCGTCCGTCGCGAAGGGTTGCGCAGTCCGCGTTCGATCTCGGAGATGTAACCCTGATTGACGTTGGCCGCCGCCGCCAGCCCCGCCTGCGTCAGCCCGATCTCCACCCGTCGCCGCCGAATCCTCGCCCCAACGGCCTCCGTCGCACGCGTCGCCACCATCGAAGTATTGCTCGGCATACACCAAGTATACACCGCGAGCAATTATTTGGCAATGGAGGATTGCGGTCCAAGTGACAGCGGCGACGAGGTTCGTGACGGATCTCCCGGCGCGCCCACGTCGATAGCCTTCTCGCCGGAAAACCGGACACCCTTGTACGATGCTCCCCGATTGCTTACCCTAGTATTCTGAGGTTTTCTAGGCTACAGTCCGGCAGGCGTGCTGGTCGATAGCCCGTCGAGGAGAGCTCCGGGACGTGGAAAATGGCAGATCCGACCGGGAAAGACCAGTTCCAGCGAATCCGCGAGGCGACGGACGGCGAAACTCCGTACGTTCTTCACCCGGAGAATAATGATCTGTTCGTCAGGACAGGAAAGCAGATTATCGCATCCTGCCAACTCACGATCAGCCTTGACCTGTGGCTCAATGAATTGTCGGCAATGATGAAAGAGGTGCACGACTGGGCCGGTCATCGTGCTGATCGTATTCGCACTTGTTACTGTGTTCCCCAGGGGCCAAGTATCGTGTTCTTTTTTTCCCCACAATCAAACCAATTCGATTTTGATCTTGCCGATGAGCTTGCCGCTTTCAATCTCCATCTTCGCAAGTTCAATATTGGCATGGCGGAAGTGCGGCAGGTGCCCTGGCGTGAGTTTGATAGATTCGTGAACCCAACTAGCTCCAGGTGGCTTTATGGCGAGCAGTTCAGGCCATTTGGCGCAGTGGCAACATAACCGCGAACTTATCCCGCTGATTCCGCGCCGCTATACCGATTGGATCGTGACGGTTTCATTCTATACGGCTCTTCACGCCGTCGACTATCTTCTCTCGAAGGACGGCGTCTCCACGATCGTCGACCATCGCTCCCGAAACAGCGTGCTTTTGACCACCAACAAATATAACTTCATTTGTAAGCGTTATTTGCAGCTCTTTGATCTTTCGCAGACTGTTCGATATTTAGCAGAGCCGGCCGCTTGGGTACCGTTCAACAAGATAGAATCCGATGTTTTTGGCAGGTATTTATACCCGATTGAGGAGTCGGTCCGACGACTATCCGGCAACACCGAGGCGCCGCAAGCCCCAATCACCATCGACCCGGCCTGAGGCGGTGAGGCGATGAATCCCGGCAGCGCGGATGACTTTCTGGTCCAGGAGATTTGCGCCGGCAGTCAGGCGGCCTGGCGCCAACTGATCGACCGATACACCGGTCGACTCCTGGCCTTCGCCCGTGCTCGAACACCCACTCTCGCCGACGCCGAGGACCTCGTTCAGGAGACCTTCGTCGGCTTTCTTCAATCTCTCACCCATTACGATCCGTCGCGCTCCCTGGAAACCTATCTATTCACGATCGTCCGCTACAAGCTTTATGATCTGCTCCGGCAGCGCAAGGCCGCGACGGTGTGCGAACCGTTCGACGACGAGCAGGCTTGGGACGTTCCCGCGGGATCGTCCTCGCAGTCACCCAGCGGCCTGGTCGCTCGTGCCGAAGCCGTCGGCCTGCAGGAGCAACTCCTCGGCAACCTCCTGCGACAACTCATCCATGAGCTGCGCGATCGCGGCGCCTTCGACGACCTGCAGGTGATCGAACTGATCTTCTTCGCCGGCAAGCGCAACCTCGACATCGCCGAGCTGCTCGACATGGATCAAAAGACCGTCGCGGGAATCAAGTTCCGCGCCATCCAGAAACTGCGAAAATATCTGGAGGATCAACAGCCGGACCGCGGCGAATGGCTCGAAGAAGAAAGCGCCGACGTCACCGTCGCCCGAGTCTGGCGGGAGCAGCGGCTAACCTGCCTCAAGCGAAGCACCTTGGGTTCCTATCTGCTTTTGGTGTTGGACGAACCCTGGCGAAGCTACACCCAGTTCCACCTGGACGTCGTCGGCTGCCCGATGTGTGTCGCCAACGTCAGCGACCTGCAGAACGAGGCGGACTCAAGCGCCCCCGATCACCAGCGCATCTTCCAATCCAGCGTCGGCTTCCTGAAACGATCGCCTTAACGTGCCGCGGGCGCCCGACCTTTACGCAGCGAGACGCGTGCTTCAGCACGCGCGGACTCTCGGATGCCGAACCGCGCGCGGTGGCTGGATGGCGAATCTGAACTCCGCGCTCGTTCGCTGTGCAACACGCTCGACAGCATGGCGACGCCTTGTTCGGTGCATGCGTAGGGTTTTCCACGCATGGGCTTCCACGCAAAGGGCAACGGATGAGGAAAATCGGTCGAGTCCACGCTTGCTGGGCCGTGTTGCGTGCCACCTTGGCGTGACTTTGCGGGTCGGCAACGAACTCGCTGGTGTCATGCTGCGCGGGCCTGGGCCCTACGCCCATCGCTCGGCAATCGCATTCACGCGCAGAGCGACCACGCGGATCGCCAATGCCGAAACCGGCTCGCCCGCCGTTTCCGCCGCGGCCTCAACGATGCATCGCAACAATCTCTCCCGGTCGGCAAGACACTCAGCGGCCGCGAGAAACTCCCGCCCATCGGTAAGCAGGCAGCGCATCGATCGTTCGATCACCACGTCGTCCGGTTCCAGCCCCGCAAGCTGCGCGGCCTGCGCCGCCTCGTCCAACAGCGGAACGAACTCTCGCCGCAGCCAATCAAGGTCCAACTCATCCAATGCAAAGTCTACCACCCGCGACGCCGAATGAAGATGCTTCCGCACGATCTGATTCATGCTAGCGAGCCGCGTGCTTTAGCACGCGCGGACTTATGAAAGCAAAAAGTGAGCCGCGGGCGCTCAGGCGGCAACGGTTGCTGCACTGGGTGCCACGGGCAGCTCGTCTGCCCGTGCTCGCCCCCAGGATGAGCACGGCAGCAAGCCACCAGTGCCACTTCTTCGCAGGCGCGGATCTGTTACCACGATCGCCAGTTGAGAGAGGTCCGCTAGTACTCGGCCGGGGCGCCGAATTCCTGAACCCAATAGATGGAATACTCGCCGCCGGCACGAACCGCAACGCCGACCTCCTTCCATCGGGGATCAAGAATGTTGTCACGATGCGATGGGCTTTCCATCCAGAGCTTCATCACCTCGGCCGCGGTCTGTTGACCGGCCGCCAGATTCTCGCCGACAGCGAAGAAGGCGTACTTCCCGGCCACCGCCCGCTCACCTGGGCCATGCCCTGTCACCGGATCACGATGATCGAAGAATCCTTCCTCCACCATCTGGCAAGCGTAGTCGGATGCGATCCGCTCCAAGGAGGGATTGTGAACAACAGGAGGCAGGTTGGCCTCGGAACGCTCCAGATTGACAAGCTGGAGAACGTGATCGGCCATCCGGCCGGAATCGTCCGAGGTCAGGCAGTGCGGCGCGGGCGACTCCGCCGGCGCAAAACAGCCCGCCAGGGGCATGAGGCCCAGCATCACAACAAATCGGCCGATCAAACTTGCTTTCGACAACGAATAGCCCTCGTTATCCGTCCGTGCCCGAGGCACTCAACGCCGACCCACCATCTTACCATGCCGCCGATGACCAGACAAGGCAGGGTGGCCCGATAGGTCCCCATTACTAATACATCTACATCACCAGGGGCGTCGAACACCGCAAGTTGCGCAACGGTTACTCGGCGTTGCGGTGGACCAATAATATAGAGATATCGTCCGGCGGGCGGCCGGTCTTGAAAAACGGCAGATCCGCCAGCAGGCCGTCCAGTGTCGCTGACGCCGCCTGTCCAAATCCGTCGCAGAGCGCGTCCATGAAGCGCTCCTCCCCCACAGGCTCGCCCGTTTCCGACTTCGCGGTCAGGCATCCGGGTGAGTACAGGGCGATGGTGTCGCCGTTCTGGATGCGGCACGTGGATGCAGCGAATTCGGACTGCTTACTCTCGCCCACGGCGGGTGATGCGGAGTTTCCCAACTTCCGAGCATTGCCACGCGAATCGACGATGACCAGTCCGATTCCGCCGGCCGTGCAATACTCGGCCGCCCCCGTTTTCGGGTTGGTGACGAGAATAGCAATGTCCAGGCGGCATGCATCCTTCTCATCGTAGAGCAACCAGTTCAATGCCTTAAGTTGAACGTGAGGCGGATCGGCGTGGAGTCCGGAAATGCGGAAGCTGCTTCGGACTTCGGCCAGGGCCAGCGCGGCCCGCGTCGTCTGCGCCTCAACATGGCCCATGAGAAAGGCGGCCAGGCCATTGGGCAATCGCATGATGTCGCAAAGGTCGCCGCAGCGCTCCGCGCCCGGCTTGGCGAACGCGGCGATTTGAAGTTGCGGCCACTGCGGCACGCCCCTGGGGTCGAGCCGGGCCTGCACCTGTTGGAGAAGCGAAAGCTCACCCGCCCCGATTCGCGTCCGCTGCTCGACCTGTTCGTTGATGATCGCTTCGAGATGGCAGGCGACGATCTGGGCGATCAGCGTAACGAAGTCAAGGTCGGCCTCGTCAAAGATCCGCGTCCGGCGGTGGGTGTCGGCGTAAATCAGACCCAGGGCTCCGCGGCGCCCCATTATGGGGACGGCCAGGACAGATTGCGTCTCTGCGTCGCCGGTTCGCGGAATGCTGATGAACTGGTGCCGCGTGAGACATCGATAGACGAAGGTATCGATGTTCTTCGGCTCGGTCGCGTGCTTGCCCTGGTCCGACCGCCCATCGATGAACTCCAGGGGGCCCATCGCCTCGCGCCGCACGCCCATCCATACGCTTCTTGCACCGAGCTCGGTAAGCAACGCGGGAACGGTCTGCTCCAATAGAGCGGCGAAGTCCGGGCAGGAGCGCAGCCTCAGAGTGTACTCCGCGACCGCTTTCTGGCGGACGGGATTGAGGCTGATGTCGGCCTCGGCCTTGCGCACTTCGCTCCGCGGCGGGAGCGGGAACTGGCGAATTTTTGCCAGCTCGTCGACGTTGCCCGGTTCGGGCAACGAAAGCTCGGGCTCGATATCGAGCGTGAACTTGATGGAAAAGTGCGTGATCTCGAGAATGTCGCCGTCTTCCAGGCCGACCTTTCCGCTGACTCGCCGGCCGTTGATCTGAATCGAGCTGTCCAACGTTGTCGGTTGATACACCCATCGGTCATCGCCGACCGGAAGGATCATGGCGTGATACGGCGCGATATCCATGTCGGGGAGCTGCACCACGTTGGCGGAGTGGGACCCGATCGCGACGGGAGTGTTGTGGAACTCCAAGTCGCGGACGTTGGGCGTCTCGTCAGTCAGCGTGCGAGTGTCAGTGATCTCCAATCGCATGGCACGTTCCGTCCATCCGCGTTTGCGGATTCGCCCGATTCCGTGGCCGTGAATGCACCGGCCGTGCCATGCTAATATAGCCGCGCCCTTCTGAATCGACCAGCGCCGCCGCGCCACAGCGAGCCGCGGGCTTCAGCCCGCGCGGATCTTCGAACTCGTTCTCTTAGACCGGCCAAGGGACGTCGTCGTGACTGCGGCGATTGACACGTCGTCGGCGAAGAAATACCATGTCGTCTGGGCAGGAGGGGTCTGGCTGGCCCGAACAAGCGCCTTTTCGATCTTGTCGCAGCAGGCGAAGACAAAGTGACTTCTCCGATGCGACAAGCCCTTTCGCGAGGAGGATCACATCATGCCGTTGGCGATTCGATGGACAGCGCGTTGGTGTTTGGCGGTTGCCTTCGTCGGAGGCCTGGGCCTGCCGGCCGGCCTCCTCGAAAGCCCGACGGCATTCGGCCAGTGTTATGAACGGCAGAAGCTACGCGCCGTCGACTCAAGCGCGCGGGACCTCGGAAGTCTAATTGGAATAATCGCTGGCCTGTTCGGTGGTGTCATGGGTGACGTACGCTTCCTTTAGGCGAGCCAAGTCCGCCCATCAACGCCAATTCATTCTACGCGCGGCGGCTGTTACTTGCGGGTGGTCTGCTACCCGTTTTTTGAGCCAGGCGGCGGTATGAGAGTCTAACCGCCGCGGGGAAGGGCCAGGAAGGACTCTTGATGAAGCGGAAGCGACACAGTCCGGAGCAGATTATCCGCAAGCTCCGGGACGCGGATCGGATGTTGTCAGAAGGCAAGGGCATCGCCGAGATCGGTGAAGCACTGGTCGCTCACCACGCTGCGTGAGAAGCTGACCAAGATCGGAGCCAAAGTGGTCCGGCACGCCAAGTACGTGACGTTCCAGTTGGCCGAGGTGACCGTGCCACGGGAGTTGTTCGCCGCGTCCTCGATCGTATCCAGCGGTTTCGTGTGCCGCCGCCGCTGATCCAACGGGCCTGAGACTCCCGCAAGCGCGCGAGGTTCGGATGCAGGAAGGTGGGCGGGGGCGGTATTCCCCAAACCAGCCGGAAGGAGTTGCCGGGTGAAGTGTCGCTTGAGCGACCGGATGGCCGGACCGCCGAACGCCGCCAAAAAAACCGGCAAGCGGTAGCGGAAAAGCGCTTGTGACTCGGCGTCGTTCCGAGTAGAATCCCCAGTTGGCCTGTCGAGCGTGTCGCGGGATCGAGTCAAATGGGAAATGTCGGATGAAAAGATGCGCCCGCATGTGGAAGGCGCATCGGTCGATGGAGGCGATTCGCGACCGGGACGGCTTGGAGGACAAACAATGAGGCGGGTTTTGTGTGCGTTGGCGGCGGTGGCGGCGATGGGCGTTTGGACGGGCGCCGCTGATGGTTCGAACGAGCTGTCCTTTGAGGTGGCCGGATCGCCGACCGACTTTGGCGAAATCATTCTGCACCTCCAGACGCCCGCTCCGGGGTGTTCCGGTGGAGTGGTGGCTTTCCACTTTCTGGCCTACGCGCCGGGCATGACGGCAACAGAGTTGGCCGAGCAGATCGCAGTTGCCTTTGACGACCAACTCCCGGACCAGTATTCGGTCGTATTTGGGAAGAAGCAACAGCAGCCGATTCACACGGCCCACGTGATCATCTCGGGCCCCTCCGTGGACTTCGACCTTTGCGTTATTGGACAGAGCGGCGAGGTCGAAATCGTCGGCGACGACCCGGGCGACGGTGAGCTGAGCGAGAACGGCATCACGCTCCTCGCCTGGCGGGCTGCCCCGGCCCTCGGGCAAGCGGGTGTGACTGTTGTTGCGGCCTGCATGATAGCTGTCGGCGCGGTCGTGCTTCTGCGTCGTCGACGGGCCCTTGCGGAGGTCATCGAATAAACATCCAAAGTTTCCTGCTTCCCAGAAGGGTGAACGCGGCGGCGATGGAAACCGGACGACGTCGTTGAATCCGCGCACTGAGGCCTTGCTTGCAGGCATTGGGTCGGATAGGCTAAGTGGGCCCCCGCAGAAAAGCGGTACGGAAATCGTCGGCGGTCGGCGCACCGTCGAAGGTCGCCGACACGGCTTGCAACGACACGTTGTAGCTCCCCGTGGCGTCGTTCGCCGCGTAACCACAGCATCCCGGCACGGCGTCCACCACCTTGATCGTGTACCGCCCATCACTCGGCGCCGGCCCGGCGTCGGTCTGGCGGCAAGAGCCGCCCACCACGCTTCCATCCGGGGCATGCAGTCTTAGAGGCATAAGGACGATGTCAACGCAAATCCGGTGTGCTCAGACTGGGATCGCGGCCGCGTTCTTGTTGGGTCTTTCTGCCGCGGTGACCCTGGCGGGCGCTGGCAATCCGACACCGCAGGAAATCGCCGACTTCTGGGGTACGGTGTTCAGCGGCCCCGCCCCCTACGGCGTTCCTTCGTTGAATGCCGTCCGATTCAATCAGCGGACGATTAACAACTCCACGGTCTGGGACGTGCGATTCGACTCGTACAAGGACCCCGTGACCGACTTGCCGGTTCGCCTCGGCGGCATGTTCGCTGTGCCCAACAACATCGCGCCACCAGGGCCGGGTGGAACCTATCCAGGACTTGTCGTCACCCATAGCGTTGGTTCCACCGTCCCCGCGCCGGATGATGTCCAGGGAATGTGCACTTGGTTTGCCCAAAAAGGGTTCGCCGCGCTTGCGTTCTACATGCGCGGCTGGGGTACGAGTCCAATGTCGATCCCGGTCGATCTTTTCACGGACTACCTAGCCGATGAAGATGGGCAGCCGCTGGATTACCGCTTCACGGGAATGGCCGTGGATGCGTTCCAAGCGGGTGAGTTCCTCGCCGCCCAGCCGGAAGTGTGGGACCCGAACAAACTTACCTACATAGGCCACAGCGGCGGAGGGTTTGCAGTTCTTGCAGGCGGGGTCTTCTCGAATCGTTTCAAAGTGATTTGCGCATCGGCGCCGGCGGCTGCGTGGCCCAACGCGAGCGCCTGGTTGGACTATGTCTGGGGCAACGGATCGTTCCTGAATATTCTCAACTGGATCAACAGCCAGCCCGACCCGGCCTACGCCCGAACGCTTGTCGAACGATCATTGACGTTTGTCAGCATGTATCCTGCGACCGACAATCCGTTCTTAGTGGCGCAAGACCCGGCATGGAGGATTGATGAAACTGCCATCTTCTATTACGGCGGGCAGGTCGATACGGCGATTCCCGCGTGGGACGTAGCCGCGAACTTCGAACTGGCCGATCCATCGACGCCTACGCTGAAAGCCTTTCATTGGAGCCCAACTGGCGGACACGGCGGCCCGGAGTTCTGGAACCGGGGCCAGGCGTGGATTGCCGGCCATCATCCCAGCGCTGCGGGCAACCCGCCGGTGGCCGCGCTCGCGGTGACTTCCATCAACGGGGCTTCGGTTTCCTTTTCCGCCGCAGGCAGTCAGGCCCGGGAATATGACTGGACCTACAACGGCGGCGCAATGACCACGGACAACTACAACATCGTCGCCTGGGATTATGACTTTGGTGACGGAACGAGGACGAACTGGGGGCCAACCGTTTCGCACACCTATGCGCAGGCAGGCAACTATGTTGTCACGCTTACGATCACGGATGGGGCAGGATTACGAGACGAAGTTTCGGTCCCCGTGACGGTGAATCAGGGATCGGGGGCCAACCCGCAGTTGCAAGTCGTTTCCGACATTCCTGAGATCGTCCCCGAAGGGCAACAAAACTCTTTTCTCGTTCGACTCACGGAGATTCCCGAAGCGAATATCCAAGTCTCGGTTGATCGTATAAACGGCGACGCAAACCTTTCGGTGGGCAGCGGCGCGAGCCTGATCTTTACTCCTGCGAATTGGAGCTCTTTTCAGGTGGTAACGCTGGCCGCCGCCGCCGATGCTGATCGAATGTCAAGCACGGCGACCTTTGGCGTAAGCGCGGCGGGCCTAACGACGGTAGACGTCAGCGCGATGGAGCGCGACGATGATGCCCAGTTCACGGTGTCCATTGGCAGTACGACGGCAGCGCCTGGAGACACGGTATCGGTGCCCATTACACTTCTCAATACCAACGATGCACCCG
>Ga0187893_10015263_pt1 | contig 10316 bp, 10 predicted proteins | sample MA1701074metaG_FD_139574 | JGI IMG/M metagenome (GOLD analysis project Ga0187893, IMG submission 139574) | White microbial mat communities from a basaltic lava cave in the Kipuka Kanohina Cave System on the Island of Hawaii, USA - MA170107-4 metaG ... | reverse complement strand
CTCGGATTGGTGCAGGTGTTTGGGTAGCTTGGCGAGGAACTGGCCCTGAAGCTCGCCATAGTAGGCGAACGTCGTGCGCATCAGCGTCACGAACTCCGCCGCCACCGGTTCGGCGGAAAGGTAGGACTCCCTCAAACGTGCGACGATCACCGTTTACATCCCTGTAAGTGGTGATGCCATGCCAGACGAATGCCACTGCTATATCAACGTCTTTCCCCCGCGACCAGGTCCGCCTGATTGAAAAAGAACGCGACTTCTTGATGGGCTGTGTCCGGGCCGTCCGATCCGTGGTCTACATTGTTTTGGACAGTCTCCGCAAAATCGCGACGGATCGTACCGGGAGCGGCCTTCGCCGGGTCGGTAGCGCCCATCAGGTCGCGGTATTTCTGAATCGCGTTTTCTCCTTCAAGGACGCTGGCCACAACCGGCCCGGAAGTCATGAACTCTACCAGACTGGCGAAGAATGGCCTTTCCTTGTGCACGGCATAAAACGCTTCGGCCTGGGCCTTGGTCAGCGAAGCCATGCGCACGGCGGCGATCCGAAGGCCCGCCCTTTCAACTCGTTCGAGCACGGCACCGATGCGGTTGGCGCGGACACCGTCGGGCTTAACGATTGAAAGGGTTCTCTCCCATGCCATAATCCATTCCTTTGGAAATGTGAAATCGAAAACCGTCCCCGTCCCCGGTTAGCCTCCACGGGACGATTTCCGGGCTTCACGACTTGGCCTTCATTGCAGCAAGCTGCGCAACCGCGAAATCCGCCGCGTACTCATAGGCCTTAGGCCCCAATCCCATGATCGCGCCAACCGCGATCTCGGACAGGTACGAGTGGTGCCGAAATGGCTCCCGCCTGTGAAGATTTGACAGGTGAACCTCGACAAAAGGCACCTGTATCGCGCTCACAGCGTCACGGAGCGCGATGCTCGTGTGCGTCAGCGCGCCAGGATTCAGGATCATGAAGTCCGCCGGACGCTGCGAGTGCAGCCAGTCGATGATCTGCCCCTCGTGGTTGGACTGAAAGAATTGCAGCTGGTGCCCGGCTCCCTCGATCCGCGTTCGCACCACCGCTTCGATTTCCTTCTGCGTCGTGCGGCCGTAGATATGGGGCTCCCGCTCGCCCAGTAGATTGAGGTTCGGGCCGTGAAGAAGCAGAACTTTGGACATGTACGGGGAATGGATCAGGTGAACTGCAGAGTGGGCAGGGACTTGTCCTGATCCTTCGGCTCATAGATGAACGAGGTCCCGCACCCGCACGAACCCTTGGCTGAGGGATTCTTGAACTTGAGACCCCGATCCATCAGGCTGTAGCTCCAGTCGACTTCTGTGCCGTCGATATAGAGATGGCTCTTCTTGTCGACAAGCACCTTTAATCCGTGTGCCTCGAATTCGAGGTCGAACTTCCCGCGCTTCGAGTCGAATTCAAACGTGTATGTGAATCCGGAGCAGCCTCCGCCCTTGATTCCGATCCGCACCGGTACGTCGTCCGCAAGACCTTGTTCTCGCTTGATTTTGCGGATTTCCTTGGCCGCTGGTTCAGTCAACGTGATCATCGTTCCGCGATGGTGTTCGAGGCCGGTGGAATCAGAAAATTCCTGAGTCACTCTTGTCTCTATCATTACACCTTGGATTTCGCCGGGCTGTCAATGGCCGGAGCGGTCTGATCATCCTCGCATCGATGCAACGGCGAGGTTTACGCGGGAGCAACGTGAACCGCTCGACCACGTTCTCGTTCTCCCATGCGGGGGCCGTTGGCCGATCCGGCAGGGCGTGGTAGCCTGAATGACAGCCTTCTCGATCGTGCACGCAACTGACTGGGTTTTCCGCGAAACGGATTGCACAGGCATTCAGGATGAATGAGCCCATGAAATCTCAGATCACGCTTCCCATGCTCCCCATGCGGGAGGACATCATCTACCCGGGAATGACCATTCCGTTCTTCATCGGCCGTAAACAGTCGATGGAGGCGGTGGAACGGGCTCTGGCGGCGGATCGCAGGATCTTTGTCGTGACGCAGAAGGATACGTCCATCGAGAAGCCCGATGCGGACGACCTGTTCGCCATGGGAACGGTGGGGAACATCCTGCAAATCATGCGGTTGCCGAATGGGACGCTGAAGGCGCTCTATGAGGCGAAGTCCCGGGCCAGGCTGATCGAGGCGCGGCTGAATCGGGAGTACTACGTTGCCGACATTGAACCGGTACCGTTCATCCAGGACGAGAGCGAAGAGATCCAGAGTCTTGCCGAGGAGGCAAGCAAGCTTCTTGACAGCTACCTGCACGAGACGAAGAAGAATCCCTCTGAAATCGACACCAAGGCCATTCTGCAGTCCCCGCCATACGAGCTCGCCGACCGGATCGCGCCACTCTTGAGCGCATCCCGGGATATCAAGCAGGGCATTTTGGAGACCGAAGATCCACGCGAAAGGCTGGAGAAGGTGCTCCACCAAATGACGGACGAGTCCGATGTGCGGCGGCTCGAGAAGCGGCTGAAGGACCAGGTGCAGAAGAATATTGGGGCGACGCACCGGGAACAGTACCTGAACGACCAGCTCAAGCAGATCCAGAAAGAGCTTGGACAGACCGAAGACATGCGCGACGAGTTCGATGAGCTGGAGGAAAAGATCAAGACCGCGCAGATGCCCAAGCATGCCGAGGAAGTCGCCCGTAAAGAGCTGAAAAAACTGAGGATGATGTCGCCCATGTCGGCTGAGGCCAATGTGGGGCGGAACTACCTGGACTGGCTCGTGAGCTTGCCTTGGAACGTCCGGACGGAAGACTCATTCGATCTGGTGAGCGCACGCAAGATTCTCAACGAGGACCACTACGGGCTGGAAAAGGTCAAGGATCGAATCATCGAATATCTGGCCGTCTGCAAGCTAAAGGGAGCGCTGAAAGGGCCGATCCTGTGCCTGGTCGGACCGCCCGGGGTTGGAAAGACCTCCCTGGCCAAGTCGATCGCGCGGGCATTAGGCCGGAAGTTCGCGCGCATGAGCCTCGGCGGAATACGTGACGAAGCGGAAATACGCGGACACCGCCGGACGTATATCGGAGCCATGCCGGGCAAGATCATTCAGGCCATGCGCAAGGCCAAGAGCCGGAACCCCGTGATCTTGATGGACGAGGTGGACAAGCTCTATTCCAGCATCATGGGCGATCCTTCCGCGGCGCTTCTCGAAGTACTCGATCCCGAGCAGAACAATACATTCATGGACCATTACATTGAGATCGAGTACGACCTCTCTGACGTGCTGTTCGTGACGACCGCCAACACGACGCAGTTCATTTCGGCCCCGCTTCTGGACCGGATGGAAGTCATCTCGCTTCCCGGGTACACGGAGCTGGAGAAAATCAAGATCGCCGAGACGCACTTGGTCCCGAAGCAGCAGAAAGAGCATGGGTTGCAGGATGCCCAAGTCAAATTCCGAAGCGGCACTCTGCGCACCATCGTCGAAGGCTACACGCGAGAGGCGGGCGTGAGGAATCTCGAGCGGGAAATCGGCAAGATCTTCCGCAAGCTGGCCACCCAGATGGTCCGGACCAAGAAGGAAGGGCAGCTGGCGATCACGTCCAAGTCGCTCCAGAAGCTCCTCGGCGTACCTCGGTTCCAGCACACGGAGCCCGAGGAATCGGGTGAAATCGGCATCTCCACGGGCCTGGGCGTTACGGCCACAGGCGGAGAATTGCTGATCACGGAAGTGGAGCTGATGCCCGGCAACAGCCGCCTCATAGTCACCGGGCAGCTCGGAGAAGTGATGAAGGAGTCCGCACAGATTGCCTTCAGCTACGTCCGTTCCAAGGCTTATGAATTCGGCATCCTGCCCAGCAAACTCAAGAAGCTCGACATACATATCCATCTGCCAGAGGGTGCGATTCCGAAGGATGGCCCATCGGCCGGCGTCACGCTGGTGACCTCGCTGGTGAGCGCTCTGGCCGAAATTCCGGTTCGAAACGACGTGGCCATGACCGGGGAAATCACGCTCAGAGGCTTGGTGCTGCAAATTGGGGGGCTGAAAGAGAAGCTGTTGGCGGCAAGGCGTGGAAGGATCAAGCAGGTCATTATCCCGAAAGAAAACGAGAAAGACCTCGAGGACGTGCCTGAGGAGATTCTGCGCGACTTGAAGATCTCGGCGGTCGAATCGCTGGATGAGGTGATTCAAATCGCCCTGAGCTCTTCATGTCTGCCGCTCACCCGGGAGCAAATTGAGGAAGAGGAAAAGCGCCTGGAAGAGGACAAAGCGCCGATTCCGCAGCCCGAAGGCCCACTGCAACAAGGTTCGGTTTCACCCGCCTGATATATGGCGTGGTATCAGTGATTTCGATCGCAATGGCGCGGGGCGATATGAGCGCTGTCCATCTTATGTAAACTTGTTTGACTCCCACGCCCCCTCAACCCCTCCAACAAGTTCCAACTCCACCAACTAATCCCAACCAAGCATCCAAACTCTTCCCCAAGAGAGCCCAACGGCGCCCTAACTGTCGCGCGGGCAGGTGAGGGGAACTAGGCCTGGGCGCTCGCCCTCGGGGGGCCAAAACCGGCGGGGTGAGCTGGAGGATGCGCTGCAAAGCGCGGAAACCGAATTGAACGTACAAGCAAAAGGGAAGGCGGGCGGCAAGTCTTTGGGGGTCGCAAAGCGAGGCGAAGGCGGAAACTCCAACTGGACTACCGGAATCGCCTCCAAATCGCGACAACCACGCCCTGGATCTGCACGTCATCGCCAGGCACGACGATCGGATCGACCGTCGTATTCGCCGGCTGAAGGCGCACGATGCCGTTCTCGCGGTACAAGCGCTTCAGCGTCGCCTCCTGCCCTCGAATCAAGGCCACCACCGTCTCTCCATCCTGGGCGGTGGAGCGCGATTCCATCACCACATAGTCCCCATCGCAGATATAATCTCCGATCATCGAGTCCCCGCGAACTCGCAGGACATAATTGTCGCGTCCGGCTTGCACGAGATCGCGCGGCACGGAGATGAACTCCTGATTCTGCGCAACGGATTCGATGGGCCGGCCCGCGGACACATATCCAAGCAGCGGCAGATCGAAAGATGCCCCCGGCCGGCTCTCCCGTTCCGGTTCAGCCCCCAAGACGCGCAAGGAGCGCGACAGGAAGTTTTCCTTTGCGAGAAAGCCCTTCCTCACCAACGCCTTGATGTGCTTATGCACTCCTGCGGCGGAGACCAGATGAAAATGTTTCGCAATGTCGCGAACAGCAGGAGGAAAGCCCCGGTTGCGTTGGAACTCGCCAATGTAGTCAAGCACTTCCCTTTGACGTTGCGTGAGCCCTCTCATGGTTGCCCGCTGCGGCTGAATGGTTAGGCGTATTTGCGTTGCCGGTTTCCCAACGCCCCTGATTGGCTGAGGCCATTCAACCGGCGGTCACAGGCGCCTTGGCTGTCCCAGAGATTGGAACGAGGATCGTCGGCAATCCGTTCTGGTCACTCTTCAAAGAGCGGGATAGTGAACAAACGTATTAGGACCTGGACACAAATGTCAACCTATTTTTGGAGCACTCTAGGCTCGTGACATTGTAAAAAGCTGAGGGGGACGACTTCGTTACTTCTCAGGCCGGGCGAGCGATGTGCGAAAATAATCGATCGTCTGTCGCAACCCGGCATCAACGGCGATCTTGGGTTCCCAGTGCAAGATCCGGCGTGCGAGCGAAATGTCAGGGTCTCGCTGCATCGGATCATCCTGACGTGATTCGGAAAACAGGATCTCAGACGTGGACCCGCTGATCTTCTTCACTTTCTTGGCCAACTCCAAAATTGTGAAAGCGCCAGACTGGCCGAGATTCACGGGACCCACGTAGTCTGAGCTCATCAGGCGAATCAGCCCGTCGACCATGTCGCTCACGAAACAAAAGGCCCGGGTCTGCGTCCCGTCACCATGAATCGTGATGGGCTGGTTCCGCAGAGCCTGCACGATGAAGTTGCTCACCACGCGACCGTCATCGGCCCGCATGCGGGGTCCAAAGGTATTGAAGATCCGTGCGATGCGGACATCCATGCCATTCTGCCGGTGATAGTCCATTACCAGAGTTTCCGCGACCCTCTTGCCTTCGTCATAGCAGCTGCGCGGGCCGATGGGATTCACGTGACCCCAATAGCTTTCCGACTGGGGATTTTCCTGAGGATCGCCATAGATCTCCGAGGTTGACGCTTGAAGAATCCGCGCATGGACTCGCCGGGCAAGCCCGAGCATGTGAATGGTTCCGATGACGCTCGTCTTGACGGTCTTGACGGGGTTGTACTGGTAGTGAACCGGTGAAGCAGGGCATGCCAGATTGTAGACTTGGTCAACCTCCAGGAATATGGGGTGAACGATGTCGTGACGAATGGCCTCGAAGCGCGAATTGTCCATGAGGTGCTGAATGTTACGCTTGGAGCCTGTGAAGTAGTTGTCCACGCACAGCACTTCATGCCCTTCAACCAGAAGCCGCTCGCAGAGATGCGAGCCGATGAATCCCGCTCCGCCAGTCACAAGTATCCGCGTCATATCAGACTCGTGCGGGGCGATTCGGGCGTGGCCCGCAACGCCGTCAGGCTTGCTTCAATGGTCTCAGGAAGGCGCCCCAAGGCCGCCATGGGAAGATTCAGTACACGCCGGCCAGTGCCTTGGCGGTGGCATTTCGATCGTAACGGCGAGTCGTGTTCATCGACTTGTGCCGGAGATGATTGGCAACGATGTTGAGCGAAACGCCCCGATCGAGTAGAAAGGTGGCACAACCGGCGCGGGTTGAATGGCCGGAGAATTCTGCCGGATCCAATCCGCATTGCCGCGCGGCCCACTTCACGATGAGATTAACCGCATAGGGCGAAACAGCCCGGTCGCTGATCTTGCCGCCTTTGCGGATGGATGGAAAGAGCGGTCCGTCGTTTCTGCCCATAAGCACCATCCACTTCCGCAGCGCCTCAACCGGGCAGTGCCGTGGGGTGACCGAGCGCACGATATCGACCCAGTTCCCCCTGGCCTCCTGATCTCCCTTCGAGCGTTCCAGGAAGATGCGCAAGCCTCCCGGGGAACTCTGCACATGTTCTACTCGGATGCCAGCCAGCTCTGAACGGCGAAATCCTCCGCAGACCGCGACCATCAGCAATGCCTTGTCGCGCGAACCCTTCTCGTCGTTTCGGAACGAGATGGCCGTGATGTGGTCGATGGTAAGCGCTTCCGATTGCCGCTGCCTCGTTCCGAGAGAGCGGCGAATGCCCGCCATGACGGTCTTCACCAGTTGGCTGTCCCCCGGCCCCGGCAAGCCAGCCAATTTGTGGCGGGCATTGATGGCGTAACGGGCCTGTTCAACGGTCGCCACCTTCCGGCCCCTTTCGGCAAGCTCGATCAGGTATGCCTCGAGAGTTTCGGGCTCACAAGGCAATGGCAGCAACCCTTTTTGCTCAGCCCAGGCGAGGAAACCGCGCCAATTCAGCTCGATGGCACGCTTGGTCGACCGGCTCATCGATGCAGCACGGTACTTCCTGGCGGCCGGGGCAACTGCGGGTTCGATCTCCTGCGCGGTGCCCACAGGAATGATCTCCATGGCCATCCCCTTTCACATTAGTCGTGCTAGTGGCAATTAGCACAACTAAACTTCACACAGCAAGGAAATTCACCAGTCACCGCTTTCGCTAAACGGGAACTGAGCTACGAATTGGCTCTTCGGGGCAAGCGTTCGGGCCGGTTGGCGGCGTGACACCTATCGTCGGCTGAAGTTCAGGCAGAATCGCGCAAACAGGCCAATTCGAGTGTCGCAATGAATAGAATTTGAGGAGATCAGCCCTTCCAGCGGGTCAACCATCGTGCCATGCGGCGCCAACCCGAAGGAGTCGATGGAAGACCCAAGAGGGCGGAAAGGGTTTCGCGCTCGGTGGCGTTGATGGACGTGACAGGCGCTTGAATTCTGCTCAGCTGAGCATTTTCCATTTCCTGTTCTTGTTCCCGGCGCTGCCAGAGATTGGACAACAGGTGGCGGAATGCCAATTCCGTCTTCGGCAGATTGCTCGCCGAAGGCTGCTCTGCCGGCCGATCGAAAATCCGATTGAGGAGAGTGAGAATTCGCGGCGCCACGGCCCCGGCGGGAAGGGACTCCCTGATTTGCGGATGCCCGGTCACGGCAGGATGCGGAATGGCATGTTCAAACAGGTGAATGATCGGAATCTCAGGATGATCAGAGCACTCCCTCAGCAGGTCGCGTGTGAGCTCGGGATTTCCGGGTTCTTCCCGCCAAACAATCAGATCGACTGGGTGCTCCACCAGCAATGAGCGCACTCGCATCGGACCGCGAGCTTGATGGCAGGCGTATCCGTCGCGCTCGAGCATTCGAATCAGGCTCGGCGCCTGGACCGTCCCATCGATCACCAGCAACTGCGCGCGCATGCGCTCACCTTCTCCGGGGACGGGTGTTACAACGGCGAAGCCGGCCTTCTTGGCAAACGCCGAATTGCTGCCGGCCTTCCCTACCGGCTATTCTAGGAAAATCCAGCCTCGGTTCCAAGCCCCGATTTTTCCGGTAGCGCCGCGGCCAGCCTGGCTTTCATTCCAATGCCCAAGCTGCGCTTTCAATATGTCTCGGGTTCGCAGGGTGCCGAAACTCTCGTACAGTTCCTCACACGGCGCTTTCCCTATCACAACGAGCCGGAATGGACCGACCTTGTCTTGGCGGGGAACGTCACCGTCAACAACAGTCCCGTGAGCCCCAGGCTGCAGCTGCGGACCGGGCACCGCATCGCTTACGAACGCCCTGCCACGGCCGAACCACCCGTCGACGACCGCTTTCACATCCTACATGAAGACGAGCATCTCCTGGTCGTGGACAAGCCCGCGAATCTTCCCACCAGCCCTTCGGGCAAGTATTGGGATCACTGCCTGGTTCATATTGCCGCCAAGCGCCTGGGCTATCGGCAATTGTACGCCGTTCATCGATTGGACCGGGAAACCAGTGGCGCGAACGTACTCGCCAAGACCTCGGAAGCCGCCAGCATCCTGGGTAAGGCTTTCGCAGCGGGTCAGGTGCAGAAGGAATACACGGCGATCCTGCGCGGGGACTTTCCCTGCCGTGACGCTTTCGTCTCCGTGCCTTTGATGAATGACCCGGAGGGCGAAATCCGGATTCGCCAGGTACCCTCAACGGCTGGCCGCAAGGCGGAAACGCGCTTTACCCTACTCGCTAGACTCCCGGGGGCGAGCCTCGTACGCGCACTGCCATTAACCGGTCGGACCCATCAAATCCGTGCCCACGCCTGGTATCTTGGCCATCCTGTTCTCGGCGACAAGCTCTATGGCTCCGCCGATGCGGTATTCCTCAATTTTACCCGTTCGGAAGTCCGCATCCTTGAGCGGCGCCAACTGCTCCACTCCAGCCGGATCCGCTTCCCACACCCTGTCACATCGGATCTGGTTGACGTACGCTCCTCTCCTCAGTCACTGCTCGAAATCTTCTCTATGGCGCCGCGATCTCCATGAGCAGCGTGGAAGTTCAGATCTCGGTTTAGGTTGCGTTGGTTGTTGTTGGGTCGGTTGTGGGGGGGACTTTGTGTGGGTTCTATTAAGTATACATAATCATTCCATCTGTAATACCGGCATGTCTAAAGGGAGTCAATATCATGTTAGAATGATTAGTCATTCGAGAATTCCTGGGTTTTTCCTGGCCAAGCCTACTGCCCCCTGCCTTCATCCCTTATTCTGAAGACTCCCGGCCGGTCTGCATTCACCCGGGCAGTGGCCAATTCCCGAACTTGATTCCTCGTCAGGTATTCCGCGTAGGCGCGACCATCGTGGCTCACGTATTGTTCAGTGAACGCCTCGTCGAATTCCGTCTCGTCGATCTCGTAGATCCGGCGAGTGGTTTCCTGGTCGGACACTTCCAGCAGCACTGTGACGTCCAACAGATCGGGCAGGCCACTGCGGAACAACATCCCACCGATCACGATGACAATGGATTCTGCGCCCAGATAGAGCGGTAGATTGGCATCGAATTCCGCAGGGAAGCCGGCCGGGAGCTCTTCCACCAAGACCGCTTCGCCGGCGCGGGCCCGGGTGATCCAATTCTTTACCATTTCCAGGGGGTCGATGCTCCCTCGCTGTTCCAGCTTTTTGCTGCCGTCGCTTGCGGGATTTTCCGAAACCAGGCTCTGCACATCGAGTAGCTCCACGAGGGAGTCCCCAGCCGCCTCCAAACGCGATTTCAGGGCCAGCGCCAACTCTGCCATTCCTCCCAGGGGAGGTCCCCCGATTCCAATCAGGCGCGTACCGCCAGGAACGCCGCGCTAGTGCCGTTGATGCTGGTGGCGCGGTTGCGGCTGCCGAAGATCGCCTGCGCGGGT
>Ga0187893_10015262_pt1 | contig 10318 bp, 12 predicted proteins | sample MA1701074metaG_FD_139574 | JGI IMG/M metagenome (GOLD analysis project Ga0187893, IMG submission 139574) | White microbial mat communities from a basaltic lava cave in the Kipuka Kanohina Cave System on the Island of Hawaii, USA - MA170107-4 metaG ... | reverse complement strand
TGAGGGTAATAACATCTGGGGGGTCCAGGACTTGATCGGAAATGTCTGGGAATGGACCTCGTCCAAAGTTTCGGCCTACCCGGGTAATCCTGTAATCATTCCTACCAGCACGCAGGACTGGATAACCATTCGCGGAGGAGGCTACGTTACCGACCCGGCCAATAAGGACAATCCGGTGTCCTCTTGTATGCGCCAGTTCATTACTCCACGCGCCAAGAACGCGCTTTTGGGCTTTCGTCTGGTTCGGTCCGCCTCGTGAGGCAGACCGGCGCAGGCCAGCCCGGCCGTTCACCTTTGAAGGCTTGCGATAAGCGAACATAGCATTTAGATTATTTTGATCGCGTTAGTTTTACGGAATCCACCGCTTCGATTCTTCCATTATTTGGTCATTACATTTTTAGGCTTCGGCTTTGCCCTTGGGTCCGTTCCGGCAGTAATGTTAGTTAGGAGATGAAATGAGAGTTCAAGCTATTTGGCGGGTGGTTGGGTTGACGGCGATCTGTCTGATTTTCCCTCCCTGCACTTTGACTGTCTGGGGACAGGATGTGGGTGGGGATATCGGCGGCGGCATCTTCCGCCCGAAGAATCCGGAGACTAAGAAGCGTACCCCGAAGCCAGCAACTCCGGTCGTGAAGTCGAGCCGGTCGAGTAGCCGGACCCCGAGAACACCAACTGGTCCTTCGGTGGCGGACCGGGTCGAAGAACTTCTGGAGAAGGGCAACACCTTTCGCGATGAGCGCAAATTTGAGGAGGCCGAAGAAACCTATAGAGGCGTGTTTCAGATCAGGCCTCGCGACGCCCGTGCAGCCTATGGTCTAGGCAACGTTTTTAGCGACCAGCAGCGCTGGGAAGACGCCGAGAAGTCATATCGCGATGCGGTTCAGTGGTCGCCTAAGGATGTCGATGCTCTGGTTGCATTAAGCGTCACGCTGGTTCAACCCCGCGCCGGCAGCGATAACGCTCGAAGGTTTGCCGATGCCGAGAGTACAGCTCGCCAGGCAGTGCAGCTCGATCCTAAAAATGCTGTGGCCTGGGATCGACTCGGGGTCGCACTGCAAGCCCGCGGATTGTTCAACAACGAAACTGAACATGCGTACCGTCGGGCAGTGGAACTGGATCCAAAATTTGCCGTCGCCTATGCTCACCTGGCTCGCGTTCTTAAGCGAAACGGCAGAGCCGATGAAGCCACCCCGCTCTACAACCGCGCCATTGAGCTAGCCAAAGACTCTGCTACTTTGAATCTGATTGCTGAGTCACTGCAGGCGGAACAACAATGGGAAGCCTCTGTGCCGGTGCTCAAGACGGCGCTTCAGCTCGATCATCGCAACCTAACGTCGAATTTCCTGTTGGGCCGAATGCTAATTGTGTTCAAGCGTTATGAGGAAGCCGAGAGCTTCTTGAAAACCGCAACGGAGGTCGGTTCCCAGGCCTTCCAACCTTTTAACTTGCTTGGACGTACCTATTTGGCTCTTAACCGGTTTGCAGAGGCAGAAGTGGCCTACGCTCGCGCCGCCGACCTGGCTTCCGCAGGAGATCGGGTGCAGTTGGCTGGCGCCTTTGGTTTTGAGGGAGTCGGCGACGGATACCTGAAAGCCAAAGAGAAAGAGAATGCGGCCCGAGCCTACCAGCGTGCCTTGCAGCTGAATCCGGGCAACAAGGGGCTGGAACAAAAGCTAGCTAAAGCGCGTTCCCGTTGAGCACGGTCATTAACAAATGAGGTCTCTTTTATGAAACGTTGCCCCAAATGCAGTCGCACGTTCCCAGACGAAAATCAGAAGTTCTGTACTTTCGATGGCGGCTTGTTAATCGCGCAGCCAGCCTTCGATCCCAATGCGACCATTCGGGCCACCACAGCCGAGTTTGACCTGCCAAAAAACGAGCCGCCCCGTCCTGCGAAATCAACCAGCAGGGAACTGCCCAAACTCGAACGCGGAAGGCAGGAATTCAATCCGGATGAAACCATTGCTGCCTCAGCACCGACGGCATTCTTCCCCCGCAGCGACTTGCCGGGCGGTAACCAAACGTCGGCGAATCTGCCGCCTCCGCCCCCGCAGAACGTCGGCGTAATTACGCCGTCGGATGCCATTCCAAAACCAGCGCCAGTGCCGGTGTCGGCCGCACCGAAAAAGAAATCCAAGCTACCCTGGATCCTCGGCGCCCTCGTGGTTCTCTTGCTGCTGGGAGGCGGCGGGCTGGCGGCGGTATTTTTTGTCGTGGTCAAGCCTCGACTCGAGCAAATGAATCAGCCTGTAGTTCAGCGGGAAGCGCCGCCTGCAACTGAGGAGACAGCCACCACCGTTACGGAAAACACCCAACCAGAGGAAGCAAAAGCTAGCGAAACACCTGCTGAAGAGACCTTTGTCCCACCAGCCGACGCCAGGTTGTTCACAAACTCGAGAGATAATTTGGATGGGAAACTCGCCGAACAGTACGTCGACTTTTACTTTTATTATCCCGGTTCCTGGCAAACCGATCCAAAGGCGGGAGTCAAGGGCGCAAGCAATTTCGCACGCGTCTTCAGAACTGAAAAGGATCAGAGTGGTGATTACATTCCTGAAAGTGTGTCGATCAGTTGGTATACCAGCAACGGAACGTATGAATCCGACCTCTCAGTTTTCCCCAGTCGAGCTCAATCTCTGAGCACTCAACTTGCCAAAGATTTACCCGGGTATCGCAAGGTTTCTGAAGGCCAAACGGAAATCAATTCGCTCAAGGCTTACGAATTCCACTTCACCGGGGTCTTCAACGAGTCAGATCAGGCTGAGTTGCCCTACTGGGGGCGGGTCATCTTTATTCCGCCGGGTGTTGAGGGGCAGAAAACTGGAGTAAGCCTGATGATGATTGCAACCTCCCGGGCAGAATCAATCAGCAATGTAGAGGACGTAGGCGTTAAGGGCGAGATGCCGATCATCCTCGAATCTTTTCGGCTGGGCCGCAAGCCGTAAGCCACTTTTTTAAACTTAGTTTCGTCATCCACCTCGGCGATGGTATTCTTGGATGGTCGGCTTTGACGGCCGTATTTTTATGGCAACTGATAATTCAGCTAAGAATAGTCCTCCCCAGGCGCAGGTCCCATTCTGGACGGGCACCCGCATTCTAATTACGATTGTAACCCTGTTGCTTTTGGCTGCGGTCGGTGTCTCAAGCTGGTGGTCCGCGGAGGAGAGTGCGAAGGTTGGGCCCTCCACCACGACAGGAACAACGGATCCAGGTGCACCCGAAGCCTCTGTTCCTAGTTTGCCTCCCAGCGTTCTTGAGGCTGAGTTGCCAGGCATAAATGGGCGATCGATTAAGCTGTCGAATTATGCAGGGAAGGTTGTTTTGGTGAACTTGTGGGCAACGTGGTGCGGGCCTTGTCGCATGGAAACACCGGCGCTGGTCAAACTCCACAAAGAGTATCGCTCAAAGGGTCTGGCGATGGTGGGTTTATCAACTGAACATCCGGAGGCGTCGGCTGAACTGGTTCGGGACTTTGTGCGGCACTATAACGTTGATTATCCCATTGGATGGGCCACTCGCGAGGTGCAACTTAGCCTGATGCAGTTAAGCGGGCGCAATGCGATCCCGCAAAGCTTCATCATCGGTCCGGATGGTCGAGTTCTGGACCGCTTCATTGGGTTTAGCCAGCAACACACCCCGGGTCAGTTGCGCCAGGCTATCGAAGCAGCTCTCAACGGTACTAAGGCAGACTAGGAAAGTTACTTTCGGGATCCCTTCTCGCGGAGTCCTTTCAATTCACCCTCAGCGTCTTCTTTCATCTTTCGACCCTTGCGAGCTAGCTCATCGTTGGCCAGTCCCTTGGCAACCTCTTCTTTGGCCTTACCCTCAATAAGCTTCATTTCGGCGTCGACCCGTTCTTCAACCTCATCCATTGGTGCTGGGTGGTCTGACTTTTCCAGCTTTTTAATTTTCTGTTTGTCGATCCCCACAATCAAATCCCCCTCTGTTCCCGATTCTCGGGTTGCGAACAATATAACCGAGCTAACGGTATTTACAGCAAATGTGGGGCACCACTCCATCGTTTCAGTAAAAAGGCCAGAAAAACTTAACATTTCTTTCCTGTTAAGCTTCCCAGCAGGTCAGCGAAGGAATCATCTCGACAAAAGACCGGGCCTGGTTTTACACTCTGACCGATGTTTAACTTTGGTTCACCCCCTGGTTTAATCCGCCTCATACTCGTTCCCGTCCTGGTGTTGTGGATGGCGGGTGCCGGCTGTGCTTTTGGGTGTCAACCGACCAAGCCAGTAGATGATGTGTTGTCCGTGGCGTCTGCTCGCAGTCCTGAGGCTTGTGAAGCGCATGGCAGCAATGCTTGTTGCGCCCGCCATGGAAAGGTGAAACACGTCGGCTCGGGAAGCGCTCTTGATGATGTGAGGGGTGAGAGTTGGCGTCCGGCCGGTCCAATGGCGGAAGGCATCAAGCGCTGCCCGCTGGGAATCAGATCGAGTGCGGTCCACAACCATGGTCGGCTTCCTGATGCGGAATCTGTATCGGTCAAACCATTAATGTGGTTGTCCAGCCTCGGCGACCGAGCTGTAAGAACATCTGATTCATATCCCGTACTGAATCGGGGCAGCACCCACCTGCTCTGTTGTGTTTTTCTGATTTAGAAAATTGTCACCTGAGGGACGGCCAGGTTTTTGGTTCCGTCTGATTTGAGGTGTATCGATTTACCAAAATCGATATCGGAGAATAATTTTCATTAATCAGGAGAACGTCATGAAAAAATACAGAGAAACTTTGCTTACGCTTATCTTGGTGCTGGCAACAGCAGGGTCTGCAGCTGTTTTGGCCCAGGAAGCGTCTAAAAACACTCCCAAGAAACAGGCCGAAGCTTGCTGCTCCATGGATTGCTGCAAGAACTGTCCCTGCTGCAGCGGTGATTCCTGTGAGCTGAAAGTGGGCACACAGGATCAAGCATCATCAGAACGCTGCTGTTGTAACGGGAACTCTTGTGCAAAAAAGAAAATGAAGAATAAAAAGAAGCAAGTGTAAGCAAGCCTGACTCAGGCGGGACGTTTCGTCCATCCAACGGGCGGAACGTCCCGCTCCCTACCACTTAAAAGTCTGAAGACACTCTCCTCAATTCTTAGTTCCAGGGAAATTGTGTATATTGTCATCCCCAATGATCAGGATTAGAGGAGCAGCTCAATGAGAAAACTGTTATTAATTGTCGCCTTGTTTGCCTTGTCGATTTCCCTGGCCAGTTCGGTGGGTGCGGTGGGAGATCCTCCGAGCGTAGGTGATCCGGCGCCGGAATTTAAGCTCACCAGTGACGAGGGAAAGTTGGTAAGTCTTGCCGATTTCAAAGGAAAATGGTTGATACTTTACTTTTATCCCAAGGACTTTACCAGCGGCTGCACGCTTCAGGCGCATAACTTTCAAAGGGACTTGCAAAAGTACGAAAAAATAAATGCCGTGGTCGTCGGGGTAAGCGTTGATTCGGCTGAGTCGCACAAGAACTTCTGCGCCAAAGAGGGCTTGAACTTTAAGTTGCTTTCGGACGCCGACGCAAAGATTTCTGAGCAGTACGGCTCAGTAATGGAGTACAGCGGGGCCAAACTGTCTGCCCGCAACACATTCATTATTGATCCTGACGGAAAGGTCGCCCGCGTTTTTCTGAAAGTTAATCCAAGAGTACACAGCGAAGAGGTTTTGAGCGCACTTGCAGAACTTCAAAAAACGTCTTCCGGCGACAATTAAATGGCCAGGTTAGGTAAACATTAGAACTAAGTCGCGGACTGCCTAAAATCAATCCCGGCGGCGCTTTTGTTTCACCCGTCGAGGAGATAATTTGAAGAATCTGCAAAACAAGCTCTTGGTTTTGATCGCATTCGTTCTGTTGTCTTTGCTAACGGTGCCTTCCGCCGTGGGCCAAAAGAGCAAACGGATCGAGGACGCCGCCAACCGTGCCCGCGAAGCATCGAAAGTCTTCACCGAAGTGATGAACGTTCGAGACAAGGCGATTCCCAGGGAGCTTCTGGACAAGGCCGAAGCCATTGCGATCTTTCCAGACGTGCTCAAAGCGGCCTTCATCATCGGCGGGCATGGGGGACAGGGTATCGTCTGCCGGCGGGTTCGCCGTGGTTGGAGCGCACCGGCCTTTTTTAATCTGGCAGGTGGGTCATTTGGAGCCCAGATAGGGGCGCAGAAAACCGACTACATTTTGCTGATCATGAATGATGACGGTATTCAGGGGCTTCTGGAGGACAAGTTTGAAGTGGGAGGTGGGGTCGGTGTCGCGGCCGGTCCGGTCGGGCGTGAACTCGCCGCCTCCACTAATCCGCGGCTGGACGCTGGCATTCTTTCTTATTCACGCAGCAAGGGCGCGTTTATTGGCGCTGCTCTAAAGGGTGCGGTAATCAGTCCGGACAACGATCTCAATGAAGCGATCTATAATAAGAAAGCGAACGAGCTACTGACTGGTAAACCACTGACGCTTGCGGAAATGCCCGCCGCCGTCCGCATCTCTCCGCGGACTCTGAGCCGTTACTCCGTTCGTTAGGAAATGCGATAAGTCCGCCGCGGGCTCGAGCAAGCCCGGCGGCCTGAGCTTTTCGGTCAAGAATAAATCAATCTGAACGATTTCAGTCAGTCACTTTGCGCGATCATTCAGTCTCCAACCCGGCATTAGTTCCCAAGACCTGCTAAAACTCCCGTAAATTTGGTTTTATTTTTCGGGGTAGCTTCTGGCATGCTTCCTGCAGTAGGTTTTTTGCCGGCGACGTGGGCCCCCGATCCCCGTCCCTACTTGCCTGTACCGCAAACCGGATGCGCCATCGCATCCAGCCCAGCAAAGCCAACATGTCAACAGCAACGACCGAACAAGACAAGATCGCTACCATCGAGTCAGAAAAACCCAGCCTTCAGGCCCAGCTGACGGAACTGGCAAACAGCGTCTCCGCCGAGGCAGCCAGGATTGTCGTTGCCAAAGTATTCGCAGATTTGGTCTTTCTTCTCGATTACCTGAGTCTGGTTGAGACAAACCCCCAGGAACTCGGACGCGCGCTGGATCGGCTCTCGATTCTGCATGCGGTTCGGGGTGAAGCAAACGCGATGGTCGAATTCATCGAAACCCATGCGATGCAGAACGAAGGCCTGGACGAGTTTTTAAGAGAGACGCTTGACGGCTCAGCATATGCGATAAAACATGAAGTAAGACGCATATTCGAAGGTGAGCTGGTAGATGCAAGCAATGTCCCGGACGAGCAGAAACTTTACGGTACTCTGATTCATGCCCAGGGCGTTTTGACTAACTGCTTCCAGCAATGCGTGATTAGCCTGGCGCGAGTGTTTGATTGCAACCTGACGGGCGCTCAACTCTTCCATGATTGGCAGATTCGGCGGGAGCGTTCGTTGAAGCTCTGCGATGACCTATCGACCTTGACCAGCCTGGTGCAAGCCCCGGATCAGCCAGCACTTGAAAATATTGCCTCGCACTTAAAAACTTTCCGAGAAGGCAGTATGCAATGGCTCATGTACAAAGACTGGCAGGAGTACGAAGCTCTTTCAAACGAAGTCACTGACGCGATTAGCCGCGGTGAGAATCCGACGGACCTGCTGCATCGCCTGGGTTGCTATCTGGAAACCTTGCTGGCCCATGTTAAGACGCGCTGCGTGCTGGCAGAGTCAGACGCCCAGGCTGATCCAGCACTTGAGGAAGTTGCCATCCCCTGGTAACCCAGCCGTATCACACTAGCCCCGCCAAAAAGTCAAAACCCTAAAAACTGCAAAACTAAAACCGATAGCTCACGTTCCCCTAGTGCTTCCACTGCAACTTATCCAGGCAGTAAAGGCTCATAGCAGTGTGCAGGTGTTTGTCTATCTCGAAGAATTTTGCCAAATCACTGCGAAAGTCTTGACGCTTTCGATTGTGCACCATAGAATCTCTCGTCACCTTGACGCTAGTACTCACTCTATCGAGCACAATTGGGATCGGGAATTCAGGAGATTATGCTTCCACGCACTCAGCGACAGAAGGAAATTCTCGATTACATCACTCATTTTCTCGAGCGTCATGGCCACGAACCATCGTACGCTCAAATCGCCCGCCATTTCGGGGTTAAGTCTCGCGCCACTATTGCAAAACACATTGCCGCCCTGGAACGTCGGGGACTAATTGTGCGCGAACACGAAGAGGGATATTTTGGGCTCAATGTCAAGGTTGAAGAACCGAGTTCTGAAGCGCTTTGCGAGGTGAAACTTCTGGGCCGGATTGCGGCCGGGAATCCCCTGGAAGTAGTTGAATTCGAAGAACGCATCCCGGTGCCACGCTTCTTATTAGGCCGGGTCAGGCCAGAACGTGTCTATGCATTGAGGGTCAAGGGCGATTCGATGATCGATGAACACATCTGTGACGGCGACATCGCCTTGATCGAGAATAGAACTGATGCTCGAGACGGAGAGATTGTGGTGGCGCTGTTAGTAGACGAGAACCAGGCGACTCTAAAGCGGTTGTATCGCAAGGGATCAATGATTGAACTTCACCCTGCCAATTCGCAGCTCGAACCCTTGGCCGTTGCCGCCAGTCAGGTGCGAGTTCAAGGGATCTTTCGCGGCCTGCTCAGGCCCAGTAGCTGACGAGAAGCACCGTCCCTCTTTTTTTAGCGAAGCCTCACTAAATTCGAGCCAGTGCGGTCCTTGCTATGTGTTCAAAAGCCTCGCAAGGGCATTTCTGGCGGTCTTTGCAGCCAGTTGTCTGCGGGATAAAGGCTCTGCCCTCCCTTCACGTGCAGGGTGTAGGCATGTCTGGATTTTGCCGAGCGATTAGCCTGGCTTCTGTGGGGCAGCAGTCCGTGTAAGACAATTAAGGTGCCCTTCGGTGCTTCAAGTGGTACCAGTTTCTCTTCGTTGAAACTTCCCGACCCGACCACCTGAAATCGCATTCCGCCTTCCTGAACGCGAACCCAGCGTGACAACAAGCCTACGTCGTGGCCGCCAGGAATCACCCAGAGGCACCCATTTTCGATGATTGCGTCTTCAAGCGCGAACCAGAAACCTACTATGTCAATTGGTTCGGTAAACAGAAAAGTGCTGTCCTGGTGACAATTGACCTCACCCACGATCCTTGGCTGCTTGAGGATGTACATAGATTGAAGCAGCAGCGGATCTCGAACGCCAAGTTCAGCGACCAATTTTTGCAGCTCAGAGGTGCGGGAAAAGGAACTAAATAGCGGGTCAAGGTCGTGAAGCGCATGACCGATCTTATTGATCGATTCTTCTTTGCTTTGTTTTAGTTTACCGTCAGGGAGAAAGGCATCAGCTTCAAAGAAAAAGCGAATCTTGTCGCCTGATCCCAGGAAATAGTCGTCAGCCAGCCGGCTTTGTTCGCGGGTGGAAAAAACAGAAACCAGTCCTTGAGGATCGAATTCGTTAACGAGTTGAAGGGCTCGTTCGCGGAGCTGGTCGCACGCTGCCGCGCTTACAAATTGAGGCAGCACCAAAAAACCATCGCGTTCAAACGCTGACACAGATCTCAATCCATTCGCCGGCGTCCGAGAATGCCGTGGGTGACGCCCGGCGGCAGCGCGCCCTGGGTCGTTAAAGCGTCCGCAAGCTTCCGGGCAAGTTCAGGGTTCAGGCCACGAAGTATTTTCTGGTGCTTTTGTGCTGCTTTTCGATCTCCCCGGGCAAAGTAACACAGGCCCAGACCAAAGTGTCCTTCGGCCAGGTTGGGGTTGATTTCAATAACGCGTTTCAACTCCTTGACCGCGTCGCTGTACTTGTTGACTTGAAAATACGCGATGCCCAGACTGTAGTGAATTTCAGCGGCGGTCGGGCTTGCTTGGAACATCAGCCCCGGACCATTTATCTCATTTGACTTTTTCAGATATAGTGCCTGTTTGAGGGCGGTCACTGCATCGGAAAACTTTTCAGTAGCCATATAGGCCTGTCCCAACTGGTAATAACCTTCGGCATCAACCAGGTCACGCCTGATTTGAATGGCCATTTTGAACACAGCAATCGCTTCCGGATATTGTCGCAGGCCGGCATAACCCAGTCCCAGTTTTACATACGCGAGGGCGTTCTCTGGATCCTTGTGCACCGCCTGTTTCAAAACTTGAACGGCCTGGTCAGTCTTGCCGGTGTTCAGATAGGCAAGCCCTAAGTTGTAAAGAGCATTAGCGTCGCTGGCCGGTAGCGAACGAGACGGAGGGGCTGGATTGGGTAGAAGTGCCCCTGTTGCAGCCGCGTTGCCAACAGTCTCTCCCGAGGCCTCAGTGTCTGATTGCTTCCGGGTGTCCTCTATGGTGGTGTCTGTCGGAATTGCCAGCTGTGGGTTTGACTGCGAAACGGTCCGATCAGCAGTTGAGAGGTT
>Ga0187893_10015260_pt1 | contig 10319 bp, 10 predicted proteins | sample MA1701074metaG_FD_139574 | JGI IMG/M metagenome (GOLD analysis project Ga0187893, IMG submission 139574) | White microbial mat communities from a basaltic lava cave in the Kipuka Kanohina Cave System on the Island of Hawaii, USA - MA170107-4 metaG ... | reverse complement strand
CTGACTTCCCTTTCGAGAAGTCAGGGCTTCGGTTTTTCTCTCACCTATAAACCATCACATCGCCGCTCGAATCAATCCGCCATCAACCTGCAACGAAACTCCCGTCACATAACTCGCGCGTTCTGAAGCCAGAAACGCCACGACTTCTCCTAACTCGCGCGGTTCCCCAATCCGGCGCAGCGGGATTTCAGCCGCCTGCCCGGCGAAATACTCTTCGTGAGTAATTCCCCGCTCTTTCACGCGAACATCCGCGAGCGCGTATTGCCGGTCGGTCAGAATGTGCCCGGTCAGAATGGCGTTGACCGTGATGTTGTCTGGCCCGATCTGATTAGCCATCGTCTTGGTCAATCCAGACAATCCTGCGCGCAGCGTGCTCGAAATCGTCAGCTCATCCACCGGCTGTTTGGCGGCCAGCGAAGTCAGGTGAATGATCCTGCCCCACTGGCGCTCACGCATTCCCGGAATCACCAATCGTGACAATCTCACGACGTTCATCAAAGTTGACTCAACGCCCGACAGCCACTGCTCGTCGCTCAATTCCATAAAACGTTTGACCGGAGGGCCGCCCGTGTTCGTTACCAGAACATCAACCTGACCGAAACGATCCGCAGTTTGCTGATACCATCTCTCCAAATCGTTTGACGAAGAGACATCCGCGACGACAGTCATCGCCTCGCCGTGGCTGGCAATCTCGGCGCGAGTCCGTTCCAACTCCTCAGCATTGCGCGCGCAGATCGAGACTCGACAGCCTTCCTGAGCCAACGCGATGGCGCAGGCTTTCCCGATCCCTTTGCTGGCGGCGGCGATCATGGCCACACGATCTTTCAGTCCTAAATCCATTTCGATTCTCCTTCCTTGCGTGGTTTGACTCAGCGAATGAGATTTAGACAGGATTGGCGAGATTGGACAAGGGCGGAAAACATTTTTTCATCGCCGCGCTATCCTTTTTCGTATCACCTGTCTCTAGCTGAATGCAGACAGGAAGCTGACGCGAATGGCCGAGACGAGACCTGAAAATCTGCCCGACGAGACGTTGGTGATTGCGGCGATCCTGGGCGACCTGCGGTCGTTCGACGCTCTGGTCTTGCGATACCGCGCAGCGGCATACCGCGTGGCGCAATCAATCGCCGGAAACGATCTAGCCGAGGATGCCGTGCAGGAGTCGCTCCTGCTGGCTTTCAAAGCCCTGCCTTCGATTGAAGAGCCAGCCAGGTTCGCCTCGTGGCTTTATGCCATCACCCGTCACGTGGCGCTGCGGATGAGCCAGCGGTCGCGCCGGGAGAGCAGCCAACGGGTTGATCTGGATGAAGCGCTGCTCGAACACAGTGACGCTTTCGCCCGCCCATTCGCTCCGCGCGATTCGTTCGAGGAGGCCTGGGTTCGGGCAGCCGTTGATATGCTCGACGAAGATCATCGTCTGGTTCTGAAGCTGCGTTATTACGACGAGATGCCGCTGAAACGAATCGCGGGCTTTCTCGATCTGCCGCTGACGACAGTCAAATGGCGTTTGCATCGCGCGAAACAATTGCTGCGCGAAAAGCTAGAGCCGGAGAAGGAGGGAGCGATCAAACCGGCGAAAATCAAAGTCTGATCACAGGAGAAAAAGATGGAAAGAGAACAGGAACTGAAGAAACTGATCAACGTGTTGCACCGCACGGCGCGCGCCGCTGTGCGCGTGCAGTGGATGAACGCAGGCGAAAGCGAAGCCCGCTTCGCCGTCACGCAATTCAACAAAATCCTAGCGCGGCTGGGCGAACTCGATCCGAACATCAAAACCGTCTTTGAACCGCTGGCTGAAGGCAGTTCGTTGACCACGGTTGCGATGGCCTGCCGCCAAGTCGTTTCGTATTACGAAGACGAAGTCAGGGTCGAAGAAGAAGGCTGGCCGCGCGGTTTCGCCGCCGGATTTAAGGTGCCGGGCTGCGGCGCAGGCGTGGACTTTAACTTCGAAGAGCTTGGCAATATGGTCCGCGACAGCATCAACGAAATCTTCAGCCGTGAACGCGAACGGCGAGCGGAACGAAAGCATTGCGGCTGATGATACGGCGCAGTGGTCAGAAAACCTGATCGGATTCTGGCAGACGGTCCAACACATTCTGCTGCGCCCAATAGCGCCGCGCGAATATCGAACGACGGTCGCGCGGCGCAGCTTTGGCCACACGCTCAACCCACTCCAGCGCCAACTCCCTGTGCCACTCCCAAGTTTGCTGGCAAGCTCTGCCATCGTTCGAGCGCACAGCCTCTTCCGTCGCCGCAAAGACCTTTGCCTGCGCCTCAACGCGCGACACTTCAAACAGCGCCCGCCGCGCCGCGTAATCGCCCAGAACCAAACGATGCAACCGCTCGTGCCGCCAGAATAAACTCTCGCCATCGTAACCTTCGCCCGGCTGTGGCCCCGTCGAGATCGAGTCGCCGCTGAGCAGCACTGGCTTGAACATGCTCAAACAAGGCGAAGACGTGCCGGTCAGAAAGTGGATCGAACCGTTCGGTCGTAAACAACTCACCATCGAACCGGTCGTCTGCCCCGATTGCCGCCGGCTTTGCCACGAAGCGTGGGCGCAGGGCATCTTCATCCGCCAGCCTTTAATCGGCTTCATCCCGGCGTGATCGCGCAAGGCCGCGAACAGATCGTAGCGATTGATCTTGCCGTCGTTTTGCAGCAACCGCTTTTGCGTGCAGGCGCGCCGCAATTCGCCGCCGCTCGTCACGCGGCGGAATGGGTCGCCAAAAGCCTTCGCAAAATTGAAATCGCCGGCAGACTTACACCAGCCCTGCTCCTTGGCGAATTCGTAAGTCCCGTCGCCGATCAGGTCGAACTCCTTGCCGATAGTCAGCGAGTTTGAAATCGTCCGCACGCCGCGAACTTTTTCCGCTACCCAGAAACGGTCGGCTGTTTCCAACACCCAGGCTTCGCTCGGATCGGCGATGATGAACGAGTTGTGGTAACGGAAGCCTTTGTGGCGATAGCCGCACATCCCGCCCTGCCCGACCTCGGCGATCAACCGCGTGATCAGATCGAGAGCTTCACGCGCAGTGGCCGAGCGTTCCAGCGCGATCCTCAACAAATCCATCCCGGTCAATCCGGTTTTGGGAACGGGCAATCGAGTGAAGACCGCTTCGTTGCCGATGGCCACGCCGCGTTCGTTCACGCCCATCTCCGCGCCCCACATCCAGAACGGTCGGCTGATGACAACTTCGTAGGTTTGCGCGGTCTGCGGGATTTCAACGTAGGTGCATTGAAGTTTTGTCGGAGCGGTGAATTTTTGCGCGGGGAGATGTTCGACGATTTGCGCTTCGCCGGGTTCGCGGTCGCTGTTTTTGCCGAACCAGACCGTGTGGTCGGCGGTTGAAGGTGATGTAGCTACGATGGTGTCGCACATTGGAATTCATCGAAGTTTTTAGATGCGCGCTCGCAGGTTGTCAACAGCGCGTCACGCGGTTGATGCAGTATGGGGAGCGTCAGCGCAATGGCATTAAGTTAAGCCATTGACCATTGCCAATTGGTCATTGCCAATTATTTCGCAGGAAGTTTGGCTATCTTTACCTGCGAAATAATTGGCAATGACCAATTGGCAATGGTCAATTGTCCGGCGCCTCTCGCCTTAACTTAATGCCATGCGCTGACGCTCCCCGTACCGCATAATCTGTTGCCGCCCGATTCGGCTTTTGTTATAACCCTGCCGAGTCCAAAGCCGCAGCGCGATCTGCCCGGCTGCGCTGCTTGCAACATCAACCAGTTGATCAACCCGAGCCCGGCGCATTATGCCTGCTGACCATTCAACCAACACCCGCAAAGACCGAAAAGGCGTCTTCATCTCATACGCCCGTAGCGATGGCGAGCAGTTCGCCGCCAAACTGCGCGAGCGTTTGCAAGCCGAAGGGATCGAACCCTGGCGCGACCGCGATGCGTTGGAAGGCGGGCGCGATTGGTGGTTGCAGATCACCGAAGCATTGGATCACGTCGCGTTTATGGCGCTGGTCGTCACACCCAACGCTTTGAAATCCGACATCGTGCGCAAGGAATGGCGTTACGCCCGTCAGCAGGGCGTTTGCGTTTACCCGATCAAAGGCTCGCCCGGCATTGATTTCAACAGCCTGCCGCGTTGGATGCGCGATGCGCATTTTTACGACCTCGGCACGATCAAAAATAACCTGACTGGCCCCGAATGGAAGAAGTTCGTCAACGATTTGAACAAAACGCCCGACGCGCGGCGCGTGCCGTTTATGGTCGAAGACCTGCCGGAAGATTTTGTCCAGCGCCCCGGCGAATTCGATCAATTGCTCAAACTGCTGCTCAATGAAAATCGTGAGGAGCCTGTAGCCATCACTGCCGCGCTACGCGGAGCGGGTGGTTACGGCAAGACCACGCTGGCCAAAGCTCTATGCCACAACCCGCGGATTCAGGACGCGTTCGACGACGGCATCCTGTGGGTAACGCTGGGCGAAAATCCCGGCGATCTGACGCGCCGGGTCGAAGATTTGATTTACACGCTCAACGGCGAACGCCCCGGCTACACGCACGTTGACGCGGCGGCGGCGCGGCTGGCCGAGTTGCTGGCCGACCGTGACATCCTGATCGTGATTGACGACGTGTGGAATGGCGCACACCTGCGCCCCTTTATGCATGGCGGCGAGCGGTGCGCCCGTTTGATCACGACCCGCAACCTGGAGACGCTGCCCGGCAGAGCCAAACAGGTGAAGGTTGATCAGATGCGGTTGGAAGAAGCGGTCGCCCTGCTCACCAAAGGTCTGGACGAGCGCTTCGACGACCGGACGCTCAAGGATATAGCCACTTTCAATTCGCTCGGCGCGCTGGCTGAACGGTTGGGCCAGTGGGCGTTGCTGGTCAAGCTGGTCAATGGCACACTGCGCGACCGCGTCATCGAAACTCACGAACCGCTCGCCCGCGCCATCGAATACGCCAACAAGGCGCTGGACAAACGGGGTCTAACGGCGTTCGACGTTCGCTACTCGGACGAGCGCGAAGACGCCGTGAAGAAGACGCTCGGAGTCAGCCTCGAACGCCTAAACGCCGAAGAACATGATGGCTTCGACTCTCTGGCGGTCTTTCCCGAAGACGCAGCCGCTCCGATGCGAACGCTGGAGAAGTTCTGGGGCCTGGATGATCTTGAAGCCGACGACCGCTGTAAGCGATTTTATCAGCTCTCGCTGCTGGCCAATTTCGACCGCGAAACGCGCGCGATCCGGCTGCACGACGTGATCCGCAAATACCTGATCGAACAAAACCGCGACCGCCTTGAAGAGTTGCACAACCGTCTGCTCAATACTCACCGCCCCGAGACCCATTGGTCTGGGTTGCCCGAAGACGAGCCTTACCTCTGGGATCACCTGGCGTTTCATTTGATCGAAGCGGGGCGCGGTGATGAACTGGTAGCGACAGTGAAAGATTGGCGCTATCTGATGAAAAAGACTCTGCTGAAAAAAGCGCTCTCGGTCGAAAACGATCTGATCAAAACCGAAAAGATTGCTCCCGCCGATGATTTGTTGAGGGCGCTACGACGCAACTTTGTCAACACCAGCCATCTGTTCAATCACTGCGAAACGCGCAACGACGTCGAAGCGACGCTCTTCTTCAGGTTGCGGCATCTGGGCGATTTGAAAACGATGCTGCAAGATCTGGCCAATAGCCTCAAAGCCCCATACATCGCCCCAAAATTCGATCTGCCCGATCTGCCGCATCCGGCTTTGATCCGCACGCTCGAAGGTCATTCGGATTCTGTGATTGGCTGCGCCTTCAGTCCCGACGGCAAGTTGATCGCCTCGGCTTCAGAGGACCATACGTTGAGAGTCTGGGAAGCCGAGTCGGGCAAACTGCTTCGTACGCTCGAAGGTCATTCGGGTAGGGTGAGTGCTTGCGCCTTCAGTCCCGACGGCAAGCTCGTCTCGGCTTCATATGACGACACGCTGAAAACCTGGGAGGCCGAGTCGGGCAAACTGCTTCGCACGCTCGAAGGTCATTCGGATAAGGTGACGGGCTGCGCCTTCAGTCCCGATGGCAATCTGATCGTCTCGGCTTCAGATGACCACACCCTGAATGTCTGGGAGACCGAGTCAGGCGCATTGCTGCGTACGCTCGAAGGTCATTCGAATGAGGTGAGGGCTTGCGCCTTCAGTCCCGACGGCAAGTTGATCGCCTCGGCTTCAGAGGATCACACGCTGAAAGTATGGAGCGCCGAGTCGGGCGCAATGCTATGCCCGCTTGAAGGTCATTTGGATTCCGTATGGAACTGCGCCTTCAGCCCCGACGGCAAGTTAATTGTTTCGGCTTCATCTGACCGCACGCTGAAAGTCTGGGATGTCGAGTCAGGCGCAATGCAGCACACGCTCGAAGGTCATTTGGCTCCTGTGAGTGGCTGCGCCTTCAGTCCTGATGGCAAACTGATCGTCTCGGCTTCTTTTGACAGCACACTGAAAATCTGGGAGGTCGAGTCAGGCAAAATGTTGCGCACTCTCGAAGGCCATTCGGATTGGGTGAAAGGCTGCGCGCTCAGCCCCGACGGCAAGCTGATTGCCTCGGCTTCAGAGGACTGCACGCTGAAAGTCTGGGACTCTCAAACGGGCGAATGTCTGGCGACGTTTTTCGCCGATGGACCTATGCATTGCTGCACGATGCGCGGAGAGATGATTGTCGCTGGCGGCGCGCGCGGAGTCTATTTCCTGAAGCTGGTTCAATGAGTCGTCGAAACCAGAGGATTGCCTGCGCTCCGGGCGCGATGTTACGCTGCCTTCCGAAGGTCGAATGCGCATGAGCCGGAACAGATTCCTGACTGCAGAATGGCGTTATCTGGCGATGATCAATTACGAATGGAGATTTTCTGAAGCGGGAAAGAACGACAGCGCGTTATGCTTCTTCGGCCTTCACAAGTTCAGCGATTCGCCGTTTGAATGCTTCGACGTCCGGCAGATCGGAGACTTCCAGACCAAGTCGCTCTAATGCGTCCAGATCGTGAATTCGATCAACTTCTTCGCCAAGTTTGAGGCCGGGAAAACGTTTGGCGGCGAGCATTCGCAGCATTTTGCGTGCGGTTTCCAACCTCCCTTCGTCTCTCCCTTCAGCCCTCCCCTCATCCATGACGAACTGATAAAAGCTCGATTCTTTGAGTTGTTCCAACGGAATCATACCTTTCCTCCCAATTAGTTCCAGCAGGTCAACGCGATTATAGCGCAGCCCTCCGAGCATCAGAAAATGCATCCCCATCTCGCTGCGGCGGCTTTCATCCGGCACTTGCGACAACCGCTGCGCTCCGATCTCCAACTCTTCGCGCCCGCCCCGCATCAGCGGCACGAAAGGCAACAGGTTCTCGCGGTTCATCGCCAGGACTTTGCGCGCCGAAATTTCCCAGAGCTTGATCAGGCGGTAACGGACTTTGATCTGAATGTCGCCCGCGTCAATCACACCTTGCGTGCGCAAGCCTTTCGGCAATCCCCGCTTCGTCAAGAGCAGCACGTAGCAGCGGACAGGCAGGTGATAGCTGATCCACGACCGCACGCCGTATTCGCCGTACCGCGCAAGCATTGATTTATCGAACCAGGCCTGCGCTTCGACCTGGACGATGCTGTGCTCGCGCGCGGTCAGCACGCGGTAGGGTTGATCGGGCAGGATCGCGGCGGAGCGTAATTCACGCGGCAAGACTTCGATTTCCGCCTGCTCGCCCGGTTGCAAATAGCCCAGCAGGACGAGCAGCGATTCGGCGTCCTGCTCGGCCAGAAACTTGAATGCTTGATCGTATGGTTTGTCGCTCATCTTGTGGCCTTCGGCTTTTGGCAAATCCTGGTTCGAGGACGGGCACAATGGTACTCTTTCGCAGTGAGGCGAGTCGAGATGCAAACGGGAAAATTTCTCATGGCGGAGTGGCGCTACTTGGCGATGATCAATTACGAAGTTGATCCGGGCGTCCTGATGCCTTTTGTCCCGCGCGGCGCGGAGTTGGACGCTTGGGACAATTGCGCGTTCGTCAGCGTCGTCGGCTTCCTCTTCCTCAACACGCGAGTCCTTGGTCTGCCAATTCCCTTCCATCGCAACTTCGAGGAGATCAACCTGCGGTTTTACGTGCGGCGGCGTGGGTCGGAAGGTTGGCGGCGCGGCGTGGTCTTCGTCAAAGAGATCGTGCCGCGCTGGGCAATCGCCACAGTCGCCCGCGTTGTTTACAATGAGAACTACGTTGCGCGGCGGATGAGCCATCGGATTGATTTGAACGGCGGGACGATTGCCAGGAACGGCTCGGTCGAATACTCGTGGCGCGAGGGAGAGAAGCTGAGCCGGATTCGCGTCAGGACTGTCGGCGAAGCGCAACCGCTCGTAGCGGGTTCGGAAGAGGAGTTCATAACCGAACATTACTGGGGCTACGCGGCGCAGCGCGACGGCGGCTGCGTTGAGTACCGGGTCGAGCACCCGCCGTGGCGCGTGTGGCAGACGAGTGAGGCGGAGTTCGATTGCGACGTGAAGCGAGTTTACGGCGATCAATTCATCGAGTGTTTGAGCGCCAGACCGACCTCCGCGTTCGTCGCCGAAGGCTCGCCGGTCATCGTGCGCAAAGGAGTGAGGATATGAAGATCGAAGCGGGACGCGACCATCTGTTGTTCGACGGCGATTGCGGCGTCTGCACGTGGTCATCCGAGGTCGTCAAGCGGATGGCCCGCCGCAATCCATTCATCGTCGAGCCGTATCAGCTTTTCCCTGAAAGCGAGCTGGCCCAGTTCGGGATCACTTACGAACACTGCGCGCGGGCGATTCAGGTCATCACACGCAAAGGGCGCGTTTACCGGGGCGCGTTCGGGGTCAATTATTTTTTGTGGCGGCAGTTTCCGTGGTCGTTGCTGGTGGCGTTGATATACGCGATCCCGGTGTTGCTGTTGTTGGAAGTGATCGGTTATCGGCTGGTGGCCATCAACCGTGGCCGCATCTCGCAATGGTTCGGGTTGCAGGCTTGTCTGCTCAAACGTTGAGGTTTTATGCCGGCTCCGACAAACGCTCCACTCGAAAACTTTTCGCGCGATCTCGCGCTGCGTGATGGCGCGGCGCTCAAAATGCGCGCGTTGCGGCAGGACGACCGCGAGGCGCTGGTCGCGCTCTTCAACCGTTGCTCGGCTGAAACCATCCGCTACCGTTTCCTCCGAATGGTCAAAGAACTGACTGGTCCGATGCTCGACACGCTGGTCGCGGTTGACGGCGTGCGCCACGTGGCGCTGGTCGTCACGCGGGGCGAAGGCGCCGACGAACAGATCGTCGCTGTCGGACGTTACTTCGCGCTCAATGACCGGCCCGAAGTCGCCGAGGTCTCGTTCCTCGTCGAAGATTCCATGCAGCGGCGCGGCATCGGAACTGTGTTGCTGGACACGCTGGCGGAGATCGCCTGCGAACATGGCATCACGCGGTTCGCCGCCGACGTATTGGCGGATAATCACACGATGCTCTCGGTCTTTCGCAAAGCGGGTTACGCACTGACAGCGAACACCAGCTTCGGCGTCACGCACCTGGAATTTCCCATTTCGGCTGATTGCAGAGGTTGATCGAAGCAGTCGTTCACCTCTCCCACAACCACCACCGCCGTTTAAGCTCCTTCGCGCGTTGCAACCCGAATTTCTGGATGGCGTGTTGTTCGATGTGCGCCATCGCCTCCTCGACCGAGTCAGTGATCATAAACAATTTCAGATCGGCCTCGCTGATCGTCCCTGCCTTCACCATATCATCGAAGAAGGCGATCAGCGGCGCGTAATAATCCTGGCCCATCAACACGACCGGGAAATTGCTGATCTTGCCTGTCTGAACCAGCGTCAACGCTTCGAACAACTCGTCCATCGTGCCGACGCCGCCCGGCAGCACAACGAACGCATACGAATATTTGATGAGCATGACCTTCCGCACAAAGAAGTAGCGGAACTGGAGCATCGTGTCGAGGTAAGGGTTCGGCAGTTGCTCGAATGGCAAAGTGATGTTGCAGCCGATTGAGCGCCCGCCCGCGTCTTTTGCGCCGCGATTGGCTGCTTCCATAATGCCTGGGCCACCGCCGGTCATCACCGAAAATCCCATGCGTCCCAGCCCGCGACCCACCTCGCGCGCCATTTCATAGTAAGGATGGCTCTCTGCCAGACGGGCCGATCCGAAGACCGTGATACAAGGCCCGACGAAATGGAGCGCCCGAAAACCCGACACGAAATCGCGGAGCGCTCGAAATAGGAGGAAAAGCTCACGCCGGCGCGAATGAGGACCTTCGAGAAGTATCCGGTCTTGGGGTTCCGCCCTAATTGATCGATCCGGCGGGGTTACGGTGGAAGGAGGCGTGGCAGCTGCCAAAACG
>Ga0187893_10015259_pt1 | contig 10320 bp, 9 predicted proteins | sample MA1701074metaG_FD_139574 | JGI IMG/M metagenome (GOLD analysis project Ga0187893, IMG submission 139574) | White microbial mat communities from a basaltic lava cave in the Kipuka Kanohina Cave System on the Island of Hawaii, USA - MA170107-4 metaG ... | reverse complement strand
CGACACCATGCCCGAGCGGGCGCCGCTGCGGCGCAACGTCACCCAGGAGGAGGTCGCCGACGCCGCCGTCTTCCTGCTCTCCGACATGGCGCGCGGAATCACCGGCGAGGTGCTCTTCGTGGACGCCGGCTTCCACGCGATGGGCGTGTGAGCGGGACCTCCCCCGCTGCAGGAAACGCGACGCCGGGCATGAAGCGCCAGCCTCCGAGGAACGTCGTCTTCGACGTCGGGAACGTGCTCCTCTCCTGGGATCCGCGCGCGATCCTGCGCGAGCATCTCGCCCCGGCCGCCGACCTCGAGCTCCACCGGCGCGCCATCTTCGACCACCCCGACTGGGTCGAGCTCGATCGCGGGACGCTCGACGAGGCGGAGGCGATCCTGCGCTTCGCCGGGCGGACTGCGGCGCCGCTCGACCTCGTGCAGCGTCTCGTGCAGGCGTCGAAGAGCTCGCTCACGCCGATGCCGGAGAGCCTGGCGCTGCTCGAGGAGCTGCACCGCGAGAGCGTGGAGCTCTACTGCCTCTCGAACATGTCGCACGGCACCTGGGACCACCTGCGCCCCCGCCACGAGTTCTGGGGCCGCTTCCGCGGCATCGTCATCTCGGCGCAGGTCGGCACCGTGAAACCCGAGCCGGCGATCTACCGCCACCTGCTCGACAGCTACGCGCTGGAGCCCGGCGAGACCGTCTTCCTCGACGATCGTCCCGAGAACGTCGAGGGCGGACGGCGGGCGGGGATGCGCGCGTTCGTCTTCGAAGGCGCGGCGCAGGCGCGCGCGCTCCTGTTCGAGGGCCTCTGGAGCCGGTGACGGCGGCCGCCCGCGGCCCGGGCCCGCAGGTCGCGCCGCGGTCAGCGCGCCCGCGCGAACCGTCCGGGCCAGCGCCGCTCGATGCAGAGGGCAAGCGTCTCCCCGGTCCGCTCGTGGCCGGCCGCGTTGAGGTGGCCGTCGCGCGGCCAGTAGCACTCGGCCGGGAAGCGGCCCCACTCGGCCAGCAGGTCGACGTACTCCACGCCGTGCGCGGCGAGGTGGCGCGCGAGCGCGGGGAACGGCCGCGGGCGGTCGGGCGTCGGGATCAGGACGACGAGCAGCGGCACGCCGGCGCGGCGCGTCGCCCCGTCCATGGCGTCGAAGCAGGCGGCGTTGAGCTTCCACCATTCGCCGACCGGCCAGCGCGTCGCGAGGCGCCGCATCACGCCCCGAAATGCGGCGTGCAGCCGCGAGCGCTCGTCGAGGAGCCGCAGCAGCGCCGGCGGCCGGTCGTCGGCGGTCTTCGGCGCCAGCGCGCCCGACACGAGCTTGAACGCCGGCTTGTTGAAGCCCTCCGGCTCGCGCCAGGCGTGCAGGCTGCGCTCGAAGTCGTCGACGATGAAGGCGACCACCGCGAGGTCGGGCGCCTCCGGCAGCACCACGTGCTCGACCGTGCACGCCATCTGGTCGATCCCGAAGCCCGCCATGCCGCGGTTGAGCGGCGCGGCCCCGAGTCGCGCGGCCGTCCGCTCGGCGAAGGTCTCCGCGCCGCGCACTCCGGTGCCGAACGTGAACGAGTCCCCCACGAACGCGATCCGGGGCGCGGCGGGATCGGGCGGCGGCGGGTCGTCGCGCTCGTCCACGCGGAAGCCGTCGGGTCCGGCCCGGAACGGGAAGTCGACCCCCTCGGTCCTCCAGACGAAGCTCGCCCCCGGCCGCATGCGCCAGCCGATGCGCGGATCGGCGACGAAGTTGCGCCGCTCGCGATCCGCGTGCTCGCCGACGTGGGTGAGCGGCTGCGGCGGGAACGCATCGACCGCCGCGAGCAGCAGCTCGGCCGCGGCGAGCGAGAGCGCGGCGGCGCCGGCCGCGAGCGCGACCCGGCGCCGCAGCCGAACGCGTCGCGCGCCGCTCGGGGGCGGGGTGCGCTCGCTCACGTGCCCTCGAGCCGCGCGTAGAGGTCGGGCCGCCGGTCGCGCAGGAAAGGGAAGCGCTCGCGGATCCGGGCGACCTCGCCGGCGTCCACCGAACCGAGCACGACCGCCGGTTCGCCGCTCGCGAGCGCGCGCACCTGCCCCGACGGGTCGATCAGCGCCGAGTCGCCGCTGTGCGTCTCGCCGCCCCCCTCGCCCACCCGGTTCACGCCCAGCACGAAGCCCTGGTTCTCGATGGCGCGCGCCGCGAGCAGCGTGCTCCAGGCGTGGCGCCGCTTCTCCGGCCAGTTGGCGATCACGACGAAGAGGTCGGTGCGAGCGGCGGCCGCGCGGAAGAGCTCGGGGAAGCGCAGGTCGTAGCAGATGACCGGCGTCACCCGCACCGAGTCGACCGTTGCGGTGGCGAGCGAGTCGCCGCCGGCGAAGTGGCGCCCCTCGCCCGCCAGCGCGAAGGGGTGCACCTTGCGGTAGCGCAGCAGCTCGCGGCCGTCGGGGCCGAAGAGCGCGAGCGCGTTCCCCGGACGCGGATCGCCCGGCTCGGCGAAGCCGCCCAGCACGAATCGCTCGAGCCGCTGCGCGAGCGCGCGCAGCCACGCGCGGGTCGCCGGCTCGTGAACGACGCACTTCGCCGCGTCCATCGAGAAACCGGTGTTGAACATCTCCGGCAGCACCAGCAGGCGCGCCCCGTCCTCCGCCGCCCGCTCGGCGAGCGGCGTCGCGCGCTCGAAGTTCTCCTCCGGATCCTCCCAGGCGAGATCGAGCTGCAGTCCGGCGACGAGCATCGGGATCCTCCGCGGGCACGCAGCGTCCGAGGCGGCGGGCGAGGGCCGCGGGTCCACCGACTCCCTCCGGTGAAGGAGCACCGATCCACGACGGCGCGGGAGTCGAGGATCGACGCCGGACGTGCTCGCGATCGGAAGACTACTGCGGCCTGCCGGCGGCCGGGAGAGCGGCGCCCGGGAGCGAACCGAGACCGCCGCTCTCGCCGCCGATCGAGTCTCCGTGATCCCGGTCACGGCGGGACGTCTCGGCGTTCAGCCTCCTTCGTGCTCGCGTGCGAACTCACGCAGTTCCGCGACGGGACGCTCGAGCCGGGGCGGGACCTGGGCGCCGGATCGGTGCCGGCTCCAGGATCGATCCGCCGCGCCCAGGGTCGGGTCCTCGCTCTAGCGACGTCGCCGCCGAGGCGGTCAGGTCTCCATCCTCCTCAGGCGGTCGGCGGCGCGCTCGAGCGTCTCCATCTTCTTGCAGAAGGCGAAGCGCAGCAGCCGGCGCCCCTCCTCCGGGTGCGCGGCGTAGAACGCGCTCGGCGGGATGGCGGCGACGCCGGACCGCTCGACCAGCCGGCGCGCCATCGCGCGATCGCCGCCCGCGACTTCCTTCGGGAACCGGCGCGAGAAGTCGGCGAGCACGAAGTAGGCGCCGCGCGGCGGCGCCACGTCGAAGCCGACCTCGCGCAGCACCCCCACCAGGAAGTCGCGCCGTTGCGCGTACTCGCGCTGCAGCTTCCCGAAGTAGTCGGCCTGGAAGCGCGCGACCGCCTCGGCCATCGCCACCTGGAACGGGGTCGCGACGGCGAACGTCACGTACTGGTGCGCCGCCTGCGCGGCCGCCACCAGCTCGCGCGATCCCACCCCCCATCCGATCTTCCAGCCGGTGAGCGAGAAAGTCTTCCCGGTCGAGGAGAGGGTGAGCGTGCGCTCGCGCATGCCGGGGAGGCTCGCGATCGGGACGGCGGTCGCGCCGTCGAACGTGATGTGCTCGTAGACCTCGTCGGCCACCACCACGACGTCGTGCCGCCGGCAGAGCCGCGCGACCAGCTCGAGCTCCTCGCGGGTGAAGACCTTGCCGGTGGGATTGTGCGGCGAGTTGAGGAGCAGGAGGCGCGTGCGCGGCCCGAAGAGCGGCGCCAGCTCCTCCTCGCGCAGGCGGAAGTCGGGGAAGCGCAGCGTGCAGCAGCGAGCCGTGGCGCCGGCGAGCGCCACGCAGACCGGGTAGCTGTCGTAGTACGGCTCGAACAGGATCACCTCGTCGCCGGGATCGAGCAGCCCGAGCAGCGAGCTCGCGATCCCCTCGGTGGCGCCGCAGAAGACGATCACCTCCTCCATCGGGTCGAACTCGAGCCCGTGGAGCGCGCGATACTTCTGCGCGATCGCCGCCACGAGGCGCGGGTGGCCGAGCGAGCGGGCGTACTGGTTCTCGCCCGCCTCCATGGCGCGCCGCGCCGCGTCGAGGATCTCGCGCGGCCCTTCGAAGTCGGGGAAGCCCTGGGCGAGGTTGATGGCGCCGTGCTTCTGCGCGAGGGCGGTCATCTCGCTGAAGATGGTCGTGCCGAACGGTTTGAGTCGGTCGGCGATCACGGCCTGCCTCGCGCGGCGGAGGGCGGGGTCACGCGCCCGAGCTCCCGAGATAGCGCCCGCTGCGCAGGTCGTAGCCCACCAGCGCGCCGGGCGGAACGACGATGGGCGACCGCGTGCGGTCGTCCCCGAGCTCGACCACGCGCTCCACGCCCGCGCGGTTCCAGAGCACGACCTTCCCGGGGAAGCGGGTGGACCGCAGCCCGGGCAGCGGCTCGCCGCTCCCCGCCTCGCGCGGCGCCGCGCGCCCCCACGCCGAACGCCGCCGCACGGCGTGGTCGAGGAGCGCGACCAGCGTCGCGAGCGGGCGGCGCCGGCTCACCAGCAGCTCGCCGTCCCCGTGGCGCAGCGTGCCGCGCTCCGCCAGCTCAGCCTCGCGCACCCGTCCGGCCACCCGCGGCGCGACTCCGTCGGCGAGGCCGTCGGCCGGCGCGCCCTCCTGCGTGAGCCGCAGCCACAGGACCGCCACGCCCAGCGCCCGGGTGTCGGGACCGGCGCCGAGCTCGACCGGCCTGAAGGTCGCGCTCTCGATCGCGATCTCGACCACGTCGCGCCGCAACGCGTCGGCCTCCAACCACGCCGCGAACCGCTGCAGCCCGGCGCGGCGGATCGTGCCGAGCCGCGTCCCGTCGGCCAGCACCGCGCGCTCGAGCGGCGCCGAGCGCGGCTGCACCCAGCACTCGATCTCGAGCAGGTGGCGCGCGCCGCGGCGCACCGGGAAGAAGGCGCTGGCCCGCGCTCCGGTCCAGCGCGCCCCCTCCCCGGCGGGCGGAGCTCCGCGGAACGGGCCGGCGTCCTCGCGCGCGAACCAGTCGCCGGCGAGCCGCAGCGATTCGCCGGCGCTGCCCAGCCGCGCGAGCATCGACGGCGCCGGCTCGCCCGCGAGCTCGACGCAGTCGTCGGCGGCGGGCGCCGCCGTGATCAGCCGGCCGAGCTCGCCGCCCACGCTCGCGCCCTCCACGTCGGGCCCGACCACGAGCGTCCCGCCGCGCGCCACGAAGCGCGCGATCTCCTCCTGCGTCGAATCGGCGAGCGGATCGCACTCGAGCAGCCCGAGGACCGAGAGCGGCGCCAGCGCGCCCGCCTCGATCAGCGCCTCGTCGACCGCCTCCCAGTCGAAGGCGTCGCGCAGCGGCTCGGCCAGGTCGAGCAGGAGCGGCGGCATGGCGTGCTCCGCGCTGCGGCGCAGGATCGCGCGCGCGAAGAGGAGGCCCACGTCGCACTCGCTCTGCGCGCCGTCGAGCAGCCCGCCGTGCGCCGCCATCAGGTCGCGCGCTCCCACCATGTGCTCGGGATAGTCGAAGTACTCGACCGCGCCGCTGGTCGCGTCGTCGAACAGGCGCCCGGGCACCGTCTCGCGGCCGACGTCGACCGGCGGCTCGCTCGAGAACGGCACGGCGAAGTGGCGGCACGGCGTGGCGAGCCGCTTCTGGTGCAGCGTGGGGAGCGTCGCCTGCGTGGTGCGAACGCCCGCTCCGTGGCGCGCGGCCGCCCGCACGAGCGCGGTCGGATCGATCCCGTAGGCCAGCGCCTCGCCGCCCATCCCCACCTTGATCCAGAGCGGAGCGGCCGGGAACAGCTCGCGCACGAGCGCGAGCAGGCGGTCGGCGAACCCCGTCATGGCATCGACGTAGAACCCGGCGAAGTCGCGCGCCGCCGCCTGCGGATCGGGATCGGCCGGGCGGCCGGCCGCGCCGTCGCGCCACGCCGCGCGCGCCGCCTCGTCGCCGGCCCAGAAACCGACGTGCACGTGGTCGCGCGGCGGCACCAGCCGGCTCACCCAGGCGCCGATCCCGGTCGGGTAGCCCGCCTCGCCGTAGTCGGCGGGGAAGCCGACGCAGATCGCGTCGATCACGTCGCCGAGCGCGCGGCGCAGCTCGGCGTAGAAGCGGCGGAACGCGTCGAGCGTCGACGGCGCGAAGAGCGACGGCCAGGAGCACTCCAGGTCGTGCTCGAGGCAGCGGAACGGGACGAACTCCGGCCGCGGCAGGAACCACTCGGGCACGACGTGCAGCCAGGGATAGACCACGTAGCGCAGCCCGCGGCCCTTCGCGATCTCGGCGTTGGCGTGGTGGAAGCTCCAGTCGAACGCGCCCTCTCGCGGCTCGACCGCGGCCCACGCGACGTAGTCCTCGACCGCGCCGAAGCCGAGCGCGGCCATCTGCTCGATCTCCCCGCGCGTGGAGCCGGGCGGCCCGCCCGCCTCCCCGAGCAGCCGCTTCATGAACCACTCGACGCTCAGGTTGCCGGAGACGAGCGGGATCATGCGTGCCTTCGCGCGGCGCTCCGCGGGGGAGGCGCCCCTGCATAGCGACCGGGTAGGCTCGCCACCATGAGCGATCCGGATCGCCGCGCCCGCTCGAACCGGCGCCTGCTGATCGTCCTCGCGCTCGCCGTCGCGCCGCCGGTCGTGCTGGTGCTCGGCCCGTTCCGCGACCGCTTCTTCCCGCCCCGCGCGGGCGAGCTGCAGGCGCTGGCGCGCGTCGCAGCGCCGAGGCTCGACGAGGCCGCGGTGCGCGAGCTCGCGGGAGCGCGCCTCGGCGACGCGGCGGTCGCCGAGCTCGCGCGCGACGCGGGATCCGGCCGGTGGGAGGCGCTCGCCGCGCGGCTCGCCGCCCTCCCGCGCGACCTCGTGACGCCGGGGCTCATGTACCTGCATGGCGTCGCGGCGCTGCAGTCGAAGCGGCCGGCGGCCGCGCTCGCCGGGCTCGACGCCGCGCGGCGCGCCGACGATCCGGGGCTCTCGCACGAGGCGGGCTTCGCCCTCGCGCAGGCCTTCCTCATGCTCGAACGCCGCGAGCCCGCGCTCGCGCTGCTCCGCGAGCTGGCCGCGAGCCCCGGGGCGCGCCGGGCGGAGGCGGCGGCACAGCTCGCGGCGCTCGAGCGGCGGCCCTGACCGCGGCCGCCGACCGCGTCGCGACGCCGTCGGCGCAGGCGCGCCGCATGCGCGCGATCTCGCGCTTCCACCCCGGCGGGCCGGCCGGCGTCTCGAGGAATCCGGGAAGCGCGGCGAAGCGCGCGTCGTTGACGAGCCGCGCGAAGAGCGGGAAGCCGATCGCGCCGCGGCCGAGGCACTCGTGGCGGTCGACGCGCCCGCCGAGCGCCACCTTGGAGTCGTTCAGGTGGAACGCGCGCAGCCGCTCGAAGCCCACGATGCGGTCGAACTCCGCGAGCACCCGCTCGAGCCCCTCCTCGCTCTTGACGTCGTAGCCGGCGGCGAAGGAGTGCTGGGTGTCGAGGCAGACGCCGGTGCGCCGCGGGTGGCCCGTGCGCTCAAGCAGCTCGGCGAGGTGCTCGAATCGGTGGCCGACGCAGGAGCCCTGGCCTGCGGTGTTCTCGATCACGAGCGTCACCGGGTCGCTGTCGGGCGTGGTCTCGATCGCCTCGCGCAGGCAGTCGGCGACGAAGCGCAGCGCCGCCTCCTCGCCGGCGCCGAGGTGCGCGCCGGGGTGGAAGTTGAGCAGCTGCACGCCGAGCTTCGCGCAGCGCGCGAGCTCCTCGCGGAAGGCCGCCGCCGAGCGCCGGCGGGCCGCCGCCGACGGCGCGCCGAGGTTCAGCAGGTAGGACGCGTGCGACATCACGCACTCGATGCCGTGCGCGCCCACGCTGGCGCGGAAGCGGGCCGCCTCCTCGTCGGTCACCGGCTTGCTGTCCCACTGGCGCTGATTGCGCGTGAAGATCTGGATCACCTCGGCGCCGATCGATCGGCCCTCGATCGGCCCGTTCTCGAGCCCGCCGGCCACCGAGACGTGCGCGCCGAGCCGCATGGGCGCTCAGAAGTCCACGTCCGTGGGAAGCGGATGGCGGAGCCGCAGGTAGAACGCGGCCGCCAGCAGCGGCAGCGAGGCCGCCGCGAACGGGATCCAGCCGACGGTGCCGAGCTCGGCCCACTTGCCGTGCGTCGCGCGCTGGATCCAGAGGAAGCCGTAGAGGCCCCAGATCGTGAGCGCGAGGAAGAGGCAGGCGCGGGCGGCGAGGAAGCCGGGGGGCGCCCGCTTCACCTCGCCGGGCGGGCGCAGGAGCTCGGGTCGCGGCTCGCGCTCGCCCAGCACGAGCTCTCCGCGCGCCGCCGCCGCGCGGATCCCGGCCACGTCGCCGCGGATCAGCGCCATCATCCAGCCGTTGCGCAGCATCAGCCGCAGCGCGACCGCGAACGCCGCGATCGTGGCCGCGGTCGCCAGCAGCGCGAGCCAGCGGTGCACGCCGACCGGCGCCGAGCCGCTGCGCGCCGCGCCGCCGAGGATGCCGGTGGCGATGGTGAGCGCGATGGCGACCATCGCGATCGGGTAGGCCTTGAGCTTGAACGCCCGCGTGTGGCGCACGTAGTCGGCGCTGATGCCCCAGTTGCGGCGCGCCTCCTTGACCGCGAGGCCCGTGCCGAGGAAGTAGACGAAGGTCACGCTGTGCGCGAAGACGGTGAGGATGCAGACCATCAGGCCGCCGACCTGGTGCTGCAGCGCGCGGCCGGGCTCGCCGTCGACGGCGAAGCCGAGCACGATCCACGCCGCGAGGAAGAGCAGGTCGGCGAGCGCCAGGCCGAGGAACACGAAGAACACGGATCGCACCACCCTCGCGAGGCCGCCGGCGGCGCGCCGGTGCGGCGGGGCGCCGACGATACGGAACGGCGCGGCCGCGCGTCACCTCCCCGGCGGCGGCGGAGCCATCACGACCAGCACGAGCAGCCGGTCGGCGCCGGCGTTGCGCACGCCGTGCGCCACGCCGGCGGGGGCGAAGGCGAGGCCGCCCCGCTCGAGGGTCCGCCGCTCCGTCCCCACCGTGAACTCGCCGCGTCCCTCCACCACCTCGTAGAGCTTGTCGATCCCGGCGTGCGCGTGCGGCGCGTGCTCCTGGCCCGGCTCGAAGGCGTTGAGCCCGACCCTCAGGCCGGCCCCCTCGAAGAGCGTGGCCTTGCCCATCTTCTCGCGGCTCCAGACCGCGTGCGGAGCTGCGGCGGCGACGAACGGACTCTCCACGGCGAGACCTCCCGACCGGACCCACGACTCCCGGGGCCGCTCCTATACTCGCCGCGATGACGGCCGACGCCGCGATGCGACCGGGTGGAGAGGCCGCCGCGCGGCACGAGGCGGTCGCCGAGGAGCTGGCCGAGCGGCTCCTCGAGCTGGCGTCGATCCGCAGCGTGAGCCGGCAGGAGCGCGAGCTGTGCGGCTGGCTCGAGGCGCGGCTGCGCGCCCCGGGGCGCGAGGTGCTGCGCACGGGCGACAACCTGGTGGTGACGCTGCCCGCGCTCGCGGGGAAACCGCTGCTCGTCCTGTGCGGCCACCTCGACACGGTGCCCGAGAACGGGAACCTGCCGCCGCGCCGCGAGGGCGACCTGATCCACGGGCTCGGCACCAGCGACCTCAAGAGCGGGCTCGCGGTGCTCTGGCACCTCCTCGACGAGCTCTCGGCCCGCCTGCAGGCGAGGCCGCTCCTCGCGGCCGGGCTCGCGGCCTCGCCCGCGTTCGTGTTCTACGCGCGCGAGGAGGTCGCCTTCGCCGAGTCGGGGCTGATCGAGGTCGAACGCGACTGGCCGGCGCTCCGGCAGGCGCGCTTCGCCGTCTGCGTCGAACCGACGAGCAACGCGGTCGAGCTCGGCTGCAACGGCACCATGCACGCCGAGGTGACCGTGCGCGGCAAGGCCGCCCACGCGGCGCGGCCGTGGCTCGGGCGCAACGCGATCCACGCCGCGCTCCCGCTCCTGCAGCGGATCGCGAGCCGCCCGGAGCGGCGCTGGTCGCCGCCGGGACGCCCCGACCTCGAGTATCGCGAGGTCATGAGCGTCACGGGCGTGGACGGCGGACGGGCGCGCAACGTGATCCCCGACGGCTGCACCTTCAACGTCAACTTCCGCTTCGCCCCCGACCGCACGCCCGAGGGCGCGAAGGCCGAGGTGGAGGCGCTGGTCGGAGCGGACGGCGGGATCGCCTGGAAGGATCTCGCCCCGGCCGGGCGGGTCGCCGACGGCAACCCGCTGTGCGACCGGCTGGTGGAGCTCGCCGGAGGCGTGCGCGCCAAGCAGGCGTGGACCGACGTCGGCCGCTTCTCCTCGTGGGGCGTCGACT
>Ga0187893_10015258_pt1 | contig 10320 bp, 7 predicted proteins | sample MA1701074metaG_FD_139574 | JGI IMG/M metagenome (GOLD analysis project Ga0187893, IMG submission 139574) | White microbial mat communities from a basaltic lava cave in the Kipuka Kanohina Cave System on the Island of Hawaii, USA - MA170107-4 metaG ... | reverse complement strand
TTCGGGGCCCAGGTCACGTTCACGGCCGCGTAGAGCGGAGTTGCCCCCGCTTCGCTCGCGAGCTTCGGGTCGGCTCCCCGGTCGAGAAGGAGCTTCCCGAGATCGAAATGCCCGTTGATGGTGGCGATGAGGAGCGGGCTCGTCTTGTCTCCGGCGCTGAGAACGTTCACGTCGGCGCCCTTCTCGAGAAGCGCAGCGACCGTTTTCACGTGACCTTGCCGGGCGGCGAGATGAAGCGCCGTCATTCCGCCCTGATTCCCCACGAGCTGGCCGTAGGTGAGAGCTTTCGGCTCGTCGTCCTTCTTCTTGCTGGCATCGGCACCGGGGCGCATCCAGCCGAAAAGCTTTCCGAAAATGCTCCCGCCCGAGCTCTTCTTCTCCTCTTCGCCCTCGCCGTCCTCCTGCGCCCGGCCGCCCTGGCCTTGCGCGAACACGCCGAGCTTCTTCTGGCGCTCCCGCCGGAGCTCGCGGTGCTCCTTCTCGATGGCGGCCGCGTCCACGACTCTAGTCGCCGCCGCGACGTCCGCACCGCGGGTCCCCAGAAGGTCCACAACCGCCGCGCGGTCGTAGGCGGCAGCAAACATGAGCGCCGTCTCCCCCTTCGCGGACTCGGCCGCGTTGATCGACGCACCTCGATCGAGAAGGGACGCGACCGCATCGACACTTCCGGAAGCGGCCGCGAACATCAACGCCGAGGTGCCGTTCGTGGTGGCGTCGTTGGCATTCGCGCCGCCGTCGAGGAGCGCTCGTACCGCTTCAGGGTGGCCGTTCTTCGAGGCGAGAAGAAGCGGGGTGAAGGCGCCGAGCCGCGTGGCCGCTTTCACGTTCCCGCCCGCATGGAGGAGCATCTTCACCGTCTCGGCGTCTCCCTGGAGAGCCGCCCAGTGGAGCGCGGTCATCCCGTCGCCCTGGGCCGCGTTCACGTCCGCGCCTTCCCGCAGCAGAGCGCGCATGGTCTCGCGGTCGCCCGCCATCGCCCTGTCCGCGACGGGGGTCTTGCTGGGCGGGATGTCGCTCGGCGAGGCGGCGAGGAGCGTCAACGAGAAGAGAGCGATGGCGCTCGTGCGCGTCCGCGGCTTCAAACCGCCACCTCCCCCGTGCTGTCGCCGAAGCTCTCGATGTCGTCGAGCCCGAGCCGGTGCAGAAGCGTGAGCATCACGTTCGCGGTCGGGGTCCCATCGGCGGTCTTCAGATGGAGGTTCCCTTTGAGCGCACCGTTCGCGTGGCCCGCGAGGAACAGGGGACACCGTTTGTGGTTGTGGACGTTCGGATCGCCCATGGGCGAGCCGTACAGAACGAGCGTCTTCTCGAGCAGGTTCGCCTCGCCCTCCTGGATCGACTTCAGCTTCTCGAGGAAGTAGGGGACGGTACCCACGTGGTAGCGGTTGATCTTGGCGAACTCCTCGATACGCTTCTCCTGATCGCGGTGGTGGGAAGCGGGATGGAACGCGGTTGCAACCCCGCTCTCGGGATACACGCGTCCCGACCCGTCACGGCCCATCTTGAACGAGAAGATGCGGGTCAGGTCGGCGGTGAACGCAAGGGCCTGCAGATCGAACATGAGCTTCACGTGCTCGTCGAAAGAATCGGGAACGCCGATGGGAGCGTCGGGAAGCTCTCTCGCTTCGCCGCTCGTGTTGCGCTCCTCCGTTCGCTGGATCCTTCGCTCGATCTCGCGGACGTTCTCGAGGTAGTCGTCGAGCCGGGCCCGGTCCGCGGGTCCGAGCTCCCTTTGGACCCGGGCGACTTCACCTCCGATCCAGTCGAGAATGCTCCGATCGGTCCTGCTGCGCGCCGCTCGTTCTTCCGGAGTCCCCCCGTCGCCGAAAAGCTGGTCGAAGATGACGCGCGGGTTTCGAATCGCCGGCAGAGGGTCGGTGGGCGACGCCCAGCTGATGGTGTCGGTATAGATGCACGAGTAGCCGTAGGTGCAGCCGCCGGCCTGGTCCACGTTCTCGATCGAGAGCTGCATCGAGGGGATGGGAGTTTCCTGCCCGAACCTCTGCGCGTAGATCTGGTCGAGAGAAGTGCCCACGAACACATCCGACCCCTCGGTCTGCTTGGGGTGCGACTGCGTGAGGAACACCGCGCTCGCCCGGAAATGATCGCCCCCGATCTCGGGGAGCGTGAACGCCTCGGCGTTGCGCATGTCGCATCCGCTCACGATGGTGAGATAGTCGCGGTAGGGCTCGAGCGAGCTCAGGCTCGTCGGGGCGAGGTCGAAGGCGTTCCCCTCCGCCGCCGGCGACCAGAGGTTCTTTTCGAGTCCGTATTTCGTGCTCCCGGCGGCGCCGTGCACCATCTCGATCGCGACGAGACGAGTCCTTGCACCGGCGCTCGCGGCCGACGCCCTGCGCGCGGGCACCATCGCTTCCAGAAACGGAAGCGTAACCGACGCTCCCATTCCGCGAAGCACGCTACGACGGGACAGGTGCTTGTTCGTCAGGAACATGGCTTTGGACCTCCTGGATCTCAATGCGAAGCTTCGGTCTCGATCGGCTCCGACGAGCTCGTCATCCGGAACGCCGGACTTCCCACGATGCCGTGGATGAATGAAGAAATTCGGTACTCGTTTGCCCTCGCGTCCCGCACGATACTCCGGATAAAAGGCATGTCGTAGTACTCGACCCTCCGGCCGAGCGCGTAGGTCATGAGGCTCTCGGTGAAGCTCGTGACGAACACCTCCTGGTACTTGAGGAGAGCGTCACGGAGTCCGGCGGGACCGCCGAGGGGAGTTCCGTCGTAGAGCGCGCCCGAGGCGTCCACGGGGACGCCGTTGTCCTTGATGCGCCAGGCCCCCGTCGCGTCGAAGTTCTCGAGCGCGAGGCCGAGCGGGTCGATGACCACGTGGCACGACGTGCAGGCGGGGTTCGAGCGATGCATCTCCATCGCCTCCCGCACCGAGAGGGTCCTGCCCGCGGCCGCGTCCTTCGTCGCCTCGAGGAGAGGAACGTTCGGCGGCGGCGGGGGCGGCGGCGAACCGAGGAGGACCTCCAGAATCCACTTGCCCCGGATGACCGGGGAGGTTCGATCGGCGACGGAGGTGAGAGTGAGGACGCTCCCTTGCCCGAGAATGCCCCGGCGGTTCGGGTCCTCGAGCTTCACGCGGCGGAACGAGCCTCCCGTCACGTCAGGTATCCCGTAGTGCACGGCGAGCCTCTCGTTCACGAACGTGTAGTCCGCGGTCAGGATCTCGAGGACGCTTCGATCCTCGCGCACCAGGTTCTCGAAGAAGAGCTCGGTCTCCCGCTTCATCGCGGATGCGAGCGTGTCGTCGTAAAGAGGATAGTAGAGGTAGTCGGGGTCGATCTTGTCGAGATCCTGGAGGCGCAGCCACTGCGAGGCGAACCGGCTCGCGAGCGCTTCCGCCCGCGGATCGGAGAGCATCCGCTCCACCTGCCCCCGCAGTGCATCCGGTTGCGAGAGCTTTCCGTCGCCCGCGGCCTTCAAGAGCTCGTCGTCGGGCACCGTGCTCCAGAGGAAGAACGAGAGGCGGGAGGCGAGCGCCACGTCGTTCAGGCGGCGAAGGCCCGGGGCGTCGGCGGCATCGGCCGGGACCTCGAGGCGGAACACGAAGTGCGGGCTCGCGAGAACGGCCTGGAGCGCGGTCCGCACTCCCGACTCGAAGCCGCTCTCGGTGGCGCCGGTCTCGTAGAAGGACATGAGCCCCTCGATATCCGTCTCGCTCAGGGGCCGCCGGTAGGCCTTGCTCGCGAGCGTTTCGACGATCTGCTGCGCGCAAGGGCGCGCGTCCGCCTCCGTGGTCGGACGGCAGCCGAAGATCCTGCGGCGGCTCACCGTCTCCGAGATCCCCGCGACGTGGTGCGGCCCGTTGATCCGGAACTCGCGCAGATGAGGGAGAGTCGTGACCCCGTAGTCGGTCCCGATGGTGGTGTCGGCGAGGGTGTGATGGATCGGTGCGACCAGATCGTCCACCGGGGCTTCGAACCTCTGGAGGAACGCCGCCGAGAGTCTGTGCGGGCCGGCCTTGATGAAGACGGGAGGGCTCTCGAGATTCATCCCGTTCGGGTCGGACTCGTCCATCATCGGATCGACGTCGAGGAGCGCCACTCTCTCCCCTTCGATCGAAATCTCGATCTGCTCGCCCTTGGCCGGCGCTCCGTAGAGCTGTCCCGTGGGGCTTCCGTGGAGCAGCATCTTGAACTTGTACTCGCCGTCGGCGGGGAAGTGATGCACGATCGAGATGCCGCCCCGCGTGCCGAAGGGCGCTCCCTCGACGTGCTCCATCTGGGAGCCGGTGCGCGGAAGCTGGTAGGTGGCTTCCGTCGGGCCGATGTTCCGATCGCCCACGGCGAGCCGGCTGATTTTCCCGGCGGCCCGAAGATAGCCTTCCATGAGAGTCGGGGACATCGTCTGCACGTCGGCGACGTTGTCGAAGCCGTGGCTGATGGTGTCCGGGGGAAGGAACGCGGTCACGTCCACGTCGAGGTCGAGAAGCTCGTGGATCGACCGCGCGTACTCCGCGCGGTTGAGTCTCTGGAACACCCGCGCACCCGGCTGGGGATTTCTCGCCGCGGCGTCATCGATGCGCTCCTCGAGCGTCCGCGCGAGCTCCGCGATGTCCGCCGGGTCGGGCTTGGGTGCGAACGAGGGAGGCATCATCCCGGCGCGGAGCTTCCGGACCATCTTCTCCGCGAGAGCGGCTTTCTCTTCGGCGCGGCCGACGTCGAAGGACTCGAGGGAGAATCCGGCAGTCTTGGCCTCGTCGCTATGGCACAGGACGCAGTAATCGGAGACGAGGGCGTTCTGCGCGTCGGATGTCGTCGAGGCGGAGGTCAGGCTGGGCCGGACAAGAATCCCCGCAATAGCCAAACCGGTGTAAACACGAGGCTTGAACACGACGCCTCCGTCTTCCAGCGAAACGCAGCCACCATATTATTCCGTGTTTACGCCATCGGTTGTCAAATCCTCCGTCCGTTGATTTCTCCTGACGGAAGGCTGTCAGGAGGCGCAGTGCATCATCGCCGGCGAAGGAGGAATACATGAAGCATCCCGTGGTTTGGTTCGAGGTGATGGGGGAGAACGGTGAGGGCCTGCGCTCGTTCTACGGACGGCTCTTCGACTGGAAGATCGACGCCAGCAATCCGATGAAGTACGGCATGGTCGAGGCGGCGAACGGCCGGGGGATTCCGGGAGGAGTGGGACAACTCGACGGAAAACCGCAGCCGAAAGTCACGTTCTATGTCGCAACCGACTCCGTCGAGAAATCGCTCGCCAAGGCGATGGAGCTCGGGGGCCGCGTCCTCATGAAGAGAACCGAGATGCCCGGCGGTCCCGTTCTCGGAATGCTCGCCGATCCCGAGGGGAACGCCATCGGGCTCGTGGAAGAGCACGACGCGTGAGGCCGGGCGAGGCGTAGGATAGTCGGCGACGTGCGCCGCGCCGATCGACTCTTCCAGATCATCCAGTGGCTCCGCGGGCGAAAGCGCGCGGTCACCGCACGCTTCCTCGCGGAGCAACTGGGTGTCTCGGAGCGCACGATCTATCGGGACATCCGGGACCTCATGGCCTCGGGGACGCCCATCGACGGAGAAGCGGGGGTCGGCTATCGGCTCGCCCGGGAGTACGATCTCCCGCCCCTCATGTTCGATGGCGAGGAGCTCGAGGCCCTCGTCCTCGGCGCCCGCATGGCCGCAGCGTTCGGAGACGATTCCCTCGTTCGCCCCGCGCGCTCCGCTCTCTCCAAGGTCGAGGCCGCTCTTCCGCAATCGCTTCGCTCCCGCCTCAGCCGTCCACCGCTCTTCGCTCCCCGGACCGCCGCCGCTCGCTCCGATTCGGCGGCACTTCTCGCGGTCCGGCAGGCGATGGGCGAACGGAGGAAGCTCCGGCTTCGCTATCGGAACGAGAAGGGCGAGGAGTCCGACCGCGTCATCCGCCCGCTGGGAGCATTCTTCTGGGGAAAGACCTGGACCCTCGCCGCCTGGTGCGAGCTCCGGAGCGACTTCCGGAACTTCCGCCTCGACCGCATCGCCGAGCTAAGCGCGACCGGGGAGAAGTTCGAGGACGAGCCCGGCCGGAGGCTTCGAGACTACCTTCGCCAGATCGGGGAGTTCGCCGAGAGAATCCTGGATGACTAGAGCTGGGAGAAGAAGTCGTTGCCCTTGTCGTCGACGACGATGAACGCGGGGAAGTTCTCGACGTCGATGCGGAAGATCGCCTCCATGCCCAGCTCCTCGTACTCGACCACTTCCACCTTCTTGATGGACTCGAGGGCGAGGATCGCCGCCGGCCCCCCGATCGACCCGAGGTAGAAGCCACCGTGCTTCTTGCACGCATCCGTCACCGGGCGCGAGCGGTTTCCCTTGGCGAGGGTGACGTAGCTCCCGCCGTGCTCCATGAAGAGGTCGACGTAGGAGTCCATCCGTCCCGCCGTCGTCGGGCCGAACGAGCCGGAGGCGTAGCCCTCGGGGGTCTTCGCCGGCCCCGCGTAGTAAATCATGTGGTCTTTGAAGTACTGCGGAAGCCCTTCGCCGCGGTCGATCCTCTCCTTGAGCTTCGCGTGGGCGATGTCGCGCGCCACGATGATGGGTCCGGTGAGGGAAAGCCGGGTCTTGACGGGATAGCGCGAGAGCGTCTTCCGGATCTCCGCCATCGGCCGGCGGAGGTCGATGGGAAGGACGACGCTTCCGAGGTCCTTCGCCTCGACGTCCGGGAGGAAGCGCGCGGGATTGCTCTCGAGCTTCTCGAGGAAGACACCCTCGCGGGTGATCTTCCCGAGCGTCTGCCGATCGGCGGAGCAGGAAACGCCGATGCCGACGGGAAGAGACGCGCCGTGCCGGGGGAGCCGGATGACCCGCACGTCGTGGCAGAAGTACGTTCCTCCGAACTGGGCCCCGATTCCGAGCTTGCGTGAGCGCTCGAGGAGCTCTTTTTCGAGCTCGAGGTCACGGAACGCCCGCCCGAGCTCGTTGCCCGACGTGGGAAGGCGATCGAGGGTGCGGCAGCTCGCGAGCTTCACGGTCTTGAGAGTCATCTCGGCGGACGTACCGCCCACGACGACCGCGAGATGATAAGGGGGGCAGGCGGCGGTCCCGAGGCTCTTCATCTTGCCCTCGATGAAATCGGCGAGAGTCCCCGGGTTCAGGATCGCGCGCGTCTCCTGGTAGAGAAAGCTCTTGTTGGCTGAGCCCCCGCCCTTGGTGACGAAGAGGAAGTGGTACTCGTTCCCTTCGTCCGCGTAGAGGTCGATCTGGGCCGGGAGGTTGGTGCGGGTGTTCTTCTCCTCGTACATCGAGAGCGGCGCCATCTGCGAGTACCGGAGGTTCGTCTTCGTGTAGGTCTCGTAGATGCCCCGCGAGATCGCTTCCTCGTCGCTTCCCCGCGTGACGACGTACTGGCCCTTGTGCCCGATCACGATCGCGGTTCCCGTGTCCTGACACGAGGGAAGGATCATGCCCGCCGAGACATTCGCGTTCTTGAGCATCTGAAGCGCGACGAAGCGGTCGTTGTCGCTCGCTTCCAGGTCGTCGAGGATCTTTCTCACCTGCTCGAGGTGCGAGGTCCGGAAGAGGTGCGAGATGTCCCGCACGGCTTCCTTCGCGAGGAGAGAAAGAGCCTCGGGCTCGACGAGGAGCGCTTTCGTTCCAAGGGCCTCCGCCTCGCCGACCCCCTCGCTGGAAAGCTTCCGGTATGGAGTGTCGTCCTCTCCGAGCTCGAAGAGCGGCTGATAGCGAAAGGAGCTCATCGGGCCGAGGATAGCACGGTGAGGAGGAGCCCCGTTGCCGCGAGCGCGAGGACGGCTCCCAGGAGGAAGGGAGCTTGCGGTCCGAGTCCGGGGAAGTCTCCGATGCCCTGCCAGAGAATCCCGGCGATGAGGCTCGCGGGGAGGGCGAACGCGCCGACGACGGCGTGGTAGAGGCCGTAGGCGCTCCCGAGCTTCTCTCGATCGCGCACCAGGTCGGCGACGAACGCTCGGCCCACTCCCTCGACGAGCCCGTAGTACAGGCCGTAAAGAATGAAAAGAGTGACGACCTGAGACGCCTCGCGAGCCAAGGCGAACCCGAGATAGAGGAGAGCGTAGAAGAGCCAGCCGGCGGCGATGACGCGTTTTCTTCCGAAGAGATCCGAAACGCGCCCCGCCGGGGCCGAGACCAGGGTGTAAACGACGTTGAAGCCGAGGAGCATGCCCAGGACCCCCACGACGGAGAGGCCGCGCTCCGAGGCCCTCAGGACCAGGAATGAATCCGATGAGTTTCCGAGGGTGAAGAGGCCGACCGCCAGCAAAAACCTGCGAAAAGCGGGGTCGAGACCGCGAACGGAGAGCTTCGCGTGCCCGGAGCCGTGCGCGGGCCCGCCGCGGATTTCCTTCGCGCCGAAGGCGAGGACGAGGACGGCGGCGAAGGCGGGAACGAGGCTCGCGAGGACGAGGAGCCGGAACGTTCCGGGAGCGAGCGCGAGGGCGCCTCTCTGGGCCGACCAGACGATTCCGAGTGCGACGAGAAGTCCGGCGACGGCCCCGGCGCTGTCGAATGCGCGGTGAACGCCGAAGGCGAGGCCTCGCGTCTCCGGCGTCACGCTCTCGGCGAGAAGCGCGTCCCGGGGAGCGCTCCGGACTCCCTTCCCGAACCGGTCCAGCGAGCGGATGCCGAGGACCGCGCCCCAGGACGAAGCGAGAAGGAGAAGCGGCTTCGAGGCCGCCGAGATTCCATAACCCGCGACCGCGAGCCATTTTCTCCGGGCGATGCGATCCGAGAGGTATCCCGAGCCCACCTTGAGAAAGCTCGACACGGCCTCCGCCACGCCCTCGATGAGGCCGATGGCCGCCGTTCGAACGCCGAGGACACCGGAGAGAAAGAGGGGAAGGATGTCGAACACCATCTCGCTGGATACGTCGGTGAGAAAGCTCGTCGCCGACGTGACCCAGACGTTTCGATGGAGCTTCACATCTCGTCTATGACTGGATTGGAAAGCGTACCGACTCCCGAGATCTCGACCTCGACGGTGTCGCCGGCTTTCAGGAACCGCGGCGGGCTCCGCCGGGAGCCAACCCCTCCGGGTGTTCCCGTCGAGATCACGTCGCCGGGCTTGAGTTCGTGCACCGTCGAGAGGTAGTGAATCAGGAACTCGATCTTGAACGTCATCGCCGAGATCTCGGTCCTCTGCATCTCCTCGCCGCTCACGCGCGTCACGAGCGTCTGCCGGTAGGGATCGGAAAGCTCGTCCGCGGTCACGAGCCACGGACCAAACGCCCCGGTGCGGTGGAAGTTCTTCCCCGGGCCGAACTGCGTCGTGTGCCTCTGCCAGTCGCGGACGGAGCCGTCGTTGTAGCAGGAGTAGCCCGCGACGTAGTCGAGCGCGTCTTTCTCCGGGATGTGGCGCCCGGCGCGCCCGATGACGACCGCGAGCTCGCCTTCGTAGTCGAGCTCGACGGAGACCTTCGGGCGGACCATGGCCCCGCGGTGCGCTACCTGGCTTGCGCCGACGCGCAGGAAGAGCGTCGGGTACTTCGTCGGCTCGCGGCCCGTCTCCTTGAGATGATCCTCGTAGTTCACGCCCACGCACCAGACGGCGGGCGGATCGGGAATCAACGGAAGGAGCTCGACCTCGTCTAAAGCGTGTTCGGCTTTTCCCGCGGAGACGACGGCGCTGGCGTTCGACAGACCCTCCTCGCCGGCCGCGAGGATCTCCCGCAGGCTTCCGGGAAGAGAGGCAATACGATCCCCGACGACGACGCCCGCGCGAGGCACGCCCCCTAAGCGATAAGAAACGAGCTTCATGGCGGGAATCCTACTGCAAGCCCTCGATCTTCCCGTTCACGAAATCGATGTCCTCCGCGCGCGGCTTCTTGGGAAGGCCGGGCATGCGCAGGATCTCGCCCGTGAGCACCACGACGAAGCCCGCGCCCGCGTTGATCTCGATCCCGCGGACGGTCAGGTCGAAATCGCGCGGCCGGCCGAGGGCCTTGGGGTCGTCGGAGAGCGAGTTCTGGGTCTTGGCGATGCAGATGGGAACGGAGCCGAAGCCGAGCTTCTCGGCAGCCGCGACCTGCTTCTCCGCGTCCTTGGTGAAGACGGCGTCCCGGGCGCCGTACATCGAGCGCGCGACCTTGCGGACTTTCTCCGCGATCGGTTCCGAGAGCTCGTAGAGCGGCCGGAAGGGAGCGGCCGGCTTCGACGTCGCCTCGACCACCGTCTTCGCGAGCTCGATTGCGCCCTCGCCGCCGCGCGCGTGGTGATCGCAGAGGGCGAACGAAGCCCCGAGCTCCTGGCTCCGCTTCCTCACGATCGAGATCTCCTCGTCGGTGTCGGTCCCGAAGCGGTTGAGGGCGACGATCGGAGGCTTTCCGAGCTCGCGCACGCT
>Ga0187893_10015256_pt1 | contig 10321 bp, 11 predicted proteins | sample MA1701074metaG_FD_139574 | JGI IMG/M metagenome (GOLD analysis project Ga0187893, IMG submission 139574) | White microbial mat communities from a basaltic lava cave in the Kipuka Kanohina Cave System on the Island of Hawaii, USA - MA170107-4 metaG ... | reverse complement strand
CGCCCGCCTCCCGGTGGGACGCCTGCCTGTTGATATTCCCACCGACCCGGCAGACCAAGCATATGGAAGGACTAGAATGACTGTCCCCACCGAAACCCGGCCCGAGGACCTGCGTCACCGGATGGTCGACCACATCGACGCCGCTGGCCACCTGCACTCCAGCGGCGTCGAGCAGGCGTTGCGGACGGTGCCCCGCCATCTGTTCGTGCCCGAGGCCAGCGTCGAGGACGCCTACGCCAACAAAGCCATCACCACCAAGCCCGGCGGTCCCGGCGGAAAGCCCGCGAGCTGCGCATCCGTCCCCACCGTGGTGGCGATGATGCTCGGCCAGCTCGACGCCCGCCCCGGCGACCGCGTTCTGGAGATCGGCGCCGGAACCGGCTACAACGCCGCCCTGCTCGCCGAACTCGTCGGCAACACCGGCCAGGTGACCACCATCGACCTCGACCCGGACGTGACCGAGCGGGCCCGGCGAGCACTGGAGGAGACCGGCTATGGCCGCGTGCACGTCGTCACCGGCGACGGTGCACTCGGGAACCCAGACCACGCCCGTTACGAGCGGATCATCGTCACGGTCGGCCCGTGGGACCTGCCACCCGCTTGGCTGGACCAACTCGTACCCGGCGGCCGCTTTGTGGTGCCGCTGCACTGGCGAGGCCAGGCCCGAAGCGTGGCCTTCACCCGTGAACAGGACATCCTGCGGGCCATCGACAGCCAGCTCTGCGGCTTCATTCCGATGATCGGCGACGGCCAGGACGGTGAGCGAACCGGATACATCGACTCAGACGTCGCCCTGTACTGGGACCGCGACCAGCCCATCGACGTCGACATGCTCCAAGGAATCCTCGACCAATCCAGGACCACCGTGTGGTCCGGCGCATCGGTCGTCCCCAACGAGTCCACCGACCGTATCTGGCTCCGTCTGACCGGCACCGAGCCGGGAACCTGCCGCTTCGCCGCCGGTCCCGACGCCGTCGAGTCCGGCCTGTGCAGCCCCGCCTTCCCCTACCGTAGTCCCGCCGTGGTCGAAGAGAACTCCCTGGCCTACCTCACCCTGCGGGGTCCCGAACCCGACGCCGCCGAACGCCGCTGGGAACTCGGAGCCATCGGCCACGGCCCCGCCGCAGCGCAGCTCGCCGAGCGCCTGTGCGAACAAATCCGCGCCTGGGGCCGTAACCGTGCCGAGCAGCCCGTCATTACCGCATACCCAGCAGGCGTGCCGGTTGGGAAGCCGGCAAGCGGGCAGGTCATAGCCAAGCAGTTCACCCGGCTCGTGGTGGCGTACTGAGCACGCGCCCGAACCTTCCCCCTCCCGACTGGCCGGTGTGATGCCCGCAACTCGCAAGCCTGGCACCGGTTACCGTTACCGGGTGACGCAGCAGCATCAGAGTGAGGCCGAGGACGGCTGGTTGCGGCGCGATGGGGACCCCGCGGTCGATGACGCGGGGGCGGTTGTGCTGGCCTGGCGCACGGCGGTGGGGAGGACCCAGACTGAGGTGGCCGGGGTGCTGGGCACGACCCAGCAGCATCTGAGCCAGATCGAGACCGGGCAGCGCCCGGTGCCCCTAGAACTGCGCCGCATGATGGTCACCGAGCTGGGTATCGCGGCCGAGGACCTGGGCTTGTCGTCCGGGGGCGCCCGCACGCTGGTCTCCCGCGACGACGCTGACCCGCAGATCGCGGCCAGCCGGCTGCGCTGGCGTGAGGAGCGGCGCTGGCTCAACCAGCACCGCGCCGAGCTGGCGCAACTGGTGGTGCAACTCTACCCGGCCGAGCATCGGGTGCCACGCACATCCCTGCTCGCGCATCTCGGCTGGCTGGCGGCCGAGCCGATCGAACTGGGCTCGCTGGCGTTACGGCTCGACGAGGGGCAGCAGACCGCGGAAGTGGACGGCACGGAGCGGGAATCCGAGGGCACTCGGCCGTTGTGCACTGCCGGGGCGCGTTTCGAGCGCTACACCTCAGCAATCAAGCACCTGAGTCCACCTGCGCTGTTCGAGTCCCGTCCGAGTTACCGGCTGCTCAATGCCTCGCTGGCCGCTCATCGGCTGGAGTTTGGATTGGCCGCCTACTTCGACAAGATCGATGTCTGTGAGACTCTGGCGCACGAGACGGCTGCGGTGTGCATAGCTGAGGGGATGCCGGGCTCGCCGGGACAACTGCGGGGGCGGCTGCCGTTCCGGCAGCTGATCGGTGATCCGTTCGACCCGCAGCGCCGCGCGATCATTCCGGCGATCGCCACGCTGACGATCCTGCTGCGCCGCTACCCGGCTGAGCCGTCATTCCTGCTGCACTGGCGCGATCCGGCGAAGGTGGCGATCTCCGGCGGGATGTATCATGTGATTCCCACCGGGGAGTTCCAGCCCTCCAGCGTGGCGCTGTGGGACCGGCACAACGACTTCGACCTGTGGCGCAACATGGTGCGGGAGTACTCCGAAGAACTGCTCGGCGAGCCAGAGCATGACGGCACCCGCACCCAGCCGATCGGTTACGAACAATGGCCACTGTTCCAGCGGCTCCAGGCGGCTCGGGCCGATGGCTTGCTCGCCGCCTTCGTCCTGGGGCTCGGCCTTGACGCGCTCACCCTCACCGCCTGCATCCTGACTGTGGTGGTGATCGACGACGACGTGTTCAACGGTGTGTTCGGCTCGACGGTGCGGTTCAACGAGGAAGGTGAGATCGTCGCGGTCGGTGCTGGGACACCCACCGAAGGCGTCCCGTTCACAGAAGCGGCGGTCAGTCGCATGCTGGAGACCGAGCCGATGGCCTCAGCGGGCGCGGCCTGTCTCGCGCTGGCCTGGCAGCATCGCGATGTCTTGGGTCTGTAGAGCGAAGGGTGCTATGTCGTTATTCGATCAGCAACAGGGCTGCGTGCTGACCGAGAGCCAGCAGGGCTGGTTGCGGGTGCGGGAATACCTTCAGCGGCACTGCTATGAACTCGGTCAATCGGCGGCTGAGGAGTACGCCGACACGCCAAGGGTGGCGGAGATGCCCCTGCTCACCAGGGCGGAATAGTTACCCGCCGAGCCGATCCCGCTCGACATGATGGACCTGGAGTTCGCGCCGGACAGACCGTTCAGCGGTCTCACCGGTGCTGATCCGGCCACCACGACAGTGCGACCGATTCGCCCCGATGGCTCGCGGTACCCGACCTACGCCGCGGCGATGTCCGACCTCGCCGCGCCAGTGGTGTTCGAGAACCGCTCGACCTACCGACTTCTCGATGCCGACCTCTCCGGACCCCGTGGCCGTCTCGTCTGTGGGCGCGGTACCTACTTCGACGGTATCGATCTCGGCGAGGCCGCCGCCCACGAGTACGCCGCCTCCCGGCTCACCGGAGCCGGCCTCCCTTTGCGCACCGCGATCGGGTGTCCTTGCGACCCGACTCGTCGACCGATGAACGTCGCGATCAGCGCGCTCACCATCCGGTACGACCGCGTCGGTGGTGGTGCCACCTTTCTGCTGCACTGGCGCGACCCGGCGAAGGTCGGCCACGCTGGTGGGCTCTACATGGTGGTGCCGGTCGGGATCTTCCAAGCCTCGAACGATCAGCCGCACCATGAACTCAACGACTTCTCATTGTGGCGTTGCCTGGTCCGTGAGTACGCCGAGGAACTGCTCGGCGAGCCCGAGAACCAGCACTGCGATCAGGCACCGATCGACTATGAAGCCTGGCCCTTCGCTGTCCGGATGACCGAGGCGTTGGGCAACGGTCAAATCCGCGCCCACGTCTTCGGTATGGGCGTCGACCCGCTTACCTTCGCAACCGACATACTCACTGCCGTAGTCTTCGATGCGCCACTCTTCGATGACCTCTTTGCCGGTTTAGTCGGCACCAACGCCGAAGGCTGCCTCATTGGCTCGACCACTGTACGAGCCAGTGCAGGTCTCCCGTTCACCACCGACCAGCTTCGACAGCTAGCCCAGCGACCGATACAGGCGGCCGGGAGGGCACTCCTGGCCCGCGCCGCGCACCTCAGACATGTTCTGTAACTTTCGACGGCTGTCGCTGGCTGGCGCCGCGGGCATAACCACGTTGTTCGCTGTCTACGCGCTGGCCAGGCTCACCTTGCCGGTTGTACTTCGGTGGATCGATTGGCTGGGATCGTTCTCGCTGGGGCGGGACCTGATCGACCAGATCAGGACGCTGGGCGCGCTCGGGTTCGGCCTGACCGCGGGTGGCTTCGTGGTCCGGCTGGTGTGGCGATGGTCCGCACCATCACCCCAACCGCCCGACCCGCCCGGCGGCCAGCTGGATGGCCGGCCGGAACTCCGCCCGGCCGGCGAGCCTGCGCACGGCCGCGCCGTCGACGCTGTACCGCACGGGGCTCCCGTCCGCGTCGAGCGCCTCTATCACTAGGGGTCTTATATCAACATAACCGATCTGGGGGAATTTTTCGCACGGCAGACGAACGTCCAACAGTAATATTGAAGGATGACGGCCCGCTTCCGGGGCCGGTAACGAAAATCGCTATTAATATTGAACACCGGCCGGAGTTCGAAAAACAAGGCATCCCGTGGCCAGTTTACTATCTACAGGGCGCAGTATATTTGGGCGACAAGCAAGTGGGTATCATCTGGCCTACCAACTATGTTAAGGCTTTGCGGGAGAAGTTGCTGTCCGGTCCATATGCGTCCTACATAGGCGTATACCCTATAAGTGACGTTTTGGATTTGGGTAGTATCCACGTACCCATGCCCAAGGCACTGGCGGCCAGGCACACCCAAAGCGGTATGAAGTGTTTGGTTATGCCGGTAGGCACGCTGCTTGCGGGCAGCGGTGTGCTCATCACGAACCTGGGTTTGCTGGAAAGAGCCAACGATGAGCCTCTTATTGTTTGGCCGCCGTTTGAGGGCAGTGCAGAGTGTCAGCTGCTTCCAACCGAGCAGCTTAAGGAATTCGCCCGCTTAGTGATTTCTGTGGCGGAGGCGTGCGCCAACCTTACCCAAATATTTGACTCAGGAAAGAGCGACGGTCCGGAGTATGCCATGCTGGACGGGCTGAAGGAGATGGCCGACGACGTACGCCACTTCTTTGTTAGATCACCGTTTTGGCAACGCTTTGCCACCCGTCACTTCTACGCTCCGCTCAATCGTGCTTTCGATATCCGCGTCCTGCCTGATGAGTCGGCGAGCTGAGCCATAGGAGCCGTTGTCGAGTCCGGACCCGGTGCTGGGGACAGGATGGGCTCGGTGCCGTGGCGGGCGTGTGCTGCGCTCTACTGGTTGGTGGAGGGGCACCCGGTGGATCGCCGGGGCCGGTGCCGGTCGTGCCGGCGTCCGGGTGCGCTGTTCGGGTGGGCGCGGCGGTGACTCACCCCAGGAGGGACTCGATACAGCCGGCCACCCATCATGATCGTTAAAAGTGCGCCGTAGCCGTGCAGTGCTGCACGGCTACGGCGCACTTTTAACGATCATGCGCGCACCGAGAAGGGTGAGCCCACCGAGGTGTCGCTGATCGGCTGCTCACATGGCCACTGCATTTCGGAAGGGAATCGCGGTCTATGGGTGGCTCCAGCCCCCGGGCTGGAGCCACCCACGGGGGCTTACAGTCCGGAGAACCAGGGGCGGTCCGATTCCTTGGTGGGTCCGCAGGTGGCACGCACCAGGAGTTCGGTGGGCAGGATCACGGCGTGGTGGCTGGGTTGGGAGCGATCCAGCAGCAGCCGCCCGGCCGCCCGGCCCTTTTCCAGTACCGGCTGGGACACCGTGGTCAGCCCGGCCCGTTCGGCCTCGGGCACCCCGTCGAAACCGGTGACGGTGAGGTCTTCGGGTACCCGCAGACCTCGTCGGCGGATCTCGGCCAGCGCGCCGAGGGCGAGGATGTCGGAGGTACACACGATCGCGGTGAGCTCCGGATCCCGGTCCAGCAGCTCGGTGGCCGCCGAGGCACCGGAGGCCATCGTGTGATCGAACCGCTCGACCACGGGGACGGTGTTCCAGTCCAGCAGCACCTCGCTGAATGCGTCAGCCAGCCCGGTCAGCCGGGCGCGCTGCACATGGAAGTGCGCGGTGCGCTGGCGCGCCGCGTCGACGAACCCGTCATGGCGGTCCCGGCCCAGGCGCATGCACACCACACCGATCCGGCGATGCCCCAGCCCGATCAGGTGCGCACCCAGGCGCGACATCGCCGCCCGGTCGTCGATCCCGACGTGGTCGACCCCCGCCACCCGCGGTTGATCGCAGACCACGGTCGGCAGCGGGCGCTGCAACACCGCGGCCAGGTGCGGGTCGTCGTCGGGCACCGAGTAGACGACGAACCCGTCCACGCCGGCCCGGTGCACTGCGGCGGCGGTCTCCCGCTCGTCGGCCTCGGGGCTGGCCGGGACCAGCAGCAGCCCCTGGCCGGCCTCCTCGCAGGCCATCGCCAGGCCCTCCAGGAACTTGACCGCGGCAGGATCCCGGAACGCGTAGGACAACGTCTCAGTGAGCAGCAGGCCCACCGCCCCGGCCTGACGGGTACGCAAGGACCGGGCCACCGGGTCCGGACCTGGGTAGCCCAGCCGCCGGGCCGTCTCCAGCACACGTTCGCGCAGCTCGGGGGAGAGCTGATCCGGCCGGTTGTAGGCGTTGGACACCGTCGTCCGGGACACGCCGAGCTCCGCAGCCAGCGAAGCCAAGGTTGCGGGCCGACGACTCTTGACTAACCGCACCATGATGCGACGGTAACGGTTCAGAACTTCGCGGTGAAAGCGGCACCACCCAACCCCACCGCGTGGCCTGCATTCAGACGGTCGTCCCCCGTCCCACCGGGGCCCGGGAGGACAGTAACAGATCGTCCGCAGAGCCCGATCTAGTCATCCTAACAGGTGAACCTCTACAGTGATGACGACAATGGTTTCCATTTCATGATCGGGTAGCACCGGTCGGCGACCCGCAAGGAGCCCTCGCATGATCATCCGGATACCGTGCGCCGGGCCGGCGGCCACGCTGGCCGCCGCCCTGCTCGGGGTGGTGGGTTGCGCCGGGACCGACCAGGCCGCAACCGACCAGGCGAGCACCCCGGACGATCGGCTGACCGTGGTGGCCTCGACCGACGTCTGGGCCAGTGTGGTCCGGGCCGTGGCCGGGGACAGCGTGGAGATCACGACCATCATCGACGACCCGGCGGGCGACCCGCACTCCTACGAGAGCAGCCCAGCCGATGCGGCCGAGGTGGCCGGCGCCGACCTGGTCGTGTTCAACGGTGGCGGGTACGACGAGTTCATCGAGCAGATCCTCGCGCAGGCCGGGGCCGAACCCCGGGACAAACCCACAGTCGAGGCGGTGGCTGTGGCCGGCGAGGAACCGCACGCCGGCCAGGCCTCCGGAGCCGGGGAGGCCACCGGAGCGGGGGAGCCCGACGCGCACGGCCACGAAGCCGGGGCCAATGAGCATGTGTGGTATGACCTGCCGGTGGTGGCAGAGGTGGCCGAGCACACCGCCGAGGAACTGGCCACGCTGGCCCCCGAGCAGGCGGCACAGTTCACCGCAAACGCCGAGAGCTTCCGCTCCGGGATCGACGAGCTGAGCGCCGAGCTGTCCGCCATCGCCGCCACCCAGGCCGGCGAACCAGTCATGATGACCGAACCGGTGGCCCAGTACCTGATCGAGGCGGCCGGGCTCGATGACCGCACCCCGCCCGAGTTCCTGGAGGCCGTCGAGGAGGAGACGGATCCGCCGGCCGCTGCCGTCGCCGCGACCAACGACCTGCTCACCCAGCAGCAGGTCCGCGTCCTGATCTACAACCCGCAGACCGAGACCCCGGTCACCGGCCAGGTTCGCGCCGTCGCCGAGTCCGCCGGGATCCCGGTGGTGGTGATGACCGAGACCCTGCCGGAGGGCACCGACTTCCGCGGCTGGATGTCCGGGCAGATCGACGCTCTCGCCGAAGCGTTGCGGTGAGCCCGCTGAACCTGACCACCGAGCCCGATCACCTCAGGATGCGTTCCCCCGTGGCCCCACCCGCGGCGCCGGCCGTGCGGTTACGCAGCGCCCGGCTGGCCTACGGCCGGCGGGTGCTGTGGGACTGCCTGGATCTCGACGTCGCACCCGGGGAGTTCCTCGCGGTACTCGGCCCCAACGGCTCGGGCAAGACCAGCCTGCTGCGGGTGTTGCTGGGCCTGACGCCGCTGTCGGCCGGCTCGGCCGAGATCAACGGCCGGCCGGTGCGCCGCGGGAGCCGGGCCATCGGTTACATCCCGCAACAGCGGGCCCTGGACCCGACCCTGACCCTGCGCGGTCGTGACCTGGTGGGTTTGGGACTGGACGGGCACCGCTGGGGCCTCGGCCTGCCCTCCCGGCGGCGCCGCGCGCAGGTACTCCGAGCGCTGGACGCCGTCGGCGCCCGGCCCTACGCCGACGCCCCGGTCGGGCTGCTCTCCGGCGGCGAGCAGCAACGGCTGCGGGTCGCGCAGGCCCTGGTGGGTGATCCGGACGTGCTGCTGTGCGACGAACCGTTGCTGTCCCTGGACCTGGCCCACCAGCGGATGGTGAGCGAGCTGATCGACGCCCGGCGCCGGGCCGCGCAGACCGCGGTGCTGTTCGTGACCCACGAGATCAATCCGGTGCTGCCCGCGGTGGATCGGGTGCTCTACCTGGTCGACGGCCGGTTCAGCATCGGGACACCTGCGGAGGTGATGACCTCGGCGACGCTGTCGGCGCTCTACGGCACCGACGTCGAGGTGATCAAGGTGTGGCAACGCCTGCTGGTGATCGGCGTGCACGGGGACGATCTCTCCGGTGGCGCCGACCCGCACCACGTCCCCATAGCCCCTAGTTACAGCGCATCGGTGAGACATGAGCATCGGTGAGATTCTCGATCGGCTGTTCACCCTGGAGGGCACCAGGGAGCTGCTGGCACTGGACTTCGTCCAGCAGGCCCTGATCGCCGGTGCCCTGCTGGCCCTGATCGCTGGGGCGCTGGGCCCCCTGGTGGTGGCGAGGCAGGTTTCCTTCGCGGTGCACGGCACCAGCGAGTTGACCTTCACCGGTGCCGCCGCGGCGCTGCTGGTGAGCAGTTCGCTGGTGAGCGCGGGGGCGCTGGTCGGCGCGGTGCTCGCCGCCCTGGTGTTCGGCCTGCTCGGGCTGCGGGAACGCGAGCGGGATTCGGTGATCGGCGCGGTGCTCGCGTTCGGGCTGGGCCTGGGCGGGCTGTTTCTCTGGCTCTACCCCGGCCGGGCCTCCAACCAGCTCGCCCTGCTGTTCGGCCAGATCGTGGCAGTCGGCCGGGATGACGTGTGGCTGCTGGGCGGCTGCGCCCTGGCGGTGCTGGTGGTGCTCGCGGCGGTGTGGCGGCCGCTGCTGTTCGCCAGCATGGACCCGGAGGTGGCCCAGGCCCGCGGGGTGCCGGTACGCGCGCTGTCCATGCTCTTCGCCGGGCTGATCGGGGTGGCCACCGGGCTGGCGGTGCCCACCGTCGGCGCGCTGCTGGTGCTCGCGCTGCTCATCACCCCGGCCGCCGCAGCCGCCCAGGTCACCGCAAACCCGGTCACCGCGCTGCTGCTCGCCACGGCCTTTGCCGAGGTGGCGGTGGTCGGCGGGATCGTGCTCTCACTGGCCCCCGGCGCCCCGATCAGCGGCTACGTCACCACCATCGCCTTCGTGATCTACCTGATCTGCCGGGGTGTGGGGACCCTCCGCCGCTACCCGAGGACGTCCCCGCTGAACCCGCACCCCACCGAGCAGTCAGCGTGACGAGTGGGCTTTACCCATCTGCCCATAGAGAGGATGCTGGGTTTGTCCCATACTGGGTTTGTCCGTCTGAGGAGGAAGTTATGAGCGCACCCGCCGGCTTCGAGCCGGTCGCGGAGGTCACCGCGGATGAGCGCGCGCGGATTGCGTTCGGCCGGGCCGGGGTGCGGCGCAACGACCGCTTCCTGGTCTCTACCCGCCCCACCGGGGAGATCCTGCTGACCCCGCTGGCCAGCATCCCCAAGCGTGAACTGCTGGTCTGGGAGGACCAGGAGCTGCGTACTTCGCTGCTACGCGGCTTGGCCGACGCCACGCAGGGCAGGGTCGCCCGCCGCGACGACCTCCTCGACGGTGCCGACGAGGAGTGAGCGCCCCACCGTTCACCCTGCTCTTTACCGATGAGGCACAACGCGTGCTGGACGAACTCAGCAAGCCCGCGCACGCGATCAAGCTGAAGAAGGTCACCAAGACCCTCCGACTACTCCGCGACATCGGGCCGGGACACCCCGGTCTGAACTCGCACAAGTACCAGTCACTGACCGGGCCGGGCGGCGAGGAGGTCTGGGAGTCTTATGTGGAGAACAAGACGCCCGGCGCCTGGCGGCTATGGTGGGTCTACGGCCCCGGAGCCGACACTCTGACGATCGTG
>Ga0187893_10015255_pt1 | contig 10321 bp, 6 predicted proteins | sample MA1701074metaG_FD_139574 | JGI IMG/M metagenome (GOLD analysis project Ga0187893, IMG submission 139574) | White microbial mat communities from a basaltic lava cave in the Kipuka Kanohina Cave System on the Island of Hawaii, USA - MA170107-4 metaG ... | reverse complement strand
GTCAATTTACGTTACGATGACTCCCGATCCCGACATGCAGCAAGATGAACTAAGGCAGGTATTGGCGCGCTATGAAGTAAGCCGGGGCCACGCATTGATGTATTCCTACGAAGAGCTTACGCGACTCGGCGTCAACGCGGAATTTGTGTTCGTCCTGCTCGAAGCGTTCCAGGATCAGAAGACGTTTGATATGAGGGCCTTCGATCGGTTCCGGCTGGATGTGATCGTTGACTACATAATGAAGACACACCAGTTTTATCTGCAAAGGAAACTGCTGGAGATTGAACAGAGTATCCACCTGCTACTGCGGGCATACCCTGAGGCACATCCTCTGCTTGTTATCCTGCACGAATTCTACACTTCATACAAACAGCACCTTACCAGCCACATCGAGGTGGAAGAACAACAATTGCTTCCCTACATCCTTCATCTCGACAAAGTTGACAGTGGCAAAGCTTCTTTCCAGGCGTACCCGAGTGCCTATTCACTCAGCCGGTTTATGGTGCATCACCAGGACACCGAAAAAGAACTTATTGAAGTGAGGGATGCGATGCTCAATTATTCTCCACCGCCGGCCAACCAGACGCTTTATCGCATATTGCTTTCCCAGCTCGAAGTGCTCGAGAAAGACCTTACTGTGCACGCACTGATCGAGGAAGAAGTGCTGCTTCCCCGTGCAATGGCTCTGGAGCGGAAGTGGACCGCGTAGCCCTTAGTTGTTGACGATTGCGTCCTTTTTGTCCGGCATCAATGCCGGCATGTTCTTTTCCTTGAACACCCGATTGTACTCAGCGATGTCCTTTTCGATGAGCTGGTTCAACTGCATTTTGTACTTCGCCCATTCAGCCTGTACGTCGCGGGCCCTGTCTTGAACACCCTTGGTGAGACGCGGGTCATGGGCATCAGACACACCACGCAATTGCAGGAACTCGGAGTTCAGCTTGTTGGGGAAGTTGATGACGTCCTGGAAGTTCTTGGACCTTGGCTCCACAAGATTGTTCTCCCAGGTGTCGATCTTTTTGCTAAGGTCTTTTCCCATCTTGACAAAGTCTTTCGCCTCCGTCACATTCTTCAGTGACTCGCTGTAGGTTTCAATCTGCTTCTTCACCTGCCGCATGGAATTGACCGACCTGTGCAGCTCTTCAAATTGTTCGCCCGCTGTGCGCATAAATTCCTGTTGTGCCGCCCATTCAGCTGCTGTCGCCGTGACGTGCGGATCGGAGAGCAGCTCAAACTCAGTTTCTGAATGCTGACCCTTGTATGTAATGCGCGCCTTGTACTTTCCGGGGGCAACACGGTACCCGCGATAGTCGCCATACACATAAACTCCCTGCACTCCGGTCAGGGCTTCCGTCCTGAAATCCCATGCAAAACGGTTGACACCCGCCTCGGAGGGAATTGTCTCTGGCGCAGGAGGTCCGCCGGGCCAGGACTTGAAGCCTTCGTCTTTTTTGCTCGAGTACTTGCGGATCAACTTCCCGGAAAGGTCCATCACCTCAAGGGTGACCTTGTTGGTGTCGGCCTTCTCTTTTAGATAATAGTCGAAGGCCACGCCATTGAGCGGATTCCTGCCCAGGCCGGGGATATCACCGAAGTACTCAGGAATGGTCACAGAAGACAAACGGTAGGTTGGTTTTGGTGTGAAGAGTTTTGCCTGTGCGTCGCCAAAATTGCCCTTGCTTTGCTGAATGGTTCCAAGGTCGTCGAGGATCCAGAAAGAACGCCCGGCGGTTGATGCCACCAGATCATTGTCCTTAATGATGAGGTCTGTGACGGGAACCACCGGCAGGTTCAGTTGGAACTTGTGGAAGCTGGCGCCGCCGTTGAATGAGATATAAAACCCGCGTTCGGAACCTGCGTAAAGTAGGTCTTTCACCTTTTTGTCCTCGCGAATGACTTTGATGAAATCGTCGGCGTCAACTCCTGAGCCGATCTTGGCCCACGACTTGCCGTAGTCAGTAGACTTGTAGGTCATGTTGCTGTAGTCATTGAATTTGTACCGTGAGGCGGAAACGTAGACCGTTGCCTTGTCATGTGGAGAAACCTCAATGGAATGGATCATAGCTTCGGGCAAATCCTTCGGTGTGATGTTGGTCCAGGTTTTCCCGGCATCTTTGGTGATGTGCACCAGTCCACAGTCGCTGCCTGTGTAAATCACGCCGGCTTCAGAGGCAGACTCAATTACATAGTAGATCGTGTTGTAATTCTCACCTCCTGCGCCTTCATTGGTGATCGGGCCACCGCTGGCGTCCTGCCTGGTGGTGTCGTTGCGCGTGAGGTCAGGGCTGATGATGCTCCAACTCATTCCGCCATCAGTTGTCTTGAACAACACGTTGCCAGCATGGTACATCACTTTGACATTGTGGGGAGAATTGAGGAAGGGGGCATTCCAGTTGAAGCGGTATTTCATCTTCTTCGGCGCCCACGCCAAATTGATGGACGGATACTCCTGGATGTCCTTGGATTCTCCGGTGCGCGTATCGAGTACATCGATCTGACCCTGGTAACAACCGCCATAAAGTAGTTCGGGTTTGTCAAAATCGTTAAAGGCTACCCACGCGCTTTCGCAACCTGGACCGTTCATCCAGTCCTTGTCAGTGATGCCGAAGCCTCCGTTGCGGCTTGGCGTCGCCACGGATGAGTTGTCCTGTTGTCCGCCGTACACCCAGTACGGAAACTGGTTGTCAACGTTCACGCGGTAGAATTGCGCCGTCGCCTGGTTGTTGATTGGCGACCACGTGCGCCCCGCATTGTAGGTTATTTCTCCGCCGCCGTCGTCAGCAAGTGCGAGGTTCTGGTTGTTTTTATGATTGATCCACAAGTCATGCGTATCTCCATGACCAACACGAATGTTGGAGAATGTGCGGCCACCGTCGATGGACCGCATCATGGGGGCGTTGAGAACATAAACGTTGTCTGCGTTAATCGGGTCAGCGAATACTTCCATGTAGTACCAGGAGCGAGAAGTGATGGTTTGATCAGAGCTCAGCAGGTTCCATTTTTTTCCTCCGTCGTCGGAGCGGTACAGACCCGCCTTTGATTTTTCAGCTTCCACAATGGCAAACACGCGCATGGGGTTCGCTCGCGATACGCTAATCCCCATTTTCCCCATTTCCCTGGGTAAGCCTTCGTTAATCCTTGTCCATGTTTCACCGGCATCAGTGGATTTCCAGAGCGAGCAACCGGCTCCGCCACTTTCCACTTTCCACGGGTAGCGGCGATGCTGCCATGTGGCGGCATAAAGAATACGCGGGTTCGTGAAGTCCATGCTGAGTGAGGAGGCGCCGGTGTTGTCGTCGACAAAGAGAGTTTTTTTCCAGGTGGATCCGCCATCTGTTGATTTATAGATGCCGCGGTCGGGGCTTGCGCCATGCACAGGTCCCTGGGCAGCTACATAGACTATATCCGGATTGCTCGGGTGAACAATTACATCTGAGATATGGCGCGTCTTTTCCAGACCAATGTTCTTCCATGTCTTGCCGCCGTCGGTTGACTTGTAAACACCGTCACCATAGGAAGTCATTACTCCTCGAACAGCATGTTCGCCTGTCCCGACGTAGATTACGTTCGGATCTGATTCACAGATTGCTATGTCGCCGATGGAACCGACTTTGAAAAACCCGTCGGAAATGTTCTTCCACGTCGTACCCCCATCATCCGTTTTCGCAACGCCCCCGCCGGTGTAACCGACGTAGTACACCATCGGGTTGACTGGATCACCAGCGATGGTATTGGCGCGGCCCCCACGGAAGGGACCGATGTTGCGCCATTTGAGGCCTTTGAACAGATCTGCTTTGAATGCAGGCGAGGGGGCGGGTTCAGACTTTGACTTTGCCTTCTGGGACCAGGAAGCAGTACTTACGAGTGTGAGGCAGCAGAGCGCGAGGAGTAGGGTACGCATATTAGGTTTGGGTTAATGACAGGAAAGATGCGAAGGATTGGGAAGAGATTCAGGGGCAGTTATGTGGACGGAAACGAACTTTTTTCTTGTTTCCCGGAACCTAAGCCCCTATATTTTCGTATATTAATACGAAATATTGCGTATACATGGAATCGGCATTAAAGCTATTGGGGGTGAAAGGCAGCCCGACAGATCTGGAGGTGGTGGAACTCCTTGAGAAAGGCCTTACGAAGCGTAATTACCTCAGGGCCAAGAAATTTACCGGGTTTAGCCACCAGGGTATGGCTGCCGTACTTTCTATCAGTACAAAAACGCTGGAGAGCAAAGACGACGACGACCGGCTAAGCGATACGGCCTCGGAACGGCTGCTCAAATTGGCCGAAGTGGCCGCCCAAGGCATTCAGGTTTTTAACAGTGCCGAGCTTTTCCGGGAATGGCTGCACAGGCCACTTCGTCCGTTGGGGGGTAAGCGTCCATCAGAGTTGATGGTGAACATGTACGGGCTTGAGAACGTAAAGAGGCTCCTCGGCCGGATTGAGCACAGTGTATATTCATGAATGTGTTCCGGATTGTGCGGGCCGATCGTGTCGCGCTTGAAGGGAATGGAGCCGCAGAATTTCCGGGCCGGTGGAATACGCTGGATGTGCCCTGCGTTTACACTTCGCCAACTCCCGCTCTGGCTCAATTGGAGGTGATGGCCAATGTAGAGGACTGGAAGATTTTCATGACGGTCAAGCACGTTGTCCTTCGTATCGATGTTCCGGATGACCGCTTGCACCCTGTTCCTGAAGGTGATCTTCCGGCGGGTTGGGCGGATGCGGTGTGTGATCCCAGGACGCAGGAGATGGGCGCAAGCCTGCTCAACAAGCCTGAAATACTGGCTTTCGCAGTCCCAAGTGCGGTGAGCAGGACGGAGCGGAATGTTGTGCTGAATGCGCGTGTTACAGACTTTGAAAAGTTGGTGAAGGTCGAAGGCCTGTTTCCTTTTGAGTTTGATGAACGATTGATGAAATGAGAAAATACGCGGGGAGACACGGCCAGAAGAAGTTTGATTTTGAAGATGCGGTAAAAGCATGCGAGTCATCGAGCGAGTTGTCGGCCCGTGTGGTGGAAGATTTTCTGATGTACTACGCAGCCAGGCAGGAACACCTTGACAAGGAGCTGGATACAAAGCTTTCGGGGTACCGGGACGTAGTGCGCCTGATGGATAACGAATCGTGGTTGTCGGGGCTGAAGGCCCAGTATATTGTTCACCGTCTGTTCAAGGAAGGTGGCCTGATTGGCAAATACCTTGGCCATAACGCCGTCCGCCAGCTTGGCGATAAAGAGGTGGAATACCTCCGCTTTCAGGCCAGGCATCCCTGGCGTTTTTCGTTTTCCGTGATTGCCGATGAACCGGCCAAGCAATTTTATGAAATGGAAGACGTGTTTCGGGGCGAGCGGTTTATTCTTTATTCGCCAGGCACAGATTATACGCTCTCGGCGAATACTGTAGAGCTTTGGTTCAACCTCATCGGTTTCAACGGAAAATGCTGGCAGACGTTCGGCCCCATCATCCCTTTCCGGGGATTTGAAACTGACGATATCTGGTTCTTTGCCACCGAATTGAACCGGAGTATTGAGGACGAAGCCGGAATCATTGCCGACGTGGAGAAGAACCCGCTGCCATATTGCCTGTTGATTTCCGGTTCGGAGTTTCCGGTGACCGTTGCCGGAAAAAACAGGATCGTCTTTGTTTCGGCTGAGTATGATCTTCCCAGCTTTAGTGGCGAATCATTGGGAGACGGGTTCTATGTGGAGTATAACCGGAATGTCTACCGGCTTTCGCCGAAGAAGTGGAGCGAGCCGCCTCACTACGGCGAAGGGTACTACGATGAGAAGAGGCGCAGTTTGATTCTGACGGCCATGTCCGACCGTGGTTTTGCGGCGTTGGGCGGGATGCTGAAGCAGAAGGGATTCGATGTTTCCGATGAGCCCCAGATCCGGGTAAGCCCCGCGATGATCGTCACGGCAGAGCGGATCCTTCGCCGGAAAATCAGACTCAATCCGTATGAATCTCTTTTCGAGAAGGAGCGTTCATTCGAACAGCGGCGTGAGATGGAGAAGCTTAACCAGCTTTTGCAACTGATTCTGCCCGACATCAATGCCGGCCGGGAGCCCGATATCGAAGCGCTGGCCGTAAAGGTTGGCGTTGATCCGTTATTGGCGAAACATGTGGTTGGGCAGGCCGTAAAGAGAGCGAAGAAGTTGAGAGGCAGTTGATTCCCCGGGCTTGTACTCTTATTCACCTGTAGTAGTAAACGGTCATGGAGTCTATGCGATTGCCGATGTGCCGGGTAAGGTACCCGACGAAGGCGTCGAACAGCATGGCCTCCTGGTCCGGCCTCCTGGATTTCACGCGCGCAAAAAGAAAACCATCGGGTGTGTCATACACATTCACCCAGCCGTAATAGGTCGTGTGTACCAATTTATACTTGCCGGCCTTTGACCATGTAGTCTTACCGCCGTCACGCATCGACCTTTCTTTACGGTTGAGTCGTGCCAGAAGTGAGCCTCTCGCTGACTTGGCTCTGACTTGTATCAATTTCATAGCAGTACGATTTTATTTCTGTAGGGGCTACTTCTGATTAAACCGCTCATAAATCCGCTTCGTCATCCACTCCTTCACATCGGTCTTGAAATCCGAATCGGCCATGATCTTGTCGAAAATCTCTTCATTGTCGGTCATGCGGTCGATCAGAGTTTGCACAAATACCTCTTCAAAGGCATACTTAAAATTCTCAATCGGGTTGCTCTGCGCACGAAGCTTCAACTCCTCGTTTTCAAAGAGCGCCTGCTCGATCTGTTCAAAATACAATCGATCGGCCTCAGTGAATTCCGTTCCGAATTTTTCGTTGAGTACAGAAATAATGTTGGATAGTTTGTCCTTCTCGTCCTTCGGCCGGCTGATCCCCGCCTCCGTCGTGGGATTCAGCGCATGCCCGCCCTGCACCTGCAGCACCAGGTCGCCCTCCGCCACTTTCTGCAACCGGTAGTATTCCAGTGCCACTTCATTGTCAAGTTTGAGCCGCTCTGTGTAATCGGACTTGGGAAGTTTCGTCAGTAGAAAACGGCCGTAGGAGTAAAGTTTTTCCAACTCAACATCCTGGAAAGGCATTACCTGCGACATGAAGGAGTACAACCGCACAAAGGAAGTCATTGACTTTTTGAATTCGTCCTGCGCCTCTTCGCTCAAGCCTCGGAACCGATCGACACCCGGATCAATGAAGCCGTACAGCCTTCCCTGGTCTCGCGTGGTTTGATCCGGATTGTAGAATATTTTCGCGAATCCATCCACCTCGGTCTGGTGGTAAACAGTGGAGGCGTCTGTTTGATTCTTCAGGTCGTACAGGTGGTTCGGGTCCGTGGCCTCCGACATGGAGGTCTGCTCGAAGTAGGGCTGGAATGAATCGATGATGGTCTGGCGGTCGTTGGCGAAGTCGAGCACAAATGTGTCTTCCTTGCCGGCGTGCGTGCGGTTGAGCCGCGAAAGTGTTTGCACGGCCTTTACACCCGACAGTTTCTTGTCCACGTACATGGTGTGGAGCAGGGGCTGGTCGAAGCCATACTGGTACTTGTCGGCCACGAGCAGCACCTGGTAATCATTGGTGGCGAACTTCGCGGGCAATTCTTTTTCGCCGAACTTGTTGAGTTGGGGCTCCGTGACTCCCTCCGGATAGAGGTCATCAATCACTGAGCCTGAGAAAGCCACCAGGGGCTTGATATTTCCATAGCCTTTTTCCTTGATGTATTTCTTGAAATCGAGATAGTAGCGCAGGGCGTGCTTGCGCGAGGCGGTCACCACCATGGCTTTGGCGCGGCCGCCGATCTTTTTCATAGTCACCTGCCGGAAATGTTCCACCATCACTTCCGTTTTTTGCGCGATGTTGGTGGGGTGAAGCGAGGCAAAGCGGCCGATGGCTTTCGCGGCCTTGCGTTTGTTCAACTCGGGATCTTCTTCGATGGTCTTGCAGAAGCGGTAGTACGCCTCGTAGGTAGTGTAGTTGCGCAGTACATCGAGGATGAACCCTTCCTCGATGGCCTGCCTCATGGAGTAGAGGTGAAAAGGCCGCGGTTTGCCGTCCTTGTCTTTCACGCCAAAGACCTCAAGGGTACGCGTCTTCGGCGTGGCGGTAAAAGCAAACAAGCTGATGTTTTTTTGCGGCCCGCGTTTGCGGATGATTTCCATGATGTGGTCCTCTTCGTCCGGAGCGTTTTCTTCGATTTCGCCCTCGATCCGTTCCGATTCTTCCAGGCTGGGATTCTTGCCCACGAGCGCCTCCATCATTTTGCGGCTGGCTTCACCGCCCTGCGAACTATGAGCTTCGTCGATGATCACGGCGTAGTGGCGATTGGGGATTTCGCCCAGATGGGTCAGTGCGAAAGGAAACTTCTGCAGCGTGGTAATGATGATGTTCACCCCGTTGGCGATGGCTTCGGCCAGCTGCTTCGAGTCTTCTTCGATGCGCAGCACCACACCCGACTTGTGCTCGAACTGGTAGATCGTGTTCTGCAACTGCTGATCCAGCACGTTGCGGTCGGTGATCACGATCACCGAATTAAACACCTTCTTGTCCCCTTTGTCATAAAGCGATGAAAGCCGGTATGCCAGCCAGGCGATGGAGTTGCTCTTGCCGCTCCCTGCCGAATGTTGGATGAGGTAGTTCCGCCCCGGCCCGTTGGACTTCGCGTCGGCGGTGAGCTTGCGCACGGCATCGAGTTGGTGATAGCGGGGGAAGAGGAGAGATTCCCTGGTGTATTTCCTGCCGTCCACGGTAAAGTCTTCTTTCTGGAGGTGGGCGAAACGGCCGATGATTTCCATCCAACTGTCGGGTTGGAGTACTTCTTCCCAGAAGTAAGCCGAACGGTACGTTCCAACGCCTTTCGACGGCGGATTTCCCGCGCCGTCCCTGTCGCCGCGGTTGAAGGGAAAGAACCGCGTGCCGGACGATTCCAGCTTCGTGGTGAAATAGACTTCGTCGGGGTCCACGGTAAAGTGGATGAGCGCGCGCTTTTTGAACTGGAACAGGAGTTCCTTCGGGTCGCGGCTGGTGCGGTACTGCTCCATGGCCTCGGTGACGCGCTGGCCCGTGAAATGATTTTTCAGTTCGATCGTGGCCAGGGGGAGCCCGTTGAGGGAGAGGAGCAGGTCGATGCTCTTGTTGTTTTTAGCGGAGAAGTGCACCTGGCGGGTGACCTGCAGGGTGTTGTGTTTGTATTGCGCGAGCGTTTCCGGGTTGAGGCCGCTGTCGGGTTTGAAGTATGCCAGCCTGAATTTCACCCCGCTGTCGGTGATGCCGTGGCGCACCACATCGAGTGTGCCGCGGAGTTCGAGTTCCTTGTGAAGGCGCTGGAGGAATTTGTTTTCTGTTTCGTCGCGGTGGTAGCCTTTCACTGTTTCCCATTCCTTCGGCTGGGAGGCCCGGACGAAGGCCAGTACGGCACGGGGGTGCAGGGCCAGGTCGCGGTCAAAGTCTGCGTCACTGCCCCGTGCCCAGCCGTGGGCGGCCAGGTGGTCCACGATGGCGGCTTCGAAGGCGGATTCGGTGTGGATGGGGGCGGACATCGAGCTTAGTTACATAAGAATGCGTTTACAATCAATCAGTTGCCTTTCCCGGCAGGCCGTTCAGTTACATGACCGTTATATAAGAACCGGTGCCCGGGAATGCTCATGCCACTTTGAGTTTACCGGTGACGATTTCGTTGATTAGTGAGGAGCGATATTCCTTAAGAAGATCAATTTCCATTTGAATTTTGGAAGTTGTCTGGTCATGATTTTTCAATTTTGATTCAATATCGGCGATTATAGTCCGTTGTTTCTCGACGGCTGGGCACGGCAACCGTAGTGATTTGACCAGCTCCTGACTTATGTTAGGTTGTCCACCTCCGTAGGCCATTGAGAGAACTCGCTCCTTCTGACTAAGAAACCAATAGAACACGAATTTGACTTCAAAAGCAGTGGGCATTGACATTACGCAGCAAGCCTGATTAGTGGTGGTCTCCACTTCTAGAATCCCCAGTTTGCCAATTGTTGCACCGTACATCGCTATAACAAGACTCCCTTTTGGATAAAGTCTAAGTGTTGAGAAATCCTTTAGGGCACGATTGGAGATCTTTCTTGATGTAGTAACAATTGTTCCATCATTCAAATCCCCCGTCTGTAACCAGTTTATTTCTCCATCATAATAAACAGGGTTGCCCGCCGGAGGAGTAGTGCCACTTCCAACTCGCAGGAATCCGTGAGATATTTTCTTCCTTTCCCACCCCTTGCCCTCACCGTTCACCGCCTCATTGATAATGGCCATGCGCTCCTCGTTTAGCAGTTCGATCATGCGCCGTTTGGCTGCGATGAGGGAGTCGATCTGCGCGGTCTTCCCGTCG
>Ga0187893_10015253_pt1 | contig 10322 bp, 10 predicted proteins | sample MA1701074metaG_FD_139574 | JGI IMG/M metagenome (GOLD analysis project Ga0187893, IMG submission 139574) | White microbial mat communities from a basaltic lava cave in the Kipuka Kanohina Cave System on the Island of Hawaii, USA - MA170107-4 metaG ... | reverse complement strand
CGGTTAGTTGCAGTTCTTCGGCTGTGCCTTCAAAGCACATCTTTGAAATCGAAAAACCAAGAGCATTGTCGGCTTCTTCAAATGCTTCACGCGCTGTGGCAAAGTTGTCGAACAAATCTTTGCCCATGCCTGAATACTGCGAAGCCTGTCCCGGAAATATGTAAGCTAATCTTTTCATTTGCCATTTATCATTTTCCATTTTCCATTTGTCATTGAGGATACGTTCTCTGTGTCATTTGTTCTTTCTTATCAAGAATGGCAAATGACAAATTTCAAATGGAAAATGGAAAATGATTACCACTTGACTAAAACACCGCCCCAAGTTACGCCGCCACCAAACGAAGCCATTAACAGCAAATCGCCCTCTTTCAATCTTCCCGCTTCGACGCATTCATCCAAAGCAATTGGAATGGAACCGGCGGAAGTGTTGCCGTGATATGCGATGTTTGAATAGATACGCGATTCGTCAACATCGAGACGGCTTGCCACCGCATCAGTGATTCTCTGATTCGCCTGATGCGGAATAAAAAGCGAAACGTCTTTTGCTTCGTATCCCGCCTCTTTCAAAACCTGTTCGGAGACTTCTGCCATTGAACGAACCGCGACCTTGAAAAGTTCATTTCCGCGCATCTTGAAAAAGTGTTCGCCTTGAGCGAAAACTTCAGGCTTTAACCCCATGCGTGTACCACCGCCGCGCGCGAAAAGTTGTTCTTCATATCGCCCATCGGATTTTATGCGGGTTGCAAGGATTCCTCGTCCCTCTTCAACGGGACCGAGAACAACTGCGCCCGCCCCGTCGCCAAAAATCACACAGGTCGAACGGTCTTTATAATCAACGTATTTGGTCAATGTTTCCGCGCCAACGACAAGCGCGTTACGCGCTTGCCCTGTGCGAATCATCGAGTTGGCTAAAGATAACCCGTATAGAAAACCCGAACATGCCGCCACGACATCCATCGCCGCCGCATTGTTCGCGCCTAATTCTGCTTGAATGATGCAACCCGTTGAAGGAAGAACTTGGTCAGGCGAGACAGTGGCGCATATCAGCAAGTCAATATCAGAAGGGTCAATCTTTGCGCGTTCGATTGCCTGACGCGACGCACGCACAGCGAACAACGAAGTATATTCTTCATCGGTTGCCTTGTGCCTCTGTTTTATTCCGGTGCGTGTAGTAATCCATTCATCTGAGGTTTCGACAATCTTCTCCAAATCAGCGTTTGTCAAAACGCCTTCCGGGTAAGACCGTCCCGTCCCCAAAATTCCCGCAAACTGATTTACCATTAAGTTGCCTTTCTTAAACTCGTAATTCTTATTCTTCTTCGCCAACATCAATCACTTTGCGTCCGTTGTAGAAACCACATTTCGGACAAACGCGATGCGGTAAACGCGGCGAATCGCATTCGGGACAAGTCACAGTTTGTGGCGCAGTCAATGCGTCATGCGCGCGACGTTGGCGCGTTCTTGATTTTGAATGTCTTCTCTTAGGATTTGGCATAACTTAACCTCAAAAAAATAAAATTCTATTATTACTTTAATAAATCTTTCAACCCCGCCCAACGCGGGTCAATTTCCCTAGCTTGGCATTGGCAAGATTTTATATTTTTATTTGCTCCGCACTTCTCACAAAGACCTAAACAATCATTTTTACAAACAACGCGCGAAGGCAAAGCCAAGTAAAGTTGTTCGCGCGCGAAATCATCAATGTCAATTACGTTTGAATCCAAAACGGAAAGATTCAAATCGTCTTCCTTGAGTTCGAGTGATTGTGCGGCGTCATAAATTGAACTCTCCGCCAAATCAACATCAAACTCGTTGTCAATATCAATAAAAACAGGAGTCAAACATCTGTCGCAAAGAACTTCAACACCAGTTTTTATCTTCCCTGTAAGATTTACACGCGAGTCGCTTCGATTTACAACCCCGCTTATTTCCAGCGTTTGAACAAGACGAACATCTTCATCTTCTAAAGCAAGTTCTTCACTCTCATACTTGTTTGCGAAGACACTTTGCTTTGTCGTTAGCTTATCAATCTCAATACGCATCTTGTTTTATTACAGTGAACTATTACATGCAAACCAGCTATACATGCAAAAGGGGTTATTATAGCGGGCAATACTGATGTGTCAACGCGAAGTACGGACTTGCGAAATGATGAGGCAATGCGAAACCTTGATTTTGCCCGCGGCGTTACACTGTCTTTTAAGTTTCACGTTTGCTTAATTACTCTCCAAGCGCATTTTTCCAGACAAATTCTGCAATACGTGGGTCGCCGCATGTAACAAGTTTTTTCTTTGCGAGTTTCAAAGATGCAAACAATGGCGGTTGCGTCTCTTTTTGCAACAATTTTCTAGTATTTTTCACTGCGGAACTGAATCGTGAGTTTTCATTGTCCAAAGCCTCTGCCTTTTTGAAACACGTTTTAGCCAATTCAATTTCATTCTTTCGCAAAAGTATCAGCCCGAGCAGATAAAGAGCTTCCGCAAAATTATTATCTGCTTCGATTGCGCTACGGGCGTGTTTTTCCGCAACCTGCAATCGTCCCAGTTGATAATAAGCGTTAGCAATAACGAAATGCGCTTCGGCAGAACTGCTTAGCGATAATGCCTTTTTGAACTGCAACAGTGCCTCAGACCATTTCTCTTCTATTATCAAGAGCCTTCCTAAAGCATAATGTGCCGCAAAAATTGAATCTTTTTTTCGCGTTACTTTTTGCAAAATCCTTTTTGCTGAATCAACCTCGCCCTCTTCGCAATGCGATAAAGCCAACATTACTGCAAGGCGCGTATTGCCGCCGTCATTGATAAAAACTTTGTAGAAGTAATCGCGTGCCAATGCTGTTCTTTTCTCTCTGAAATGCGAAAGAGCTATGAAAAGATTTAGAGATGTGTTCTTGGGTGAGAGCGCGGCGGCAGTTTCCAAATACTTCACAGCCTTGTTCCATTCGCCTTTGGAAAAATAATCTGTAGCCTCTTCAATGTAACGGGCAAAGGCTTGTTTATCTCTGCCTTCGTGACCCGCAAGCCAATCTTCTTTCAAAGCCTCCATTTGTACAAGGTTCTGTTTCTTTTCGGGTTTCTTGTCACGGTTTGCCTGCCATTGTTCGTTCAGTTCTTTTACATTTATTACATCGTCATTTGCCAAAATAGTTACCAGAGCGTCAAGTAATGTGTGATGAAAGAATGTGTTGTTGCCTTGTTGCATCATCAAATTCAAAATCGTTTCCGTGCGACCTATCAACTGCAATAACCTTTGCTCCAACCAAGAAATTCTTTCAATCAGATGCTCTTGCCCGCGAAGTTGAGAGAAACTCGCATCAAAGCGTGCCATAGGCGTTTCGACAACCAACATCAGGGGCGTACCGCATTCAGAACAACGCTCTTCACCGAATTTGTTCGGTGACATGCATTTTTGACAATAATAAGTGTTCCGTTTCATTAGAAATCAGTCGTCAGGAAGCAGTTGCTAGTTGCAGTAATACGGAGTCTCAAAGAATATCATTGTGAATACTGCCGCCTGCCTCCTACATCCTGTTTCCTGCCTCTTGCTACCGCCAAATGTTATTGATAAGAATAAAACCCGCGTCCCGTTTTACGACCCAGCCATCCTGCATCAACATATCGTTTTAATAGCGGGCACGGACGATATTTCGGGTCGCCAAGTCCTTCATACAACACATTCAAAATCGCAAGACATACGTCCAAGCCAATAAAATCAGCCAGTTCAAGCGGACCCATTGGATGATTCATGCCGAGTTTCATTATTCCGTCAATGCTTTCCCGCGTTGCAACGCCTTCGTACAAAGTAAAGATTGCCTCGTTAATCATAGGCATCAAAACACGGTTGGAAACAAAGCCCGGATAATCATTACAATCAAGGGGAATTTTGCCAAGCTTTTCGCTCATTACGCGAACCTTTTCGTAAGTTTCATCGCTTGTTGCAATGCCGCGAATCACCTCTACCAATTTCATTACAGGCACGGGATTCATAAAGTGCATTCCGATAACTTTATCGGGTCGTTTTGTGATTGCTGCGATTTTTGTGATTGAAATCGAAGAAGTGTTTGAGGCTAAAATCGCTTCAGGGTTTGTCAGTTCATCAATTGCGCGAAAGACCTCCGATTTGATGCTCAAACTTTCCGGCACGGCTTCGACAACAATAAAGGCGTCTTTCATTGAATCAATTTCTGTTGTTGTCTTGATGCGCGAGATAATTGTTTTCTTTTCCTCTTCGCTCAAACGACTTTTATCAACATCGCGCTGAAGGCTCTTATCAATGGCTTTCATGCCGCGTTCTAAAAACTCGTCTTTAATATCGCGCAAGACAACTTCATATCCGGCACGCGCTGCTACTTGGGCAATACCATTGCCCATTGTTCCCGCACCTATAACTCCAAAAATTTCGCTCAAAATTACTCCCCCGTTATTAATAAAAAATTATTTCCAATTTCCCGTTTGCGGCGGCATATAGACCTGTTCGCCGCCTGTCAGATAAAACTGTTTAGCATCGCCTCTCGATAAAAACCAGATTCCGTAGATGCCTAACGCCGTTCCGAAAGGAAGACCTAACAAAGAAACGATTGAGGCAATAAAACCAACTGTCTTTGCCCAAGTCTTTCTTTTGAACATGGCAAAAGAAGACAGAAAAGGAAGAAGAACCAAAACAAAAGCACAGATTAAAACCCCTAATACGGCACCAATCCAAAACACAATTGACTCCGAACTTCCCATTCTTGTTGTTGCGTAAACTCCAACGCCTGCAATAAAAAACACAGCCACAACAAGTGCAATAACATTTAGCAATCCATCAACCAAAAACAGAATCGCAAGAATTTTATTATGGTCTTGTGCTGTCATCCTTTTGAAAATTATTCGCGCCAGTTTGGCGGTTGGTACGGGCTTTTGAAATCGTATTCGCGTTTTTCTGTTTGCTCATTTGCCGACCAACCGAAAGGAATCGTGGCGTCGTTCAAACTCCGTTTATATTGTTCGGTTGATTGTTGTCTTTCCTGTGCTTCGTAGAACTTTCTGCCTTCATCGCCAAATGTGAACCACAAACTGTAAACAGCTACCAAAGTTCCGAAAGGCATACTCGACGCACAAAGAACCGAAGCGATTAACGTCCAAATCTTAGCCCATGATTTGTTTTTCAAATGTCCGTAACCGGCAATTAACGAAGGCAATGAAAAAACCAATGACACCAACAACGACATAACAACAAAGAAAATAACAATCACAAATGGAGCGGGGTTTCTGCCAAATTTTGGGTCAAAGAAAAACGCCGCGCCAAATGTTAGCGCAACAAACAATGTGAGCGCCATTATCAAAAGCGCGGAAAGAGCGCCGTAACCAAGATGTGCGTATCCAACGTATTTATTGTGTTCTTCGGGTGTCATAATTATTCTCAGTCCCAAGTCCAAAGTCCAAAGTCTAAAGTCCAAAGTTCATTTCAACCGCTTGGGACTTGGGACTTTGGACTTCTTTCTGATTACCTTTCAACAGCCATAGCAACACCGTTGCCGCCGCCTAAGCATAATGAAGCGACACCGCGTTTCACATCACGACGTTTCATTTCGTAAAGAAGCGTCGTCAACACACGCGAACCTGATGAGCCAATAGCGTGGCCAAGTGCGACAGCGCCACCATTGACGTTTACTTTTTCCGGGTCAACGCCGAGTTCTTTTGTTACAGCCACAGCCTGAACCGAGAATGCTTCGTTGAATTCAAACAAATCAACTTCGCTAATCGCCCAATTGGCTTTTGCTAAAACTTTTCTCGTTGCCTGAACGGGTGTCATCATCACTAATTCGGGCGCAAGCCCTGACGTTGCATAAGCCACCACACGCGCCATTGGCTCAATGCCAAGCGCTTTTGCTCTTTCCAAAGATGTCACGAGCACAGCGGATGCACCATCATTCACGCCCGGAGCATTCCCTGCTGTTACCGTTCCGTCTTTTTTGAACGCGGGTTTTAGCTTTGCCATTGATTCAAGCGAAGCGTCAAAACGAACCGATTCGTCGGTGTCGAAAATTATCGGGTCACCTTTTTTCTGTTTTATTTCAACCGGCAGAATTTCGTCTTTGAATCTACCTGCTTCAATTGCGGCGGCGGCTCTCTTGTGTGAATTGTAGGCGTAATTATCCTGTTCTTCGCGTGAGACGTTATAGCGTTCCGAAACGATTTCGCCCGTGTTTCCCATATGGAAATCGTTGTAAACATCCCAAAGACCATCGTTAATCATTGAGTCAACTATCGTCCCGTTGCCGAGCCGATAGCCTTCGCGTGCTTTCGTCAATAAATAAGGAGCATTTGTCATTGATTCCATTCCGCCTGCGACTATGATTTCGGCATCGCCTAATTGAATAGCCTGAGCCGCAAGCATTACTGCTTTCAACCCCGAACCGCAGACTTTGTTGATTGTCAGAGCACCGACTTCGTTCGCCAAACCACCCCGTAAAGCGGCTTGTCTAGCAGGATTTTGTCCCAATCCCGCCTGCACAACGCATCCCATAATACATTCGTCAACTTCTTCAGGTCGTACACCCGCGCGGCTGACTGCTTCACGGACAACCATTGCTCCCAAATCCGTTGCTTTGAAATCTTTTAACGCCCCTTGAAATTTCCCCGTAGCAGTTCTCACTGCGCTGATGATAACAACTTCTCTCATACAATTATTAAAAACCCTCCTTCTAAAATACTGAATGATTCAGTATCACTCTTCACTAAAAAGAGTGTCAATCAGAGGGGGATGAAGGATGAGGGATGAGGGATGAACATGAACATTTCTAAATGGCTTCGCCTTCATTCATCCCTCATCCCTCTGCCCTCTGCCCTCAGGAACTCCCTCATCCTTCATCCCTCAGAAATCCTTCTGCACGCTGTAACTATCGCGTAAAATCAGCGCTGAACTGTTGCCCGTCTAGGCTTCCGTTCAACTTCAATGAGCTGATTCCAGAGTTATTGATATAAGCGACTTCGGCATAGCCCACAGCATTCGCATTACCTGAACTTGTCAACTGAACATATAGCTTGAATGTATCCGAGCCTGTCAATTTCCCTCTAAAATTGATTGAACTTCCTGTGGCTCTGTAAAGTACGATTTCGACATCGCGGTTTGCACGGAGATTGACGGTTGCACGAAGAATCTGTTCACGTTGTCGTCCGGCTATACTAAAATTTCCATTACCGTCTTGATAAAGATTCATCGGCGTTACAGCATCGGAATTATTTCCAGATGAATTTCGTGCCGCGTCGTAGCCTTCTTCGTAACCGCGGCGGAATGAAAATTCAAAACGATAATCGTACTTGTCTGTGTAACGCTGATAATTGCGGGTTAATCCCGCGCGATAATCTTCGCCGCCATAACGAAGTCCCTGATTGTAATAGAAACTATCTGTGTTCGGGTCGCCGCCACTGTTCGCACTTCCCGAACGTGCTGTGTCATAACCTTCTTCATAACCAAGTTTGAATGAAATCTCGTTCTTTGAATCGAACTTTTTCTTGTAGCGGAAATAATCGCGGCTTTGATTTTTATTGAAATCGTCAGTGCCTAAGCGATAACCGTTATCGAAATCTTTTTCAGACCAACGGATTGAACTTGTTACTTTCCACTTCAACTCAAATTCGTAATTATCTCTACCGCCTTTTTCATCCTTGATTCTGACAATTGCCGTGTAGTTGTTTGTGCTTACAGGTTGCTGAATGAGCGTCACATCGCCGCGCCCATTTTTCTTGTTCAATTCCACTTTCACATCAACGCGGGGCAATGCTTTTTCAAACTTGAACGAAGAACTGTAAATCACACCGGTTACAACTTTCGTTGTTGCGCTTTTGGCGCGAATAATAACTTGCGCTTCGTTGTCAACTGCACCCTTCCATTGCATCTTCCCTGAATCTTGAGCCAAAACGGATTGAACTCCAAAAATAAAAAGAAACAAACCGGACAAAATCAAAATTTTATTTAATTTAATCATTTCAAACTCTCCTAATTACCCGTTTGTGCGTTTCAAAAAGCTTTGACAGATTTATGCCAAACTCCAATAAAGTTGTCTATTTGCCAGAAAGAACTTCTCTCATTACCTCGGCAAAAGCTTTACTCCCTGAATTAAATCGTTCGTAATGGTTTCAAACTTTAATCACGCGGCTTGTATTACTTTTTACTTTTTATTTTTTACTTTTTACTTTTGTCTTCCAACTCATCTTTCCCAAGCACGCATTTCATCAAGAAGCCGCAACATCTCCTGTCGTTTTTTCTCAAAGAGCGCGAATGTAAAGATTATTACACCGCCTATAAAAATTCCTGCCACCCACCACAACCAAGTCCATCCCAAATTTGCGGAAGCGTAATAAATCATCGTGACCATTGCGATTATCAAAAAAGCCGTTCCTAAAAACAGAAACGCGCGAATGCGAAAAATGATTCCGCACATCACGCCCGCAACAGACAGAATCATCAACACTAGCGGAAGCCAAGGTGATTGAGCTACGCCGTTGATGAAAATATCTGCGGTTGACGAAACATAAACCATCATCAACGAAATGTAGCGAATCGTCGTCATCTGATTTTCGTCAAAGCGTTCGCGGTTCAAATGTGTTGCAATTAACACTGATAAAGCGAACGGAATAAACCAAACCTGCGGATGTTGCAACAAACCAAAATTATCCGTTCGGTGAAGCACATACCAAAAACCGCCGTTGCCAGCCAAAGCCGCGAGAAGACCAAACCCGAACGAACGCCGCATCAATGAAAGAACACCGTACAAAACCCCAATCGCAAACAGAATAATCGAATAATCAACCCGCGAATTTACAAACCAAAATCCGAGAACCGGAAGCAATGGCAAAAAGACTCCTGTGCGTTCAATCGGAGTTGAAAGAGTAATCAAATTTCTTCTTCTTAAAACTTCGCTAAGACCGACGCTAATGAACGACAACAGAACAACAAAAATCGTCCAATACTTTTCAAAGAACCCCGAAAACAGCCATGCCATAGAAAGCCTTATGTGCATTAACAACAATGCCAGCAAACCTTCTGCGACATAAACGTATATCATTCGTTTTTTGTCGGTGAGATTTAGCGGGTCGCTCTCTTTATTTGCAGCGAACAAAACACATACGATGGACGCACTCAACAATGTGATGGCGACGACGATAATCGCAAGAGGTTCTATCATCACCTGCCCGTATTGGACCTGTTGTGCTATTTCCGCCAAGAGAACAAATAATAAAGACAACGCGCTGACGACAATCCAAACGGGCGCAATTGTCTGCGCGGATTTCAACCAATCTTCAAACCCATCTTTAAGCCGTTCCTCGAAAAATCCGAACACGCCAAGCAGAACAAACATCACAATCATTAACACGACGCTTCTGTTGAGCCACGTCGCGTTTACATTCGGCGTCAACCAAGCGCAACCAAACAGGCTTAAACCAAACGAGAATAAAAGCAAAGCAATGCGTTGCCATTGCTGGCGGTTTTCATCTTTGGCTAAAAGGGCAAAGGTAAAAAGTTGTGCGATAACAATCATCGCCACAATCAAACGAAGTGATAACTGCGAAAAATCTAATACGACATAGGCGGCTGTTATTGATGCAATCAGGACCAGTACAAAATTAAGTTTGCGTAACCAATCCAATCCTGAATTTTCGTCTTTGTTAATGGGAATTTTTAATCTTTCGGCAGTTATGAACAGTTTTTTTCTTTGTGTCCAAATGAGGGTTGTCGTCAATGCGTAAAGCCCCAGAATCACAGTTCCCTTCCACAGAATCTTATAAGGCAGTGGCGCGAATTTTATATGAATCATCAACGCTGTGAGCAAACTTAACAGGTAAATGCTTTGCATAATAAATTTCGTTTTGTCATCGCGCAAACAAGTAAAGAAGAAAAGAGCCGTTATCAAAATTGTTGCGAGCAAAAGCCACCCGTCCGACCAGATGTAAAGATAATTAAAGCAACCCAAAAGCCCTAAAAGATAAAAACCGAACCCGAAAACGAGAATTATAAAAACGGCTGTCTGATGAAAGCTTGATATTTTGTGCTTCTTATTTTCTTTATCAAATTTTTCGCGTAAGCGTAATTCTAAAATCACGCTTGTTATTCCGATAAGCGCAATGGCAATAAAATTTGAATTGAACAAATCGTACATTTTCCCAAAGAAAACGGCATCGTCCGAAAATGGAGTTGTGAGAAAAATTTTGAGAATGAATACTCTGTAAACTAAATTATTTAACAAATTAGGTGTTTATTCTCATTATGAGAAAAAAACACATAAAACTAACTGAACAAGAAGAGAGTTATTTGACAACGTTAACCAAATCGGGTCAATT
>Ga0187893_10015252_pt1 | contig 10323 bp, 12 predicted proteins | sample MA1701074metaG_FD_139574 | JGI IMG/M metagenome (GOLD analysis project Ga0187893, IMG submission 139574) | White microbial mat communities from a basaltic lava cave in the Kipuka Kanohina Cave System on the Island of Hawaii, USA - MA170107-4 metaG ... | reverse complement strand
GGAAGCGGCCGCGGCGCGGATCGACGCCCGCGAGCGCGTCGCGCTCCATGAGGAACGCGAAGAAACCGTGCGCGAGGTCCTTCGCGTCCTCGACCGCGCGCCCGCGGCGCCGGATGAAAAAGTACACGGGCTTCCAGTACGCGCGCGCGAGCCGCTCGAACGTGTCCGCGCCGTCCGTCGCGGCCCGGTCGCGCGCCTTGCGCACCGTCGACCAGAGGGTCTCGCCGAACCGGCCGCGGTCGCCGCCGGGCGAAGTCTCGCGCGCCATCGCGGCCAAGTATAGCGTATGCGTGCTGCACGAATATTTTTGAACGAGGGGCGCGGAAAGCTAGAATACCCGCCCCATGGGGAGCGACAAGCCCTCCCTCCGCAAGCGCCGGGTGCTGGTGGTGGAGGACGACGAGGACAGCCGGGAGTTCATCCGCACCGTCGTGGAGAAGGAGGAGTGCGAATGCGTCACCGCGCGCACCGCGTCGGACGCGCTCCGGCTCTGCGACACCGGCGTCTTCGACATGATCGTGCTCGACCTCGTGCTTCCCGACGGATTCGGCCTGAGCGTCGCGCGCCACATCACGAAACTCGGGACGAAGACGGCGATCGTGGTCGTGTCGGCCTACCTCGAGCGGCTCGACCCCGCGACTTACCCGATGTTCGGCATCAAGCGGCTCATCCGCAAGCCGTTCAAGGTGGAGGAGATCCGCAAGGCGCTCGCCGAGGAGCCTCCCCCTCCCGCGGCGAACTAGGTTACTTCTCGTCCTTCCAGGTCGTCGCCGCCGGAACCGCCGGGAGCAGCACCGTCTCCACGCGCTGGCGCTCGACGAGCTCGCCCGTCACGGCGTACTTCCACGGCTCCTTGAGCGACTTCTTCAGCTCGCCCACCGCGTCCTTTTTCTTGTCGTCGAGGTTCGCCAGCGCGAACGTCTGCCCGGAGTCTTTCGCGCGCGCGTCGAGCCGCTCGCCCTTCGCGCTCACGACGGCGCGGAACGTCACGGTCACGCTCTTCAGCTTGAGGTCCGACGGCAGCGCCGCGGCGATCGTCTTGTAGCCGACGCGCACCTTCTCGGGAACCGTCACCGTCACCGTCGTGCCTTCCGTCTCGACGCGCGCGTCCCTGATCGCCTTGAGGTTCGCCTCGAGCCCGGCCCTGCACTCGTCGCAGTGCATCGCCTCGACCCTCACCGCGATCGTCCACGTGTCGTCGTCGTGGCGGAGGAGGCACGCGACGGCGAGCGCCATCGTGCGCAACATGCGCGCCATCATACCCGTTGTACGACGGACGGGAAGCGTCGGGTGATCAGAGGCCGAAGAGCCGCTTCGCGTTCTCGAGAACGATCTTCGGACGCGCCTCCGGCGTGAACGCCGCGCGCTCGAAATCCGCCAGCCACTCCGCCGGGCGGAGGAACGGGTGGTCGCTGCCGAAGAGCACGCGGTCGGCGAGCGCGCCGTTCGCGTGCCGGACGAGCGCCTCGGGCAGCCGCGTGGGCGGCCAGCCCGAAAGGTCCAGCCACACGTTCGATTTGTGCAGCGCGACCGACAGCAGCTCGTCCGTCCACGGCCAGCCGCCGTGCGCCGCGACGATGTCGAGATCCGGGAACTCCGCCGCGACGTCGTCGAGGTGGATCGGCCGCGCGAACTTCAGCCTCAGGCCGCGCCCGCCGCGCACGCCTGCGCCGAGCGCGGTGTGGCCCGTGTGGAAGAGCACCACGAGTTTGTGACGCACGCACGCCTCGTAGATCGGCCGCAGGGCCGGGTCGTCGGGCGAGAACCGCTGCGCGACCGGATGGAACTTGAGCCCGCGCAGACCGAGCGCCGCGCAGCGGTCCACCGCCCGCGCGCCGTCCGCCGGGTTCACGCAGCCGAAGCCGATGAAGCGGTCCGGGTGCCGCGCGACGAGGCCCGCGATGAACTCGTTCGGCACGCCGGGCCAGCCGAGCAGCACCGCCATCGCGTCGAGCGCGCGGTATTCCGCCGCGAGCGCGTCGGCCGTCTTCGCGTGGCCGGGCTGGCGGAAGATGCGCATCGCGTCGGCCATCGCGTCTCCGCCGGCGGCGAGGTCCTCCGCCAGGCCGGGATGCACGTGGACGTCGATCGCCCTCATGCGATCGCCCGGAAGCGCGCCACGCCGTCGCGCATCTCGCGCGCGACGCGGCCCTCCTCCTCGAGCAGCTCGAGGTGCCCGTGCACCTCGCGCAGCGCCAGGTAGAAGCCGTCGGGCGGGAGCTCGCGCCAGATCGTGCGGACGACGCCGACGACGCTGCGGTCGCGCTCGCGCACGATGCCGAGGACCTGCGACTTGCGCTCCTCGTGGTGGCGCCGGATCTCGGCGACGCGGTCGCGCACGCCCGTGTACGGCGCGCCGTGGCCGGGGAGGATCGTGGCGACGTCGAGCGACTCGATCGTCGAGAGCGATTCGAGGTAGTGCGCGAGCCCCGTGCGCCGCCCGCGGTAGAGCGGGACGTAGACGTTCGGGTTCGGCGTGATGTCCTGGAGCAGGTGGTCGCCGGCAAAGAGCAGCTTCTCGTCGCGCGCGTGGAAACAGACGAGCCCTTCCGTGTGGCCGGGGCAGTGGAGGATGTCGAGCGCGAGGTCGCCGAGCCGGAGCGTCTCGCGGTTGCCGAGGAGCGGCGCGATGCGGTCGAGCGGCAGGTCGGGCGCCATCGGCGCGTACATCTCGAAGAGCGCGCGGAAGGCGCCGTGGTACTCGGCGGGGATGCCCCAGAGGCGGCCGACGGACTCGTACTCGCCGAGCCGCGTCTCGATCCAGCCGCGGAAGCGCGCCGTCGCGTGGATGTCGTCGACGTGCACGTGGACGCGCGCGTTTGGGAGGCGGTGGGCGAGGCCGAAGTGGTCGAGGTGGCCGTGCGTGACAACGAGGCGGCGGACGTCCTCGGGCGCGCGGCCGAGCTGGCCGAGGCCGTCGACGATCGCGGCCCACGCCTCGTCGGTCGACGGGCCGACGTCGATGAGCGCGGGCTCGCCCGCGTCGACGAGGTACGCGTTGACGGGGCCGACGGGGAAGGGCGTCGGCACGACGATGCGCGCGAGCGCGCCGCTGAGCCGCTGCACCTCGACCATCGCGGGATTATGACATGACGCGCTGCGTCAAGCTAGGGGCGCGAGCGAGCGCCGTCGAGGATGAGCGAGATGAGCGCGGGGGCGATCTGCTCCGGGTCGCCGATGTCCTCTCCGCTGAGCGCGCCGAAGAGCAGCCGCTCGACCGCTCCGACGACCGCCAGCGCGCTGACCCGGGCGTCGAACGGCCGCAGGAGGCCGCGCTCGTGCGCGGTGCGCGTGGTGGCGATCGCGCGCTCGCGGATCCTGTCGGCGTAGCGGCGGACGGGACCGCGCGCCCCGACGGCCGGGGATCGGCACTCCTGGAGGTAGAGCAGCGTGAGGTCCGGATTGAGGAGGATCGCCGCGCCGAGCTGCTGCGCCAGCGTCTGGTAGGCCGGGCCCACGTCCCGTCCCGCGGGGATCTCCTTGAGGGCGCGCTCGCACTCGTCGAACGCGGCCTCGACCTGCGCCACGAGCGGCGTGAAGAGCGACTCGACGAGCTCCGCGCAGTTGTGAAAGTACCGGTAGAAACTCCCCTTGGCGATGCCCGCTTCCTCGACGATGTCGTCGATCGTCACGCCCTCGATGCCCCGCTTGAGGAAAAGCGGGAGCGCCTTCTCGCAGAGGTGACGGGTCTTCTGCCGGCGGTTCTCGTCGCGTCTCCCGCCCGCCTGTCCGGGGCGCTCGCGCGGCACGTGTCGGGGCGCGATTTCGCTTGACATAAGCTGACTATACGGTCACCTTAGCGCCACAAATGACGACTGAGTGGTCACTTGATGAGGTGTGCGATGCTTGTTCTTGCGCTGCATTTCGTTGTCGGTTTCCCGGTCGGTCTGCTGGTCGCCAACGCGGGCGAGTGGTTCATCCACAAGTACGTGCTCCACGGGCTCGGAAAGCGCCGCCGGAGCTTCTGGAGTTTCCACTGGTACGCCCATCACAACGCGTCGCGTCGGCATGACATGTATGACGAGGACTACGAGCGTCCGCTGACGAAGTGGAATGGCCAGACGAAGGAGGCCGTGGCGCTGCTCGGCGGGACGATGGTCGCGCTTCCGCTCACGCTTGTCGCCCCCGGCCTGGCCGCCGGTCTCTTGTATTCGATCTTCAACTACTATTACAAGCACAAGAAGGCGCACCTCGACCCCGCGTGGGGCCGCCGGCACCTCCCGTGGCACGTCGACCACCACATGGGCCGGAGCCAGGACGCGAACTGGTGCGTGACGCGGCCGTGGTTCGACGTGATCCTCGGCACGCGTCGCCGGTACGTCGGCACCGAACGCGAGGCGGCCGACCTGGCCCGCCGCGCCACCCGCCACGCGGAGGTCGCGGCGAACTGACGCCGGCTGGCGGGCGCTCCCGGCCCCGACGCGTCGCGCTTGGCGCCCCTCGTCCGTCGCCGCCTTCGTCGATCCCCGGCGAAGCGACTCGGGGCCGGAAAGAGCGTGCGCGAGACGGCGGCGTCACGGAGGCGTGACGGCGACCGAGAAGCTCCCCGCCCCGTGCGCGATCGTCAGCGTATCGCCCACGATGGTCCACGACGGCGCGCCGGTCACCACCACGCCGCCCGGGTAGTGCCGCGACGGCACGCGGACGACCGTCTCGCCCGCCGGACCCGTCCACGCGAGGCGGAACGCGCGCGTCGCCGCGTCGAAGGACAGGAGGCCGGGCGTCCCGCACACGGCCAGCGGATACGGGCGGACGAGGCGGTCGACGACCGGCCGTTCCACGCCGTCGGTGTCGACGATCGAGAGCACGTCCGTCTCCAGCGCGCCGTTCGTCGCGAGCTCCGGATTGTAGTTCCAGTACGTCCAGCCCGACACGAGCAGGGCGTCGAGCGCGGAGAGTTGCGCTTCGAGGCCGGCGACATCGTTCGCGCCGAACTCGCCGAGGAACATGACGGTACCCCACGCGCGCGCGGTGTTCTGGTGGACCGAGAACGCGGCCCACGGGAGGGCGGCCTGCGCGCCGCCGAGGTAGCCGATGCCGGTCGCCTGCAGCGGATCGTAGAAGTGCGGCGCGTAGACGAGGTTGTCGCACGGCCGCCCCATGAAGCTCGGCAGACCGTTGTTCGCCGTCACCGCGAGCGGCTCGACGAAGACCGGCCGCACGGGATCGGACCGCCGGATCCGCGCGGCGAGCGTCGCGTAGAACGAGGTCAGCGCGCCCGCCTCGAACGACCACGGCAGCGCCGTGCCCATGAACGGCTCGTTCATGAGGTCGTAGCCAACGACGTTCGGGAAGTCGCGCACGCGTCCGACGACCGCCGTCCACGCGGCGGCGTACCGCTCCTGCAAGTACACGCTCGACCAGAACTGGTCGAACGACGCGCGCACCTCCGGCGAGAAGTAGTTCAGGAACCACGGAGTCCAGAGGTCGTTCGGCTCGACGAGGCCGTCGACGCACGCCCACGCGGGCGCGCCGTCGCCGCCGAAGATCCGCGCGTAGAGGTCCTGGTGCATGTCCACCAGCACGTAGAGCCCGCACTCGCCCGCCCACCGCACCGCGCGCTCGACGTCGTCGAGGTACGCCGCGTCGATGGCGCCGGGCGACGGCATGACGGCCTCCCACGCAACGAGGTAGCGCACGCAGTTGAATCCCCACGCACGCATCCGCTCGAAGTGTTCGCGCTTCTGCCACGCGGTGAACGGGAGCGTCTTCGTGCGGTGGGAGTAGTTGACGCCGTGGAGGATCACCGCGCGGCCGGCGGGGTCGCGGAAGAACCCGTCCTCGACGCGGAGCGGCGGGAGCGCCGTCGCGGCGGAGGCGACCGCGGTCGCGCCGCCGTCGTCGTCCGGGCCGCACCCGGCGAGGACCGCGACGAGGACCGCCCCCATGACCCGGCGCATAGGGCGGCACTATGCACGATCATGACGCGCTGCGTCAAGAACCGCCGTCTCGCGCGCGCTCTTTCCGGCCCCGAGTCGCTTCGCCGGGGATCGACGAAGGCGGCGACGGACGAGGAGCGCCAGGCGCGACGCGTCGGGGCCGGGAGCCCGCGCGAGCCGGCGGGCTACGGCGCGGGCAGGAAGAGGATCTCGGTCGGCGCGTCGACCGGCTTTTCCTCGCGGCTGATGGCCCAGCCCTTGATCTTCGCGCCCTGCGCGAGCTTGGAGTAGTCGGCGGTCTTGTTGCCGGACGCGTCGTAGATGCCGGCGGGCACCGGTCCCGGGGCGCCGTCGACCAGCGCCCAGAGCTCGTACACCTTGCCGGCCGGCAGAGGCGGCAGGTCGGCGATGAACACCACGTCCTGGTCCTTCCAGAAGACGCGGCCCGTCGCGTCCTTCGCGAGGTCCGTGCCCTTGAGCGCGACGACCGACGCCTTGATGTCGCGGATGAGCGCGTCCATCTTCTTCAGTCGCTCGATGTCCTTGGCCGTCCTGGCCATCTCCCCTTCCAGGCGCTTCTTCTCCGCGTCGAGCCTGGCGACCTCCTCGGTCCTGGTGAGGACTCTCTCGGACATCTCCTTGAGCGCGTCCTGGGCTTTCTTGTAGTCCTCCACCTTCTTCTTGAGATCCGCCTCGACGTTGCGCAGGGTGGAGAGCTGCTCCTCCCGCTCCTTGTGGAGCTGTGTGAACGCGCCGTCCTTCAGGGCCAGTTTCTGGTACGCGTCGCGCAGGAACCACGTGGAGACGGCCAGCGCGAGGACGGCGGCGATCGCCGCGACGCGGGTGAATCCGAACGTCGCCGGGATCACCTGGCCCTGCTGCGGAGCGCGCACGGCGTGCATGATCTTCTCCTTGAGTCCCGGCGGCGGCGTGACCGGCGGCAGGTCCAGCGCGAGTTCGTGGCCGGCCTCCTCGAACTCCCGCACCGTCGTCTGGCACGACCGGCAGCCCGGCAGGTGGCCTCGGAACTGGGCGAGATCGTCCCCGTCCAGCGCTCCGAGCGCGTACACCGGCGCCAGATTCAGGAAATCCTCGTGGCTCACTTCTTCTCCTGCGGCTGCCCCTGCAGCGTCTGTCTCAGCTTGATCATGCCCAGGCGCATGCGCGTCTTCACGGTCCCCAGCGGCTGCTTGATGCGCGCCGCGATCTCGCTCTGCGACAGGCCCTTGAAGTAGGCGAGCTCGATCACCTCGCGCTGCTCGGCGGGCAGCGACTCGATCGCCTGGCGGACGCGCGCGCGCGTGTCGCCCCCCGCGACGATCTCCGCGGCGGGCACCGGCCGCGACGCCGCCTGCTGCGCGGCGCGGTCGTGCGCGTCGCGCCGGCGGAGCTTGTCGATCGACGCGTTGCGGACGCTCGACATGATCCATGCGGCGACCGATCCGCGCGTGGAGTCGTACCGCTCCGCCTCGCGCCAGACCCGGACGAAGACGGTCTGGAGCGCGTCCTCCGCGTCGGACGGGTCGCCCAGGATGCGGACGGCGAGCGCCATCGCGCCCGGGGCGTACCGGTCGTAGAGAGCCGAGAGCGCCGCCTCGTCCTTGCGGGAGAGACGCGCGAGCAGTTCCTGGTCGCTGGGAGCCGAGTCAGACGTGGCGGGGCCTCCGTCGAACGCGTACACCTTACTTACGCGACTCGGCCCCGACAAGATTTTGAACTGAATCGAGCCAGGCCAGAAGGGAGTCGCCCCCCGGAATCGCCAGATCGTGGACGGACTCCAGGTCAGGCGCCTCCACCAGCGCCTCCCACAACCGGCTTGCGTATGTCTCCGGATCGCCGCCATGATCCATGCCTCGTCCCTCCCGTCGCCCTACGCGGGACTTACGCGGTCCGCGGCCGCGCGGATTCACGATTCCGCCCATGTCGAATGCGGCGAAATCCGAAATCCGACCCCCCCGCCTCCGCGTACCTCCCCGCGGTCGCGACCCCTGGACTGGTTTTGACTTTGGGAACGAACTGACGGAGGGACATGTGAGACGCAGGCTTTTGCTCATGGTGCCGGTCGCGCTCCTGGCCGGCGTGGCGTCGCTCGTCGTGCACGGGTCGGATCACGACGACGGCGAGAACGCGAACAAGGAGCGGGCCCTGAACCTGACGGATCTGTATGTCTTCCGCGAGGGCGATCAGACGGGCGTCCCCGCGGACAACGCGAATCTCATCTTCATCATGTGCGCGAACCCGCGTTCGCTGGCGCGGCAGCAGTACTACTGGGCGACCAACGCCCGGTACGAGTTCCACGTGTCGCGCGTCGCCGCCGGCGTCGACGGGGCGGTCACCGCCTCCGACGACGTGATCCTTCGCTTCGAGTTCAGCGCGCCGAACGCCAGCAAGCAGCAGGCGATGACCGTGTCGGTCATCCGCGACGGCGTGGCGCAGTCGACGATCGCCCGCTCGGACAACGGCGGCGCGCTCCTGACCCGGCCGCTCGCGGCGGGCGCGGAGCCGGCGACGGTTCCCGCCACGGACATCCATCCGATCTCGCTGTTCGGGTCGACGCTGACCGTGTTCAGCGGCCTTCGCGAGGACGCCTTCTTCTTCGACGTGGAGCAGTTCTTCCGCATCCGCGCGGGCTTGCTCGGGGCCGGTCCCGCGGTGGGTCCCCGCAGTCTCGACACGGCCCTCGACTTCACGAAGGGCTACAACGTCAACACGATCGTCGCGCGCGTGCCGATCGCCCTCCTCCAGGGGAGCGGTTCGGCGACGACCTTCGACGTGTGGGAAACGATCTCGATTCGCCAGTAATCACGAAAGGAACGACATGAACAGACGCATTCTTGTGTTGGCGGGGCTCGTCTCCGCGACCGCCCTGCTGCCGGCCGCCCGCTGCAACGACGACGACGACGACGATTCGGGCGTGGTCGGCGGCGCCAGCTACGTGCAAGTCGAGCGCCTCGCGCGGCCCGCCATCGTGGAAGGCCTTTTCGTCACGCACGACTTCGCGAATGCCGTCAACAGCATCCGGCCGTCCGATGAGCCGAGCGCGCTCGTCGGGGCCGTGGCCGCCGAGGCGATCTCGGTCCTCGATGGGCTCGACAGCATCGACGGAGTCGACCAGCTGACCGCCGGAGCCGCCATCGGCGCGCTCATCCCGGACGTCATGCGCATCGACACGACCGGCGCCAGCGGCTACGGCGCCGCCCTCAACGCGGTCGGCAGCCCGGCGCGCGGCCGGATGATCACCGACGACGTGATGGACATCACGTACAGCTACCTGATCACGGGTCTCACGTCGCCGGTCAGCGACGGCGTGCCGTATTACAAGCCGCCCAGCGGTGCTGGATCGTCCAACGTGGCGATCGGCCACCAGAATCTGCACGGGCAGTCGGCGCCGTTCGGGACGGCCACGTTCCCGTTCCTGGCGAACCCCAACTAAGACCCTGTCCCCTACACGATGGCCGGAGGCGGTATGAACCACGCGCGTCGCTGGATCCTGGTGGGAGTCGCGATGCCCGTCCTGGCGGCTGCGATCGTCGTCCTCCTCAGATCGCAGGCGTTCGGCGGCTCGTGGCGCGGCGGCCGCGTGGCCCCATACCGCTTCCGGCTCCTCACGCCGGCGGCGCCGGACGCGGAGCTTCCGATGATCCAGGAGCGGCTGCGGACCCGCCCGGACAGCGCACTCGACTTGGCGACGCTGGCCTCCATCCAGCTGCGCATGCGCCGGTTCGCGGATGCGGAGAAGACCGCCCGCCGTTCGCTGGAGTTGCTCCCCGTCTACAACGCGGGCGCCACGCTGGTGCTCGCGCACCTCTCCCAGGCACGTCACGACTTCGCCGAGGCCATCCGGCTGGCCGTCGAGGTGCTGAAGGTGCACCCGCGGAGCCCGGATGCGCTTTCGCTCCTCGTGACGGCGAATCTCGGCCGCGGCTCCGTTCACGAGGCCATGCGCTGGGCCGACGAGCTGGTCGATCGCCTGCCGACGACCGGATCGCTGACCCAGCGGGCGCTCGCGCTCGAAGCAGTCGGGCGCGACGACGAGGCGCTCCACGACTACCGGAAGGCGGTCGAGCTCGAGGACATCGGCGAGACGGAACTGTCGTCTCGGTCGCGCGCGATGCTTGCGCGCTTCCACCTGCGCCGCGGGAACCGCGCCGACGCGCGGGACCTCCTCGAGGAGGCCGTGCGCATCCATCCGGAAAACCACGTCGCGCTCGCGTTGCTGGGGGACGTCGAGCTTCAGGACGGGGCTTCGGTCGACGCGCAGCGCCACTACACATCCGCGTTCCAGGCCTCGAGCGGCGAAGCCGTCTACCTGCTCAGGAAGGCGCGCGCCAAGGGGGCGGCCGGGGCGGCACTCCTCAAGCAGGCCGAGGCGATGCTCCGCGACGAGCTTTCCGGAAGCGCCTTCGGCCACCGGCGGACGCTCGCCGACGTGCTGCTCGAGACG
>Ga0187893_10015251_pt1 | contig 10324 bp, 8 predicted proteins | sample MA1701074metaG_FD_139574 | JGI IMG/M metagenome (GOLD analysis project Ga0187893, IMG submission 139574) | White microbial mat communities from a basaltic lava cave in the Kipuka Kanohina Cave System on the Island of Hawaii, USA - MA170107-4 metaG ... | reverse complement strand
TTCAACCGCAAAGCGGTTGCGCCATGGTTGCGAGGAAGGCCGCAACCGCTTTGCGGTTGAGGTTAGCCGCTAACCCTCCAACCCAACGTAGCCGCGAAGCGCGGCAACGCCTGTCTGGAGGCCGTAACCGCTTCGCGGTAGTACGAAGGCAACAAAACGCTTTCGCGTGGTTTCCTTCAGACCTCTGGAGGAGCAGCCTGCTTGTGAACTCCGTGGCCGCCCCTCGCTGCAAATCTGCTCAACTGGGATCACCGGAGCGCCGCCTGGTCGTGAGTTTCAAATTATGATCTGGTAAGGAGATACCCGCAATGTTCGAAGTGCGAATCGGACCAGAGGTGGCGCTGCGGCTGCTCGAAGCACGCCACAGTGACGAACTCTATCAGTTGATCCGCCAAAACTGGGAGCGACTTCGAGTGTGGGTGCCCTGGCTGCGATTGACATCAACTGTCGATCAGACGCGGGAATACGTCCAGCGCAGCCTGCACCGCTTTGCCAACGGAAAAGGTTTCAGCGCAGGAATCTGGCTCGGTGACCAGCTGGTTGGACAAATCGCACTGGAGTACATTGATCGGGACAATCGCCTGACGGAGATCGGGTACTGGATCGATGCTGGCGTCGAAGGTAAAGGCATCGTCACCAAAGCCTGCCAGCATTTGGTTGATTACGCCTTCGGTGAATTGGACCTTAATCGAGTACAGATCCGCTGCGCAGTCGAAAATACGCGTAGTCGAGCCATTGCGCAGCGTCTAGGTTTTGTCGAGGAGGGTGTCTTGCGACAAGTCGAGCAACTTGAAACGGGCTACGTCGATCTGGTGATCTACGGGATGCTTCGTCACGAATGGCTAGAATCTGGACGCAACTCCAAACGTTCCAGACCGAATCAGTGTTGAACTTGTCGGTATTTGCCAGCGTAATGCCCTTGGGGAGGTGAGGAATATGTACTGTTCAGCTTGCGGCGTATTTATCTCGCAGGGTTTGAGCTTCTGCAATCACTGTGGATCAAAGTTGAGCGGAGCGAAAGACGAAAGCCTCATCACCTCATCGGAACCGAAACCTGAACTTCTGGTATCAGCGATTGCCGCATTGTTTATCCTCGGGCTTGTGGCCATCGCCGTTTTGATTGGCGTGATGAAAGTGATAGTCGGCTTTGACCTTCCCATCGTACTAGCCGCTACCATTTTGAGTTTCCTGATGTTGTTTGTGGTCGAAGGTTTGCTCATCGGGCTGTTGTTGCGGGGCCGGCGTGACGCAAATGAAGCAGGCGACACCCAGCGGCTGAAGGGGCAAGCGACTAAATCGTTAGGAGCGGGACAGGCGCGTGCGCTTTCAGAGGGTGGTATACCGAGCGTGACCGAGCACACAACCCGCGCCTTCGAGCCCATCTTAAGCGAACGAAAATCGGAGTGAGCGCTAGGAAAAAACGTTTCACCCCGGAGGGGTGCCATGTTTATAGCCAACAGGACACAACGACTCCAGGACTCCGCTAGGAGTGCCATGTTTAGGCTGCGGCCGGTTGTTTGACCCCACATAGCACTCCTAACGGAGTGCTCCATTTTAAGACGTCCTGGCCTATAAACATGACACCCCGCTGGGGTGAGTAAAGAGCCCGCGTTCTTCCGACAGACTCCTCCCCAGGCTCGAGACAGTAATACGTTACGACTTAGGTCATTTTTTTCTGGGACAGGATACTAGCACCAAGATGAACCGGCCGTAAGCAACTAACTGGCTAATCACCCAAAATTATTATGAAGGTAGCGTTTGGGTTAAAGGCGCATTCAGGTTGGGCGGCGCTGGTGGTAATAGGCGCTGCCAACGGCGAGCTGCAAGTCTTGGAGCGACAAAGGCTGGAACTTGTGGAGAAAGGCCAGCATTGGGCGAAACAACCCTATCACGCCGCCCAGCGACTAAGTTCAGCCGAGGCTCGAAAAAAAGTAAAACGTGGTATAGAGTCAGCTGGTCGCAAAGCACTTCAAGAAATGCGAGGGGCAGTCCAGCTCTTGCGGGAGGCTGGGCACCAAGTCGTCGCCTGCGCCTTGCTCGTGGGTGACCCCATGCCCAACTGGAGCGTTGACGAGATTCTCGCTGTCCATTTCCGAATGCATAAAGCTGAAGGCGTGTTGTTCCGAGACGCGTTGGCGCGAGCTGCCGAGCAAATTGGACTAAACCTTGTGACAGTCCCGGAAAAGTTGTTGCTGGATCATGCCAAAGCGACCCTTTCGACATCTCCGAAAAAGCTAACCAAAACACTGGCTGAGCTCGGTAAACTGGCTGGTCCCCCTTGGGCCAAGGATCAGAAGGAGGCGGCACTCGCCGCTATCATCGCTTTACAGGGATAACCTGAACCAGGACAAGCCGTTCTCTCGCAACTCTAACGACACAATGGAGGATTGAATGGGTGACAAAAGCGCATTGACGGATTATCCAATTCACGAATTGCTTGCCGAACGGTGGAGCCCCTACGCCTTCGCAGATCGGCCGGTCGCTGCGGACGACCTCCGGTCGTTGTTTGAGGCGGCTCGCTGGGCAGCTTCCTCCTATAATGAGCAGCCTTGGAGCTATGTGGTTGCGACCAGGGAAGACCCGGAGGAGTTCGCGAGACTTCTCTCCTGTTTAGTTGAAGGCAATCAGGTTTGGGCGAAGGCGGCACCGGTGTTGGCTTTGGGCGTCGTAAGTCTGCGATTCTCGCTCAACAACAAAGAGAATCGGGCCGCCGTCCACGACCTTGGTCTGGCAGCCGGCAACCTATTGGTCGAGGCTGGGGCGCGCGGTCTTCATGTCCATCAGATGATTGGTATCCTCCCGGACAGGGCACGTGAGCTGTACCAGCTACCTGAGCACGCCGAGGCCTGGACTGGCTTAGCAATCGGACACAAAGGCGATCCAGCGAATTTGCCCGACAATCTTAAGGAGCGTGATCTGAAGCCGCGGCAGCGAAAACCCTTGCGGGAGTTTGTGTTCAGCGGCAAGTGGGGAAAACCCTCGCCGCTCGTGCTGGAGCGGGAGTCTGGTGGGAATTAGAAGAAGCAGTGTACGGCATACCCAGTGAACTCAACCTCAATGACATCGTCGGTTCGGAAATTCAACAGATTCGCCTGGGCCGCTACGACGTCCAGTTAGCTTTTGGCTCGGGAAGAACCATCGCCGTCCAGGGTGACTTGGAGCTCTTTGAGGAAGACCAGCTCGTCGCCAGTTGGAATGACCAACGCAACTGGTCAAGTCTGGCCTTTCAAAGACTTCTTAATGCAGAGGTGCTGAGTTACTCCGTGGTTAACGAGAAACTGCTGGAAATAAAATTTGAAGGCGACCTAACGCTTTATCTCCACGACAGTTCGGATCAGTACGAAACCATGCAGATCTATCCCGAGGGTTTCATCATTTGACAAAAATCCGCTCAGGGCTGCCTGCTGAAACAAGATGAAGAGAGTGCATTTTGTCTTCGGAGTTTGCGTCTTGATCGCTTTCTTGCTAACGGGCCAGTACATGGATAAATACTTCAATCACATGATCGGCGTCCCTGATGGCCCAAGACTGTTGTATCGCACTCGACACATCTTTATCTTGTTCGCCGGTTTGCTTAATCTTGCGCTTGCAGCTTACTTCACTTACCGGCCAAAACGTTGGCAAAGAATCGTGCAATTGTTCGGCTCATTACTTGTCTTCGTTGCGTCGGTTTTATTTCTTTTCGCCTTCTTTTACGAGCCGAAGCTTTATAATTTGTACACGCCTTTAAGTCATTGGGGAACGTATCTGGTCTCGATGGGAACCTTGCTTCACGTTGTAAGCAGCATTCGACAATAAACAGTTGACCGCTAAACTTATCAAGTCAAAGAGTGGCGTAAAGGTCGCTTAGGGCCGAAGTTCAATTTCGCATAGAGTATCTGGGCTCTTAAATGGACATCATCTGACTTTTTTTTGGAATTCACCAATCGCCGATTATTAGGAGAAGAAAAACCATGACTGATTCACAAACGTCGTCTCGTCTACCCATCAAGCTAGGTGTCATTACCGACATGACAGGGCCACTCTCGTTTTTGGGTATAGCCAATGCAAACGTAGCGAAGATGGTGATTGATGACATCAATTCCAGGGGTGGTCTGTTGGGCCGACAGGTGGAACTGTACCTCGAGGACAGTGCCACAACGGATAGTGTTGCGGAAGCAAAAGCTGCGAAGCTCGTCCAACAAGATCAGGTCGATGTGATCCTGGGTGGCATTTATAGCTCGACCAGGCAGGCTATCAAGGGGCCTGCTGTCGAGCAGGGAAAGAAACTCTACCTCTACCCGGAACAGTACGAAGGACAGGAATGTCACCCGCTCATCTTCTGTACCGGGCCGGTGCCAGCGCAACAGGTTGAATCTCTAATTCCCTGGCTGATGCAGAAAACGGGCGCAAAGAGATTCTACTGCCCTTCAGCTGACTACATCTGGCCCCACACGATGAACAAGAAGCTGCGTGAAGTGGCCATGGCGAACGGCGGCTCGATTGTCGGCGAGGAGTACTTTCCCCTGGACCACACAGACTATAAGGCAACGATCGACAAAATCATGACCACTGGCACCGAGGTAGTGTTCAATACGATCGTTCCTCCCGGGCTGGCGCCCTTCCTCGAACAGCTTTATAACTCCGGCTTTACGAAGCGAGGCGGCCACCTTGTTTGCACTTACTTCGAGGAGAACATGCTGAGCTTTTTCCCGGCCGCGCAAGTGGAGGGTCTCTATAGCTGCCTGGATTACTACCAGGACGTGAATGATCCTTTTAGTAGGGAACTGCTCAATCAGTACGACAAGCTCTATCCCGGCAGCGCCAAGTTCACCGCTGGCAGTGCGGCTACGGGGATGTACCGAGGCTTGAAGCTCTGGGAGGCTGCGGTGAAAGAAGCAGGCTCTCTAAATCAAGACGATGTTATCAGGGCATTGGACCATGCAAAGATCGCGCAAGGGCCTGGCGGACCGGCGGAGATAGTGCCCGGTCAGCATCACGTGCGAATGAACATGTACATCGCCCAGGCGAAGAACGGTAAATTCGAGATCGTCAAGAACCTCGGCGTGATCGATCCGAAGGAGTGCAGGCAGGGTATAAAGTAACGGAGAGAAGCAGAAACCTTGGGCCATGCAACCTGTGATTTGGCTTACCAACGAGAAAGTGGCTGGCTTCGAGCCGCGCTGGGCTCCATTCAGGGGCTTCACACTCTTGTTTGACAACCCCGGAGCGAACCTGAAGGTCTCGGGTGGGCTGTCGTACGTTGATTGCGATGTCGACAGGGATCCGGATTTGTTACTGTACAAAGCTCTTCGAGACGGCATCCAACAGATCGGGCAAGACCTTCTCACCAATACCTACCTCTTCTGCCCTCTGCCGCCTGCCTCGTACCATGTTACCGTCTGGGACGGCGTGAATGACGGCAATTTAGCTCAAGTCCTGACCGCACATCATGAAACTTGGAAGCGCTTTCTACAAGAGCCGTGGTCGGTGAGTGGGGCATTCGACCTCTTTCGCGAAATAACAGTTTCGGACCTTATCTCCAAACCCGATTGGAACATTCAACTGCGGTTTGAGGCGCTCGAAAAGTGGAGCAACGTCTCGATTGTGGCACGGCTGGCTCCGGCTAATGCTACACCCAAGAACGCGGTTGCTGGCCTCACTGACGCGCGAGCCGGATTGACCAGGGTTTTCGAGAGCAGATTTGGCGTAGGCCCTCATCTAACATACGCGCCGCATGTGACCCTCGGTTACTTCGCTAACCAGAACCTGGCTGATGAGACGAATCAATACATGGAACAGTGGGACGCCATTTTTCGCGAACTGACAAACGGCTTAATCTTAGTGATGCATCGCGTTAGTCTTTACGGCTTCACCGACATGGCAACCTTTTTCAAGATTCCGGAGCCATGATCTCCGAAGCCTCAAATTGCTCTTGGGGTTGAAAAGGACGCTCGATGGAACCTTCTCTTACGCACCCTCAGAGGTGAAATGTTAATGGACAGGGCCGGTCGCAACTCCTTCAGAGTTGCGACGAGCAACCTTAGGGAACGCGAAACCCAGGGTTGCCAAAGCGCAACCCTGGGCTGAAATTAGCCAACGCTTTCAGCGTTAAAATGCCTTCGCAGCAAATGCCTTCTCTCAAGTGGCAATAGCGACAAGCTCCAATGTAACAACTCAAGTTGGCGAATTTGCAGGTGAGGAAGGGGGCAAGCGCTTTAGCGCGCGCCCCCGCTGACTCGCAGTAGCGACAAGCTCTATCGTCACAACTCAGGTTGGAACTCTGACTTTTAAGCTTGTGTGTGTTGCGAGGTGCCAACTTGGACTGTGACTTTGACGCTTGTTGTGTTGTGAGTTGAGCGGGGGCGCGCGCAAAGCGCTTGCCCCCTTCCCCACCTGCAAATTAGTCAACTGGAACTCTGACCTTGAAGCTTGTGTGTCTTGCGAGGTGCCAACTTGGAACTCTGACCTTGAACCTGGTGTGTGTTGTGAGGTGCCAACTTGGATTGTGATTTTGAAGCTTGAGTGTTTTGCGAGTTAGGCGGCGCGCAGCCTTAGTGTCCGCAATCCTGGTTGCTGCGGGTGACTAGCGTGCTGAATCGCTGCTGATACTCGCGAGAAGTGATAAATGAACAAACCATGCCGGGGTAGTTTCCCGGATCTTGATGATTTAAGACGCCTAACCAGTAATCGAATCCCTCCGGCTCTGGATCACGACGCAAGTAGCCAAAATACTGCATCAATACGAACGCCGCGTTGTATTCACGCTCTTTAAATTCAGGTAACTCGATCAGCTCAAGCAAGACCTGCTCGCGAGTTTTGGTTCGGTTGATAAGCGCTTCAACCGTTCGCCGCCGGTTAGCCGACGATGAGCTTACTCCCGCCGTGTCGTAAAGCCTGGCTACAAATTCGGAGGCGGAGAGATCCCCCGGATACACCCTTTGAAACTCAGCCCGCGCGACAAATTGCCCTGCAAACTGCCCCAGGCTGGGTCCCGATTGAGCGCCACCAGCAACCAATCCTCGATCCGCACCGAACTCGTTGTAGCTCGGCCTTCTACCGTAAGCCGCTCGGTAAAGGCGATAAACAGCATAGCCGGTCTCCTGGAACTCTTGCTCCATGTAAAACGCCGCGCTCACTGCGATGCGACGTTGATTGATGCAAGCCCAGTCGGCACCGCATTGCCAGAGCTGGTCAGTCCAGTAGGCAAGCCCGTCAATCTCTGCTGCTCGATTAAGGAAGTCCAAATAGTGTTGCATTACAAAAAACTGTGGACTGTCAATTGGATTAGAGCCCGACTCACTAGCATCTTCGAATTTGTTGGACATCGGGTTGGCCTCGACATCCACTACCTCGCGTGCAACTGGCTTATCGCCAAACACAGGCAAAGCTCCATCCGTGCTGGTAGTTTCACGCGCAAAAGTAATGGTAACCAGTCGGTGCTTGCCAGCTCCAAAACTTCGGCCTGACGGCAAGGCTAGAGTCAGGCCGATCCGTCCCTCAGTAGCCTGGAGCTGATTCACGTTTAGCGCCGCCATGCTGAACTCATCACTCTTTACAACCGAGACCATGCGCAACTGTTTCGGGTCAAAGCTAAGGCTGAAACCCAGCGCATTCTCAGGGCCAAGAGTTTCTATTTCGACACTAACTTGCTGCTCAACCGCTGAGGTTGTGTGCAACAGTCTCACCCAGCTCTTAACCACCGATGCCTCTTTCGCAAAGGCGGCGGTAGCTACAGTTGCTTTTTCGGGTGTTGATCCCGCCCCAGTGGGCCCATTTGCAGCTGTAATGGGATCGAGCCCGGATGCAAACCGTCCGGCTTGCACCCAATCAGAGACCGTAATGCTGCCGTTGCCAAACGTCGCCCTTGGCGCGCAGTCCGCCCTTTGAAACTCGCTTCCAACGGCAGCGAAATCCAAACCAGATGAGAAGCGGCCCGTCTGTACCCAATCGGAGATCGTTACCGTACCATTGTTGCTGCCGTTCGGTCTGGGAGCTACATCTGCTTCGTAGCCAATCGTGATAGTGACGATTCCACTCGAGTAAATTGTTGGCAGAGAGTTGGCAGCCGAACTGAAGACTTCGCGGGCCACCGGTTCATCAGTGAAGCCCACCGGAGTGCTGGTTTGCACAGCGACGCTGGCAGTTGCAAAGGTTACGCTCACGATATGGCGTGCCCCGACCGCAAAGCTCTGGTTCGCCGGGAGTTGCACAGTGATACCGAACCGGCCCTGGGCCACCTGGCTGCTGTCAGTATTTAGCGTGGCACCAGCGGCACTCGCATCACTCCCCAGAACTGCCTGAGGATTACTTAATAAAGCAGGATCGAACGTCAGACCAAAGTTGACCGAACTCTCATCCCCCTGGGACGCCAGCGTGATGGGAACGGTAACCGAGGAATTCGTTGCTCCACTACTATTAGCAGCACTAATGATGCGAGCATTTGAATCGATGGTAAATGAAACGGAGTTCGAGACCCCGCCACCAGGTGCGGGACTTTCCACCGTTAAATTGGCCGTACCTTCGGCCGCCACATCAGCCGCGGTGATTTGGGCCGTCAGTTGAGTACTGCCAACAAAGGTTGTATCGCGGAGTTGGCCGTTCCATCGTACCTTTGATGAAGTCACAAAATTTGTGCCGTTGACATTCAGGACAAAAGCAGCGGCCCCCTCAAGAATGCTACCAGGCACCAAGGTGGTTGCTGTCGGAACCGGATTATTCACGGTCAAATCAAAACTTGTGGACGTACCGCCACCTGGCGCGGGATTGAATACGGCGATCGGGAAGATCCCTGCAATCACCACTTCTGCAGCAGCGATTTGGGCCACTAGCTGAGTATCGTCGACAAAAGTGGTTGGGCAATCAATTCCGTTCAAGCGTACAACGGAGCTGGCGTTGAAGTTAGCTCCATTGACTGTAAGGTTGAAGGCAGGATCACCGGCCATCTTGCTCGTCGGGCTAATGCTGCTGGCAGCCGGAGGCGGGTTGTTCACAGTCAGCGGAACTGCTGCTGACGTACCACCGGCTGGATTTGGATTAAATACAGTAATCGAGTAGATGCCTGCCGTTTCTAAATCCCCAGCAGTCAGTTGTGCCGTTAACTGAGTAGCGTTAACAAAAGCGGTAACGCGATCACTGCCGTTAAAGCGCACCACTGAACTGGCGTTGAAGTTTGTACCCTGAACAGTCAAGGTGAATGCAGCATCTCCCGCCTGCTTAGTTGTCGGGTCAATACTCGTAGTAGTGGGCACGGGGTTATTCACAGTGAAATCAACCGGGCCAGAGGTTCCCCCACCAGGCCCGGGATTAAACACTGTCACAGGAAATGTGCCAGCGGCTAACACATCGCTGGCCGTGAGTTGAGCCGTCAGCTCGGTGGAATTGACCAGCGTGGTGGGGCGATCGCTGCCGGCGAACCGCACTATCGAGCTGGCATTAAAGTTCGTGCCGTTGACTGTCAGATTAAACGCAGCGTCGCCGGCAATTTTCGAGGTCGGGCTAATGCCGGAGGCCGTAGGCGCCGGGTTGTTCACGGTCAGGTCAACTGCTGCTGAAGTGCCACCACCGGGAGCTGGATTGAACACCGTAATCGGGAAGGTCCCGGCGGCTAAAATATCTGTCGCCGTGATTTGGGCTGTTAGTTGCGTGCCATTGACCAGAGTGGTGACACGGTCGCTACCTCCAAACCGCACGATGGAACTCGCATTAAAGTTCGTGCCGTTAACCGTCAAGGTAAACGCAGCGTCGCCGGCAATCTTCGCCGTCGGGCTAATGCTGCTGGCCGTAGGCGCCGGATTGTTCACGGTCAGGTCTGCTGCTGCTGAAGTGCCACCACCGGGAGCCGGATTGAACACCGTGATCGGGAAGGTCCCTGCCGCCAATACGTCTGCAGCTGTGATTTGAGCAGTTAGTTGCGTGCCATTGACCAGCGTGGTGATCCGATCGCTGCCAGCGAACCGCACCACCGAGCTGGCATTAAAGTTTGTGCCATTGACTGTCAACGTAAACCCAGCGTCTCCGGCAATCTTCGCTGTCGGGCTGATAGTGGTAGCAGTGGGCGCCGGGTTGTTCACGGTCAGGTCGACGGCTGTTGAAGTACCGCCACCCGGAGCCGGATTGAACACCGTGATCGGGAAGGTCCCTGCCGCCAGCACGTCTGGCGCTGTGAGCTGCGCTGTTAGTTGCGTGCCATTGACCAAAGTGGTGACCCGATCGCTACCCGCAAACCTCACGATGGAACTGGCATTGAAGTTGGTGCCGTTGACCGTCAGCGTAAACGCGGCGTCTCCGGCAATCTTCGCTGTCGGGCTGATAGTGGTAGCAGTGGGCGCCGGGTTGTTCACGG
>Ga0187893_10015249_pt1 | contig 10324 bp, 8 predicted proteins | sample MA1701074metaG_FD_139574 | JGI IMG/M metagenome (GOLD analysis project Ga0187893, IMG submission 139574) | White microbial mat communities from a basaltic lava cave in the Kipuka Kanohina Cave System on the Island of Hawaii, USA - MA170107-4 metaG ... | reverse complement strand
GAGCCGACGTCGTATACGGGCAACACATTCGGATGGGATAGCTTGGCCATCGCCTGCGCCTCCCGGAGCATACGAACGCGCGCTTCTTCGGAACTCGAGCTAACGACATTGTCGGTGCGTATGCCCAACAGTTTGAGCGCCACCCGGCGTTCGAGCTCAGGGTCGAACGCCAAGTACACGATGCCCATGCCGCCACGTCCCAAAGTGCGGAGTACCACATAACGATTGACGGTCGTCCCGATATCGAGCGCGCTCGCGGGCTCCCCGACTAACCCGGGTGTGACGCCCTGCAGACGGCTCGTATTGTGCTCGGAGTCGTTGTCTTCCTCCGTGACACCAGTCGTGTGCGTCACCGCATAAAGCGCCGCGGCGAGCTTCGCTTCATCCACGACCCCAGTGGCGTCAGGATGGGTCAGATCCTTGGCGGCCATGTGAACGTTTCCGGGCCCAACTGGTGTAGGGGCCAGCAGGCAATCGGTGGATGGGACAACGCAAGCACGTTGAGCACAACACCCGTATCGACGCTTCGTGGTTTACCCTTGAGCTCGCAGACCAGCCTTCACGCGGCTGACGCGTAGAAACATGGCTGGACGCAACGCCGCCCGTCACCACCGGCACCGGTGGCCCGTAATGAAGCACGCCGCGCGTGCGGCGACCATCAGAAGCTCACGCGATAACCGAGCTCGACCACGCGGTTGACCGGTAAATCGAAGAAATGCGCAGGCGATTGGGCGTTTCTCGCCATGAACAAATACAGCCAGCTTCGCCACTTGGACAGGCCGGCTTTTCCCGTTCGGACGAGGGTACCTCGTCCCAAGTAGTAGCTGGTGGTTTCAGGGGCAACGTGGAGCCCATAGGACCTACATTGCTGGAGCGCCGAAGGGACACTTGGCTGCTCCATGAACCCATATTGCACGACGACCTGCCACAATCCGCTGCCGAGGTCCTGGACTTGCGCGCGCTCGTTGTCTGGAACACGTGGCACATTGGAGGTACGAACCGTGAGCAACACGACTCGTTCGTGCAGCACGCGATTGTGACGAACGTGATGCAGCAGTGCGTGAGGAACTTCGCCCACTGAAGAGGTCAAGAACACGGCCGTCCCTGGCACACGAACGAGCGAGCTTCCAGCGAGATCGTCGGCGAAAAAGCGAGCGGTGAGGTGGGGTTCGAGCTTGCGCAAGATCGCTGTGCCACGTTTCCATGTCATCATGACGACAAAGAGCCCTGCCGCGACCACGAGCGGAAGCCATCCTCCCTCGTTGACCTTCACGATATTGGCGGAAAAAAACGAAAGATCCACGATGAGGAATGCCACGACGAGCGAGGCCGACGTGAGTCGCGACCATTTCCACCGATGCACCGCGACGCTGTAGAACAGCACCGATGTGATCACCATGGTCCCGGTGACGGCAATCCCATACGCCGATGCCAACGCGCCCGAGCGGCGAAACCCCAGCACGAGCGCAATGCAAGATACCATGAGGGCCCAATTCACCTCCGGAATGAAGACCTGCCCGCGTTCGCGCTCGGACGTATGAACGATGGTGAGTCGGGGAAGGAAACCCAGCTGAATCGCCTGCTGAGTCAACGAAAACGCTCCGGAAATGAGTGCCTGGGAGGCCACCACGGTTGCAACCGTGGCAATTACGACGAGCGGATAGATCATCCAGCCGTCGACCAATCCATAAAATGGGTTTTTCAGCGCGTGAGCGCAGCCTGTCGAGCCGGAAACGCTGCAGGCCGACAGGAGCAGAGCTCCTTGTCCAAGGTAGTTGGTCGTCAACGCAGGAAACACAATCGCATACCACGCAAGCCGAATCGGTCGTTTGCCAAAGTGTCCCATGTCGGCGTATAGAGCTTCGGTACCGGTCACGACAAGCACGACGGCGCTCAGTACGAAAAACGCCGTCTTGCCGTGCGTCACGAACATCATCGCTGCATGGACCGGGCTCAACGCCGAGAGCACCGATGGATGTGCAGCGATCCACACGGCGCCTGTCGTCGCGAGGGTCGCAAACCATACCGCGGTTGCAGGCCCGAACACCTTGCCCACTCCCGCTGTGCCACGATCTTGGAACCAAAACAGCACGAACAAGATGGCCACGGTAATCGGCACGACATAGGGAGTAAAAAAATCCGTCGCGACCTCCAGCCCTTCGATCGCACTCAGCACGGAGATTGAAGGGGTAATGATTCCGTCGCCATAGAGCAATGCTGCGCCGATGATCCCGAGAACCACCAGCATCCGCGCTCCGAATTTGCCGGACAACGGCATACCGCGAGGTGCCAAGAGAGCGAGCAGAGCCAAGATCCCACCTTCGCCGGCGTTGTCGGCCCGCATGATGAACGTCAGGTATTTGAACACCACCACCAGCACGAGCGACCAAACCAGCAAGGACAGAATGCCGAGGATGTTCGCAGGGGTCGGGGCGATGCCGTGCTCGGCAACGAAGCACTCTCGAATCGCATAGAGTGGAGACGTCCCAATATCACCGTAGACCACTCCGAGAGCCGCCATCGCGAGCGCAAGCGTGCGGAACCGATCAGACGGCTGCCCACCAGGCCGCGCCGCGTTTGCGAGTACTGCGGGTTCGGGTACCGTGAGGGGATCTCTCACGGCGTTTGGTAGTCAGGGCGCATTGCGGGAGGTTGTTTCGCACAGCGCGGGCTCGTCGAACAGGCCACAACGGGGTTGATGAGTGCCTGGTCGAGTCTCTTAATGCTTTCTTGATACTGTTGTGCAAGACAACCTGCAAAACGGCTTCGTTGGTCACGGAGTGCATCGCGCAAGAGACGCGAATTCCGTGAAGTCTCCCCATGGTCGATGTAATCATCACGCCACACGAACCCCGAAGACCGATACGTACCGTGCCGCTCGTGCGGCGTCGCATCGATGCGTAGGATTACGTCGGCGCCGTGTTGGTCGTCGTGATCGCAACGTCGCTGTGCTGGGTCACCCGGCCATTCTTGAACCTGGTCGATCACGCGATGATCTACCTGCTCTCGGTTTTGGCGGTGGCGAGCCGACGATCGCGAGGCTCGGCGACGATGGCGTCTATCCTGTCGGTCGCAGCGTTGGACTTCTTTTTCGTGCCTCCGTTCTTCACGCTCGCCATCGCCGATGTCCGTTTTTTGGTGACGTTCTCGGTGATGCTGATCGCCGCGCTCACGGTCAGCACGTTGACACTGCGCGTGCGTGGCCAAGCCGATGCGGCATTGCAACGAGAGCGAACAGCGGCGGTCCTGTCAGCGATGGGGCGGGAGTTTTCGCAACTTGCCGACCCGGCAGCCATCGCGGACGTCGCAATTAAGTACATCGACGAGCTTGTGGAGTTGCGTACTTCGATCATGTTGCGCACGAGTGGGACCATGGATCGAGTCCTTGGCGATCGCACGTTGTTTCAAGGTGAACGAAACCTGGCGGTGATGCGATGGGTGATCGAGCACGTTCGCCCGGCTGGGCTCGGCACAGAAACGTTACCGGGAGCTTCAGCGCTGTTCTTGCCATTGGGTGGCGCGGTACAACATCTGGGTGTGATCGCGTGTGCGCCGCGAGCAGGGGAGATCACCGTTGACCAGGGACAATTGTTGGAAATAGTCGTGGATCGAACCGCCGGCGCGCTCGAGCGTGTAGTACTTGCTACACAGGCCGTGCACGAACGTGTGCGTGCCGAAAGCGAGCGCACCCGCAGCACTTTGCTCGCTGGAATCTCGCACGATCTACGCACGCCATTGGTATCGATCGCGGGTGCGGCATCCGTGCTCGAGGACACCAATACCAAGCTCGATCCGAATGCGCGACGGGAACTGCTGTCGTCGATTCGTGAGCAGGCAGAACGTTTGTCTCGGCTCGTGTCCGATCTGCTGGAGCTGACGCGTCTCGAAGCATGTGGCTTCGTAGTGGAGAAGCAGTGGATCCCTCTCGAGGAGGTGTTCGATTCCGCGGTGAGACAATGCGGTCCGGAGCTGGTACGTGAGAACGTGCAGGTCGATGTACCCAGGGAGGTCCTGTCGGTTCCGGGTGATCCGGTGCTGATCGAGCACGTCATCATCAACTTGCTGGAGAATGCAGCCAAATATGCCGGCCCGGCATCTCCGATCGAGTTGAGTGGGTGGCGAGAGCAGGACGGTGTCGTCATCGCCGTGGAGGATCGTGGACCGGGAGTACCGCGTGACGCAAAGGAACGCATCTTCGAAAAGTTCTACCGTGCCCACGACGCGAATAGGACAGGGGGCGCGGGACTCGGGCTTGCGGTTTGTAAGGCCATCGTAGTTGCGCACCACGGTAGTATCAAAGCCGAGAATCGTCCCCAGGGCGGGCTGGAAATTCGCATCGAGCTACCTATCGATCGAGAAATGCCCCAGCCGATCGATTCGACATCACACGTGATGCCATGAGCGAAGAGGAAGACCTCGCTGGAAATGGGCTCGGCAACAAGCCGGTAATCCTGCTTGTCGAAGACGAGCCTCGCGTACGTAGCTTCATTCGTGCAGGGTTAGAGGGAAGGTCGTTTCGTGTCGTCGAGGCCACGGGGGCAGCGGAAGGTTTGACGACGGCATCGCAGCACGTACCCGACGTTCTCCTGCTCGATCTCGGGCTGCCAGACATGGATGGGCTGGAGGTCATTCGGCGTATCCGCTCGTGGAGTGCCATGCCTATCATCGTGCTATCTGCACGTGGTCAGGAGCAGGACAAGGTGTTGGCTCTGGACGAAGGCGCGGACGATTACATCACGAAGCCGTTCACGTTTGGCGAGCTGCTGGCACGCATTCGGGTGGCGCTGCGACATGCTCGTGGAACCCAAGCGGTTTCGGGTATCCTCGTCGCAGGACCAGTTCGTATCGACCTCGATGCACGTCGTGTGTGGGTCGACGACCACGAAGTACACCTCACACCGATCGAATACAAGTTGACCTCGTTGCTGGCCAAGAATGCCGGTAAGGTCATGACCCACAAAGCGTTGCTGGAAGGCGCGTGGGGACCGAACAGCGGTGAGCGGACCCATTACCTGCGCGTGTACATGACGCAACTACGCAGAAAGCTCGAACGCGATCGCTCGCAGCCGCGGGTATTGGTTACGATTCCAGGTGTCGGGCATCGACTCGATGTCTGAGGATGCCCATTCAAGAGCATGGGATATGCGACGGCTTTCACCAACACGTGGGACGTCTAGCAGCCCGTGGTGCAAGACCGCTCAGCTCAGCCTTCCGGTGGGTTGCACGAAACGTTGCTGATTTGCCCCCCGGTCATATCGGAGTAGGTGTACGGCCCGCTCAGCCCCTCGTACCACTGCAGCATCAAGGTGTTTGGGTCGATTTTGTAGGCACGAAAATCATCTTTGAGGATGGCCCAGATATAGCCGTCGATGTCGACGCTCACCCCTTTGACCAGGGTGTTCCAGCCTGGGGCCGGCAGCACCACGGTGGCACCGACCGCAAGCGTTTCCATGTCCACCGACACGACTCCGGGCCCTCCCATATGCGGAGGCTGGGCAGCCCACATGCGGCCCTGGAGATCCTGTGCGATGCCACCGGTCTCACCGACGCCGGCCGACATCCACGTCTTCGTGCTGTAGTCGAACCGCTTCACCGGATTCACCCACACTCGTCCTTTGGTGTCGACCGTGATCCCATATCCTCCACCATCGAAGATCTCATAGTCGAGCGTGGCAAAATCGATACGTGCCAGCTTGTTGGTATCAAAACCCTGCTGGAACCAGAAATTGCCATCGGCGTCGACCGCGCCGCCGTAAGGACCATAGCCCATTTGGATGTCGCTGTGGTCGCATGGGAATTCGTCGTCTGGAATATAGATCTCGTCTTCCATGACACCGGTCTCACCATTGAGACGATGCACCCACACACCCGACGAACCACAATAACCGGGTTGACTGCCCATCGCACCGCTGGTGACCCAAACTTTCTGATCCTCGTATTGGCAGGTCACGGGGTTGGGCTTGCCTGTGGTCCACTGCACCGGTCGCTGCACCGTCTTGTCCGGAAAATCGGTGTACCAGGCCACGCAATCATCCGTTCCCCACGCCTTGACGTCGTTCCTGCCAGTCGAGGTATTGCCTCCGGCGCAAAACTCTGGCCGCGTCCAGATCTTCACGATGCCGACATGGCGATTTGCGATCGCCACTGCCTTACCGTCGATGCTGACGGAAGTGCGGGAGGGATTCCCCGCCTTGTCGGGCCGCGTGATGTAGCGACCCTCTTCGACCAGCGTGCGCGTATTGATCTTCGAGACCGTGCTCTCGCCGGAGTTGGCGACCCAGATGTAGCTCCAGTCGGTGTTGCCGCAGCCACAGCCTTCTGACCCACCTTGTCCTCGCAAATAGCGTATGATGTCATCAGGGTCACATAAATTTCAGTTCCTATCATGGACGTCCTTCCTCCTCTTCGAGATTCCTTCACGGTTATGAAAAGCGGCCACTTCTTGCTGAGCGTCTCGTCCTTGCACTCAGCACGGAGATCGGAAAACACACGGCGAAAAATGCCATGAAGCTTGCGTGCGAACGGGCAGGGCTCGATCAGGATCGCGCATGTCTTGGATGGATCGAGACAAGATGTGCGAAGCCCTTCGGCCCATGCTGAGGACACTCATGGGCCGCGCAAAAACCGAGATCGTTCTCGCACGGGTCGTGCGCCCGACCCATGGAGGCACATGAAGTCGCTCACCTGGACATCGATCGTCGCGGTCGTTGCCGTGTTTTTGGGTGTGCGGTTGTTCATGGATTCCGTGGGGGGGCCGTGGTGCCGTGCTTGGTGGAGGCGTGCTGGCGATGTTGAACTTCGCCGTCTACGTCGTTTCGTAGTTTCGAGCCTGGCGATGCGTTGCGCAAACCGTGGGCCGTACTCATGATCAATAGTTCGTGAAGAGCCGGGCGCTGCGAAGGCCCAGATCACCTCATCGGCGACATCGCAGAAGCCGCACTCCGCTTCGCCCCGATGGTACATGCGGGTGTAGTCCGGAGACCAGTTCTCGTGCGCGATCTCTGTCCCGTCGAACGTCAGACCAACACGCACGTCATCTGGACCAGTATGCTCGATGCCCATTGCATGGTCATCGACGTATTCGATGCGCAACCACCAGCCAGACAGTAGTAAGGAGGCATCGTCTTGAATCGTTTCCAGCGAGAACTCGGTAAACCCGTTCTCCACGGAGGATTCCGGACGAGGGAGCTCGCAAAAAGTGTCCGCCCGCTGCTCGCCCACGTAGCATCTCATCCGCCATCGTTGCGCGTCCGCCTCGACGTCCACCGCCCAAATTCCCGGCGCAAGCGGCATACTCCCCTCCTGCACGATCTTCGCGCGAAAGCCAGCGCTGCATCCGGGATCGTTGCAAGGCATGCACGCCACGAATGATGCCGCGCCAACGTATGCGAACGTGATCCCTATGCACCGCATGCAAGATCGAAGAACCCGATATCGCAGGTCTCATCCGCAATCAACTCAGGACAGGACACCACACCGAGGCACGCGCTTCGGGCCATCAATGCGGCTTGACACGCCGCGCCCTGGCGTTGCGCTTCGCTCGTCAGTGATTCGATACATCCCGAGATATATTCGTCGCGTCCAACGTCGTCCGCGACAGCATTGCAGCCGAATAAGTTCTCATACTCGGCCGTGCACAGGTCGCGAGCAGACGGACCTGGACACTCGTTGTCGGGAGCCTCTTCGCAGCTTTGTGCCGTCAGGGCTGAAACAATCAACCATTGATGGAGACGCATGCTTGCCACTCCAGATCGAGGGTTGCACAAGGAGACGACGGATCGTCCTTCATAAAGAGTTCGTAGAGAGCACAATAGCGAAGGCCGGCGATGCACTGACGCAGTCTGAGACCCTCACTAAGGCAATCTCCGGACCAGTCCTGCAGCAGGTTGGCCTTGCACTGCGAGTGGCAGTCCCACCATCCTCCATAGTTCACATCATCCCGACAGACGTCGATTATGAAATCACACTGCCGGTGGCACGTTTCCCAACCGAGAAATGCCAGCGGATCGGTGGCGCACGCCTCCGACTGAGCAACGACCGCCAGATTGCAGAGACCGCCGTATGTTTCCGGTGGAAGGCCACATTCCGTGAGCGCGAAACATTCGAAGGCGTCCACCACTGACGTCAAACAGCCTGAGCCGCCCGCGCGATCGATCTGCTCGGCGTTATGGATCCATTGCATGCAACGGCTCCGGCAGTCCGCCTCATCGAGGACCCGACAATCGGAGTGACAATACCATGCACACTCGTCGATTATCATGAACGGCTTCGGCCAACGATCTTCAGGCGCCTGCGTCGGTTCCGTTGTCGACTCGCAAGCGAGGACGTTCACATACGCCGCCGCGCGTTGCCACGGTGTCATTTCGTAGGCTCCATCCATCGCCGAACCAAGTCCGCCTCTATGGAGGCAAGGTCTTGGAAAAGTGTAGAGCCTCCGGTCATGGGAAAGAGTTGGTCGAGAGCAGCCCGAAACCGTGCAAGAATCTGGCGATTGGCGGCGTTGCGGATCACGCTCTGGATCCAACCTACGACGGCAACCCGCCTGCCGGAAATCACTGGAAGGACTTCATGAATCGTTCCCGACGGATAGAGGATGAGATCTCCGGCGCCGAGGCGGACATCGTGCGCAAGAGATCCGGTCGTCAACCTCAACGCACCTCCTTCGTAACTATCGACAGGACTTAGGAAGAGTGTGTACGACACGTCGGCTCGCATCGAGCCGGATTGAACCGGATTGTCCACGTGCGGGAGGTAGTGGTCACCGGCTACATAGATGCTGACGGTCGGGACCACCGCACGCGCAGGCAACGATGCGATTTGAACTCGCGCGTCGGCCATGATGTGATCTAAAATGGGTTTGACGATCTGCTCAGAAACCTTTGGATCGAGCTGGCGGTTGCGCTTTAGCTGGCGACCCCATCGGCCAGCAGATTCACGACCATCCACCAGGGGACACATCGACAATTCTCCGCACAGACGGGCGGCCTCTTCGAAAGAAAGCACGGATCGGACAGTGGTGAACACCGCAGTCTAGCCAGGGTAGTTGCAGTATGCACTAGAGTGGTACTCGGTCACGGCTATGATGTCGTCGTAGACACCACTGGTGATTTTGATACCTCGGTTCTCCACGCCCGTGTACTCGCCTTTAGCAAGGCCCACGAGTTGTCGGTTACCGCCGTTGTAGTCATACACGGGGGCGCCGCTTTGTCCTCCCTGCTGGTCATGCTTGTAGAAAATGTACTCTATTTCTGTCCGAGTAATTTTCTCATTCATGCCCCATATGGATTGACGGCATGAATCGTTGGGATGATCGGATTGCGAGCACGTATTTCCCCACCCCGGAAAGCCAAACATCCAGTGATACGTACCCGCGAGCGAAAGGTCCACGCGGAAGCCGAATGCGCCAATGTCGCACACTGCCTGGCTATCGTACAACACCTGAACGGAGTAGTCCTCCGTATTGTAACCGTTCTCGTACCATCCGGGCGCGATCCATGACCAATAGATGGATCGGATCGGGTTCGGCGAGGGATCGCCAGAATGCCAATACTGGTCCATTCCATCTTGTCCCGGCCACCAATCATTGAATATCTGAGTCCCCCCTTCCCCGCCCGTCCACACGCAGTGACCTGCCGTCAGCAGATGCCGCTCACGGATCTTTGTGGCGCTGCATTGCGAGTTAGGCGAGGTAGAGGCTGTTCCTGCCGGCGCGAATGTACCCAATTGCCGCCAAGGCGCCGCGGTCATATCGTCCCCGACGTGTGCGCTACGGATCTGTCGGTTGTCGCTTCCGATGAGGGCACGGTCCCGAAGCTGGGCGTCCTCCTCCTCTTCGGGTCCGATCCCGGATTCCGCTTCGATACCATTCGACCCTGCTCTAGCCTTCACCGCTTCCACGCGGACAACTAGCTCGGGAGTAACCTTCCAGCGCCAGGTCTCGCCGACGGAGTTGATCAGATATCCAACCGTCTCTCGTTCCGCGAGGCCTTTTGCGATTTCGGCTCGCTCTTTGGCTGTTGGAGGCGTGGCATCTTTCGCTCTCTTCCGGGCGGCCTCCGCTTGTTCCGGGGTTGCCGCCTCCGCGTAGCCGATGAATTCGAACGCAGGATCGTTGGGATCCTTCGATAGCTCGGGAGGAACGGCCGGTTTGATGCCCTGGTTCAAGTAGGTCTCCTTCCTTGCCAGCGCAATCTTCAATTCATCCTCGACGGCCTTTCGTTCGTTTCGTTCTTGCGAAGCAACATCATGTGTGGACGGTTCTTCGGATTCAGAAGCAGAACAGCCAGCAACGGCCACGGCCGCTACCCCGATTTTTGTCCATCGG
>Ga0187893_10015248_pt1 | contig 10325 bp, 13 predicted proteins | sample MA1701074metaG_FD_139574 | JGI IMG/M metagenome (GOLD analysis project Ga0187893, IMG submission 139574) | White microbial mat communities from a basaltic lava cave in the Kipuka Kanohina Cave System on the Island of Hawaii, USA - MA170107-4 metaG ... | reverse complement strand
TTCCTGCCGCGCGTGTTCACGCCGGCCGCGCTCGCGTGGCGCGAGCGCATGAAGCAGGCGCTCGATCCGGAGAACGTGCTCGGCTGCGGGAACGGTTGACGGCGCATCGCATGAGCGCGTCGCACGTCGTCCTACTCACTGGCGCCACCGGCTTCGTCGGCAAGGTAGTGCTCGACGAGCTGTTACGGCGGCACGCAGAGCTCGGCATCGCGCGCGTGCTCGTGCTCGTGCGCGCGAGCGATCCCGAGCACGCGGACGCGCGGCTGCGCGCGGACGTGGTCTCCTCCGCGTGCTTCGCGGCGCACCCGCCAGGCTGGGAGAAGCGCGTCGAGGCGCTGGCCGGCGATCTCACGCGGCCGGGGCTCGGGCTCGCGCCCGGCATGCGCGAGCGCGTCGCGAGCGAGGTGACGCACTTCGTCCACTGCGCGGCGTCCGTCGAGTTCAATCTGCCGCTCGGCGAGGCGACCACGGTCAACACGAGCGGCGCGCTCGAGGCGCTCGCGGTCGCGCGCGAGTGCCGCCGGCTCGCCTCGTTCGTCGACGTCTCGACCGCGTACGTGACGCCGCATCCGCAGCCGCGCGGCGGCACGACGCTGCGCGTCGAGGAGCGACTCGCGCCGCTGCCGCGCGATGCGGCCTCGATCTATGCGGACGTGCTCGCCGGGCGCGTCTCGCAGACGCGCCTGCTCGCCGACACGGGCCACCCCAACACCTACACGCTGACGAAGTGCCTCGCGGAGCACCTGCTCGCACGCCGCGGCGAGGAGCTGCCCGTCACGTTGTTACGGCCGAGCATCGTGTCGGCGAGCGAGCGCGCGCCGAGCGCGGGCTGGGTCGACAGCGCGGCCGCGTTCGCGGGCTTCGTCGCGCTGCTCGGCAGCGGCCGGCTGCGCGTCGTCGCGGGCGATCCGAGCGCGCGGCTCGACGTCGTGCCGTGCGACGCGGTTGCGCACCGCATCGTCGAGGCGGCGTTCGCGCCGCCGCCGCGCGGCGAGCTGCGCATCCGCCACGCGGTCGCCGGCCTCGCGGGCGCGCTGCCCATTCATCTGTGTCGCGAGCGCATCACCGCCTACTTCCAGCAAAACCCCGCGCGCGGGCCGGGCGTCGGCATCCGTTACGTCGGCGCGCCGGGCGCGCTGTTCTCGCTCGCTCACGCGACCCACCACGAGCTGCCCGCCGCGCGCGACGCGCTGCTCGCGACGATGACGCGCGCGCCGCACAAGGCGCGCGCCGCGCGCACGCTCGCCGAGCGTCAGCGCGCGACGAACCGCGACTTCAAGTACTTCACGCACGCGACCTTCGACTTCCGGAGCAGCGTGCCGCTCTCGCCGCCGCTCGATCCGGCGACGTACCTCGATCTCGTGTGCGACGGGGTGAGCCGGAACCTGCTGAACCGCAAGCGCGCGCGAGGCGCTTAGGACGCGCGCTTCTTCGCGCGCTTGCGCAGATTTTCGTCCGCCTTCGCCGAGTCCCATTCCGCCATGCGCGAACACTCGTCGAGCGGCGTTGCACGGCGCGACGAGAGAGAGCGCCAAAACGCGTCGGATCGCGGAGACGCACCGCTGTGGCGTGGAGCTCGGGGGCTCAAGCGATGAACTTCGCGATCGCATCCCCTAGCGCGCGCGGCTGTTCCACCGTGATCATGTGGCCGGCGCCGGCGAAGCGTGCGATCTCGGAGCCGGCGATCAGGCGCTGCCACGCCTCGGCGTAGACGGGCGGGATCAGGCGGTCCTGCTCTCCCCAACAAATCAGCGTCTTCGCGCTCACGCGGTAGGCGCGCTTGCTGAAGCGGCGATTCGGAACGGGGAACAGGATCTTGCCCGCGGTGCCGAGCCGGCGGGCGTTGCCGACCATGAAGCCGCGCAGCGCCTCGTTGCTCGAGAGATCGAGGCCGGCGGTCAGCAGCTTCTCGCCCGCCTTCGCGTCGGCGAACAAGTAGCCGGGCAGCTCGAACGGCGTCATCGCGAACAGGTCGGGGATCGGATGCGCATCGAGCCACACGCCGGCGGGCGCGACCAGCGCGAGCTTCTCGATGCCTGCGTTGTTCAGCGCCGCCATCTCGGCCGCGATCATTCCGCCCATCGAGTGGCCGACCAGCGCGGGGCGCTCCAGCCCTAATGCCTCGACCACGTCCCAGCCGTGCAGCGCGAAGTCGAGCATGTCTTCGAGCTGCTCTTCGCCCGGCTCCGCGCCGAAACCGGGCCACAGCGGCGCGAACACGTGGAAGCGCTCGGCGAGCACGTCCAGCAGCGGCTCCTGTGGAAACAGTCCGCCCGCGCCGTGCAGGAACACGAGCGGCGCGCCGCGGCCGGCCTCGCGCACTCTGCACTTGATGCCTCGTCGCGTCTCGATGCTGCGCTCGGACATCGCTCAGGCCCTTCGCGTCGCGTGCGCGCGCGCGTCGCGTTCGGCGCCGGGGAACGTGTCCTCGGGCCGCACGCGCCCGTCGTACGGCTTGCACCACCAGCGGTTGTCGTTCTTCCAGTCGGGCCAGATGTCCTTCAGGTGCGGCATCACCTTCTCCGCGAACAGCCGCGTCGAGTTGCGCGTCTTCCAATCGGGCATGTTCCCGGATTGGAACAGACCGAAGACGTGTCCGACGTGCAGGCGCTTGATCATGTCCTCGCAGCGCTCGCGCACCGTCGCGGGGCTGCCGGCGATCACGAAGCCCTTCTCGATCAGGTCCTTCCAGGTGAGCGTCGCGTAGACCTTCTGCACTTCCGCCCGTAATTGGTCGAGCTTGCCGCCTTGGATCGTCTTGATCGTGCGGTAGCCGGGCGGATCGCTGAAGCCCGGGTAGACGTGCAGGCAACGGTTGAAGAAGTAGAGGATGTGCTCGGCGTAGAGCCGCTCGGCTTCCTCGTCGCTGTCGGCGACCGCGATCACCTGCGCGAACGCGCCGCGGTACGGCGACTCGTCCTTGCCGAGCTTGCCGACTTGCTCGAAGAAGCCTTCGAGCATCTGCTGGCCCGCGATGTAGCCGCCGAACGAGAGATAGGAGTAGTTGTAATCCATGCGCGCGCACCACTCCCAAGTCTCGATCGAGCCGCCGCCCGGGATGTAGATCGGCGGATGCGGCTGCTGGATCGGGCGCGGCCACAGATTCACGTAACGCAGCTGCGTGTACTTGCCGTCGAACGCGAACGGCTCGCGCTCTTGCCACGCGCGCAGGATCAGGTCGTGCGCCTCGTAGTACTTGTCGCGCGTCAGCGCCGGGATCTGGCCGTAACAAAAGTTCGTGTCCATCGGCGTGCCGACCGGGAAGCCCGCGAGCAGCCGGCCGCCGCTGATCACGTCGAGCATCGCGAACTCTTCCGCGACGCGGATCGGCGGGTTGTAGAGCGCGATCGAGTTGCCGATCACCGCGATCGCCGCGCGCGAGGTCCGGCGCGCGAGCGCGGCCGCGATGAGGTTCGGCGAAGGCATCAGCCCGTAGCCGTTCTGGTGATGCTCGTTGCAGCCGATGCCGTCGAAGCCGAGCGAATCCGCGTACTCGAGCTGATCGAGGTACTCGTGGTAGACGCGGTTGCCCTCGCGCGGGTCGTACATCGCGTTCGGAAGGTCGACCCACACCGAGCGGTGCTTCTGGCGGAAGCCGTCGGGCAGGTGCGGCCACGGCATCAGGTTGAACCAGGTGAACTTCATGGCGACGCCTCGTTCGAATGGAGCGAAGCGTATTCCAGCGGGCGGCTCGCTGCCCCGCGGCGGCGGCTCGCCGCCGAATTGCGCAATCGCGCACAATCTCGTGCTGCGCGCCGCCCCGGCGCCGGTTTAGTGTTTGCGCATGCGCACGACATGCCTGCTGGCGGCCTTCGCGATCGCGCTCGCGTCGACCGCCACGTTCGCGGAGGTCGCGCCGGAAGAGACCGGGCACAGCGCGCGACTCTCGGAGAGCTGGAGCCCGCACGCGTTCTGGGCGAGCGATCTGCTGCTGCGGCGCTCCGCGCTGTTCGACGCGGACTCGGGCCAGATGCTCGGCGCGCTCGACGCAGGCCAGGATCTCTCGCCGGTGCGGCCGCTGCGCAGCGCCGAACGCCGCGAGCTCTACGTGGCGACGACCTATTATGCGCGGCGCAGCCACGGCGAGCGCACGGACGCGCTCGTGATCTACGACGCGACGACGCTCGCGCCGATCGCCGAGGTCGCGCTGCCGCCGAAGAAGGCCTCGAACGCGCACGGCATCGCGATCGTCGCGCTGCTCGACGACGGCCGCTTCGCGCTCGTGTTCAACCAGACGCCGGCGAACTCCGTCAGCGTGGTCGACCTGGTGGAGCGGCGCTTCGCGGGCGAGCTCGAGACGGGCGGCTGCGCGCTCGTCTATCCCGCCGGCCCGCGCCGCTTCGGGATGCTGTGCGTCGACGGCACGGCGCTCGCGATCACGCTCGACGAACGTGGAGCCGAGGCGTCACGCAGCGCGAGCGCGAAGTTCTTCGACGCGGTGCGCGACCCGGTCACCGAGAAGGGCGTGCGGCTCGGCGGCGGTCGTTGGCTGTTCGCGTCGTTCGAAGGGATGGCGCACGAGGTCGACTTCGCAGCGAGCGGCGCTCCGGCCGCGAAGCCCACGTGGTCGCTGTTCAGCGACTCGGAGCGCGACGACGGCTGGCGCATCGGCGGACACCTCCATCTCGCCTTTCACGCCGAATCGGGCCTGCTCTACTCGCTCGTTCATCAGGGTGACGCCGACTCGCACAAGCAGGCCGGCTCGGAGCTTTGGGTTTACGACGTCGCGCAGCGAAGCAAGCAGCGCGCGATCGAGCTGCCGAACGTGAGCGCCGCGGCGCTGCGCAGCCTGCTCGACCTGCCCGCAGGCGGCGCGATCGACTGGATCCTCCAGCGCGTCGTACCGAACGCGGGCGCCGACTGCGTGCTCGTCACGCCCGGCGACGCGCCGCGGATCGTGCTCTCGAACCAACAGGCGCCCGTGATCGCGGTGCTCGACGCGGAGAGCGGCGAGCTGTTACGGGAAATCGAAGAGCCCGGCATCGCGATCGGGCTGTTGGCCGCGCCGTGAGCGCACTCGACCCTGCGTTCGCTTGGGCCGCGAGCGCGGCGCTCGCGCTCGTCTTCGCGCAGGCGGCGTGGCACAAGCTGCGCGATCTCGGCGCGTTCGCTGCCGCCGTCGCCGCGTACGAGCTGCTGCCGGCGCCGCTCGCTCCACTCGCCGCGACGCAGCTGGCGGCCGCGGAGCTCGTGCTCGTCGGCACGCTGCTCTTGCCGCCGGCGCGCGCGGCTGCGGCATTCGGCGCGCTCGCGCTGCTCTGCATCTACAGCGCGGCGATCGCGCTGAACCTCGCGCGCGGCCGGCGCGACATCGATTGCGGCTGCACGGGGCCCGCGCTGCGGCAGCCGCTCTCCGGCTGGCTGCTCGCGCGCAATGCGGCGCTCGGCGCGCTCGCGCTGCTCGGCGTCGCGCCGAGTTCGCCGCGCGCGCTCGCGCTTCCCGATGCGCTGCCGATCGCCGGCGGCGCGCTCGCGCTGTTCGCGCTCGTGCTCGCCGCGAATCAGCTCGCCGCGAACGCGCCGGCTTCGCAGGCGCTGCATGAGCGGCCGCAAGCCGCAGAGGTGCGCCGATGAGCGAAGCGCTGCTGGTCTCGAACGCGCTGCTATGGGCCGCCGTGATCGCACTCGCGCTGCTCGTGCTCGCGCTCGCGCGGCAGGTCGGCGTGCTGCACGAGCGCATCGCACCGGTCGGCGCCCTCGCGCTCGGCCGCGGCCCGCGCGTCGGCGAGGCGGCGCCCGGGATCGAGGCGCCGACGCTCGCGGGCGCGCGCATCGCGCTCGGCGGCGTCGCCGCGGACGGACGCGGCACGCTGCTCTTCTTCCTCTCGCCGACCTGCCCGGTGTGCAAGGCGCTGCTTCCCGCGCTGCACTCCGTGATCGCACGGGAGGATCCCGCGCTGCGGCTCGTCTACGCGAGCGACGGACCCGAGCCCGAGCAGCGCGCGTTCGCGCAGGCTCACGGTCTCGACCTCGCCGCGTATGCGCTCTCGACGGAGCTCGGCCTCGCGCATCACGTCGCGAAGCTTCCGTACGCGGTGCTGGTCGACGCATCCGGCGTGATCCGCGCGCAGGGCCTCGTCAACACGCGCGAGCATCTCGAGAGCCTGTTCGAGGCGCGCGAGCGCGGCGTCGGCTCGATTCAAGAGCTCGTCGCGCGCGAGCGCGGCGGCTCGGATTCCGTCACGCATTAGGTCCCGGAGATCTCTGATGAGCGAAATCGATCGCTGGCTCGAACGACGGATGCGGCGGCTCGCGCGCACGACCTCGCGCCGCGGGTTCCTCGGCCGCGTCGGCGTGCTGCTCGCGGGGGGCGCGGCGCTCCCGCTGCTGCCGGTCGCGCGCGCGAGCGCGCAGGCCGGCGAGCGCGTCGCGAAGCCGGGCGAGCCGCCGATCGACACGCCGGTGGGCGACCCGGCGAGCTGCGAGTACTGGCGGCACTGCGCGATCGACGGGTTCCTGTGCAGCTGCTGCGGCGGCAGCCAAACGGCGTGCCCACCCGGCTCGCAGATGTCGCCGGTCACGTGGATCGGCACCTGCAAAAACCCGCACGACGGCAACGACTACATCATCTCGTACAACGACTGCTGCGGGCGCGACTTCTGCGGGCGCCGCAGCTGCCTGCGCAACGAGGGCGACCGCCCGATCTATTTCCCGCAGCGCAGCAACGACATCAACTGGTGCAGCGGCGCCGAGAGCACGGTCTACCACTGCTCGACCGCGATCGTGCTCGGGCGCGCGATCGAAGAGTGAGCTCCGGCGCGCGCTGCGGGGCGACCGCGTTCGCGGCGCTCACTCTCGTCGCCGCGCCGCTGCACGCCGCGCCGCCACCCGCGCAGGACTACGTGCTCGAGTGCCGGGGCTGCCACGGCGCGCGCGGCGAGGGGACGCCGGGCAAGGTGCCCTCGCTCGCGCAGACCGCGCGATTCCTCGCGACGCCGCGCGGCCGCGCGTACCTCGTGCGCGTGCCCGGCGTCGCCGGCTCGCAGCTCTCCGACGCGCGGATCGCGGCGCTGCTGAACTGGATGCTGCTCGAGCTCGCGAGCGATCCGCTGCCGGAATCCGACTTCGCTCGCTTCACGCGCGACGAGGTCGCGCGCGAACGCGCACGGCCGCTGCTCGATCCCGGCGCGGAGCGCGCAGAGATCGTCGCGAGCGGGCAGTAGCGAGATCTCCGGCGGCTCGTTTCGCGCGCAGACGCGCTATCTCCGAATTCCCGATCGCGGGCGGATTCGACGAGGTGGCGATGCTCGAGCTGACTCCCGACCAGCTGCTGACGACGACGCGCACGGTGCGCAAGCGGCTCGACCTCTCGCGCCCCGTTCCGCGCGCGCTCGTCGAGGAGTGTCTCGACGTCGCGCTCCAGGCGCCGAACGGCGGCAACATGAACGCGTGGCGCTGGATCGCGGTCGACGATCGCGCGACGATCGGCGAGCTCGCGCGCCTCTACAACCGCGGCCTCGACGACTACATCGCGACGTTCGGCGAGCGCGGCTATCCGGGCGCCGGCGTGCCGGGCGCCGACAAGATCAGCGAGTCGACTCAGTACCTGAGAGATCACTTCCACGAAGTGCCCGTCGTCGTGATCCCGCTCGCCGCTGGCCGCACCGATTTCCCGGGCGCGAACGTCTTCCATCAGGCGAGCGTGTGGGGCTCGGTCGTGCAGTCGGTGTGGAGCTTCATGCTCGCGCTGCGTGCACGCGGGCTCGGCAGCGCCTGGACGACCGGCCACCTCTGGCGCGAGAAGGAAGTCGCCGAGCTGCTCGGCATCCCGCAGCGGCACTACATGCAGGCGGGCCTCTTCCCGGTCGCTCACACGCTCGGCACGCAGTTCAAGCCCGCGTGGCGCAAGCCCGCCGCCGAGGTGCTGCGCTGGAACCGCTTCGACGGAGCGGCGCGGTGAATAACAAGCAGACCGTGCAGACCTTCTTCGCCAGCCTGTGGAGCGATCCCGAGCTCGCGCGCTCGCTCGCGACGGACGACGTCACCTGGATCACGACGCGCTCGATGCCGATCCCGGGCAACGAGAAGACGATCTTTCACGTCGGCTGGGACGCGGTGCTGAACGTCGCGAACAGCGGGAAGAAACTCGACGTCGGCTACCGGCCGGAGACCGTCACTCACCCACACCAGCGGTTTCTCGAGGCCGAGGACGATCACGTCGTCTACCAGTTCACGATGCGCTGCAAGACCAAGCGCGGACGCGACTACGAGAACGACTACCTGTTCCTCGTGAAGCTCGAGCGCGGGAAGATCAAGCGCTTCCAAGAATATTGGGATTCGAAGCAGGCGTTCGAGCTGCTGTTCGGGAAGTGAGCGGGGCCTAGCCGCCGCCAGCCCGCTGTCTTCCGGGCACCTTCGCGCGCTCCTCGGCCAGTGGCATGTGCACCACCTCGAGCTTCAAGCGATCGGGCCCGCGGAAGTAGACGGCGTAGTAACCGCCGAGTCCGAACGGGAACTCGCCGGGCCCATCGAGGAGCTCGCCGCCGAGCTCGCGCACGAGCCGATGCACCTGATCGACCTGCTCGTGGCGCTCGACGTTGAACGCGACGTGGTGAAGGCCTGGCTCGTAGTCCTCGAACGCGTGATCGGCGAGGCCCGCTTCGGCCTGCCAAATGTTGAACGCCGTGCCGTTGGCCGCGTTCAGGTTCACGGTCAGATCGTGGTTCGAGCGCGGGTCGTGCATCACGGGACCGACCGCGTAGCCGAGAAATTCGAGCGGCGGGCCGAAGAACTGCATCGCTCGCGGGAGATCGCTGACAGTGATCGAGACGTGATTGATCGAGCCGTGGAGCATGTGCCTCTCCGCTGCGCTGGCGTCACGATGCACGGCGACCCCAGCGCCCGCGAGCAGCGCGAGGCTCGCAGCGACAGTGAGAGCTCGCTTCATCCGCCGTGCTCAGCGCGGATCGAGGCGCACGAAGTAGCGCGGCGGGAAGCCCGTGAGAATTCGGAACACGATCGTGTGCGGGTGCTCGCTCTCGACGCGCGCGTGCTCCGCGCCGCTCACCGGCACCGCGCGGTAGCCCTGTTTCGCGCCGTCGATCGTCGCCTCGACGTCCGGGTTCGCGAGCGCGCGCCGATACCACGCGCGCGGCCAGTGATTCGCAGCGACGTAGATCTGCCCACCGCTGTCGAGGCGTGAGACGACGCGATCGTGCGCCGACCCGTCCGCGTCGAACGTCGTGATCAGCAGCGTCGAGCCGCCCGCGGGCTGCAGCGTGCCGATCAGCGATTCGAACGCGACGACGATGCCGACGTAGATCAGCGCCACGATCGCGATGATCTTCAGTGCCTTCATGCGCTTGCTCCCGATGTTGTTGGGCGGGCACGCTCGAGGTGTTGGGTCGCTCCGAGCGCGCCGCGCAGCATGCCACGGCGGCGCTGCGATCGGGTGGTGAACTGCGCCGCCGCGCGCACTTCGCGCTTCGCGGGGTTCAAGGCCGATCGCCTCGTCGCCGAAGGGGTTCGAATCGGAGGGGCCATGACTCTCGCCAGCGGACTGCGCGCCACGCGTTTCGGCGCATCGCTCTCGCTCTGCGCCGCCCTTGCCTTCTTTGCGAGCTGCGCGTCACGACCGCCCGCCGAGTACGTCCCGCCGCGGCTCGACCTCGCGCGCTACGAAGCGCTCGGCATCGCGGAGTTCAGCGCCGACCGCAAGAGCGAGCTCGGTGGCCTCGCGACCGAGGAGTTCGTCGCCTCGGTACACGCCGCGCAGCCGGGCACGCCCGTGCTCGAGCTCGGCCCGCTCGCTGGGCGCGGCAAGGTCGCTCCGGAAGCGATCCGCGAGCTCGCGGCGCGCGAGCACCTGAGCGCGATCTTCGTCGGCGAAGTGAGTGAGAGCGAGAGCAAGCCGCGCGTCGCATTCGACCCGAGCTACGGGACCGCCTCCGCGTCGGCCGAGCGCAAAGCGAAGATCACGGTGCGGCTCCTCGATGGCGCGAGCGGTGCCACGGTATGGAGCGCGACGTCCGAGCGCTCGATCCCGGTGGTCGCGCTCGACGGCTCGCTGCGCGGTCTCTCGAGCGTCCGCACGACTCCTGCCGACGAGGCACGCGCGATCCTCGTGCGCGATCTCGTGAGCGACGTGACGTTCGACCTGCGGCCCCAGTGGGTGCAGCGCTGACCTGGCTTCCCGACTGATTCAGCGCCCTCTGACTGCGTAGAGAAAGCGCGCGTAGCCGATCTCCGCGGCGTTCTTGGTGAGCTCGACGTTCGCCCACGCGATCACCTCGGCGAACGGCCGATCGCGTAGCGGCCAACGCGTGCGCTGCGACGAGCGCAGATCCTCGTCCGAGAGCGCCTCGATCACGGCACGCCACTCGCCG
>Ga0187893_10015247_pt1 | contig 10326 bp, 5 predicted proteins | sample MA1701074metaG_FD_139574 | JGI IMG/M metagenome (GOLD analysis project Ga0187893, IMG submission 139574) | White microbial mat communities from a basaltic lava cave in the Kipuka Kanohina Cave System on the Island of Hawaii, USA - MA170107-4 metaG ... | reverse complement strand
GGCAGGAGCGGAGCGTCGGTGGCGACGACGATGATGATCGAACCATTCTCGCGCGAGCGGAACGCGCCGTCGGAGAGCTCCCGGCCCACGGGCGCGCCCGCGATTGTCAGTTGATTCCGCAATCCGAAATTGGATTGAACCAGCGCGCCGACGGTGTAACCGCCCCGCCGCTCGGTCAATTTCCTGGACGCGGTTCCGATGCCACCCTTGAACTCGAAACAGATCATCCCTGTGCCACCGCCGACGTTGCCTTCAGCGACCGACCCTGGCTTCGCATTGTCCAATGCGTCGAAGACATGTTGCGGTTTGACGTGGAATCCGCTGATGTCGTTGAGCCAGCCGTCGTAGGTTTCGGCCACGACAGGCAATCCCCACGGCTGCATCGTCTTGCCGAACTGCCGCGACTGCCACGCGAGCACCGCGTCGCGGACGACGCCAACGCTGGATGTATTCGTGATCAGCACGGGGCCTTCCAGAAAACCTGACTCTTCGATCCAGGTCGTGCCGGTCATCTCGCCGTTGCCGTTGAGCGAAAACCAGCCGGCGAAGACCGGGTCGTTCGACGCCTTGCCGCGCGGATGAATCGCCGTCACGCCCGTCCGCACAGGGCCTTTGCCGACCTCCAATTTGCCTGGGCCGGAGATCAACGTCGTGTGGCCGACCTCGACGCCTCGGACATCGGTGATCGCGTTGAGCGCGCCGGGCGTACCGTCGAACGGGACTCCCAGATCGCGCGCTCGCGGTTTCGATTGGGTTTGAGAATTGTTTTGCGCCGTCATAGTTTGAAAAGTCACTGCCAGAATGAACAACCAAGTGAAGAAATCGGTGAAAATCCGTCGCATCTGTACCATCTGCGTTCCATCTCCCTTCTGAAATTTGTCCGGCTTCGGCTAAACTGCGGATCGGTACCGCGAGCGGTAGCGAGCGTGGCTCTATCAGTCAGTGATTGATGACGCCGCGTTCGCTACCGCTCGCGGTACTGATCCAACGCCGAATCATCAGGGAGCACTCAATGAATTTGCAAGACAAAGTTGTCGTCGTCACCGGCGGCGCAAACGGCATCGGGCGGGCGCTGTGCAAACGCTTCGCCGCCGAAGGAGCGCGCGGCGTGGTCGTTTCCGACGTTGATTTTAAAACCGCCGAGCAAGTCGCGGATGAAATTGATGGCATCGCCATTCGAGCCGATGTCGGCGACGAAGCGGAGGTTGCCAATCTGATCGCAGAAGCCAGCAAAGCCTTCGGTCAAATTGATCTTCTCTGCTCGAACGCAGGCATTGGCGGCGTTCCTGGCTTCGAGCAAGTCTCGAATGAAGCATGGCAGCAGATTTGGGAGGTAAACGTGATGGCGCACATCTACGCCGCGCGCGCTGTGTTGCCGCAAATGCTCGAACGCGGCGAAGGCTATCTGCTCAACACCGCGTCAGCGGCTGGCTTGCTCACGCAGATCGGATCAGCTCCGTACTCGGTGACGAAGCACGCGGCGGTCGCTTTCGCCGAATGGCTTTCGATCACCTACGGCGACCGGGGGATCAAAGTCTCGTGCCTGTGCCCGCAGGGCGTGAAGACGAATATGTTGATGTCGAGCGCCGAAGCCGGCGCCGCCGGTTTCCTGCTCGAAGGCGCAATCGAGCCGGAAGACGCAGCCGAAGCCGTCGTCAAAGGTCTGGCCGAAGAGAAGTTCCTGATCCTGCCGCACCCGGAGGTCGCTGAATATTTCCAGCGCAAGGCCACCGATTACGACCGCTGGCTGCGCGGGATGCGGCGGTTGCAGGCCAACATCAATGCGGTACCGCGACCGTGAGGGAGCGGATCATTCATCTTCAACCACAATGGGATACCTGGTTTTAGTTCGGCACGGACAGGCTCGCACATTCGAGAAAGAGAGCGACCAGCTTTCGCCCCTAGGCGAAGAGCAGGCGCGCGTGCTGGGACAATACTGGATTCGACAGGGAGTGGAGTTCGATGAAGTCTATTCGGGCGCGCTCACTCGGCAACGGCGCACGGCCGAGATCACGAGCCGATGTTTCGCCGAAGCCGGTCTGAGTTGGCCTGAAATTCAAACTACGCCGGAACTCAACGAATACGATTCGGTCGGAATCACCCACCGCCTGATCCCCGCGCTGGCCGAACGCGACGCGAACTTTCGAGAGCTACACGCGGCGTTCGAGCGGAACAAACAGGCGGCTGATCGCAATCGCCATTTCCAGAAAATGTTCGAGGCCGTGACCTCCGTCTGGCTCGGCGGAGAGATGGAGATCGAAGGCGTCGAATCCTGGCGATCATTTCAATCGCGGGTCCGCGGCGCGATCAAACGAATCATCGCGGCGGAAGGCAGCGGTCGCCGCGTCGTCGTCTTCACTTCGGGCGGCGTGATCGGGCTGTCCGTGCAAAGTGTTTTGAATGCGCCGGAGCGAGCGGCGCTGGAAATCAACTGGCGCGTGCGCAACTGCTCGCTGACGGAATTTATCTTCAGCCGCGAGCGGCTGTCGCTCGATTCGTTCAATGCGATCCCGCATCTGGACGATCCGGCGCTGCGGACTTATCGTTGAAGAAAGCGATGGCGCGGAGACCGGTGAAATGCCGTATAATCAGCGCCGGAAAATCATCCTGAAGGAGAAGACCTTTATGGTAGCTTCAAGCAAATCCAGAAACACTAACTATGGCGTCGGCGACGAAGTTTCATACGCCTTCGGTTCGGGCATCGCTTACGGCGAGGTCGTGCGGTTGCTCGAAGGCGGCGCGGCGATTGAAATTCTGTTCGAAGACGGGCGGCGCGAAATAAAAAAGGCCAGAGACGGCGCGCTGCGATTGCTCCGACGCGCTTCGGGCGCAAGCGAACTCGAGGAGAAACGTTCAGACCGTGAAAGGTTGCATGACCACGAGATCAGCGAAGTCTTCCGCAGTGATCAGAAGAAACGCTGGTAAAATTAGGAGGTAAATGATGAAGAAGTTGCTCTCGACCGCAATGCTCGCCGCGATGATCAGCGCCCTCGGCGTCATCGCCCAAGCCCAGGACGAAAAACAGACCAAGACCGAAAACAACGAGACCGTGACCATCACGGTCGCCGAAGGCGCGGGGGCGAAACTCTCGTTGCAAACCCGCCTGCATTCGAAGCTCAACGAAGTCGGCGATGAGGTCACGGCGGTGCTCTACGAACCGGTGCGCGCCACCGACGGTCGCGTAGCCATCCCGCGTGGGACTGAATTCATCGGGCGCGTCACTCAGGTCCAGGCCGCCAAACGGCCCCAGAAAGAGGCCACGATGACCGTCGTGTTCGAGAAGATGCGGATGCCCTACGGCACGGAGAATGTCTCGACCATCGTGACCGCGATTGACGATTACGCCAACGACAACAAAATGAAGTCCAAAGACGACGAAGGCAAAGTCGGCGCCGGGCGTTCGGGCGAACGCACTGCTCGTAACGCGGGCATCGGCGGAGGTCTCGGCTCTCTGGGCGGCATCATCGGCGCCGCAGCCGGCGGGGGCCTAGGCGCGATCGCCGGCGGAATCGGCGGTGGCGTAGCAGGAGGTGTGCTGATGACCAAAGGCAACGACATCAAACTCGAACCGGGCACGATCCTGCGCATCAAATTCGAGCGCGCCGTCGCGATCCCGGCTTTCGAAAATTGACGCGAATGGGCGTTGTGACGGTTGAAATAAGTGTCACAACGCCTCTCGCCGGCTCAACCGTTCGCTCCTATCTTCAGCGCGATTTCCCAATCACCAATGACTAACCGGGAAACGAAAAGACTGAAGGATGGAGAATGACCAAGACTCGACTCAGCGGTTTTCCTTTGCCACGCCCCCACGACCTATGCGCGGCCGGCAAACGAATTGACGACTACCTCTTTCCTGCAGCAGCCATCCATTTCAGATTGACAATCGAGCACGATCGAATCTCCTTCGCGCTTTTCGTGATCTCTCAACTCAATGGAGGAAAAAGCGATGTTAAAGCCCCGTCTATCCGCGCTCTCGCGGCGACAACTTGTGGCGACAATCAACCGTTCACGGCTGACATTGTTGACGCTCGCCGTCATCGGCCTGATCGCGTTTGGTTCGCATCTGTTACGTTCGCGGGCGCAGATCGGCTCTCCGCCGGTCAAAGTCACTGTCGTCTCCGCCGCGACTTTTGAAGAAGCTCCGGTCGCGCCCGAATCAATCGCCGTCGCGTTCGGCGACCGCCTGGCAGCCGGCACAGCCACGGCCACTTCGACTCCGCTGCCGACCACGCTGGCCGGCGCCGCCGTGTTTATCGAAGACGGCGCGGGCGGCAGACACGTCGCCCAGCTCTTTTTCGCTTCGCCGCAGCAGATCAATTTCCTGATTCCTCGCGCAACCGCGCCTGGAACGGCGACCGTGTTCGTGCATCGCGGCTCGGATGAAGTGGGCCGAGGCGCGATGCAAATCGCGCCGGTCGCGCCGGGGTTGATTTCAGCCAACTCAAATGGGCAAGGTCCGGCGCTCGGATTTTTGATGAGGGTTCCGCAGGCGGGCCAGCCTTCATTCGAACCGCTGGCGGAATTCGATCAGGCGCGAAGACGCTTCGTCACCCGCCCGCTCGATCTGTTTCGCGTGACGCAGCAGGCCGAAAGACTTTTCTTTGTCTTGTTCGGAACCGGCATTCGCGGTCGCTCGGAGAGCGACGCGGTCACGGCGCGCTTCGGCGGCGTTGACCTGCCGGCTTCCTACGCCGGGGCGCAGGGCGCATTCGCCGGAACCGATCAGGTCAACATTCCGATTGACACCACGGCCATCCGCCCGCTAGCTGGGCGCGGGCGTCTCAACCTGGCGCTGACGATTGCCGGCCACGGGACATCGAATCCGGTCGAGATCGAAGTTGCGGGTTCCAGACTCGTCATCCCTGGCGATCTGAAGATCAACTCGTTCGAGCCGGCGCGCGCGCTGGCCGGCGAAACGGTCACGATCAGAGGCGAAGGGTTCAATCCGGTCGCTTCGCGCAATCTGGCGCGCGTGGGCGGATTGAGAGCCGCAGTGATCGAAGCTTCGCCCACGCAGCTCAAAATCAAAGTCCCTCACGGCGCCGAATCCGGCAGAATCATCGTGGACAACTTGTCGGAGATCGCGGTGAGCAACGAGTCGCTGACCATCCGCACTTCGATCAGCGGAATCGTCGAAGACACGCGGCGACGACCGATTCCGGGCGTGACGGTCAGGCTGCGTGGAGACAGTTCCCCTGTCCCGCTGGCGGAGGCGCGAACCAATGTTGAAGGCGTCTTTGTGCTACCTCTCCCGGACATTTTCGCGCAAGAGCCTAGCTTCATCGTCGAAGTTGACGGCGCGACGGCGGGCGCCTCTCCGCATTTCCCGCGAGTGTTATTGAGAACGTCCGTGCAACCGAATCGGGACAACGTGATCACGAAGCCCGTCTCATTGCAGCTCGCGACAGGCGCGACGATCAGCGTCAACAGCCAGGACCTGGCCGGCCCCGCGCTGGTCAACCTCGCCGCATCCGCTGCGTCGTATGACGAAGACTGGGGCCGCGCCGTCGAATCAATCGAGCCGCAGATTGAGAACATGGCAAGCGAAGCAGCCGCGCACCCAAGCTGTCTGAGCGACCCAGGCTCGATCACACTCGATCTGCCGCCCGACGCCCGGGTGATCATTCCGTGCCCGCCGCTGGCAGATTGCCCCCGCACGCTTTACCTCACGCAGGTCGAAAACAGCCGTGCGCCGGCCAAACTGCCGCCGGGACATTTCGGCTCGACGATGGTTCAGATTTCGCCGCTTGAGGCGATCTTCCTCGCGCGCGGGACGCTGACGATCCCGAACAACGATTGTCTGCCGGCCAACACCAAGGCCAGGCTGTTCCTGTTCGATCAAAGCGCAGCCGGCGTGAACATCTCCGCCCCGGGTCGCGTCATCGAGATCGGCGCAGCGACAGTTTCCTCCGACGGGCAGCGCGTCACCTCGGACGGCGGCGCCATCTCCAGCGGCGGCGGAATCCTCAAGGGTGGAATCTATTTCGTTTCGGTCGCGCGCCCGACGGCGACGATCATCGGGCGCATCATCGAGCCGGACAATCTCGATCCTTACGACACGCTCAGTCCCGCGCCTCGCGTCAGCGTCGTCGCGCGGGGGCAGGAAGCGTTGACCGACAACAACGGCTTCTTCGTGCTGCGCAACGTCCCCGTGCTGGGCGCCAGCGACCGCGTCGCGGTCGAGATCACTTACCTGCGCCCCGAAGGCCGCGTCGAACGATCGCTGCTCGCCAGCGTCGCCATCAGCGCGGGCGCGACGGCGTCAATCGGCGATCTGATCCTGAGCGCGCCGAACGCCAATCGGCCACCGGTCGTCATCGCCGCGCCGAGCTTCACCGCCGAGGAAGGCCGGCTCGCCGATCTCAACTTCATCGCCGCCGATCCGGACGCCGGACAAACGATGCAGGTCCGGGTCGCCGGCCCTCGCTTCGCTTCGCTCGTCCATCGCGGCGGCGCCGCTTATTCGCTGCGCGTCGCGCCGGGATTTGAAGACGCGGGCGATTACACGCTGACGATCACCGCCACCGACAGCCAGAACGCGATCGTTACGCAAGCGGTCGCGCTCGCGGTCTTCAACGTCAACCAGCCTCCGGTCGCCAACGCGCAGACGGTCGTTGGCGACGAAGACACGCCAACGAAGATCACGCTCACCGGCAGTGATCCGGACCGCAACGCGCTGAGCTACGCCATCGTCGCCAGACCGGCGCACGGGCAGTTGACCGGCAATGCGCCCGATCTGACGTACATTCCCAACGCGAATTATTTCGGCGCCGACAGCTTCACGTTCAAAGTCAACGACGGGGTCGTGGACAGCGCGCCCGCGACGGTAACGATCACCGTCAGACCGGTCAACGACGCTCCGCTGCTCATCGTGCCCGCTGAACAAAGAGTCACAGCGGGTAGCGCGCTCAACTTCGCCGTCTCGGCGACGGACGTTGACGCGGGCGATTCGCTGACTTTCGCGGCGACGGATTTGCCGCAGGGCGCGACGTTCAATCAGGCCACGCCCGGATCGGCGCAATTCAGTTGGACTCCGGCGCAGCCGCAGACAGGTTTTTACATCGTGACGTTCAGAGTCGCGGACAACGGCGCGCCGCCATTGACCGCGACTCGCGCGGTTGCGATTTCGGTGGTCGCTCCGAACGCAGGCCCGCGAGCCGGAATTTGGGCGGCGACCGGGGGGCCGGGCGGCGGCGACGCAATTGCGCTGCTGGTGAACGGGTCGAATCTCTTCGCGGGCACAAGCACGAACGGCGTCTTCCGCTCGACCGACGGTGGCGAGACGTGGGCGCGCGCCAGCAACGGATTGCCCGATGGTTCCAGCGTGACCGTGTTTACGCTCGCCGGCGACGCGATCATCGCCGGATCGAGTTATGGCTTCGGCATCCATCGTTCGACAAACAATGGCGACAACTGGATCAGGTCGGACACCGGTCTGCCGCCGGAGGCGTTTTCGGTGAATGTGCTGGTAGTGAAAGAAAGCCTGGTCTTCGCCGGAACCGGCGCCGGCGTTTACGTCTCGAACGACGCGGGAAACACCTGGAGGGCGTCAAGCAGCGGACTGCCGCGCTCTGCGATCGTTCAGTCGCTGGCCGTCAGCGGTTCGACGCTGCTGGCGGCGGTTGACGTCTTCGGTTCTCCAAGCTCGATCTATCGTTCGACGGACAACGGGCAGAACTGGACGAATGTGAGCGACAACCTGCCGCCTAACTTCTCGATCTATTCGTTCGCCGTCGCGGGCGCGACGCTTTTCGCCGGCACGTGGGGCGATGGCGCTTATCGTTCGACAGACGGCGGGCGGAACTGGGCGCCGGTCAGCGCGAGCAGGGAGAAGCGGTTCGTCGGCGCGTTGCTGGTGATTGGCGACAACCTCTTCGTGGGCGACGACAGAGGCGTCCACATCCTGCCGGTCAGCGGGCAAGCGCCTGCGCTACCCCGTCCGGCGCTGGAATCGTTCACTTCTGCGCTTGCCGCCAGCGGCAGCGGCGCGACGATTTACGCCGGTACCCGGAGAGAAGGCGTCTTCCGTTCGACCAATAGCGGGCAAAGCTGGACCGTGATCAATAACGGATACGACAATTCAACCATCAAAGCTTTCGCGTCAACGAATGCTGAAACATTTGCGGCGACGGCCCACGGCGTTTTCGTCGCCGCCAATCAACTGCCGCCAAGTCAACTGGTGATGGCCTGGCAGCCTTTGAACAGAGGATTGCCTGAATCTGTCTTTGTGAACGATCTGGTGATCATGGGCGCGAACCTTTTCGCCAGCGGCGTCAGCGGTTTGTATCGTCTGAACTTGGAGGCAAGCGATCAAAGCCGAGTCTGGGAACACGTGACCGGGTTGCCGGCCTTCGGCGCGATTCGCTCGATAGCCACAAGCGACGGCGCATTATTTGCCGGCGTGAGCGGAGCAGCGACGGCTCCGGTTTTCCGCTCGACCGATCTCGGCAGGACCTGGACGCCAGCGTCCAACGGGCTGCCGAATGAGGCGCCGGTCGCGCTGGCCGTCTTCGGCGGGAAAGTATTCGCCGCCATCAGCGGCGGCATATCCGTTCCGACCAGCAGCGCCGGCGTGTTCGTTTCGACGGACAACGGAGCAAACTGGATTGCGGCGAACAACGGATTACCTGCGGCAACGGCGCCATTATCGTTTGCGACGAGCGGCTCCGGCATCTTCGTGGGCACATACGGCAAAGGCGTTTTCATCTCGACCAACCAGGGAGAGAGTTGGACGCCGGTCAACACTAACCTCCGACCGAACGCCGTGGTCGGCACGCTGCTGGCGAGCGGGCCGAACCTGTTCGCCATCATTCCGTCGTTTTCGCCTGAGGGCGGGATTGCGGCATTCTATCCCAGGTATCGGGGCGACGTGTTCATCTCCGTCAACAACGGCCGGAACTGGGCGCCGGTAATGTCAGGATTGGAAACCGAGTCGGCGACGGCGCTCGGCGCCAGCGGCGCGCATGTTTTGGCGGGAACGACTGGGCAGGGCGTGTTCGCGCGGCAGTTCTAGATCAATTCCAACGGCAGCATCTGCGTCTTCGCGCATCCGCACGCGAAGTGCGTCCCCTTCGGCTTTTGCGCCAGGCTTCCGCAATGCCGGCAGGCCAGCGTTGTGGCCAGCGCCGCCACGTTCTGCGCAAACAGCCTCACATCGGCGTCGGCCACGTCTGCGCCCTTCAAGCTGAAATGCGCGCCGACCTGATCGCGGATCCAGGTCAGTTCAGTGATGGCGTTCAGCAGCGGCAGCAACCCGATCTCTTCAACCTCCGCATCGCCATCGCCCGCCGGACGGCGAATGATCAATTGCTTCGCCAATCGCTTCACGCCATTGCATAAATCACCCAGCGTGTGATTGCCTCCGCGCCGCCGGGGCAGGGGGCATTCGTACATCACCGTCAACCAATCCATCAGCGATTCGGCCAGCACGCCTGCCTTGCTCGCCACCACCTGCCGGTCGAACGACGAGGCTTCCAGATATTCGAGCAGCGCCTGGACGTTGACGCTGGTTTTGCCCGAACGGATGCCGCCATCGCGCGTCCAACTCTGCAATTCGACAAACGAGGTCTTGTCATGCGGAATTTGCTGCGAGGCGTAACGGTCGCGCCATTGGCGGCTGTGCGTGGTAATGATCACCTGGTTAAAGTTCTCGCACTCGGCGAGCAACAGGTCGAGAATGCGCGTGAAATGCGCGCTGTCCACCGAAGTGAAAACGTCATCGAGCACGACCACTGCGTCGCCGCCCGAAGAGAGTTTGGCGATGGCCAGCCACAAACAGAATCCGAGCGTATCCAGGTGCGATTCGCTGAAATAAGCCTGCGGCACGACATCGCTGACGCCCTCGAAGCTGCAAATCTGGAGCAGCGAGCCTTTGCGGTTTTCGTCGAGCAGAAGCTGGTTGAGCCCCAACGGTTCGTCGGGATGGATCAGGGCGTAAAGCCGGTTGGTTTCATCTCGGACTTCGGTCAGCACGCGCTGAATGAATGCGATGCGCTCGCCTTGAACGATTTGCAGAGCGTGTTCCAGCCCAAGTCGCAGCGCCTCGGCTTCGCGCAGCTCTTCTTCGGATTCGGCGATGCGGCGATAGAACTGATTGATCGAATTGAACTGGTTGACGGCCTTCTGGGCTTCGTCGCGCCTGGCGACGAGCGCGTCGCGGGTCGCAGAAACATTCTCGATCAACTTCGTCAGGCTGGCTTCATCAACGGGCAAAGCCCCCGGCAACGAATCATCGGCTTCGCTGATCGCTTCGGCCAATGAACGCGCCGCCGCGAGCATTCTGTCGCGGTCGCGTTCGACAATGGCGACGGCGTTCTGGCGCTCTTT
>Ga0187893_10015246_pt1 | contig 10326 bp, 6 predicted proteins | sample MA1701074metaG_FD_139574 | JGI IMG/M metagenome (GOLD analysis project Ga0187893, IMG submission 139574) | White microbial mat communities from a basaltic lava cave in the Kipuka Kanohina Cave System on the Island of Hawaii, USA - MA170107-4 metaG ... | reverse complement strand
TGGTGGTCACCTCAGGCTCGAATCGAACACGGATCGAGCAGCGAAGATGGTAAACGCCGGGGGCTCATGAGTCAAAAAAAAGCGCGCGAGCAACCCCCGCTCAAATTGGACGGATGAAACTGTCCCCTGGGTAGAATGCGGTCTTGATGCGGTTGCCGCGGGGCGCGCGTGATAAACTGCGCCATCCCAGAAAATTTGCGCAAGGAGGGGCTCACATGCCAGGACGGCTGGAAGGCAAAGTCGCCATCGTAACCGGGGCCACCAGTGGAATCGGGGAAGGGACGGCGGAGCAGTACGTGAAAGAAGGGGCGCGCGTGGTGCTTACCGGGCGTTCGGAGGATAAGGGCAAAGCCATCGCCGCGCGGCTGGGGAAGAACGCGGTGTTCTGCAAGACCGACGTGACGCGCGAAGCGGACATCATCGCGATGATCGAGTGCGCGAAGAAGAATTTCGGACGGCTGGATATCCTGTTCAACAACGCGGGCGGCTCGACGGCGGGTCTGTGGAGCAAGGACATCACCGAAGAGGGCTTCGTCCACGACATGAAGCTGCTGCTGGGCAGCGTGCTGTTTGGCGCGAAGCACGCCGCACCGGTGATGAAAGCGGGCGGCGGCGGGAGCATCATCAACAACGCCAGCATCGCGGGGATGCGCAGCGGCTACGGCCCAGTGGTGTACAGCGCGGCCAAGGCGGGCGTGATCCAGTTGACGGTGACGCTGGCGATGGAGCTGGCGCCAATGCGAATCCGGGTGAACGCGATTTCACCGGGCACCATCGAAACGCCAATCTTCGGCAAAGTGCTCGGATTGGGCGAAGAAAAAATCCAGCAGTCGCTGCACGCGGTCGGCGAGGCGCTGAAAGACGTGGGGCAACTGGGCCGCGTGGGCGTGCCGGAAGATATCGCGCAGGCGGCGGTATATTTCGGGAGCGACGAAAGCTCGTTCGTCACCGGGCAGAACCTGGTGGTGGATGCCGGTGCGATCATGGGGCGCAGCGCAAAGGAATTTGTGGAGGCGCTGGGCTCGCTCTCGCAAGCAGCCAAGGCGTAGCGGCAGGGGCGCAGCAAGCAGCGCCCCTACTTTTGGAGCTTGGCAGGCCAGTTGACGATGAGCTGCTGCGGCTTGCTGGGCTGTCTCGAACCCGAAGAAATGACAAGGAACTACACGGCGCGAAGCAAGCTTCGCGCAAAAGCAACGCGGGAGCCCTTCGGCTCCGCTCAGGACAAGCAGAGCTCCCGCCTCCAAGCCGCGCTACGCAGCCGCCTCACGCAAACCACGGGAGATGGCGTCGTCCCAATCCAAATGAGGAATGGGTGAAGCTTGCGCGGCGCGATAGAGGCGCGCGGCTTCAGACTTATTGTTGAGATTCTTCAGTTGAATCCGCGCGGCGCTGACCAGCGAATAGACGGCCATGCGGTCGGCGGGATGCGCGGCGGCGTAGCGTTCGTATTCGCCGGCGGCGCGCTCCCAATTCTGCTGGCTTTCGAACCAGCGGATCAGCTGCATCCACTCAGCGGGCGGGAAGGCTTCGCTGCCGGAATTGACGAAGTCATCGAAATTCTGCAGCGCGGCGTCCAAATCTTTCTGCTTGATGTGCAGCTTGGCCAGCGTGGCCAGAGCGGTACGGTAATTCTCGAAGTCCTGCTTCTGCCAATACGCGCGCTCGAGCAGCGACCAAGCTTCGATCACGTCCGGCTTCTCGGCGACGATGGGTTGCAGCAGTTCGATGGCGCGCGCGGGATCACGGGCGAGGATTTCGCCGGCTTCGACGATGCGCGGGTCGGCGCTCCAGCCGACCTTCTGCTCGATGGCCGCGTCAACTTTCTTTTCGATGCCGCTGAACTTCAGGCCGAGCGCGGCCACCGTGCCCAGCAGGAAGCCGCCGATGTGCGCCCAGTAAGCCACGCCATCGCCAAACTCACCGACCATAGACACCGAGAAAAATTGCGACGCCAGCCACAGCGGCAGCATGATGTAAGCCGGAGAACGGAAGCGCCAAAAGCGCGGTAGGAAGCCGAGGAAATAGATCATGACAAAGTGAATCTTGGTCTTGAAGTAGCGCACCAAGAACGCACCCATCAGGCCAGCGACGGCGCCCGATGCGCCCACGCCGGCGGCCAGGCTGCCCGGATCGGAAATGGCCTGCACGTGAAACGCAAAGGCTCCACACGCAACGTAGAAAACCGGGTAAACGATGCGGCCCCATGAGTCTTCCAGCACCGAGCCGGCCAGCCACAGGAACCACATGTTGAAGATGATGTGGAACCAGCCGACGTGCAGGAACGCGGCGCTGACGTAGGAAATCGGCGTGCGCTTCTGCGCGAAGAAGGCGTATTTCTCGAGGAAGGAGTTCTGCTCGTTCCGCCGCATCTGCTCGGTGAGGCGGGCCATCGCGTCGTTGGCTTGCCACGCCTCGTACTCGCGCATCTCGAGGTCCCATTCGCTTTCCGGGCGGCGGTGCGAGTCCTGCATGCGCTCCCAGATCTTGGGCTTGCTGGCCTTGAAGCGGTCAATCATGGCGACCACTTCAGGAGACTTTTCGACGTACGGGTGAGCGGCTTCGAGCAGCAGGATGCGAACTTTGGTCTGGGCGATGCGCCCGGCTTCGTCTTCCATGCGGCCGTGCGTAAGGCCGAAGATGACGAAGTTCAGCGTGATAATGCCGATGGTGATCCAGGGCCAGCGGCGGCCTTCCAGATTCTCGTGCCCCGTGGGGATGAGCATGAGCAGCCTCCAAAGAGCAGGCGCGGGCTATCCCGAAGCTTCGGGAGCCCGTGCTACTAGGCGCACCCCTGCGCCGAATGGCCCAGTGTCGCACGGCAGCGTTAGAGGAATATTAGAGCAATGTTAAGCGCGAGTGAAGTGGGGCGAGAAGGTAAACGGCGGTATGTAATTGTAAGCAAAAGAAATGGGTGGCATCCCGGCCTTTGAACCCCCGAGATTCATCCGCCTAAAGGCGGCAGATGGAAAACCGTTCCCCGCTGCGTCCGCCCGAAGCTCCGGGACGGACTCCGCTCGGAATGACAACCAAAGCGGCTGACTAGTTCGGAGGCACCTGGGGCCGCGGTTTCTTGAAGGACTTGTCAGGATACGGGGGCGGCTTGGGAAGCGCGACGGGCTTTTCGCGCAGCAGCTTTTGCAGATGCTCGACGGCGGCGCGAAGCTGCGCATCTTCGCCGTTGAAGGTGGCGTGGGGCAGATTGTCGACGACGATGTCGGGGTCCACGCCGTGCCCTTCGATGAGCCACTCATTGCCGGCGAAGACGCCGGACTCAGCGGCGGTGGCGACGCCGCGATCTTTTTGAGTGTTGGAGCTGGAGAGCCAGATTTCGCCGCCCCAGGTGCGCGTGCCGATCAGCTTGCCGAGGCCGAGACGGCGGAAGCCTTCGGCGAAGGCTTCACCGTCGGAGCCGGTGTGCTCGTCCATCAGCACGACCAGATGACCGATGTAAGCGTACTGCATGTTGGGGTAGACCTCGCCGGTGCGCGACTTCCACCACATCCAGGCACGGCGGAGCAGCGCGTTGAGGATCCAACTGTCGATGTTGCCGCCGCCGTTGTGGCGGACATCAACGACGATGGCCTTGCGGTCGTAAACCGGGAAAAAGTTGCGGGCCCATTCGGTATAGCTGCTGTTGACCATGGCGCGCAGGTGGACGTAGCCGATTTCGCCCTTGCCCCATTCATCGACCTTCTTGCGGCGCTCGTATTCCCAGGCGGAGTAGCGCAGCGTGGTCTCGTTGCCCGAGGTGACGGGGACCGCGATGGCCTGGCGCGAGTTGCCGGTGGCTTTTTCCTTGATGGTGAGCAACACCTGGCGGCGGTCCTGTGTGCGCAGCAATTCGCCGATGTCGGGGACGGAGAGCGCGCCGACGCCGTTGACGGCGGTGATAACGTCGCTTTCCTGCACGTCCACCCCGGGCTGGAGCAGCGGCGACATTTCTGAAGGGAAATCGGGGTCGGTGCGGTAGATGCGGGTGACGCGGAAGCCGCCGGCGGCAGCGTCGCGCTCGAAGGCCGCGCCGAGGGAGGCGACGGCGACATTGTCGAGGCCGTCGCGCATATCGCCGCCGCGTACGTTGGCGTGCAGCGCGGAAAGCTCGGAGATCATCTGCGCGATCAGGTTGTTAAGCTCGGCGCGATCGGTGACGCGGCTGACCAGCGGCTCATACTTGCGGCGCATGGCCGGCCAATCCACGCCATGCATGCCCGGGTCGTAGAAATAATCGCGATGCAGCCGCCAGGCGTCGATGAAAAGCTGGCGCCAGTCTTCACGCGGGTCCACCTGGAAGGTCCAGTTGGAAAGATCCACGCGGAACTTGGCCAGATCCTGCACGCGCTGGCCGTTGGCGTCGATCACATACATTTCGTTGCCGCGGCGGAAGAGGATTTTCTTGCGGTCGGCGGAAAGCTGGTAGCTGCCCACGCGGGAGACGATTTCCTGCGGCTGGTTATCGTCGTTCGCGACTTTGACGGCCATGAGCGCGGTCTCGAAGCGCGGTGAGATGTCGGTGGAAGTGAAATAGAGATGCGTGGCGGTGATAGTGAGCGAGCCGTAGTTACCGGCAGGCACGGGGACTTCGATGACGCGGTCGAGGATGCCGTCGCGGTCGATGGTGACGGTGATTTCTTTCTTCTCCTTGTCGTCCTTCTTTTCTTCCTTCTTTTCGGCCTGCAATTCATCGGAGGGCTGGAAGGGTGAGCGCAGGCCCTTCTGCAAGGGGAGCAGGTAGATCTTGGTGCGCTGATCGAGGAACGGCATCGGAGCGTAGGCGCCCCACGGGGAAGGAACCAGCGAAACCAGATTGCGGTTGGAGAGGAACGCGAGCCACTTGCCGTCGGGGCTCCAGGCGGGGCTGTAGTGGTCGAAGCGGTCGGTGGTGATGGCAGACTTGCTTCCGTCGTCGAGGCTGAAGAGGCGGAACAGGGTGAAGGTGTTGGGCACGTCGAAGCCGTAAACCAGCCAGCGGCTGTCCGGGGACCAGGAGAGGTTGCCGATGCCGCCGACTTCGTTGACGTCGATCTGCTTGACGGTTTTCTTTTCCACGTCGGCGAGCCACAGGGCGTCGTTCTTGTCGGAGAAGGCGATCCACTTGCCGTCGGGCGAGGGCACGCCATCGAAGCGCAGGATTTTGCCGCCGTCAGTGAGCTGCTGCGCGGGCTTCACGCCGCGCGCGTCGAGCTGCCAGAACTCGACTTCGCCGGTCTGGTCGGAGAGCGCGGAGAGCGATGCGCCATCGGGGAAGAAGCGCGCGCTGCGATAGCGCACCGCCGCGCCGCGCGTGACTTCCACCAGGCGGCCCTGCTTGGCGGGCACCACGAACACCTGCCCGCGCGCGGTGAGCGCGATGCGGTCGCCTGTAGGTGAGATGTTGGCGGAGGTGAGATAGGGGAACGGATCCTTGACCCAGCGGACGCGGGATTGATCGAAATCAGAAGCCAGCGTGATGGGAATTGCGCGGTCGGCGCCGGAGGCGATGTCGTAGAGGTGAATGTCCGCGCCACGCTGATAAACGATGCGGCCGCCGGAGCCGGAGGCGGTTTGCGCGTCCCATCCGTCGTGGCGGGTGTGCTGGCGGAGGTCTTTTCCGTCACCGTGCATGGACCACAGGTTCATGGTGCCGTCGCGATCGGAGAGGAAGTAGACGCGGCCGTGCCACCAGACGGGGTCCTTGCTGGCGCCGGTGTAGTCGCTGGTGAGAGGGATGGCCTCGCGGCCGGCGCGGTCGAAGCGCCAGAGATTTTGCGCGGTGCCACCTTTGTAGCGCTTGGCGTGACTGCCCTGAAAACGATGGCGGACAAAAAACAGGCGGCCGGAGGAGTCGTACGTGCCGTTTGAAGCCTGAGCGAGAGGAATCGGCGAGCGCGCGAACGTTTTGGGGTTCACTTCAACGAGCTGCACGTTGGGCAACGTGGAGTAAGCGCGCGTGGAGTAGATGACGTTGCCGGCTGCGGTCCAGCCGATCACGGTGCCGCCGTGCCAGGTGAGTCGCGTGGGGACGCCACCCGATATGGGCATGACGTAGGCTTCGCTGGGGCCTTCATAGTCGGCGGTGAAGGCCAGCCACTGACCGTCGGGGCTGATGGCGGGGTTGGTTTCCTCAGCGAGATGCGTGGTGAGGCGCTGGGCCACGCCGCCCTGCACGCCAACGCGCCACAGGTCGCCTTCGGCGGTGAAAACCACGGTGTCGCCGTGAATCGCCGGGAAGCGGTAGTAGCCCTTGGCGGGCTGCGCGCCAGCGCGCTGCGGCGTAAGCGCAAAGGCCAGTGCGAGCGTAAGAATGGTTACGACGAAAAGAGGCTTGCGTTGCATTGTCCACCCCACCCGAAAAAATCGAGGAAGCGGAATGCTAGGCCGCGCGGCGCAGCAAGTCAATCAGAACGCAATGCCACGACGGGATCCAGCTTGGCGGCGCGGTAGGCGGGGTAGAGGCCGAAGACCAAGGCGATGAAGGAGGCCAGCAGCAGGCCGAGCGCCGCGACCCACAGCTCAACGTCGGCGGGGAACGGCGTGAGTTGCCGTAGCAGCAGTGCGGCGCCGAAGCCAAGCAGCACGCCGGTGAAGCCGCCGACCAGGCATTGCGCCAGCACTTCGACGAGGAACTGGCTGGCGATATCAATCTGGCGCGCGCCGACCGAGCGGCGCAGACCAATTTCTTTCTTGCGCTCGCTGACGCTGACTAGCGTGATGTTCATGATGACGATGCCGCCCACCAGCGACGCGACCGACGAAATCAGCACGAAGACAAGGAAGAAGACGGAGCTGATGTCGCTCCATAGCGAGAGGTAGGTGTCTGCCGTGGTGAAGTAGAAGTCGTCTTCGGCCGTGGGAGCGACGTGGCGGCGCGCGCGGAGCAGGGCGCGCACCTGATCTTGCGCGGGAGTGAGGCTGGTTTGCGCGTCGGGCACTTGCACCTGAATGGTGATGCTGTGGCGCAAACCGAAGAGCTTGAAGAAAGCGTCGAGGGGAATGATAGCGAATTTGTCCTGGTCCTGGCCGAGAATGGAGCCAATCTCTTCGCTGATGCCGATGACGCGGAACTCTTCGCCGGCGATGCGCACGTTCTGGCCGAGCGGGTTGCGTCCGCGCGGGAACAATCGTTCTGCCACGCCGTAGCCGAGAATCACCACTGGCGCGGCGGCGCGCTGCTCGCTCTCGGTAAAAAAGCGGCCGTATTCGATTTCAAGCGAGCTGATCCAACCCATGTTGGCGGACTGTCCGCGGATGTTGACGTCGGGCAGCGATTCGCCGGGAGTGGAGATGCGGCTGAGCGTGGCGACTTCCGCTCCGACGGCGCGGCAGAGCGAACACTTGTCTTCGACGGCGCGCCAGTCGGAGACGGTAATGTCGCGGTTCTTGCGCGCGCGGATGAGCTCGTTGAAGTCCACCGAGACGATGGGCAGGCGGCTGACCTGAAAAATATCGGCGCCGAGGTTGGCGATTTTCCTTTCGACGTACCAGTTGGCGCCCTGGATAAGGGTCATGACCAGGATGAGCGAAGTGACGCCGATAATCAGGCCCAGCAGGGTGAGCGCGGTACGCAGCTTGTGGGCGCGCAGCGCGCCGAAGGCGAGGATGAGCGTGTCGCGGAGGAGCATGGGCGAAATCTCAATTCTAGCTGAAAGGTATTGGAACCACAGATAAACAGATGAACACAGATGGAACCAGGAGCGTTTCTTCACAACTATTGAAGCGGCTGAAATGCCAGTCGGATTCAGGACGCAGGTTCAGAAGAGGAGCGGAACAGCTCGCGGAGGACCAGGAGGCCAAGAACGAAAAGAAGCGGCGCTGTGTAGGTTCCGGGCATGTAGCGCCCGAGGGAAAGTGAGATGGCTGGATGGCCAAGACCGTTGAGCACTTCGATAACGGCGACGATGCCGGCGCAGCCGAGCGCCCAGCCGCGGCGGGCTTGCACGAAGGGCACCAGCGCTAGCAGGGCCGCAATGATGAGCATGTTGTTGATGGCAAACGTGTCGGCGCTCATGTTGCGCAGCGGAAACGCGGGCCAGCGCGCGGCCATGACGTCGTAGAATTGGTAGAGTTGCGCGCGCATCTCTTCCATGCTGTGTACCGCTTGCGCGAGCGCCAGCGCGAGGTAGAAGCGTGTGAGGCGGGTGAGCGGCATAGGGCCATTCTACCGAAAGAAGAAATGAAACCGCAGATGAACGCTGATAAACGCAGATATAATCCAGAAGCGAAAAGCGGGCAGGCACTTCGGTTGCGGATGGCAACCTCAGGGTGAACAGGAGTGCCTGTCCTACTGGAGGAAACTCGCTTTGGCTGAAGCCGTGAAATTGACGGCCATGGTCAAAGCCGCGGGTTGAGCGGCGAAGCTGAGTCCCAGTCTGCTGGACTCCGTTTTGCGCCGCCTGCCGCGGCCAATTGATCCCAACCTGCTCGTTGGTTACGAAACCAGCGACGACGCCGGGGTGTATCTCATCGCCGACGGATTGGCGCTGGTGCAGACGGTGGATTTTTTCACGCCGATCGTGGACGACCCGCACCTCTACGGGCAGATCGCGGCGGCCAATTCGTTGAGCGATGTGTATGCCATGGGAGGGCGGCCGGTGTCGGCGCTGTCGATCGTGGGCTTCCCGCCGAACGGCGACGCGGCGATCATGGAGCAGATTCTGCTCGGCGGCCTCGCGAAGATGAGCGAGGCGGGTTGCACGGTGGTGGGCGGGCATTCGATCCGCGACGACGACATCAAGTTCGGCTACGCGGTGACCGGCCTGATTGATCCGCGGCGCGTGTGGCGCAACGTCGGCGCGCAGCCGGGCGATGCGTTGCTGCTGACCAAGCCGCTCGGCACCGGCGTGATTGCGACGGCGCTGAAGAAGGAGCGCGCCAGCGCCGAGTCGCTCGATGCGGCGACGGCGTCGATGACGCGGCTGAATAAGGATGCGGCGGAAGCGCTGGCGGGTATCGCCGCGGTCCCGGCGGCCTCGGGCAATGATGGCGGCAAGGCCGGCCAGAGACCGGCGATACCAGGCCCAATTCACGCGGTAACCGATGTGACCGGCTTCGGGCTGCTGGGGCATGCGAAGGAGATGGCGGCGGGCGGCGTGTCGCTGGAAATTGACCACGCCGCCGTAGAGTACTTACCCGGCGCGCTCGAGGCGGCGCGGGGCGGCAACATCGCCGGGGGCCTCGTGAACAATCGCGAGTGGCTCGAGGGCTGTGTCGAATTTGCGGCGGGCGTGAGTGAAGAGCATCGCGCGCTGCTGTTTGATCCGCAGACCAGTGGCGGGCTGCTGGTGGCGATCGCGGCGGAGGCCGTCGATGCAGCCATGGCTGCGCTGGCCGCGCGCAACGTGGCGGCGCGGCGGATCGGGCAGGTGGTCGCGAAGGGCTCCCCGCTCATCCAAGTGAAGTAGCTATGCTTCCAAAGGCCACTGCACAACTCGCTCTGCTGTCATGCCGAGCGAAACCCAGCGCCGTTCTGTGCTGGGTGAAGCGAGGCATCTGCTTTTCAGGGAAAACAAGCGGAACAGCAGATTCCTCGCGCGCGTCCCGAAGGGCCGGGACGCGGCTCGGAATGACAACGCTACTTTTTCTCGTTGCAATTCTCACCATTGATGTCCCGGGCGTGTTGGCCCAGGAGGCGTGGCGCAAGGAAGTGGAGGCGCATCGCGAGAAGCGCGATGCGTATCTGCGCGGCGATCCATTCTCGCCGCTGGCGCTGGTGCATCGCGAGTATCTCGACGGGCGGGAGTTCCTCACGATTGACGACAGCTTTGCACATGACCTGCAACTACCGATACCGATAAGCGGGCGGGTTCTGGTCTTTTTCAAAGACAACAAAATCTCGAGCATCACTAGGGACCCCATGCACCTGGGAAGGATTGAAGTCAAAGAAAGTCGGAGTTTCAGCATCGGGCGATTCAACTTCTTGTATCGGGCGGAGGCGCCGGTGCGAGGAGCGGCGATTGAGGTGTACGACACGGCGGAGCCGGCGCTGGGATCGTTCACTGGGCTGGACTGTTTTCCACCGGGTGCGAAGTATCGCGTGACGGCGGAAATCACGCCGCGCACCGAGCCGCCGGCGGTGCAACTAGTGGATTCGGCGGGGCAGCCGCGGCCGTATTTCATCTACGGCGATTTGCGATTTGAGCTCGACGGCCGCGCAGTGACGATGGAAGTGTACTCGACCACGCTGGACCGCGCAGCGATCGAGCGCGGGGGCTTCATGCTGATCTTCGCCGACCTGACCAGCGGACGCGATTCCTACTACGCGGGCCGCTATCTCGACATCGAAGGCAAATTGGCAGGCAAAGTGACCGTGGATTTCAACCTGGCGCGCAATCCGCCGTGCGCGTTCAGCGC
>Ga0187893_10015245_pt1 | contig 10327 bp, 8 predicted proteins | sample MA1701074metaG_FD_139574 | JGI IMG/M metagenome (GOLD analysis project Ga0187893, IMG submission 139574) | White microbial mat communities from a basaltic lava cave in the Kipuka Kanohina Cave System on the Island of Hawaii, USA - MA170107-4 metaG ... | reverse complement strand
TCTTGATACTGTAGCCATGCAGAGCGATACCGCGTGGTGGTAGGGCGCGAATGCCCCGCCCGCAGTCTGCGGAGGGCTGGGTTTCGCGCCGTGTCCTTTTCCCTTGACGGCGCCACGATGGCAGACGGCGGCGCGAAACCCCGCAGCGGGGCATTCGCGCCCTACAAACCCGTTGAGCGCCTTTTCATCAACTGCCACCGGCTCCAGTGTCAAGATGCGCCCGACGAGCAGTCAGGAGTGACGGCGACCGTGCAGACGTTCTGCAACCTCGACGAACAATCCCGTAAGTGTCGCAACGAGGACAGAGGGGATGACAAAGATAACAAGAGAAACTTTAAAAAACATCGCAAACGAAATCCCAACCAGAATCCCCAAGCCAATTGCCAGAGCAAAAAGGTGGCTCAACTTTTTTCTTGGACCCAAAACGCAAGACAAACCAAGGATAAAACCGATGATCGCCCCAGGCATCGCTCCCCAGAAAGGAAAACTGAAGAAACGTTCCAAACCGAGCGGAAATTCGTAAGAAACGACCCAAGGTGAAATGAAAAGTCCAGCGATTGTGCTCACCGCAATTCCGCCGACTAGTGCTGCCGCGAAAATCATCCCCCGTGATGGCGCTTCAGGTAAGGGCTTTGGCTCTGCGCCGCATCGAGGACAAGTCAGTATCTCGCTATTGCTTTTTCGAAATTCCTCAGCCGTCAACTCCCACTCGTGTCCTTTTCGACAGGTAAATTTCACGATAAAGCTAGGATGCAATCCAGTTCGCTCGTTGTGAATCATAATCAATCGGGAGTTTCGAATGGACGCCTTGGGTGGCGTCCTTTCCTTCGTAATTTTAAAAAACATAAATGCGGAGCGGGCAACGACCTCAAAATCTCACGCTGTAACTCACGCCGAAATGTTTTCCATGGATGAACAGCAAACTCACGGTGTGGTGATTGTTCACGTTGAAGTTCAGCAGTTGGTGGACGTTGCGCCCGTCGTAAATCGTGGTCGTGGACAACCAGTCGAGCGGCGTAATGATCAAACCCGCGATGGGGCGCACGTCGTCGCGATACGTGCCATATGAAACGCCAGCATACGGCGCGAGCGGGAGGCGCGTCCACGACTCCAATGATTTGCTCGCGGTGAGAAAAAACGCCTGCCCGTGCGGCGAACCAATGCGGTCCGAACTCGTGCCCGCGATGATCGCGGGGAAAACCTCCTGCTCATCCACGATGCGCCAGTTGGCGATCGCGGTCGCGTCAGGTTCGAGCGGGTTCACCTCCGCGCCCGCGGAGAATTTCGGGTGGAATTGATACGCCAGCGTCAACCGCAGCGTGGCGCGGTCAATCACGCCTTCAACGTAGCGGGCGCTGAAGTTCCACTTTCCGTCTTGATCGCCAGTCCCACGGACGGCGCGGCCTTCGCCTGGTCACACGGGTCAGCTAGGCACCGCCGACTTCGGTTTCTGCGCGGGCTTCGATGTGTCCTGCGGCGACTTTTGTTCGGGCGCGTCAGCGTCCTTCTTCGGCGCGTCTTGTGCGGCGACCGCACTCGTGAACGCGACGACCGCCGCCAGCGACAACCCGAACAAACGGCTCAGTTGTGTGCGCAGAAGCATTTAGTTTTTGTATCGGAACGTCCCAACGCCCGCAACTCTGTGGAAAACAAACTGATTCTTTTCCGCCGAACGGCGGTTATTTGCCAATTGTTCGCTCGACCTAATGCTTGTGGTCATGGTCGTGATCGTGACTTTCGCAAGTGCAGGCGTATTCGGTGAGTTTGCACTTGTCGCACACGTCGGTGTTGAAGTTGATCTTGAAACTTTGCGGCTTGGAATTGGAATTCGCTGCGAGGCGCACCACAACGCTGTAATCGTTGCCCGCAGGAAGCGGCTTTTCGGAGACAAGCACGCCGTCCTTTTTTTGCAGTTGCAGGCGTACGCGCCCCTCCTTCGGCTCCGCCCAGACGAGACCGACCTGCTCGGCGGCGGCGACGGGCTTCATCTCGTCGTTGTAAAATGTGATGACGACGTTGCGGTCCTTGTCCACGAAAAACTCGGCGCGCGGTTTTTCGTTGTCGAGCATTTTGCCTCCTTTCGGTCCAGCGACGGCTTTAGGTTTGTCGTCGGCAAGCGCGACGAGGGCGATGGCGCTGAGCAACAGCGCGCAGAGGGCGGTGTGTTTCATGTGGTTTCCTTTGAGGGTTGACTGTCGTTTGCGTGGAAAATTCTGTACAGGCACGGCAGCACAAGCAACGTCAGCAACGTCGAGGAAATGACGCCGCCGATGACGACGGTGGCGAGCGGGCGTTGCACTTCCGCGCCGCGTCCCGCCGCAATCGCCATCGGGACAAATCCCAGTGCCGCAACCGTCGCTGTCATCAGCACAGGACGCAGCCGCGTGATTGCGCCGCGCACAATCGCCTCGTCGAGTTTCACGCCCTGCTCGCGCAACTGGTTGATGAACGTAATCATCACCAGCCCGTTGAGCACCGCGACGCCGCTCAGCGCGATGAACCCGACGCCCGCCGAAATGGAAAGCGGAATGTCGCGCAGCCATATAAATAATATGCCGCCCGTCAACGCCATCGGCACGCCCGTGAACACCAGAAGCGCGTCCTTCGCCTGCCCGAACGAGATGAACAGCAAAATGAAAATCAGCGCGAGCGCGACGGGCACGACGATTTGCAGCCGCTGTTTCGCGCTAGTCAACTGCTCGAATTGCCCGCCGTATTCGAGCCAGTAACCTGCGGGCAGTTTCACCTGCGCCTGGATTTTAGCGCGCGCCTCCTCGACAAACGAGCCGATGTCGCGCCCGCGTATGTTGCACGACGCGACGATGCGGCGTTTGCCGTTTTCGCGAGTGACCTGGTTCGGTCCTGGCGCTTGCTCGAACCGCGCGATGGCGCTGAGCGGGATGAACGACGGCGTCGGGTTATCGGCGACTCCGAAGAGCGCCTGTTCCGCCTGCCCGCTTTTGTCCGCTGGCAACGGAATCGGGATGCGTTTGATCGCCTCAATGTCGGTGCGGTCGTGTTCGGGCAGACGCACGACGAGCGGGAATCGGCGGTCGCCCTCGAACACATGCCCCGCCGTTTTGCCCGCGAGCGCAATTTCGATGATTTCCTGCGCGTCGGCGATGTTAATGCCGTAACGCGACATCGCGTCGCGGTCGAGGTCGATCGTCAGCATCGGCAACCCCGTGACCTGCTCGACCTTCACGTCGGCTGCGCCAGGAATCGTTTCGAGCACCCTGCTGATTTCGTTGGCGGATTTGAGCAGCAAATCGAGGTCGTCGCCGAACACCTTCACGCCGAGGTCGCTGCGCACGCCCGAAATCAGTTCGTTGAACCGCATCTGAATCGGCTGCGTGAATTCGTAGTTGTTTCCTGGAATCTGGCGCAAAGCGTCCTCCATTTCGTGGACGAACTCCGCCTTGAGTTTGTTCGGATTGGGCCACTGGTCGCGCGGTTTGAGAATCACGAACACGTCCGCCACGCTCGGCGGCATCGGGTCGGTGGCGACCTCAGGCGTGCCGATTTTGGAAAACACGACTTTGACTTCAGGAAACTCCCTGAGCCGTCCTTCGACTGCTTCCTGCATTTTCACTGATTGAGACAGACTCGTGCCTGGAATCCGCATCGCGTGCAGCGCAATGTCACCTTCGTCGAGACTCGGAATGAATTCCGACCCCATCCGCGTCGCGAGCAACAAGCCCAGCGCCACCGTCACCGCCGCGACAACCACGACGACGGGGCGATGCGCGAGAGAAAACTTGAGCAGCGGCGCATACACCGCCTTCGCCCCGCGCACGATGACGTTTTCCTTCTCCGACACTTTTCCACTGACGAAAATAGCGACGGCGGCGGGCACATACGTCAGCGACAGCAGCAACGCGCCGAGCAGCGCGAGGACGACTGTGAACGACATCGGGAAAAACATTTTCCCCTCCACGCCCGTGAGCGTGAGAATCGGCAGATAGACAATCATGATGATGGTCTCGCCGAACATCGTCGCCTTGCGCACCTCGACGCCCGCTTCGCGGCAGACGGCGAAGCGCTCCTCGCGCGTCAGCAATCGTCCGCGCCGCTTCTGTTCCTCGGCGAGACGGCGCACGCAGTTTTCGACGATGATGACCGCGCCATCCACAATCAGCCCGAAATCAATCGCGCCAAGACTCATCAGATTGCCGCTGACTTTGTTGGCGACCATGCCCGATGCGGTGAACAGCATCGAAAGCGGAATCACCAGTGCCGTCAGCAACGCAGCGCGGATGTTGCCGAGCATCACGAACAACACGGCGATGACGAGCAGCGCGCCTTCCGCGAGATTGTTGCGCACCGTGCGAATCGTCGCGTCCACCAGTTCCGTGCGGTCATAAACCGTCCGCGCGACGACGCCCTGCGGGAGTGAGCGGTTGACCTCGCGCATTCTTTCGTCCACGCGCCGCGACACAATGCGGCTGTTTTCGCCGATTAACATGAACGCTGTGCCGAGCACTGTTTCCTTGCCGTTCATCGTCGCCGCGCCCGTGCGCAACTCGTCGCCGAGCGCGACTTCCGCCACGTCGCTGATGCGGACGGGCGTCCCATCGTGGCTGCCGATGACGATGGCGCGCACCGCGTCCATCGAGCGCACCTGACCGGGGACGCGGATGAGATATTGTTCGCCGCGCCGTTCGATGTAACCCGCGCCGACGTTCTGGTTGTTGCGCGCGAGCGCCTCCATCACGTCGCGCAAGCTCAACCCGTAGGCGAGCAGTTTTTCGGGGTGCGGCGTGACGTGGTACTGCTTCTCGTATCCGCCAACGGTGTTGATCTCGACGACGCCCGCGATGTTTCGCAATTGCGGGCGCACGACCCACTCGTGAATCGTGCGCAACTCGGTCGGCGTGTAGGGCTTGCCGTCGGGCGCGAGCGCGCCATCTTTCGCCTCGATGTTATACATGTAAATTTCGCCGAGACCCGTGGCGATTGGGCCGAGCTGTGGTTCGAGACCCGCGGGCAGTTGCTCCATCACCTGTTGCAACCGCTCGGTGATGAGTTGGCGACCCCAATAAATATCGGTGCCGTCCTTGAACACGACGGTGACTTGCGACAACCCGTAGCGCGAAAGGGAACGCGTGTAATCGAGTTGCGGCAGACCCGCCATCGCCGTTTCGATGGGGAACGTGATGCGTTGCTCGGCTTCGAGCGGGGAAAAGCCAGGCGCTTCCGTGTTGATTTGCACCTGCACGTTCGTGATGTCGGGCACGGCATCAATCGGCAGGCGCTGGAAGCTGTAGATGCCGAGCGCCGCCATCGCGACGACGCCCAGCATCACGAGCCAGCGTTGGCGGATGGAAAATTCGATGATTTTTTCGAGCATGGTCTATCCGTTTGGTTCTCTGAACTGTTCACAAAAGCGCCCGACGGAACGCTCACGCGTTCTGCTCCGAAGCGGAGCGGAATCGGTCACGCGTTCCGCTCCGAAGCGGAGCGGAATCGGTCACGATTCCGTCCGTTTTGTTTGGCGTTCTTAATGTTGATGCCCCGCGCCTGCTTTGCCGATTTCTGCTTTCAAAATAAAACTGCTCGCGGCGACGTATTTTTCTCCTGGCAAAAGTCCCGACGAAATTTCCACCCAACCGACTCCGCGCCGACCGAGTTTTACGGGACGCGCCTCAAAAAAATCGCCTTCCTGCACGAACACAACGGTCTGGTTGTCCAACGTCTGCAACGCCTCCTCCTTCACCGCCACGTCCACCTCGGTCTCTTCGAGCACGGCGTGACCTTCGACGAACAGCCCCGGACGCAGCAGACCGTTCGTGTTTGGAATTTCGGCGCGCGCCAGCATCGTCTGCGTGCTGTCCGATCCGAACGGCGAGAGATACGTGATTTCAGTCTCGATGGGCGGCAGACCGACGCCCGCGTCAATCACCACCTTTTGCCCGTGACGCATCTTGGCGAAATCCTGCCGATAGACGTTGAGGTTCACCCAGACCGTGCTGAGGTCAACGATGACGAAGATGCGTTTTTCGTTCGTGACCACTTCGCCGATGGTGATGTCCTTTTGCACGACCGTGCCGTCAATTTCCGAGCGCACGTCGTAAGGCTGCAAACTTTCGCTGCTCTCAATCACCGCGAGCGATTCGCCCTTCTGCACCTTGTCGCCGACGCGCTTGTGGACTTTGCGCACGATGCCCGCGTAACGCGGCAGCACGTGCGCGAGGCGGTCTTCGTTGGGTCCGAGTTTGCCAAACAATTTCAGCGTCGTCTTGATGCGCGCGCCGTCGGCTTCCTCAACAACGATGTCCGACATCTTGATTTGCTCAGGAGTCAGTTTCACGCGAGCGCCGTGCTCCTCGTGTCCGTGTTCGTCTCCGTGGTCATGGTCGTGGTGACCAAGCCCCGTGCTCTTGCCTTTCTCCATGCCGAGAATTTTCCATCCTAGCAGTCCGCCAATCGCGAGCACGATGATGATGGCGATGAGATGTTTTTTGTTCATGGTGTCCGTCCGCGTTTATTTCTCCGAAAAAAGTTTTTCCAACGGCTGTCCCGTCAGCGCCTCGATGGCGGCGACCGCTTGTTGAAACGCGGTGAGCACCTCAATGTATTTTGCCTTTGCGCCGATGAGCGTGTTTTGCGCGTCCACAACTTCGAGATAATTGAACCGCCCCGCTTGATAACCTTGATTCACCTTGTCGAAAGCGTCCTGCGCCAGCGGCAGAATTTCTCCCTTGAGCGTTTTGATTTGGCGCTGCGCCGCGCTCAGATTGTCGAACGCCACTCGCAGTTCCGTCGCCAACCGCGTTTCCGTCGCGCGCTTTTCTGCTTTTGCCTTGTCCGCTTCCGCGCGCGCCCGCTGCACCCTGCCCTGGTTGCGGTTGAACAACGGCAGCGGAATCGAAACGCCAACCACCGCCGCGTTGTCGCTCGTCTCGTGCAAATGACGCCAGCCCGCGCTCACGGTCACATCGGGTTTCGCGTTCGCCTGCTCCAATGCGACCGCCGCGTTGCGCCGTTCCAGTTCCAACTCCCACCGTTTCAACGCGGGCGACTGCCCGATTTGTTCGCCAGATTTTTCCGACGACGGAGCCACGGGCATTTTTTCCAAATCGCCCGCGACGCTCTCGAATTGCGGCGCGCCGCCCCACAACGCGGCCAGCCGTTTGCGCGCCGCCGCCAAATCGCGCGCCGCCGCGTCGCGCTCCAATCGCGCCGTGGTGATTTGCAAGTTGAACCGCACCAATTCCACCTGCGACGCCGCACCCGCCTCGACGCGCTTTTGCGCGGCAGGCGCGAATTTTTCCGTGAGTGTCAACGCCTCCTCCGCCCCGACCAGTCGTTGCTGCGCGTTCAGAACCGCGATGAATTCCTGCGCGACCGCGCCAAGCACCTCCAGTCGCTTCGCCTCGTAATCGAGCGCCGCGACCTCGCCGCCGAGCGCGGCTTCGGCTTGGCGTTTCTGCCGTTTGCCGCCCAATTCAATCAACTGACTCAATTGGAGCGTCGTGTCCGCCGAACGTGTTCCCTTGAAATTGCGGCTGCCCGCGAAATTTTCGACTTCAACGCCTGCTTCGGGATTCGGCAGCGCGCGCGCCTGCAACATGCGGGCGTCAGCGGCGCGGATTTCGTGCGCAAACACCGCAAGTTCGGGATTCCGTTCAAGCGCGAGTTGCAATGCGCGCGCCAGTGTGAGCGAGCCGCTCGGCTCCGCGAAAACAGTTGGGTGGGATTGTTGCGCGAGCGCAACGGGCGCGCACAGGGCGAGGACCGTGAGTTGGAACAATGCAATTGGTTTCATGGCAAAACAGTCGGACTGCGCACAGACGAACAAACACCTTCAGGACGCGAAGGTTGCGTGGACGGGAGATGGGCACACCACGCCCGTCGTTTTAGATTCCAGACTTCGGCGGCGGCGTCAGAAGCGCCAACTGCGGCGCGCTGGGTTGAAAAATCACAACTGGCAATGCCGCCGTCGGAACGGGAAAAAATTCAAGCACAGGCGCGACAGGCTCGGCGATCACGGTCGCGGCGCACATCAGACATTGCGCGGAATCGGAGCAATGGTCGGAATCCTCGTCGGCGAGACAATGGAGTTCGCCACTGATTGCGGCGAGCACCAGAAGCGCGACGAGGATGTTCCAGAGTCGGTTCACGGCGGGAAATTTAAGGCACGTCCGCTGGATGGCAAGCGCGAAGTGCTTGAACTCGTGGGAGCGAATTGTAGTCGCGACCTCCGCGGTCGCAGTCGCGATTGAAAATCGCTCCCACAAAAAAACACTGATACTCAAAAGCGGCGCGCCCAGCGGTCGCGCCCTACCTCACTGCGCGGACGACTCGTCCTTCCTGCCTTTTTCTTCAAGCTGATCGAACGCGTGCTCCAGGTCCACCATCGCTTCGCCTGGCTTGAGCACTTCGTCGAACTGCTTGCGCTCGGCTTCGAGTTGTTCCTCGCTGTAGTTGACGGCTTTGATGCTGAGACCGATGCGGCGGTCTTGCGGGTCAATCTTGATGACGCGCGCGGTGACGGGGTCGCCGACTTTGAGGACATTTTTGACTTTCTCGACGCGCTCCTCGCTGATTTGCGAGATGTGAACGAGGCCTTCGATGCCGTCGCCGAGGTCAATGAACGCGCCGAACGACGCGAGCTTGCTGACCTTGCCGTTGACGGTGTCGCCGATTTTGTATTTGGACGCGACGCTCTTCCACGGGTCGTCGGCAAGTTGTTTCATGCCGAGGGAAATGCGCTGGTTGGCGGCTTCCACGTCGAGCACGATGGCTTCGACCATGTCACCCTTTTTCAGCATCTCCTGCGGGTGATTGATTTTCTTCGTCCAACTCATGTCGCTGACGTGCACCATGCCGTCAATGCCGTCGGCAAGCTCGATGAACGCGCCGAAGTTGGTGAGGTTGCGGACACGCCCCTTGACGACGCTGCCTTTGGGGAAGTGCTCGTGCGCGCGCAGCCAGGGATTTTCCTCGAGCTGCTTCATGCCGAGCGAAACTTTCTGCTCCTCGCGGTTGATGCCGAGCACGACGGCTTCGATGGTGTCGCCGACGCTGAGCACTTCGTTGGGGCGGCTGATGCGTTTCGTCCACGAAATTTCGCTGACGTGAACGAGACCCTCGATGCCTTCCTCGATTTCGATGAACGCGCCGTAGGGGACGAGGTTGACGACCTTGCCCTTGACGCGCGCGCCGATGGGGTAACGTTTTTCGATTTCGTCCCACGGGTTGCGGGATTTCTGCTTGAGACCGAGCGAGACGCGCTCCTTCTCGCGGTTCACGTCGAGGATCATCACCTCGATTTTGGAGCCGACCTTGAGCACTTCCGACGGATGCGTCACGCGCCCCCAACTGATGTCGGTGACGTGCAGCAAGCCATCAATGCCGTTGAGATCAATGAACGCGCCGAAATCGGTGATGTTCTTCACCGTCCCTGTGCGAATGTCGCCCATCTTCAAATCGGCGAGCAGTTTCTGGCGCTTCTCGCTGCGTTCCTGCTCCACGAGGTCGCGGCGGGAGACCACGATGTTTTTGCGGTCGTGATTGATTTTGACGATTTTGAATTGGTAGGTGTTATTGATGAAATCATCGAGGTTGCGTTGCGCCACGGTGTCAATCTGGGACGCGGGGAGAAACGCCTCGACGCCCACGTCCACGAGCAGCCCGCCCTTGACCTTGGCGCGCACTTTGCCCTGGATGATGCCGCCCTCGGCGCAGGTCTTGACGATGTGATCCCAGTTTTTTTTCTGGTCGGCTTTTTCCTTGCTCAACACGACCATGCCGTCCTCGTCCTCGAGCCGTTCGAGGAGGACTTCCACTTCGTCGCCGACCTTCAATCCCGACGCATTGTCGAATTCGTTGACGGGAATGACGCCTTCGGATTTGTAACCGATGTCCACGAGGACTTCGTTCGGGCGAATGTCAATGATGCGCCCCTTGACGATACTGCCTTCGGCGGGCTGGCTGATGCCGCCCGCGAGTAGTTTATCCATTTCAACCATACGTGATGCTCTGCCTTTCGGAGTCGCGCGACTGGTCACACTCCAATCGTTACCGCTTCTCCTGCCTGCGGGTGTTTGAAACGCCACGACGCCGTTATCGGGTCAGCGGGTTTCAAAGAGTTCGGCGCGAACAGCGCCCCGTCTTCCTCAGACACGCCACAAGGTGCGGCGACGATAAAAGGCAGTGCAGAGGGTTGCAAGCTTTATTTGGCTGAGGCAGAAATTCCCCCAATTGGAGGGACGCGCTCTGTCGCGTCTCCCGCTTCGCGGGACGGTCACGACGGAGCGTGACCCTCCCACTCGCTCTGCGTCAATCTTCTGAATCAAAATGGGGAATGTCTGTGGCTGAGGCG
>Ga0187893_10015244_pt1 | contig 10327 bp, 3 predicted proteins | sample MA1701074metaG_FD_139574 | JGI IMG/M metagenome (GOLD analysis project Ga0187893, IMG submission 139574) | White microbial mat communities from a basaltic lava cave in the Kipuka Kanohina Cave System on the Island of Hawaii, USA - MA170107-4 metaG ... | reverse complement strand
GTCGACCCCGACAACCGCCGCCCCGTCGACTACACGCGTCGCCGGGAGCTGTTGTCGGATCTGATCGCCAGGGCCTCGACCGAGGACGGCCGCCTGGCGTTCGCACGCCACCTTGCTCAGAACCCTCGTGACGATCGAGCCAAGCTGTTTGTGAACTGGACCGCCCTTCAATTCCGCCGCCGCGCTCCGGGGCTATTCCGCGAATCCGACTACGTGCCGCTGGCTCCGACCGGCCCGCGTGCCGAGCACGTGTGTGCGTTCGCTCGCCGATTGTCTTCTTCGAGCAACACGGGGAACATGGCGATTGTCGTCACGCCTCGATTACTCCAACGACTGAAACTGGAGTCCGGTGCGGCCGTCCCGTGCGGCTCCGACGTCTGGCTCAACACCGCGCTCACCGTCCCGGAGATTGGCGACGCCCGTCTCCGCGACGCGTTCACCGGCGGTATGATTCCTGTCGAAAGCGGGCGGCTGGCGCTCGCCCGCATCTTCGAGAACTTCCCGCTGGCCCTGTTGACGGATGCCATCCCATGACTGTTCCTGAAGCGGCAGCCTGACGGTCACTCTTCGCGACGGACAATACTGACGTGGACAAGCTCATCCGAATCTGGCCGGGACGCCCCTATCCCCTCGGAGCGACGTGGGACGGCAACGGGGTCAACTTCGCCCTGTTCTCGGAATGCGCCACAGCCGTCGACTTGTGCCTGTTCGATCGCGAAGACTCGAAGAAGGAATCCGCCCGCATTCGCCTGACCGAACGCAAAGACATGGTCTGGCATTGCTACCTGCCCGACATCCGCCCCGGTCAGCTCTATGGATACCGCGTCCACGGTCCGTTCGAGCCCGCCAACGGAATGCGATTCAATCCCAAGAAAATCGTCCTCGACCCGTATGCCAAGGCGATCGGCCGCGATCTTCGTTGGGCTGATGCGGTGTTCGGTTACCGATTCGGAAATCCCACGGCTGACCTGTCGAGAGATGATCGTGACAGCGCCCCGTTCTCTCCGCTCGCTCGCGTGGTCGATACCGCCTTCACCTGGGGCGACGACCGGCCTCCGCGCACACCCTGGCACGAGACGATCATCTATGAGACGCACGTCAAAGGCTTCAGCAAGCTCAATCCCGACGTGCCGGAGAATCTTCGCGGCACCTATGCCGGCCTCGGTTCACAGGCCTCGATCGACCATCTCCGCTCGCTGGGCGTGACAGCGGTCGAACTGCTGCCGATTTTTCACCGACTTGACGACCGCCATCTCGTCGACGCCGGACGCACCAACTACTGGGGCTACAACACGCTCGCGTTCTTCGCTCCAGACACGCGCTATTCGTCGGCGGGCACGTCCGACGAGACAATCCGCGAGTTCAAGTCGATGGTCCGGACCCTTCACTCGGCGGGCTTCGAGGTCATTCTCGACGTGGTTTACAACCACACCTGCGAGGGGCACCAGATGGGCCCGACGCTCTCGTGGCGGGGCATCGACAACTCGTCCTATTACCGCCTCGCGCCGGACGCCCGCTACTACATGGACTTCACGGGTTGCGGCAACACCTTCAACATGCGGCAGCCCCGCGTTCTGCAGTTCATCATGGACAGCCTGCGGTACTGGGTCACCGAGATGCACGTCGACGGGTTCCGTTTCGATCTGGCGAGCACGCTGGCCCGCGAACTCTATGAGGTCGATCGCCTCGGCGCGTTCTTCGACATCATTCACCAGGACCCGATCCTCTCGCAGGTCAAGTTGATTGCCGAGCCCTGGGATCTCGGCGACGGCGGATATCAAGTCGGCAACTTCCCGTCCTTGTGGTCGGAATGGAACGGCAAGTATCGGGACATCACGCGCCGATTCTGGAAGGGGGACGGCGGGCTCCTCAGCGAGTTCGCGACGCGGCTGTGCGGCTCGAGCGATCTCTACGAGTGGAGCAGCCGCCGGCCGTACGCCAGCATCAATTTCATCACTTGCCACGACGGGTTCACGCTGCACGACCTCGTGAGCTACAACGAGAAGCACAACGAAGCCAACGGCGAAAACAACCGCGACGGCTCCAGCGACAACATGAGCTGGAACTGCGGCGCCGAAGGCCCCACGGATGAGGGCGAGATCAACGCCCTCCGTGAACGTCAGAAGAGGAATTTTCTAGCGACGCTGCTTTTGTCGCAGGGCGTCCCGATGCTGCTCTCGGGCGATGAACTTGGGAATTCCCAGAACGGGAACAACAACGCCTACTGCCAGGACTCCGAGTTGACCTGGCTCAACTGGGACCTGAACGAGACCCAGCGCGACCTCCTGAAATTCACGCAGAGCGTCATTGCGCTTCGCAAATTGAACCCCGTTTTCCAGAGACAGAAGTTCTTCCAGGGCCGCTCGATCCGCGGTCACGAAATCCACGACATCGCCTGGTACGGGCCCGACAGCATCCCCATGGACGACAACGACTGGAACGCCGGCTTCGTGAAGTGTCTCGGCCTCTATCTCGACGGCGAAATCATCGGCGAAGTCAACACTCAAGGCGAACCGATTCGCGGCGACAGCCTCCTTGTGCTTCTGAACGCCCACTATGAGACGATCGATTTCCAGCTCCCCGCACCCGCGGAAAACACCCGCTGGAAGCCGCTTCTCGATACGGATCAACTCCGGGACAGCACCCAGGGCGGCCTGAGCGCCGGCGACAAATACCCGCTGTCCGGACGGTCCCTGGCGGTGTTCCGGCGCGTCATTCCAGCGAAGGAGGCGGAGCGGACCGATCAGACGAAGTTCGTCGCCGAAGAAGTCGTCGCGTCCGTGCCAATCCTTCAGTCCGATGCGCCGCCTCAGCCGGCGGCCGGCGGCACGACCATCAACGAACCCTGATTCCGAGGGACCACCCGGCGCGGCGTCTCAGGGAGTCTGCTTGATCGAGGACTCCGCCGCCTGTCTTTCGCAGACGCTCTCCAGCAGTTCTTCGAGAGCGTCGAGGCCGGCCGGCTTCACCAGGTGCCTGTCGAATCCGGCCTCCAATGCGCGGAGCCGATCGTTTTCCTGGCCATAGCCCGTCAAGGCGACAAGAAAGACCCGATCGAATCGGGAGTCTTCGCGAATCCGTGTCGCGAGTTGATGACCGTCCATCCCGGGCATCCCAATATCGGAAATCACGAGATCCGGAACCCGAACCTGCAGGCTGGCCAGGGCGCTCGGACCGCTATGCACACCCACGACGTCATGGCCCAGGGTGCGCAACAGTTTTTCCAGCATGAATGCAGCAGCCTGAGTGTCATCGACCACGAGAATGTGAAGCGTGCGGTGACGGCTTCGGAGCCGAGTCGAGAGAGACGCCTGCGGAAGCGAGGGGCGCACAGAACTTGTCACCGGCAGGTGGACGACAAATTCGCTACCGGCCCTTCTCCCGGCGCTGAACGCCTCGATCCGGCCGCCATGCAGCTCCACGACGCCCTTGGCGAGCGTCAGACCGATCCCAAGCCCTCCTTGCGAGCGATTGAGTATTTGATCGGCCTGGGAGAACAGCTCGAAGACGCGCGGCAGCACCTCGGGCGGAATTCCCAGCCCATTGTCGCGGACCGAGATGACGGCTTCGCCGGCCTCCTTCCTGACATTCAGCCAGATCTGCCCGCCGCTCTCCGTATATTTGGCTGCGTTGATGAGAAGGTTGGCGATGACCTGCGCGAGACGAACGGCGTCGACGTCGACAATGACCGGCTCCGATGGAAGCGTGATCGCCAACTGATGTTCCGCGGCATCAATCATCGGCCGGCCGGCCTCGACCGCATTGGCCACGACTTCCGCCAGCTCGCGGGGCTCCTTTCGGAGCTGGACCTTTCCGCGAGTGATCCGCGAGACTTCGAGCAGATCGTCGACGAGCCGGACCATGTGGTCCACTTGTCGCTCCAGGACGTCGCGGATTCGTTCGATGGCCGGACTCAGGTCATCGGTCAGACGCAGGATCTGGAGGGAATTGCTGATCGGCGCGAGGGGGGTCCGCAGCTCGTGCGCAAGCGTCGCGAGGAACTCATCTTTCTTGCGATCGACCTCTCGCAATTCCTGATAGAGCTGCGCATTCTCGATGACGTCGACGGCTTGCCTCGCGCAGAGATCGATGAGGCGAATTCCCCAGTCGGTCGGCCGGTGAGGTTGGCGATGGTGCGTTGCGAGAACACCGATGACCTGACCCGATCGGGCGATCAAAGGCACGCAATGGAGCGCTCGAAAACCCGCTTGCCGGACCGCTGGGCGATCGGGGGCGAACAACGGGTCGGTCTCGGCATCCTCCACGATCACGCGCCTGCGTTCGGCAACAGCCGTGCCGTATCCACACGCGCCGAATGGAGCGCCGGCGATGAATTCGAGGGAGCCTTCGTCAAATCCGTGGCTTGCGCCGACGCTGAGCTCCTGGTTTTCTCCGCGAAGCAAGAGCAGACCGAAGTCGGAGTCGTCGAGCGTGACCGCCATTTTCAAAATCGCATTCAAGGTCGGCTGCAGTTCGAGCGTCGTCGAGAGCTGCAGACTCATCTCGTGCAAAGCCGCCAGATCTGCGAACTGGTTTTCGAGTTCGAACCTGGCGTCGAGGAATGCTCTCTGAATCTCCTTCCCGGCCGTGATGTCGCGCGCGACTTTGGAAGCGCCGGTAATGCGTCCTTTCGCATCGCGCAATGGCGAGATCGTCAATGAAACGTCGATCAAGCGCCCGTCTTTGGCGACACGAAGCGTCTCGTAGTGGTCAATGCGTTCCCCCTGACGCAGGCGGACGAGGATTTCGGACTCCTCCTCCTGCCTGTCCGGTGGAATGATCCGCATGATTGACGAGCCGATCGCTTCCTGTGCGGTCCAACCGAACAATCGCTCGGCGGCGTGGTTCCAGGTCGCAATCGTTCCATCCAGGGTCTTGCTGATGATGGCGTCGTCCGAGGATTCCACGATCGCCGCCAGGAGCCGCTGAGCCCGCGCGCCGTCTTCCCGCTCGGTGACGTCCACCAGCAGGTTGATCGCGCCGACCAGGGTTCCCGCTTCGTTTCTCACAGGATTCGCATGCGCCAGGACCGTCCGCCGGGCGCCGTCTTCGCGTTCGATGACGATCTCTTCGCCGTTGAACGGATTTCCGGTTTTCAGCGCGATCGCCATCCAGCAGCGATCATGAGTGATGGGCGATCCGTCGATCCGTAGCAGCTTGAAAGAGCCGCAGAAGCGGTCCACGGGGCTGTTCAATTCGGGAACTCGCCCCCAGACCTCGACCGCCTGCTGGTTGAAATACCGGATCAGTCCATCCGCGTCACAGGTATATGCCGCGATCGGCAACGACTCCAGGAGCCGGCAGAATTGCGGATCCGCCAACGGGTGAACCGCGGGCTGTGAACCGCGTGATGCAGCACGGTCGGACACGGACTACGGCCTCCTCATCAATCGTCACTTCCCTCAATGATTCAAGGACTCACGGCACATTCGATCATGCGGGAACTTCCGTGCTTCGCTGGAAAATCCCGGCGAGATCCTGCTGGAGCACGGGTTTGACGAGGTGGTCGTCGAAACCCGCGTCGAGCGCACGGCGGCGGTCATCCGGATGGCCGTAACCGGTGATCGCAATCAGTTTGAGCTCACGATTCTTCGGATTGGCGCGGACGCGTCGTGCGACTTCGTAGCCGTCCAGCCCGGGAAGACCGATGTCAATGAGCGCAAAGTCCGGCTGGATTTCATCAATGATGGCGAGGCCCTGATTACCGTCCGGCGCCAGCATGACATCGTGACCGCGAAGCTTCAGAAGAGACGAAAGAGTCCGCCGGATATCATCGTTGTCGTCGATCACGACAATTCTGAGCGGTGTTTCCGTCCGTTCCGCCGCATTCGAAGGGCCGTCCCCGTTGGAATGATTCCGCAGCCGGTTTGAGGAGGGGGCGTGCGCCGGCAGCCTGACGGTGAACTCGCTCCCCCGATCGGGTCCGTCGCTCGCAGCCGCCACCTTTCCGCCATGGAGTTCCACAAGTCTTTTGACGAGCGTCAGTCCGATTCCCAGGCCTTCGCTCGGGCGGGAATGCGACTGCTTGAGTTGGACGAACGGCTCGAAGATTTCCGTGAGCTTGTCTCCGGCGATGCCGATGCCGGTATCCCGCACTCGAATGACAACGTTCTCGCCGTCGCGGGCGATCGAAATTTCGATTCGTCCGCCCGACGGCGTGTATTTCGCCGCGTTGCTCAGGAGGTTTGACAGGATCTGTTGCAGCCGCGTGGGATCGGCATTCACGTCGATCGGTTCGTCAGGGAGCGAAATGCTGACGCCGATGCCGTCCATTGACAGCTCTCCATGCCGAGTTTCGACCGACTCGCGAACGGCCTGAACGATGTCGATCGTCTTCGGCTGGAGCGAGATCTTGCCCTTGGTGATGCGCGACACATCGAAGAGGTCCTGCAACAAATGAGACATATGCTGGGCCTGTCGGCCGATGATGTCACGGGCCTGTTCGGAGTCCGGGTCGGCCATTCCGCAAACTCTCATCAGGTCGATCCCATTGACGATCGACGCCAGCGGGTTTCGGAGTTCATGGGCGAGCATCGCGAGGAATTCGTCTCGCCTCCGCACCCCCTGCTGGGCTTCCTGGAGCAGTCGGCTGCGGTCCTGTGCGACGCGTTCCCGCTCCACGATCTCGGCCTGGAGCGCCTGATTGACGGCTTGCAGCTCCGCGGTCCGTTCCTTGACGCGCTGCTCGAGTCGCTCCGCCTCGCGACGAATCAGCACGGTCTGGCGGGCGAGCTCCACGAAGACGGACGCCTTCGCCAGGAGAATTTCCGGTTGAACGGGAGCATGGATGTAATCGACCGCGCCGAGGGAGTAACCGCGAGACAGATGCGTTTCGGTCTGGTCGTAGGCCGTCACAAAGATGATGGGCACCTTGTGCGACTTCGGACGCTGCCGGATGAGCGCAGCCGTCTCGAATCCGTCGAGCGTCGGCATGTTCACGTCCAGCAGGATCAACGCGCAATCGTTCTTGAGAAGAAACCGGAGGGCATCGCGACCCGAGCCGGCCCGGATGAGATTCTGATCCAGCTCCCAAAGGATCTATTCCAAGACGAGCAGCTGCTCGGGCCGGTCGTCGACGATCAGAATGTTGACGCGATCCTGGCCCTCGACAGGCGCCGCGGAGGCGTCGCCTTCTCCAGTCAAAGAGTCCGCGGGATGTTCGTGCTCCACCGCAATTGTCTCCGCCGGCGCCGCTGTTCGTCCCCTGAGGCCAAATTCACCGATGGAGCCAGGCCCTCAGGACGGAGAGCATGTGTTCGGTATCAACGGGCTTCGAGAGGTAGTCCCAGGCTCCTGCGTCGAGACACTTTTCCCGATCGCCTTTCATGGCCTTCGCGGTGACGGCGACGATCGGGAGCGACCGGAAGTCGCCGGACTTCCGAATCGTTCGGATCGTGTCGTAACCATCCATGTCGGGCATCATGATGTCCATGAGCACGATGTCGACTTCGGGCGCATCCCGGAGGAGGCGAATGGCCGACGCCCCATTCTCGGCGGACAACACCGTCATCTTGTGCTGTTCCAGAACGCTCGTGAGGGCGAAAATGTTCCGGACATCATCATCGACGATCAGGACGGTCCGCCCTTCGAGGACCGAGTCGGACTCGTGCAGCCGCCGCAGAATCTCCCGCTGCGGATCGTCGAGGCGCGCCAGGGGCGAGTGCAGATAGAGCGCCGCCTGATCCACGAGACGTTCCGGCGACCGCACTTCCTTGAGCAGCATCGAATGCGCCAGGCGGCGGACGTGCGTTCGATCCTTCCGGGACAAATCCTGCTGCGCGTAGAGCAGCACGGGTGTTTCCGAAAGCTCCGGGCTGCGCTCGATGGCGTCCAGAAGTTCGCGAGTCGCCATGTCCGGAAGGTCCGGAGCGAGGATGACGCAATCAAACCGCGATTCGCTCATCCGTGCGAGGGCCTCTTCGGCGGTGGCCACGGTCGTCATCCTGGCCAGGCTTCCCTGGCCCAGCAGTTCGATGAGCGAGTCTCGCTCTGGGGAGCCGGATTCGATGACGAGCAACGTCTTCGTGGCCCGCTCGACGAACGACTTCAGCGACATGAGCGTCCGTTCGAGCGACTCACGGCTGGAAATCGGCTTGGTGAGGACGCCGAGCGCACCTTGCTGGCGCGCCCGGTCCTGCTGTTCTTCCTCCGTCGTAATGATGAAGACGGGGAGATGTCTCGTTTCCGGATCGTTCTTGAGACGATCGAGCACGCGCCAGCCGTCGATGTCCGGCAGGTTGAGATCCAGTGTCAGGGCGTCCGGATGGGCCTCGTGCGCGAGCGCCAGAGCGGCTGCGCCGCTCGTGGTGACAATGCCCCTCCAACCCAGCTCCCGGCAAGCATCCAGAACGATTCTCGCAAAACTCTCGTCGTTATCGACGATGAGCAGCACCCGGTCTCCGGGCTGAATCTGATCTCGATCATCGCCGAACACGTTGATCAGGGACGCGGCTTCGATTTCGCCGTTGATGACTCCGGCCGACCCATCGGCGGCGTCGACGAGCGTCGAGGGCGGTCGCGTTTCTGCAGGGGGCGGTGCGTCCGGAGTGACGCGACGCTGAGTTTTGGCCGGGCTGAAGCTGACCGGAAGGTACAGCGTAAACAGGCTGCCGCCGCCAACCGAACTCGTCAGGCGCAGTTCACCGCCGAGCAACTGTGACAACTCGCGGCTGATGGCCAGACCGAGTCCGGTCCCTCCATATTTCCGGTTGGTGCTGCCATCCGCCTGCTGGAAGGCTTCGAAGATGATCTGCTGTTTGTCCGCGGGGATTCCAATGCCGGTGTCCCTGACGGAGAAGGCGAGCACGGTCCGCGCCTTGTTCAGCGATTCGTTCTCCGACCTCCAGCCGCTTTGCACCGGCTCGATCCGGAGGGAGACGCTGCCGGCCTGGGTGAACTTGAAGGAGTTCGACAGCAGGTTCTTGATGACTTGCTGCAGCCGCTTGGCGTCGGTGTACATCGCCCGCGGCAAGTCCCCGTCGAGGTCGATCGTAAACTCGAGGCGCTTGGACTCGGCCACATGACGGAACGTGCGCTCGACATATCCCCGCAGGTCCGTGAACTGGACTTCTCCCACGTCGAGGACGACGGTGCCCGACTCGATCTTCGACAGATCGAGGATGTCGTTGATGAGCGTCAGGAGATCATTGCCGGCCGCGTGAATCGTTTGTGCAAACTCGCGCTGCTTGGGCATCAAATTGCCCTCGCGATTCCTGCACAGTTGATCCGACAGGATCAGGAGGCTGTTGAGCGGCGTCCGCAACTCATGGGACATGTTCGCGAGAAACTCGGACTTGTACTTGGACGTGAGAGCGAGCTGCTTCGCCTTGTCCTCCAGCGCCTGCCGTGCCTGTTCGACCTCCATGTTCTTGCGTTCGACTTCGACGTTCTGCTCAGCGAGCAAGCTGGCCTTTTCCTCCAACTGCTCGTTCGTGCTCTTGAGCTCCAATTGCTGGCTCTGCAATTCCTTGGCCAGCGACTGCGACTGCTTGAGGAGGTCCTCCGTCCGCATGTTTGCTTCGATCGTGTTGAGCACGATGCCGATGCTCTCCGTGAGCTGATCGAGGAAGGCGTGGTGAGCGAGGCTGAATCGTTCAAACGACGCCAGTTCGATGACGGCCTTCACCTGCCCTTCGAAGATGACGGGGAGGACGATCACATTCAGCGGTTCGGATTCTCCCAGGCCCGATGAAATTTTGACGTACTCCGGCGGCACGCTCGACAGCAGGATCTTCTGTTTTTCGAAGGCGCACTGGCCGACGAGCCCCTCGCCCATTTTGAACGTGCTGCCAACCTGTCGGCGCTCGCGATACGCATAGCTGGCGAGAAGGCGGAGCAGCTGGTCGTCTCCGCTGGAATCGAGGATGTAGAACACGCCGTGCTGAGCGGAAACGACCGGCGCGAGTTCCGAGAGAATCAGCCGGCCCACGGTCAGCAGGTCCTTCTGTCCCTGAAGCATGCGGCTGAACTTGGCGAGGTTCGTTTTCAACCAGTCCTGTTCGCTGTTTTTGTGGGTCGTGTCTTTCAAATTGCGGATCATCTCGTTGATGTTGTCTTTGAGCGCAGCGACTTCGCCGCTCGCTTCGACCGTGATGAACCGCGTCAGATCGCCCTTCGTCACGGCGGTGGCGACCTCGGCAATTGCGCGCACCTGGCCGGTCAGATTCGCGGCGAGCTGGTTGACGTTGTCGGTCAGGTCTTTCCAGGTTCCCGCGGCGCCGGGCACGCTGGCCTGGCCTCCCAAACGACCTTCGACGCCCACTTCGCGGGCCACGCCGGTCACCTGGTCGGCGAATGTCGCCAGCGTGTCGATCATGCTGTTGATCGT
>Ga0187893_10015243_pt1 | contig 10327 bp, 5 predicted proteins | sample MA1701074metaG_FD_139574 | JGI IMG/M metagenome (GOLD analysis project Ga0187893, IMG submission 139574) | White microbial mat communities from a basaltic lava cave in the Kipuka Kanohina Cave System on the Island of Hawaii, USA - MA170107-4 metaG ... | reverse complement strand
CATCACTCTGTTTTCGGCGTGATACCGCCCCCGCAATGACTTTCGGGGCAAAACCCTTACTCTCAACCGAGGCCCGCGACGCTATCGCTGGCGGATATAAAACCGCATGGGCATTTTTTTTTGACCGACCCGGACGGCCGATGGTCTCTGTAATGGCCCGGCATCATCGCCGAGCAGTTCGTTGGCACTGGGTGACTCGGCATCGAATCTGCCGCTCGCAGATTTGGGAGCAGGAGCAACGCAAGGGATTCGTCAACAGCAAGAGCAGCAGCGAGTCCGATTTCGAGAATCAAATTCATGATTTCCTGATCAAACACAAGCCGCGCTACCGAGCCTATTTCCCGATCTGGTCGCGTGGGCATATGAAAAGCGCGATCGCCCGCCGGATCGCAGTGATGGACGCGCTGATCTCGATCTATTACGGGTTGCCCGCGTACTGCCTGTATTTCTCCGGCACTGACGAAAAAACCAACAAACACTCCAAGTCCATCGAGCGGATATTGCAAAGTTCAAGAATTCGTGAGCATGCTCCGCTTCTTGCCGAGGTCCAAACGACGCGCGAGGGCGGGCGTCAGCTTGGATGGAAAGCGACGCTTTTTTACACCGCAGCGAACTGCGTGTTCCATTTCGGCTCGCTTCAGTCGGGGCTTGCCGGAGGCAATCTCGACGATGTCCGGCCAACACTTCTGATCCCCGACGATATCGACGACCGAAAGAACAGCGTCGTCCAGGCAGATAAAAATTTCGAACTACTGACGACTGAGATTCTGGGCATGGGCGATCTTGCCACGATAACGTTTTTTGCCGAGAACCTGATCAACCGATACTCATGCATGTATCGAATCTACAAGCGTCACGTGAGGGTTCTAACAGATCGTATGCCCGCCAAACCGACACCGGCCGTCATCGGTCTCAAAACGGAGCTCCGAACGATCGATGGCGAGTTGCGTGATATTATCGTCGCAGGCGTCCCCACATGGCCGAGGTATTTCGATCTTCCGCAGTGCCAGGACACGATCAACCGCATGGGTCTACCAGCGTTTTTGCGTGAGTGCCAGCACGAAGTTGAGCAGAACTCCGAACTCCAGATGCTGTACGCATACGATGACCAGGTACACACGATAAGTGAAAGCGAATTTGCGTCTGTTTATGGCAACGTTCGGGCCTACAAGACTTGGAATAAATGGCTTATCAACGATTGGGCCCGCACGAAAACGAAATACCACGCGAACGTCGCGGCTTTCGTCACAACCTCAAGCCAAAATACAAAACTTCCCGGTTTTACATTCATCATTCATCCGATGAGTTTCAAGCCGAACTCGGCGCCGGAGGACGTAATGGAACGGGCAATATCATGTCTCGCTCCTCACGCACCTGCAAATAACGGGGATGAACCGAAGACATGGCAGCAGCTTCGAAAGGAAACGCTGCTTCGCGTGAAGCAGCCCGATCACCTCAGCGAGGTACGCGAGCGGCTAGAATGGGAGCGGAAGGTGCTCTCCGAGATCGTCCCAAAATACTCGAAGCAAGTATGGTCATCGTGGAACGTGCAGGGCGGAGTGATGTCGCATTCGGAGGACACCGTGCGAAAGATTTATCGCGAGGTTTTCGGGATCACCCTCTCACCCTCAAATCCGCAACGTTTTGACGCAATTGACGACATGAACCGTGCCTTTCGCGTTGACTATGCTGAAACCCATCCGTTTCGTCCCGCACAGTTTGGTTATAGCCGAGCATTCATTATCGTGCCCGATTGGAAGGATGCTCCTACTGAGACCCATCGCGTCGATCCTCGGAGCGGGAAGATCATCTATCCACCCGAACCGTTCCCTGACGTGCTCTCGCCGGACGAACTGCACGACGATCAGTTGATTCGCTATCAACTCACAAACTGGCGTCGAGCCGAACCCAAAATGGTCGATTCTGGGGAGAAAGTTGACGACGTTGTTAAAACCGACGACGATTTCGGTCAGGCGCTTCAAATGCTCTTTCACAAGAAGCTACTTTCGAACGTGCCGCTTTCAAAACCCGAACTCGTCGAGGAGCATATGCCGCAGAATCTGACCATCGCCGCACTCGACCAGGCAGACGACGAAACGACAAAAGCGGCAATTCTCGCCGGTCGCCTGCGCAAGATCGACGAGATCACGCACGAGATGGACCATCCTGCCGGTATGACCGGCACTTCACGGTTCCGCCGACATTGACTTTTAGCTCTAAAAGATGCACATTGTTTTTGTTCTACGCCGTTTACCAACCGGTTTGATGGACCAAAACACAGCAGCCCTCACGCTCGCAATTATTTCTATTGTTTTTGCCGTTCTTTCCGGAGGCGTGGCTATAATTGTCGCCGTAGCCGTCGTGTATTCGTATCGCCGCGATAAAGAAAAACTCGCTGGCGTTGAAACGCAATTCATCGCGCTGCTTGGCAAGCATGAAGATCACTATGCGCAACAGGTCGGTCGGATGAACGCTGTGTTTCTCGAATACGACAAGCAAATTGTTGACGAGATGGAACAAATCCACAAAGAACTCGAGGATTTTCACCGGCAGCTGCCGCCGTCGTCGCAACGGGCACGTCCGAATGTTGTTGACATGCGCAAGCGATCCGAAGACCGTGTGGCGAACGAGATGAAATCACAAGAAGAGAAGGCGGTATATCGCGGACAAAAGAGATCTGCGTAAGAGAGCAAAGGTAAAGACGTTCAAATGACAGGCACAGACTACACGCCACAATTCTACGACCCGAAAACGGCACTCACACCTGTTATTTCCGCGCTTACTGGCGACAACTACGTCAAGCGGACAGAGAACCGCGTCACAAATACCCGCAGCCCCGAGGACTATCTGCTGCTTTGGGATCAACGGCTCCGGCGAGAAGCGAAAGAAACGCGCAAGCTCAATGAGATGTACGTTACGATGCATCGCCGATACCGCGGCGTTACGATCTCGGATCAGTTCGGCTATTTCGGCACTCGCCCCGAAACGCAAGGCCGGTGGATCGATTACAATCCAGACCTCGACGGCGAGGTGCATCCGATAAATGTTGTTCGCCCCGATTTAAAGGCCAACACAGCTGCTTTGCTGCAGATGAATGTCAGCATCGACGTTGAACCCGCAAACAAAGAATCGCGGCTTGCCGAAAATGCAAGGCGGCTGCAAACGCTTATCGACTTTTTCGAGCGCGACTGCTGGATGGAAAGCGACCGCACGTTGCTTTTCGACGGGATTCAGAAAGAGGGTACATGGCTGGTCGAAAATTATTTCGACGAGGAGAGATCTCACGACCAAAATGTGATCGTTCCAGTGGAGTATCGCAGCCATTTTCTCAAATTCGACTGCGACGCGTGTGACCGTCATGAAATGAGAGAGCTTCCCACCGACGACCGTCTAGCCGCACAGGAAGCACCGTCCGCCGTTGCCTGCCCATACTGCAACTCACCGGCAAAAATGGAGATCGAGAGCAGGAGCAACTACGGCGCAGACGAGCAACGCGTAAGGACCCGCGAGATCGCTCACCGTTTTTGGTCCGCGTTTAATTTTTTTATTGATCGAAAAGGAGCGCGCGGCCGAGGTTTGCAGTCCGCACGCTATCTGTCGACTATCGATCTCGTTGAACGCTCCGACCTCGAAGATCAGTATCCGCACGTGCAGTTTCACGCGCCTTACGAATGGGCGTACTCGCTCAAATGCCAGCACGCTCTGGCGACGGCTGATTGGTCGATCCTCTACGCATCATGGATGCCCTCTTCGGATGCGAACGAATGGGATATATTTCAGAGGAGCAGAAACTTCCTGCACGAATCGGCCTATCGCAACTATATCGCTCCAACGGATTGGGAATTTCGCGGCTCTGATGGCCGTCAAAAGTTTAGCATTCGGCGCGGTCAGACGTGGCCCGAAGCCGTCCGCGAGTCGATGGGCGAAGATGTTCGTGGATTCTGTTTCATCACGGTCAACGAGCAGGTAATCGATATACTCGCATCACCGGACGAAGAAACGAACTTCCGCCGCCGTTTCACGGATGTACACTTTGACCGCGATTCAGGAAGCTATTTGTCGGTACCGCACTGGTCTTCTGTCCAGCTGCAGGATGACATCACGCTGTTCAACACGATCAAGACCGACATGGCTGCTCGCAACTCGATTCAGCCGGTTTGGTACAACTCGACCGTGTTCGACGTAAACGATTTCGGGAAAGAATACATCCCATCGAAAGATGGAGCACTCGATGTTGAGAACAGCGATATCAACAGGTATGTTTTTAAGCCGATGATTGCTACCGCCTCGGATGCGATCAACGAACACCTTGTGTTTATGCTCGGCATTCACGATCAGTTTTCCGACCGCACGCCTGCTCTTCGCGGCGAAACGCAGCCCGGCCAGCCTGCTGCCGCACAACGGCAGCAACTTGAGCAAAGCTATGGGATGCTGACTTCGCCCTCGAAATCATTTGCACAAATGAAAGTTTCGAACGCCAAGCAAAAACTAAGTATGGCGTTCGAAAATTGGACGCTCGAACAATTCCAGACAGTCGCAAGTGCTCAGGGCGAGGAATGGAACGAGGCCGACGTAAAAGACCTTGTAAACACGGATCTCGAACGTGACGTGCTCATCGATTACACGCCAGGCTCCGAAGTGCCGCAAGGCAATCAGATTCGCGAGATGAAGTTTTATACAGGGCTGCAGCAGTCTCTGCCATTTATTAGCGCCGGGATTGTAAAGCCCGAAGTGATTCAGCAAATCCTCAAAAAAATTGACGAATTCGCGGACCTCAACCTCGACCTTTCCGGCGAAGAGACCGCCGACGCTCTCGCACAAAAACGCTATCAGCAACTTGTTGGAGCCTGCAAGGAGTATGCTGCCCTGCCGCGTCGCGATATCGAGAACATGAAGGCTCAGACCGTTGCCCAAGAGCCTGTGGTCGATCCGCAGACGGGTGAACCGGCCATGGACGAGACGACGATGCGGCCCGCGCTCCAGCCTATCACCGCGTGGGACATCCTCAACGAAGAGCTGATGACTCAGGCGGATATTTTCATCTCGCCGATCGAAGATTTTGAGACGCAGCGGCGCTTTTTTGTTGCTGAGACGGTTCGCGAAATGGCGAAACCGAAGCCTAACTACACCCTTTGCGAAATGATGACGACACTTGTCTCGCAACTCAGTGCGGTTCTTGCCGAAACGATGCAGGCAACCATTGCGGCCTCGCCCGAAATGCAGAGCGCGGAAAATAACAGAGAAGACCAGATCAAACAGGCCGACGCGGAGCGCACCGCAAAGACCGAAGATGACAGCGCGGCATACGAACGCGAAAAAGAAAAGCTCGCTTATGCGGAGGCCGGCAGGGAAAATGACCGTGAATTCGAACGCGAGAGAATGGCTCACGATCTCTTAATGGCGGATGCTCAGTCTGCCGCGCGCTAAGAAACGCTGAAAACAAATGTACGCAGTGCTGAACGCCCTCAATCTTGCACCAAGGGATCGCTACGACATAATCGACGCCCTTAATCGCCTGCGGTTCGTTTGCGAGACGGCACCGAACAAAGAAACTGCGGACGCGATTAAAATGCACTCCAGTCAATCACTCCGGCAAATGGAAATACGCATGACGCGCACCGGCAAGATCGCTAATCTGCATCTTGGTAAATCGAGAACTTAATATTTTTAATTGACAACACACCTCAAAACATCTTATAACTTGAACGGTTTACTCGCTTTGCCGGGAGAAATTCCGGCCATCTGAAAACTTAAACTCTGAGAATACGGTTCTCGATCTTTTCGGCCCGAACACGCCTTTGTATTAGCCGAGATTTTCGAGCACCGTATTTTTTTTCGCCGCCTCGCTTTATTTGCGACGCCGCCAAAACCTTTCTATATGGAAGAAGAAGTAGCCGATACCACTGCCGCCACGGATCCTGTTAACGCACCAGCGAGTGCCGAACAACCGGAAGTTGCCGTTGATCCTTCCGCCACTTCCGGCGCGAACGCTCCGCAAGCTAATACCGATACTGTTGCCGCCGCACCAGCCGACGCCTCCGCTGCAGACAACGACACAACGTCGTTCGAATCCGTCCACGACTACATCATGCATGGTCTTGAGAGCGGTGAGAAATCACCGACCGACAAACCCGTGGCAGAAGCAACCGACACGGAAACACCGAACGACGAACCACCGTCGCCTGAGCTTGAGACGGAAGCAAACCCCGAGGAAAAACCGACCGAAGAAAAATCCGAAGAGAAGGATGCCGAAGAAGTCAAAGCCGAAGCATCCGATAAGCCATATCTTCTTACGCGCGAGGAGATTGATAAACAATTTCCGCGCACGTCGAAAGAGATCCGTGATGTTGCTGCCAGAAACGCCGAGATCGCCCTGGAAAAACAGGAGATACTCGACTCTCTCGGCGGCGAATCGTATATCGAACCGCTTCAGATGATTGCTAGCGGGCTTCACGGAGGCGACAACGTGAGTGTGTTTACCGGTATCTTCACCGCCGCTGGGAGCGCCGGTTTCGAAGGTCTTGTTCGCGACGTTTTGCAACTCGCGTTTGTCGATGCGGTCGAGAATGAACCGAAAACTGAGTGGGAGATGCAGCTCAACGAGGCGCTTCAGTCTTACGTTGACACAGCTCTCGCCGCGCGTCTTGGCGACGGTGTGAACATGCGGTACATCACAAAACTCGTCAAATATGATCGCTCCGGCCAATTAAACACCGCAGATGTCGATCAGTATTTCGAGGAGACCGGCGAGGACGTTGATGTGATCGAATCACCGCGCATAGCGGCACTCGAACAGGAGAACAGGCATCTCAAGGAAAAATTAGGTCAGACCTCGGAGTCACAAGCAACTGCTGCAAAAAAAGCAGACGAAGAGCATCGAGAGCAGTACGACACCGGCTTCGCCGACAATCTAACGGCGATGGCTAAAAGCAAGATATTTTCGAAATCTGTTCTTCGCGAGATTGACGGCGACAGCGCCGAGTTGAAAATCGCGAAGGGGCGGGCACGCAAGATGCTTCTTGAAGGAGCTATTAAAGAGTCCCGCGACAAGTCCGTATATCGAAAACTCAGGAATAGCGACCGTAAAGGTGAGAAAGCCACCGCGAAATATCGCAAGGACCTCACAACCCTAATAGACGACGCTCTTGCCCAGGTTAAGATAGACGCCTCAGATCTCGAACCTGTTTTTTCACTCGTCTATTCGCTCTCGCGAAACACAAATCTGAAAAAACCGCAGCTCGGCAACGGCGCTCCACCGGAGAACGCAGACAAAGCGCGGCAGCCGACCCAACCTAAACAGGCTCAACGCTCTGAAGACATAAGTTGGGAAGACTGGCAAAAGCACCTGCGCGAACAAACTGCGTCGATGGAAGCGTCAGCCTAGATTTCTAAAATTTTGAGGTAAGGATCAATGACAGATTTTATTGCTAACAACGGCGCCAAGATGAAGGAACTTCTTCGCGGCTCTGTGGAAATGCTGAAAAACGACAGCAAGAAAGACTATCTCACGAAATACATTCGCGGCAAGGCGACGGTCGAAACTGCGAACAAACGGGGCTTTGTAGTAATTCTCGACTTCAAAGACAACCCTTCATTCATGTACGGCGACCCGAACGGCGGGAGCTTGGCGTCGACCAATAGGCAATCCTACGACCGGATCACCTGTAATTATCAGTACATCCAGGTTGGTAGCGAGATCACCAACGAAACGCTGGCGAACTCGAAGGACGGCAAACCGGTCGGTGCGGAAGCGAAGGCCGTGGCGATTGAAAAGGCCGCTCAGCGCATGGTTGAAATGGAGGAATTCTATTTCTGCCAAGGTAATGGCGATCAGACAGTCGCGCGGATCACTGCCGGTTCGTCGGGTGCGACCCTTACGGTAGCAGGCACCGGCGACGGATTCGGCGCGTATTTTCTTAAAGAAAACCAGGTTATTCGAGTGTATGACTCAACCCTGGCGACACTCAAAGGGATACGCACCATCACTGCGAAAACGTCGAACGGCGCGATTACGATCAACTCCGTGCTGACGGTCGTAAGCGGTGATTTAATCTTGCCGGAAGGCGATGCGACAACGCCGACAACTGCCGGCATTAAGGGGCTGCCTTACATTGTGGGGACGGCTTCAGGTGCATATTTCGACAAGAGCAAGACGACAATCTCCGCACTTAAGCCGATTGTCGATGCAGGGGCAGCCGCTCTCTCGCGCACAAAGCTTGAGAATCTTAATACCCGGCACCGCATCCGAAATGGTCGTCGAATGGACACCGGATGTGTTACAAGTCCGACCCAGATGTCGAAATATTTCGATCTTTTCCTGACGAATGCGACCGCTCATTATGTGGGCGAGAAGCGTCCGGCGGGCGATCTCGGACTCGACAGCTGGGACTACACCTGGTTTGGGAAACCGATCAGGGATTTCCGGTGCATACCATCGGCTGCGTGGTATCAGCTTACTCTTGGGTCTCTCTGCCGCGTAAGTTTGGGCGAGATGGGTTCAATGCTCACACCCGCCGGAAATTATGTGCAGAAGGTAAGCGCAAGCGGTTATCTGAACGCACAGCAGAAGTGTGACGATGCATACGTCGAGTATTTTAGCCCGAATCCGGCGCTCAACGCCGCATTGACGGCACTCACGTTTACGTCGCTGCCGCTACTGGTTGAAGATACTTGGGTCTAGTGCCTGAGTAACCGGAAGGAGGGCGAGGGATGCCTTTGGAGGAACGGCTTTCGCCCTCTCTTTTGATGGATCACAAAATGAACAAAGAGGACAAAGAGGACTATTCGAACCTGACATACCTTCCGCCGCCGGAAAAGCCGCGCGAGTGGGATGAGAGATTTCGCAAGCTCATTGGGATCAATGCCGCGACCGGCGAACCATGGCTTCGCGTCGTTTGGGGGATGGACCGCAAGAAGTTCATTGCAGGCGTCGAAGAGGTCTGGTATATCGACCCGAATGGCAAATACGTCGGGATGCCTTACCTTATCCTTGAAAAGTGGGCACCACCGCAAACCTATGACCGCGCCGAATGGGAAGAGAGCCGTTACGATGGGACGCTCGACGTGCTCGGCGCATTTCCCGAAAAGGGTGTTTGGGATTTTCTGTGCACGGTGCGCAACGAGAAGATGGAACCCGGCGGTTGGGATATGGCGTACAGACGAGCTGAGGAGGCTGTCTATAACGCCGAACAGCCGAACGCCCGAAAGCGAAACATCGGGCTAATGATCGATGGCTACAAGAAGCGCAAGGAGGCACAGGCAGAGGCACACAAAGAGTATCGCAGGCAGGTGCAGGATGAATTGATCAACGAGATCACCAAAGGCGAGCCTAACGCCGCTTTCAACTTTGCGACCGACCGCGCGGAGCGCACCTATACAAAAAAGAATCTTCGCAAAAAGCGAGAACAGGAGGAACGCGAACAGCTTGCCGACGAACAATTGCCGTCGAGTTCATTCGCTATCCTGCCGCACGGGTTAACGATTCCGAAACGGGATATTCTCGGCGGCCACTAAAACTAAAGAAAGGAGTTTTTATGGAAACAACAGCCGCCGCCCGCGAACCCGAAATGGAATATTCGCAGGCCGCCGTTAGTTCAGAATCACCCTTCGTCAGTGTTACGAACGAAGAGGTGCAAAATCTTGGTTACAACCACGAAGAGACAGATCCGCGCGTTGTCAGATGGGGTTTCAATCCCGGTTTGCGAGGCGTGCACATCGACCCTCGGCGAACCGGTCTCTCTGATTCGTTGATACCGGTCGGAAAGCTTTTTCCACACCGCTCGTTCCAGACCCCGCAGGAATTTTGCACGATTGACGAGTACAAGGAAAAAGAACACATTGTGGTCGTCACCAGCGAGGACGCGGAGCGTGAGGTCCGCGAAACCCTGCAGAAAGCCGGTTACATGTCGTGCCTGCTCGGGCTTACGAATGCTGCCGTCGCGGCGGTGATCAGCCAGATCGTTCTACCCAGCCTTTCCGACATTCGCGCTCTCGCCGACCGGTTTGACGGCTTCGTGTCTCCCATTGCGAACGAATGCCCGGCGGCCGACGAAATGGACTATGGCGAACCGCGCGAGCAATGTGCGACGTGTCACCTTGCGTGGCTGCGCTCGGATGAGTGTCTGCAATATCTCGATTTCGCCGCCCGCACCGGCGTCAGCGTAAAACTGTGGCACGAGAACGAGCAACGATTCGAGGCAACAACGATCCATCCGCTGATCGAGCAAATGATGGAGTTTCAAAAGACGGCTGTCGCTGGAATCGAGCTTTACATCAAGTACGCAGCGAGGGAGTGGGGCAACACGGTTGCCGAGGTCGACAACAACAT
>Ga0187893_10015242_pt1 | contig 10329 bp, 12 predicted proteins | sample MA1701074metaG_FD_139574 | JGI IMG/M metagenome (GOLD analysis project Ga0187893, IMG submission 139574) | White microbial mat communities from a basaltic lava cave in the Kipuka Kanohina Cave System on the Island of Hawaii, USA - MA170107-4 metaG ... | reverse complement strand
CGGAGATAGTGGGACATTTTGACTCGACAAATCCTGGATCGGTTCTCAAGCGGGCATTGATCCAGCAAATCATGCATCGAAAGGCACACGGCCGTTTTGCGGATCAGCTATCCGATCTCAAGCTGAATGCCGGAACTGTCGTATCAATAGCGGTGATCACAGCGGATTCCTCCGGCCTGGCGATGGTGGCAACCAAGCGTGAATCCCGGGACGAATGCGCGGTTTATGTAGGCACCGCGCCGCCGCCCCGAACGTACTTGCGCAAACCTGACACCATTACCTGCCGCGCTGCGGGACCCTAGTGCACAGTCTATTGGGGTGAGGTGGGATGAGTGGCCGCCCCGGGAACCAATGATGGCCGGAGGCAAGCCCGCTGAAGACGTGTGAAATGAGGGACAAGCCCGCTAGTGAGGCCCATTGTTGAGGCCCACTGGGCGATGTGATAGTCTCGACATCCCCCCTTGACGCTACGCCTGGTAGGGCGACCTTCTGCCGGGTCCACCACTCGCGGCACCAGACACAGATACCCTTATGTCCGACCGCCCCCCCTCCCACCGCCTCCGGATCTTCGCCACAGAGTTACTGCCGCTGGATTGGTTGTCAAGCCGTCTTTTGATGCGGGTTAGGAATTACTATAACATGTTATAGCACTAGAAGGTGTTCTAGTGCGACATAGTGGACATTGGGTCGAAGATAGCACCGGTGACGTACGGACTTGTGAGTGAGAGGGGAGGACTGTGGCTACAGCCGAATCGCTATGATATGTTATAGTCTCGCGCCCCGCGTCGACCATGAGATTCTGGCTCCATCCTGGTGACGGGTCCTCGAGGATCTGAGAATTGGGTCCCCGGGTCAAGGTCCGCAGCGAGGGATGCCTCCCCTGCTTTCCGGATCAGGCGTGATGCCCTCCTGCGCCCTGTCGAGTTGCTCCTATCCGATTGCCCTTCTGATTGCTGCGGTGACCAGTGCGACACCCCATCATGTCGATGCCCAGACCTGCCGCGGGCAGGAGCAAGCCGGCACTGCCTTGAAACGGCTCGGAGGCCTAGTCGAACTTGGGGACCACTACACCTCCTATCAGGCCACATTGGGGTTGGGAAGCCAGCGCCGATTTTTCGGCGGCGGGGGTGCCGGGGTGACGCGTTCAAACGGCGGTGGCGCAGTAGTCATCTCTGTCGAGGCGGGGTACGGTGGGTTTCGTGCCATTGAAGATCGCCTCCACATCTGTCCCAGCCTGCGGGTCAACTATGATCGGGCCTTTGGGCCCGCCACGGATTTTTCCTTCGGGGTAGCAGGTGGCTACCGGTTAGGCTCAGCGGGCGCGAATTCGCGCCTCGTCGTAATGGGGTCGGTCGCCATCGTCTTACAGCTGTATCAACTTGGCGGGGGTTATGTGGTGGCAGAGTGGTATGGGACTTTCGATGCTGGATTCGGCATACGGATTTCCCAACCTGCTACCCTGACGCTGTCAGGCCGGTTGTATGAGGGCTTCGGTGCGGGACGGCATCCTTCTTTGATTCTTCGGGTGAGTAGCCGTATTTAGGGATCTGCGGACCTGCCCCATCCGGGCTCGAAGGCACTATAACATGTTATAGTGAACAGGTCTTGGATATTGCGCGTGGCTGATTGCCTCGGTAGCCTACTCCACACCAATCCGCGCCGGACCATCACGGCCGAAGAGATAAACGTCCACTTCAAGACCGCCGAGAACAAGGCGGGAGTACCAAGCCATGACCGAACTCTTGCGTCGATCGTCGACAACCGTGGTTGGGAAGCCAGGCGGTTTCCGAAAACCCAGCGGTTATCCAGTTCGAGTCTTGTGCTTCCTTGCCTTTCTGTTTGCGGCGTGTGACTCAGACGGCCCTACCCGTCCAGTAGTCTCCGTGCAGGCCAGTATTGTAGGCAAGTCGGATCGGTTTCGAACTCTTGACGAGGACCTTGCTGATCTCGCGGACCAACTCCCCGGTTTCGGAGGGTTCTATTATGATCCGAGCGGCACCCTGACGGTTAACTTGAAAGACGAATCCGGGCTTCCGGAAGCGCGGGTGCGGCTAACCGAGTTCCTCTCAAAACGGGGTCCGCAGGACGCAGGGAGATTGGCCAGGATTGCAGGGGACGTTTCGGCAATGCGCGCTGTTCCTGCGAAATACAGTTTCCGAGAACTCTTGACGATTTACCGAACCGTGGTTCTGCCGGCTGTCTATTCCCTCGCCAAGATCACCATTACCGACATTGATGACCGAGGGAATCGAATTCTCATTGGTGTCAGTGAAGCCCGCATGATTGAAGCGGTCAGGAGAGGTCTGGTCGGCCTGGGGGTCCCAGCCGATGCGATCGAAGTCGTGCAGTTCGGCGAAGCAGCGCCACACGGGGTCAGCTCCGAGTCAGTTACTCGCTCGTCGCCATTGTCGGTCGACCAAAGCCTCCTGGATTTGCTGCGGCCGGCACCCGGTGGGTCGTTGATCGCCGTCCAGTTGCTCACCGGACCGGTTCAGGAATGTACTCTGGGCTTCAATCTGATTGAATGGAGTAATGGCATTATCTCGCCGGACCGATACTTCCTAACGAACGCTCACTGCTTTCGCCCGCAGTCTGCCGAAAGCCAGACTTCGTCGGCGACCGAACCAGGGCAACCTACCTACAATCAGCGGATAGGCTTCAAGATAGCCGACCATTGGTGGCTAACCCCCGATAGCACGTCATGGTGCCCAACGCAGTACCCCTTGTGCAGATTCGCCGACGCCGCTTTGGTAAAGTACGAGAACCCTGTGTGGGCAGATGCGGGTTATGTCGCATTTCCTTCTTCGGATGGCAGCACCTCGTTCAACACAAAGATGAACATTACGGCGATCGAGACACCCTACGTTGGTCAGCCAGTTTACATGGTCGGAACGACCAGCGGCCGGCGGTTCGGCTACGTAACCCACGTATGTTCGAACCTGGCTTATGACGTTTACTTAAAGCTCTGCCAGATTGTCTCAAGCAATGACTCTGACCACGGCGACAGCGGATCCCCCTTGATAGCCCTTACCGGAGGGAACACCGCCCGGGCGCTTGCCCTGGTCTGGGGCGGGCAAGGGGACAGCACCTTCAGCAGCCCCATGGAGGCTGCGCTGAACGAAATGCAGGAATGGATCATCCACTATAACCTCGGCATTGGGACGTTGGACCCCGATCGCCCACCGCCTCCGCCCCCACCACCGATCAACGTCAGTCTCTCAGGCCCTTCAACAGTGCGGCCAAGTGTCACATGTTTGTGGACCGCCACTCCACAGGGCACTGCCCCTTACTCGTACTCCTGGCTTGTCAACAATTCCCCCGTTGGCAATGGATCCCAGTTGCCACAGGAACTGATTCACCTGAACAATGGTTCCGCCTTCACCATCGAGGTCCGAGTTGTTCGACGCCGTGGGTGCGCAGGGTAGCAAGACAAAGAGTGTTGCGATCAGTGGGTCAGCGCCGATATGTCAGTATTGATCATCAGTCGTGCAGCGTACGCGAGCCTAAGCCATTCCTGCCGCAATCTGTGGCGATGGCTGTTGAACGGCTGGCTTGTTGTTGGAATTACCGGCTGCTCAGTTTTCGGTCCAACTGACAATTTCGTGCTTGCGCGGGCAAACGGGGAGTCTCTGCCCGCGACGATCGACTATTCCCCTGGTCAGGTGGAGGCAAAGGTACTCGAAGGAAAACTCGAGCTACTCCCACCTCAACGGTTTCGTCTGGTCTTCCTGAAACGCTACCTCCTCTACGACGGAACCCAGATCGTCAAGGACACACTGATCGAGTCGAGGGAGTGGGGAACCTATTCTTGGACGGATTCCACTCTCGAGATGGTCCATCACGATGGGCGCGGAAACAGCTACCGCATCTCCAACGGCGGGAAGACCTTGTTCGGACATTCCGATCTTCCATTCCTCTTCTCGGTTGAGTTTGTACGACACTGACCCTGGTACTCTCCGTTCCCTTCAGGGGTACCTGCTCGTTGTTGCGATGGCCTGCTCCGGTCCAAGCGGTGGACGTTCGTCATCTGCGGGGCCACCGATACTTCGCCTCGCTGATTCCATCCTCTTGCAGGAATCCGACACGGCCTTTCTTGGCCAACTCCTCGTCACGTTCGCCGTCGATTCGAGCGGAACCATGTACATTGGCGATCAGAGCCTCAATCGATTGCTCGTCTTCAGCGCGAGCGGGGCTTTGCGGAGTATTATCGGACGCTACGGAAGGGGCCCCGGGGAATTCTCGGACATCGGATTCGTTACACTCGTCAATGATTCCCTCCTGTTTCAGAGTTCTGGCGCCCGAACCCTGAGCCTCTTGCGCATGCGCGACGGCATGGAACTCAACAGGTTCACTCATCCCGGATTCGTTTCACGTGGGGCCGCTACAAGGGACTACATCGCGCTGGGCGCATTTGAGAAGCTCAACGGGCAGGCCGTGATTCTCATTTCCTGGGACTCGCTCCTTCGTATCCCCCGTCCAGCCAGGCTCGCGCCCAATGCGGTAACCGTCCCTTCCCTCTTTCACGAGTTTCGCGAGCTGCTCATCTTCAACTCCGTGGCTGTCGCGGCGCGTGCCGATACGATTCTAGTCGGATTCGGAGTCGGTGACTTCATCCTGCGGGTGCATCCCACGGGCGAGGTACTTGACACGATCTGGATCCCACTGCGCTCGCGTCGTGGCACGCCACCAGCCGCCTTGCGCCGCTACCGAAACCCGAGAATCTCCTTCCACGACGCGATCACGGGCGTTTCCGGGCTGCGGGCCATGTGGTTCACTCCCGCGGGGTATCTGGTTCTGTGGTTTGAGGATGGTTCGACCGAAGACGCGTCTCGCTCGAATTCTCCGACTACGGGCGTGGCCTATATCGGCGTCGTTGCCCCAGACTTGCGCACCGCGTGTGTCGATGCCCTTCTCGAAGCCCCTGGGACTCGCCGGACTCGACTCTCGTTCGGGAGAGATACGCTCTATTCCCTTGACCAGGCGATCGATTCGTCCCGCGCCAGACCCCAAGTGATAACGGTCGTTCGGAGGTATGGCATCGATCTCACGAATTGCGACTGGCTCCCGACCACAAGACGGCCTAGCTATTAGCCCTCCTGACCTCCACGCCAAGGCGCCCAGACACCCAAATGCCCCCAGTGAGGCAATGTGTCATCCAATGACGGAGCGTACATGGTGTCGCCAGTTGCCGACCCAAGACCGGCAATCGCAGCTATGCACAGCTTCCTTCTGGGGGCTTGTCCATCAGCCTTAGACCTCCCGGGCTTGATCCGGGTGAAGCGGAACTTGCCCTCGGTGTCGGCGTTCCGGGTGAGTCGCGCGCGGGCAAAGCGGGGATCCGGCGCCGCAACCCCCTCCTGCCGAGGGTGGGCGATGTGGTGGAGCATCCTCGGCCGATCTCGCTGCCGACCGATGGCGCGGTGTACGATCCGGAGTTGGCCCACTGCTCCTCGTGCGATCCGGAGCGCGAGGCCGCGCTCTCCATCAAGCTCGAACGGGAGAAGGCGGAAGCCCTAAAGGCGTGCCGGGAGGCCCAGTTGCTCGAGGTCGAGCTGGAGCGTCGCCGGTTGTTGCTGCGGAAGGGAGACTTGACGCCCTTCGAGGCCACTGCTTCTGCCGAACTGGAGCCGGCGCCAGTGCCGTAGATGGCTGATCCGGTCCGAGGCCTGGACGTGGTTGCGGCGGCCGGTGGCGAGGGTCCACTGACGGCGAGAAGAGTCCTGGTCATCCGGCACCTGGCCCACGGGAGGCGTCCTCCGGAGATAGCGCGGCTCTTGGGCATCGCCAGGGACTCGGTCTACGAGCATCCGCCCCGACGTTAGTTTTGGGGCAATGACTCAAAATCGTCTTGTCAGCGCCTTGGATTGCCTGCAAAGGCTGCGAGCGCAATGCTTGCACATGCGGCCGGGAATCAAATCGCGCTACCCCCAACGTTGGGGGTCGCGAGCCGCCGGCAGGGAGTGGCTCTTGCCACTGGCAACCTTCTGTGTGGGGCCGGGTCCGACCCTTCATAGGAAGCTCGGCGGGAATCGTGGTCTCAGGCCGACCGATCCCTGTCGATTCCATCGGTGGTACCAGGTTCAATCTCTCGGTAGACCTCCAAGCCGGATTGTACGTCTACGGTCGCTCGGGTCGGAGTACTGTCGTCATGGGCTACAAGTACCTCCACATTTCGAATGCCAATCTGAGTCGCCTGAACCCCGGCGTTGACTTCCAAGTCATCTTCGCAGGCTATTCCGTCTTCCGATGATCGGTGGAGCGGCCAACCAGTTGCCGGACCTGATCGCTGCAGCACCGCCCAGCAAGCCGCTTACCTACGCAGGCACGACCAAGGACGACGATGTGTTTCACCGGCAGAGGATAGGCCTGGGAACCACAACGCCCGCTGACAGCCACTCGGCCATGACACAGGTCACCAGGATAGGCAGGGATTCATGAGAGGGCTGAGGTTGAACCTGATTCTAGCCCTCGTACCCGGTGGTTCCACCGGCCTCAGCGGTCAGAGTCCTCAGGAGAGTCAGGTGGTCGGGCGAGTGTATGACCAATTGCGCCGCCCGATCGCCGGCGTTGAGGTCCTTATCGACCGGCGCGAGGTCCGGGCGACGACCAATGGCTCGGGGGTGTTTACCATCTCGGTCACCGCACGTGACAGCACGGTCGCGTTCCGCCGAATCGGGTACCGCCCCATGCTCGTAGCGTTGCATCCCATGCCTCCAACGAACGACACGATTCTGGTTGAGCTCGTAGAGAGCCCCGCGCAGTTGCCGGAGATCATCACAAGCGCACCTCCAAGTAAGCCGCTACGCTACGCCGGAACCACGAAGTACGATGACGTCTTTCTTCGTCAGCGGGTGGGATTCGGTACCCTCATCAGCCGGGAGATGGTCGACAACCGCCTGGGTGGGTCAACCGCCGACCTGCTGCAAGGGATACCGGGCGTGAGGGTGTCGAACGGTCCTCCGAAGCGGCTCCACTTCGCCCGGTGCCAGGACCCGGGGGGTATTGCGGTCTTCATCGACGGCGTCCTCCTGGTCCCGAGAAGTCAGGGCCCCGGCACGACACAGACGTTCGGAGCCGTATCGCGGCCCTCCCAGGAGGAGACTCCTGAGGTGGAGATGCTCTCCCGAGTACATCCTCGCGATGTCGAGATGATTGAAGTCTATCGGGGAGTCGGCGAGATTCCCGGCGCCTATCACTGGAACGGCTGCGCCGTAGTGGCCGTTTGGACTAGATGGAACAGGTGAAGGGCGGGGGGGGGGGACGTTGCGCGTGGTGATGGAGACGATATGTGCGGCGTGCTATTGACTGTCGCAAGAGCTTGGGTTAGCGCGGTCCTTCGTTCTCAGATGTGCCTCCCTCGGGAGCCATGCTCTTTCATGAGGACGGGTTAGTCGGCGGCCAACCGAGCTGCCTCTATTGCCGGCGAATACGCATCAGCCGGTCGGATACGGGACGGTCTCGCACGCTAGACCTGCAGAGTAATTGGAGATCTGTGTCCTCTCCTGCTAACTTCAGGCGCCGCCAGCCCTTGGGGACTCCTTGATCGGCGCACACAACAATTTCGGCGTCGAGCGGGTATTGGGCATGGCGGACAATCCGCGCGCCATTGTAGCGTTCCGCACCCAAGCCCGGACACTCATCGGAGACGAAATAGTCAACGATCACCCAGGTAGCGGAGAGATTGGACCCACGACAGGACCTCTGGACGTCGGCACTGAACGTCCGAGGATCCGTGGTCGGCAGATGTGGTGCGTCAGGATCAATACCTGGTCTGGAGGGAGGAAAGCCGGAACCGGATGGGTTCCGAGATCCCATGTGGACACTACACGCCACGGCGACGATGAGTAGAAGGGCAGCACTTGGTCGCCTGGCATATGATGGTGGCATATCCACATCCTCCGAGTTCCAACAGCCTGATGCATGTTGAGAGCACGGTTCAGCGCGACGGAACTCTCGCAGCAGGCCGCCGTCCAGTGATGTCGGCGCGGCCTGCTGCAGTAATGACGGCCTGCCGAGATATGCCGCTGGAATGGAAACTCAGCAAGCGGGGTGCGGTGGGCCGATACCCCTATGACTACTCATGGGGACCATCTGCAGAGTAGGGGTTAGCGACTATACTAGGCTGCCTCCATAAACGAGAGCAATGCCAAGGAGCGAAATGGGCGGCATGAGTTTCATGAGGTACCCTGCTTTAGTGTAACGCTGGTACTGCTGCGGTAGCTCCGGGAGTCCCCGCCCTGGCCTGTATCTTCGGCACATCACAAAGGCGCATGGCCCCGAAGCGTCGCAGCTCGGCGGTCCTAACGAGAGCCTCCTACGGAGAGGCATGGCCTAATGGAAAGACTGATTCGAATCGTCAAGGACGCAGGTCTCTGGTTCTTCGTGCTGGCAGTGACTAGTGGGATGGTGGAACCCCCTCTCTCGCGCAGAGCCATTCTGATACTGGCTGCCGCAAGCCTACTACTTGGAGTGTTGAAGGAGCTGTTTGTTGTTCGGACTGCGCCGCGGAACGCCGAGCAACCCAAGTAGAACACCAACTCGATCCCGAGGTGGCTTCCCTCGGGGAGGTCCTCTTCCCAAGTTGAGGGGAGCTACTTCTGGCCCTTGGACTATCGCGCTAACCGGCTCAAATGCTCCAGAACCTCCGCAACCTAAGCATTCCCGCTGACTCGGCAGTCCAGGGCTCTCGTGGCGGCCTCCAGAGTCGGAGGATATTTCCCGGCGGCCGAATACCATGCTCGCATAGGAAACCGGCCTGTTTTCCAGACCCGCTTGCCGCACTCCGGTGACGGAACCAGGTGGCGGTTGAGCGCTGAGAGCCCCAACCGGTGCCAGCATGCTCATCACTATTGGGAAAGGGAGGGCTCGCACCTAGAACCGTAGGTTGCCGTTGCTACAATGGCCGCCACCCAACGAAGTGTAAATCAGCTGCGAGCGTTAGAGGCTCGGCGGCTGCGAGCGCGGGTTATGCCTCACGCACCCCCCGGTGACGGTTCAAGGGGGGCATAGGCCCTGATTAAGCCTCAAAGCGATCCGCCCGGAAAAGAAGCCCGTCAGGGTTAGTGTACGGCGGCCCAGCGGGAAGAAGTATCGGTTGGGGTGAGCATGGAAATGGAACCGGCCCCGAACCTGCGCGCTCGCCCAGTTGATTTCCTCGAAGACCAGAGAGTCACCCTCGGTGCCGACGGTGGTATAGGTGGCATATTGAGCGGTGGTCCGCCCGCGTGGACGCTCGTATTCCAATAGAGCCATCCAGGTGGCGCCAATGCCGAGCCCCGGAGCAGTGAACGAATATGCTTGAGCGGTGGGAACCCCGCAGACCCGCATCGAGACGAGCTGGCGGTACCCACCCCGTTCCTGGGAAGTGGCCTGGACCATGAGTTGCTGAATCTGCGGATCGAAGTACGCCACTATGGAATCGGGGCCGGGGAGAACGAACCAGCGCGTACCATCCACCTGAACGGCCACGGTGCCGAACTGAGATGCGGGCTCCGGGTCGGGGACGGTGGGTAGACCTACTGAGTCGTCGCATGCTGTGAGTGCGGCAATGAACACAGCGGCCATGAGAGTTGGATGCATAGCTACATTGGGATGAGGCCAAACCAGCATTGGACCTGCAGAGGGATCGCTCCCGTCGCGGCCACCGTTCACGAACGCAGCCCATGCAGGTACAGGCTGCACAGCTCCGGCCAAGTTCACACCGAGGCTAAAGTTACCTCTTCAGGATAATCCGGAAAGGCAGCAAAGCCCGCTTGCGCCTCGTCCATGCGCCAGGCGCATAACGAGACTTCCCGAAGTACCAGGACCCCAGTCAGAATCACGGCTGTGGGAGTCCCCGCCGCCCGCCCAAGGCCGCTGCAGGACTTCTATCGAGCGACGCTCGCGCGGGGCATGCGCGAGGAGCTCGCGCGGGTCACCCTGACCCGCAAGCTCGCCGCGCTCACGCTGCGGCTGTGGAAGAAAGGGGACGCCTACGAGCCGACCGAACTGACGAAGCACCCGAAGCAGAAAGCGGCTGGCGCGGCGATTTTTCGTCCTAAAAGCCTCGCTGCCAAATCCGAATAGTGGGCGCTTCAAGGTGCGTCTGGTCGCTTGAGGAGTAAAGGTTGATTGTGGCTCCCTTCGCTTCCATCATGGTAGGACCGTTCACAAGCACAATAAGCCAAGGCTCGCCTATGATCGCTTGGACCGCTACATGACGCGCGGTGGAGTCGCGTCCGAGAACAAGGAGGGCCGGCGTCCTTGCCAGGACTGTGTCCCTTCGGGTGCTCAATCCGCTTGCGTAGAGCACGAGGTGTGGTGAGTCACTAACCACGCGGAACTCGACCT
>Ga0187893_10015241_pt1 | contig 10330 bp, 9 predicted proteins | sample MA1701074metaG_FD_139574 | JGI IMG/M metagenome (GOLD analysis project Ga0187893, IMG submission 139574) | White microbial mat communities from a basaltic lava cave in the Kipuka Kanohina Cave System on the Island of Hawaii, USA - MA170107-4 metaG ... | reverse complement strand
GCGAGATCGATGATCGAGAGACGCCGCATTCCCAGGACGACATTCTCGTGCGCGTGGAACCCTTCATCATCCGGGCCTCGGTGGATCATGGAGTCCGTCATGGATCTCGCGGTGCGGACGTCGGCCGGTCGCGACCGGTCCAGGTTGATGAAGCCGGCGATGCCGCACATGGCGCTTACGTCAGGGCGCCCGGAGCTGGGCGCGAAGCTGGGCCGGCCAGGTCCGCCATGACGCGAGGAGGCCTCCAGGCCACCAGGGCGGTCAGGGGCAGCGAGCCGAGCCCGATCCAGCCGGCGGCCCGGCGCACGGTCGTCGCGGTGAAGCTCAGCCTCACCGTATGAACTCCGGCAGGCACGCGGAATGTCAGGAGGCCTTCGTCCTCCGATGGCGCCAGCTCCAGCGGTCGTTCACCCAGCGTGCCGGCCCATCCGGGAAACCAGAACGAGCGAACTCTCACCCTCCCGCCATTCGGGCTGCTGATCTCGAGCCGGCGGGCCGACGACTCCCAAGCCGCGATCTCGATCGCACCGCTACCTTCGATGAATGACGCTCGGGGAATGTCCACCGACAGCTTGTGAAGGTCACGATACCGCCTGAATTGGACGGGAGTGAATGCAGGCTCCACCCAATCCGTGACCCCCTGGCTCCGGCTGGTCTCTTCGCTGAACCGGAACGACTTGAGGTGGGCGTTCTGATAGGCGAGCATCAGGTTGACCGCGACCACCAGACCCAGCGCGATGGCCGCCGGGCCAACCAGCTTTCTGGGCTCCTTGACTCTGCGGTCGCCCCAGCCGGCAAAAAACGCAAAACCACACAGAAGCGCCGCCGTCAGGACCATGAGCGTCTGGAAGCGCCAGGGGAATTGAATGGTGGCAAGCTCCGGGACGAGCCTCCAGACAGGGGTCGAGACCTCGAGCTGGAGGACATAGGCCGCGGCGCAGCCCGAGGCGAGCGCGAGCACATCCCTTCGTCCTCGGTGGGTCAGCGCGCTGGACCAGGTCAGCGCAAGAACCGCTGCGAGCCCGGCCAGGGTGAGCTGCGACAACGCGGACCTCATGACCGGCGGCTTGACCGGGTCCTTGAATCCCAGAGCCGGAAGGACTTCGTCCCTGAAGATGAAGTTGATCCGGTAGTCACCGCTCGGCATCTCGCGCAGCCAGGCGACGTTCGCGTGGGTTTTCTCCACCGCGGCGGGCAGCAGCGCGGGGGCCGCCAGAGCGACGCCGCATGCCAGCGCCGCGGCGGGGTGGAGAAGCCGCCGCCATTGACCCCACCCCTCCCACACCATCCAGACTCCCACGAACAGCGAGAACATCAGAGCGCTGACGATGTGCGTGTAGATCAGGCCGGCGTAGGCGAGGCACAGCCCCAGGGTATCGGATCCCCGGGTTCGCTCCATCGCACGGCGCAGATGGAGAAGGATCAGCGGGAAGAAGATAAACGAGGTGATCTCCGAGAGCGCGAAACGCTGGTACATGTCCAGAACGTGATACGGCAGGAGGAGATAGACGCCGGCGGCGAGCGCGGCAGGGAGCCCAGGTCCGATCCACTCCCTCGCGAGCGCGTAGAACGCGCCTCCGGTCAGAACGGCCACCAGCAACAGATACAGCTTGAACCCGCTGACGATCGAGCCGGTGAGCCAGGAGACGGCGCCGGCGCCGTAATAGACCAACGGAGGGAACATGACGAAGGCCGGAGCGCCAAGTCCCTGGTTTGTCCTGTCCGTCCAGCGAGGATAGGGATGCCCTTCGGAGAACGATTCCATGAAACCCCGCAACCAATGAGTGTGCGCGTAAACATCACTCCCCAAGGGAAGCGAGGAGTGTGTCAGCAGCGGCCCGCACAGCGCCGCCACGGCGATGGCGATGGTGAGCGGGGTCCAGGTCCGTGGCATAGTCGAGATACCTTCGGAGATCCAAAGGGTCCTACCGCGCCCGGGGCCGGAGCCCGGCGCCTCCCGGCGCCGGCTCAAGCAGGACTGCGGCCCGCAGCGTCGAAGCCGATTATCTCACACGGCCGCGCCTCCTCTCTGCGAGGAGGGTCCGTCCGGCGCGCCCGTCCTCGCAACCGGAGGGAGGCTCGACCGGGGCGCGATTGCTTGTCGCGCGCGAGCGGATGCTAATATGCGGCGGCCCTGAAAGCCCAGGTATCATGACCCCTCGCGCCCGCGTTTCAAGCAAGGACGCCGCCGCGTCCGCCAGCGCGCCCTCCCAGGGCGCCGGCCTCCCGGCACCTCTGGTGGCATTCGGGCTCATCGGCCTGTCCCTCTACATCGCCGCCATGACCCTCTTCAAGATGTCCAACAATGACATCTGGATCCATCTGAAGACAGGAGAGCTGATCCTGGCCAACGGGTGGGTTCCCATCAACGACCCCTATTCGTTCGTCGCCTCCGACCGCGAATACGTCGCTCACGAGTGGCTGGCCGGCGTGGTTTTCTACCTCGTCTATTCGGCTGGGGGCGTGGTCGGACTCATTTACTTCAAGGCGGCGGTGCTCGCCGCCGCCTGCGGCTTCATGTACGCGACCGCCAGGCTGCTCAGGGCCCGGCTGTCCGTCATCCTCCCCGCCTTCGGCTGCGTCCTGTATGTCGCCACCGCGCGCTATCTGGAGCGGCCGCACATCTTCTCCTACATGATGGCGCCCCTTTACATGTATCTGTTGTTCCGGTACCGGGAGCGAGGTCGGGACCGGCGGTGGCTGTACGCCATCCTTCCCATTCACGTCTTGTGGACGAACCTGCACGGCGGCTGGCTCATCGGCATCGCGCTGATCACCACGTTCGCGCTGGGAGAGACTCTCTCCCTCGCGCGCGCGCGATGGCTCGGCGTCGGCGGGGAGACCGCGCCCTCCGCATCCGATATCCGGTTTCTCTGGCTCCTCGTCCCGGGATGCATTGCCGCTACGCTGGTCAACCCGTACGGTTACAGGTTCCTGACATATCCCTTCGAGGTGTTCAATCAGAAGGTCATCATGGAGACCATCTACGAGTGGCAGCCTCCGTACGCCGCGTCGTACAACACCTCCACGATGTTCTTCTTTTTTCTGCTGCAGACGGGGTTCCTCTGCGCCGCGTTCTTCCGCCTGCACCGGGACCGCACGCGATCACGCGGCGGCGGCGAGACACTTGCCTCTCCGAACTATGTGATCTCCGGCGCGCTCCTCATCGTCTTCCTCCTCCTGGCTGTATTCTGGTTCGAGAGGCCGGCCACCCACTGGACTCCGCCCAACGTGAGGCTTCTCCTCCAGTCGATCCTGGCGCTATTCTCGCTGTTCACCATTCTGAACCTGCGATCCGTTGATTTCACACAGGCCGGGATCTTCGCGCTCTACTTCCTGATGTCGCTCCGCCACAACCGCGGCGTGACGGACGCCGCGATGGGGACATTCCCGATCCTCGCCGCCGCCTGCTCCGGGTTCCTCGAGGCGAGGTCCCGGGGCCCAGCTCAGGCAAAGCAGACGGAGCCGAAGCGGGCGGCGCCACGCCCCGCCGAGGAGAGCGTGGCGTCGGCGAAGGGGGTGGACAGATCCCGGCCCGCGGCCGTGATCACAGGATCGATCCTTCTGCTGGGCATCTCGGCCCACGCCACGCTGTTCAACTACTACTACGACTTCCACGGATCCGGACGTGAGAAGGGGTTCGGTATCGCCTCGAACATGCCGGTGTGCGCCGTGGACTTCATCAAGAGAAACGGGATCACGGGCAATGCCTTCGTCTCCTATGCGATGGGGGCGATGCTGATCCACCGTATGTACCCGCAGGTGAAGGTCAGCATGGACTCGCGCGACAATTACGGAGAGGAGCTGTACAAGGAGTTCGTGAATGCCCAGAGGAGCCTCCCCGGAATGCGCGATTATCTCAAGCGCCGCTGGGTGGATTTCTTTCTCCTCGGCCATCGCGACAGAAACCCGGCGGTGTTCGATCCTCTCGAATCCACCGGAGAGTGGGTGCCGGTTTACTACGACGACAGGAACTTCATCCTTCTGAGGAGCACCCCCGCGACGGAAGCCCTCATCGAGCGCTTCGGTTACAAGGCCCTCAGACCCACCACGGGAGGGCCGATGACCGTGGATAGCTCGAACGTGGCGACGGTGCTCGAGGAGGCGGAGCGGACCGTGGAGAATTGCAGGCAATCCGCCTTCGGCTACTACTACAAGACCAGGGCGCTGCTTTTCCTCGGTCGCAACGAGGAGGCCCTCGCGACCTCCCGCCAGGTCCTCTCCATCGACCCCGACAGCTACATCGCCTACGGCGACATGGCCGCGGCCTACGCCGCCATGCGCCAGCGGGACGAGGCCATCGAGATGTTCCAGAGGGCTCTCGACATCAATCCCGGATTCTCCCAGGCGCGGGAAGGTCTGAAGCAGCTTCGAGGATTCTAGGAGCCCGTCCGAGTCATGGCTCGGGTCGCGGCGCGCGGCGTTGTCCATGGTCATCCGCGCATGAGGTGGACTGTAGCGGGCCATCATGCTGGAATACCATGGGGCACTTTGAGCCGGCGCTGGGAGCGACCCTTGGCATCTTTAACCGCCTCAGACGCGTTGAGCGCGAGCCTCGTCAAGATGCGGCGGGGCATGATCTGGCTCGCCGCAGGCACTGGTGTGATTCTCGCGGCGGAGTGGGCGTCGCGCGGAGGCGGGACAGCTCCCTGGGTGCGGTACGGGCCGTTGCTGCTGATGTTCGCGGGAGCCTACGGCGTGGTGAGGGGCCTCGAGGGGATGGTCTCGGGGTTCCGCCTCGGCCGCAAGCTGGATGACTCCGCGGCCCGCCGGCGCGTCACACGGAGCGGGGTGGTTGGCCTGGCCCTGGTGCTTCTTGCCGGCGCCGCCGCGGCCTCGAGCCTCCTGCAGAGGAATGCCTACAGGATCGCGATCCGAGACCTCGCCGCAGGGCACGCGGCGAGCGCGAAGCTCTCCGATATCGCCCAGCGTCACGCCGAGTCGATCCGGTCCGCCACCGGCGCTCGGGAGGCGCTGAGGTCATGGCAGACCTCCGCGTCGGAGGCGCTCCCCTTGCGCCCCCAGTTCGTCGCGGCCTCGAGCGCCGCGCGTCACCTGAGCCATGCCGGCCCCTCCGCGCACAGGGACGAAGCGGAGGTGGACATCCAGTATTACGGCCTGTGCCTCGAGTGGCTCGATCTGTATGCGCGAATCGATCGCGCGTTCCAGCAGGAGTCGATCGCGGAGCCTCCGCCGGAGTGGGAGGCTCAGCTCGAGGAGATCATCGACCGGATGGAAGCGCTTCCCCACGCCGACCACCCGGGGCATTGATGAGCGGCTCAGCCGTCGTTGGGGCCCCAGTCATCCTCACGCCGGCCGCGAAACAGACCCAGGACCGCGACAAAAAGAGCCGACCCCATGACGGCATACACGGTCGGGAAGGCCGAGCCCCCTCCAAGCTGGATCTCGAGAAGGGGCGGGAGCTCGAGCTGGTTGGCGATCCATCCGCCCAGCGCCGCGCCGATGAACCCCAGCGCGATCGAGCCCAGACATCCCACCGAGTAGGGGCGACCACCGATCCGCGCGCCCACCGAGCCACAGACGGCCGCGACGAGGAGGATCAGCAGCCAGAACAGCGGCGAGCTCATCTTGAGAAACCCCCGAGAGCGCAAGAAAAACCGGCCGATTGTATGTGTGATGCCGCGGGAGGGTCAAGATGAGGCAGCGACTCGGTCTCGGTGCCGCGGGACTGCTCGCGATCGCCTGCTATCTCAACACCCTGGGTCATCAGTTCGTCTTCGATGACCTCGACATCATCGCCCGCAACCCTCTGGTCACCGGCCCCGGCCAGGATATGACCCGCATCTTCACCTCCCACTACTGGGCTCACCTCACCGATCGAGGGGACCTTTACAGGCCGCTGACCATCCTCAGCTACGCTCTCAACCACCGGGTCCACGGCCTGAGCCCCGCGGGGTATCACCTCGTGAGTATCCTGCTGCACGCGCTCTGCTCGAGCCTCGTTGTCAGTCTGGCCGCCCGCCTGGGGCTGGGCCTGTCCTCCGCCCTGGCGGCAGGCCTCTTGTTCGCGGCCCATCCGATCCACACGGAGGCGGTCGCCGCGGCCGTGGGGAGGGCCGATCTGATGGCGGCCGCCGCCGTCCTCGGTGGTTGGATAATCCACCTGTCGGCGAAGACCGACAGGCCGGCAGGCGCCTCCCGGCTGATCGCGTTGGGAGTATTGCAAGCGGCGGGGCTCCTCTCCAAGGAGAGCGCCATCGTCCTGATCGGGCTGATGCTGGCGGGAGATCTCTGGAGGGCAGGAAGGGGCGAGGTGACCTGGCGCCGCGCCGCCCCCGCCTACCTGGTGTGCGGCGCTGTGGTGTTGGCCTGGCTGGCGGTGCGCGCCACACTGGTCACGAGCATCCCCGCCGGATCCCCTTACGCCGGCCCCTTCACCGGGGTCCCGGCTCCCCTGCGCCTCTACACCGCCATCGCCGTCACCGGCAGGTACCTCTGGCTGCTCGCGCGCCCCCTGCACCTGTCCGCCGACTACTCGTTCGAGCAGATACCCTTGATCGCTTCGCCCACGGACCCGGCGTTCCTGCTTTCGGCCGCGGCGCTCGCTGGGCTGGTCCTCGTGGCCGCGTACCGTCTGGCCCTGAGGCGCCCCCCGCGCCTGGATGGTCTCTGCGCGGCGGTGTTCCTGGCAGCGTTCGCCCCGGTCTCCAATCTCCTCATCCCGATCGGCACCATCATGGCGGAGAGGCTTCTGTACCTGCCCTCGATCGCGTTCTGTATCGCCCTGCCGGCGATCTGGGAAATCCGCAAGAGGAGCTGGCCGGGCGCCACCAGGGTCCTCTGGCTCGGCCCGGCCCTGACGGGGGCGCTGGTGACTTTGTACGCGGCCCGCACGATTCAACGAAACGCCGATTGGCGCGACCAACTCACGCTCTTCCAGGTGACGGCCGCCACCTCGCCGCGCAGCGCCAAGGTCCGCTACAACCTGGGCGTTGCGCTGCAGGACGCTGGGCGTGAGGCGGAAGCGCTCCAGCAGTACCTGACGGCGATCTCGATCAAGCCGCAGGACGCCAAGTCGCACCACAACGCGGGTCTGATCCTCGCCAAGATCGATGATGGCGGCGGGAGGATGGCGGAGGCGGCCTCCCATCTGGAGCTCGCCGCCGGTCTGGATCCCGGCCTTCCCAAGGTTCACAGCAATCTGGGGGTGGCCTACAGCCGCCTCGGCCGCTCGCGCGAGGCCGAGGCGGCCTTCCGGGCAGCGCTGGATCGCGACCCGGTCAACCACGACGCCCTGTACAACCTGGGGACCGTCCTGCTCCTGACGGGAAGGATCGCCGAGGCCGTGGGGCCGCTGGAGCGCGCGCGGGACCTGGACCCATCCAACACCGACGGGAGGTATCAGCTCGGATCGGCCTATCTGGAGGCGGGCCGACCGCGCGAGGCGGTAGAGCAGCTCCAGCAGGCGCTGGACCAGGCCCCCGATCTGGCGGAGGCGCACTTGCAGCTTGCGCGAGCCTTTCTGCGACTCGGGATGAGATCGGAGGCCGCCGCGGCGGCGAGCCGCGCCCGCGCCGCGGGACTCGATCTGCCCGGGGAGCTGCGCGATCTCCGCGAGGCTCCCCGATAAAGAGGTCAAGACGATGCCCAACGCGCCTGCGGCGCCGCTGCGATCGCCCGCTTGAAAGAAAAGGGGCCCGCACGGGGGAGGTGGCGGGCCCGGTTGAGGGGATGGTGCCAAGAGGGTGTTCTTGCCCTCACTTCATTGGATGCACGAGCCGGCGATTGGATTACACGGGGTTACGCGCGATCCTCCAGAATCTGATACGGGGGCGGGGCGGACTCCGCGACCGACGGTCTCGCCATCACCCTCTCGCTCCAGGCGGCGAGGTTGGGCCACTTCTCGCGGAGCGGAAGCTCCAGCAATCGGGCCGATCGGATCAGGGGAGGTATCAGGCCGATGTCGCCGAGGCTGAACTCGGTGACGAAGTACTCCTGCCCCTCCACGGCCGAGTCGAGATAATCGAGGTAGCGGCTGGCGGTCTTCAACCCTTCGGCCTCCTGCTCCTCGTTGGCGCTCTTGAGGCGGTACACCTTCCCCGCCTCGAACCGGTACCTCGATGTGACCATCTGCCGCAGCGCAGGCGCCAGGTAGGCGTCCCCCAGATCCTCCAGCATCCGTGCCCGCGCCCGGTCGGCCGGGTCGTTGGGGAGCAGCATCGGTCGCGGGTACCTGTCCTGCAGGTACTCGTTGATGACCGTTGACTCGTAAACCGAGGTCCCGTCCTCCAGCACGAGCACCGGCACCTTCCCGACCGGCGTCAGCGACTTGAACCTGGGGTCGGCGTCGCGGTTCTGCGGCACGATCGCCTTGTACGGCAGGTTCTTCTCCGCCAGCGCGATCCGGACCTTCCAGCAATACGGGGAACCCTCGAAGTGATACAGCGTCAGCATCGCGTCTCCTAAGCTGTTTCGGTTCGCCTCACGAGGTTGGGGATTATTCCAGACCCGGGGCCTGCCGGGCAACCGCCCGAAGGTGGTAAACTCCCAGGCGCGGACGAGGTTGCAACGCGAGGGTAGGGATGATCGATGGCGAGGAGATCCGGCGCCGCGTCGCGGCGGCGCTGCCCGGCTCCCGGATCGAGATCCGGGACACGGTGGGAGACCGAGACCATTATGAGATGGTGGTCGTCTCGGAGCTGTTCTCCGGAAAGACCACTCTCGAGCGGCACCGTCTGGTGTACGCGCCGCTCAGGGACCTTCTTGGAGGGGCCCTGCACGCCCTGGCGCTGGTGACGCTGGCCCCGGGTGAATCACGAGACACTTAGGAGACACCGACATGGCTCGAGACGTGATGGCAGAGATCCGGAAAGAGATCGCCGAGAATAAGATCATCATCTACATGAAGGGGACGAAGGAGATGCCCCGCTGCGGCTTCTCCGCCGCCGCCGTGGACGTCCTGAAGGGGTTCGGCGTCCCGTTCAAGGACGTCAATGTCCTGGAGGACCAGGAGAAGTGGGCGGCCGTCAAGCAGTACTCGGACTGGCCGACCATCCCGCAGATCTACATCGGGGGCCAGTTCATCGGCGGCTGCGACATCCTGCGGGATATGCAGGCCAAGGGTGAGCTGCTGCCGATCGTCAAGAAGGCCACGGGACTCCCCTAGGAGCCCGCCTCGCTCTCATCGCCTCACGGCGCGCGAGAGGTTGAGCCAGCTAGCGACGGTCCTCGGGTCACCTGCCGGGGCGAAGTAGCGCTCCGTCAGGTCCGCGCCGCCCAGGGTCTCCACCTGGGTGAATCCGGCGCGCTCCACGAGATCCGACATCTCGGCCGGGTCGGCTCCCGACAGGAACGGCTCTCCGATCCGCTCGAGGCGGCGGGCCATCAGCCGGAGACCCCACGGCTTCCTGCCGGAGCCGACAGCGCTGCGGCTCATGTACGAATAGACGGTCTCGCTTTCCGGAGGGATGGCGCGGGCGATCCCCCCGAGAAGCCGCCCGACCGATTCGATCGGCAGATAAGGCAGCACCCCCAGCACCGTCACGAAAGATCTCTGGTCGGGACGATGCCCGGCTGCGGCGAGGGCTCCGGCCAGATCCTCGTTTCTCAGATCGATCGGGACGAAGACTGCGCGCCGCGGCTCGGCGATCCCGGCGCTCGCAAGCCGCCGCCGCTTGAGCGCCTGCGTCCGGGCGTCGTCCAGTTCGAAGACGACCAGGTCCTCGGGCAGCCAGCCGAGCCAGGCGGTCGGGTCGAACCCGGCTCCCAGCACCACCACCTGCCTGACCCCGAGGACCGCCAGTCGCTGGAGGTTCTCCTGAGCGTACCGCGCCCTGGCCAGCACCTCGAACACCATGCCGTGGTAGATCCTCTGGTGGCACCAGACCAGCGCGCGCAGCAACGGGCCGGACCCGACCAGCAGCCGCATCCGTGGCCCCAGCAGCTTCTTCGCGATCGGGTCTTGGAAGACCCTGCGCTCCGGCGGGTACAGGATCATCTCGGCCGCGCGGATGGCGGCGACACCTTCCGCCGTCCGGCTCGGCCGGCCCGGCCTCATTGTCCGCCATGCGCGGCCAGCTCCTCGAGCAGACGGGCCACCAGCCCGATCCCTTCCTCCAGCGCGCTGACCTTCAGGTTCTCGTTGCCGACATGCTGGTTGTTGTCGAAATTGACCAGCGGCAGCCCCAGATACTTCTGGCCGGTCTGCTGGAACGTCGCCAGCAGCGGCAGAGTCCCTCCCAGGGAAGGGAAGACGATCGGATCCGCCCCCGCCGCGCGCTGGATGGCGCTTATCGCGCTCCGGATCCCCGGGTCGCCGCCCTCCATCCGCGCGGCGGGGACCGCGTCCAGCAGCTCGAGCTCGGCCTCG
>Ga0187893_10015240_pt1 | contig 10330 bp, 3 predicted proteins | sample MA1701074metaG_FD_139574 | JGI IMG/M metagenome (GOLD analysis project Ga0187893, IMG submission 139574) | White microbial mat communities from a basaltic lava cave in the Kipuka Kanohina Cave System on the Island of Hawaii, USA - MA170107-4 metaG ... | reverse complement strand
TGGGAAGTGCATTCGTATGATTACCGGAACTACAGTGTGCTGAATACATAGTTGACAGAATGCCATATACTGTTACTACTGTGTCTGATAATACCCGATGTATTTCATCCCTAAAAAGTTCCCAAGAATTACGGGCCTGTCGATCATAACTCCTTGTTTCACAAGGATGTGCAAAACGGGATAGAGATTCGATTCCCCCCGCCTCCAGTTTGTGAAATTGGCCGTTTCTGCCGTGAAAATAGCAAAAACCAGCGGTTTTTTGCGGGAAAACCGGCGAACTCAATCTGACCACTAAAGCCCGCTGGGGACTGTCGAAAACTGGATTCGTTTTGTAGTTCTTTTGTACTCGCTTGCGATCCTCGACCACGTCGCTCAGACTTCCCACTGTCCGCTCCGCAAAACTGTCGCAACTAATCCACAAGGATCCACTCCCCTGCATTGCGTCGCCGGGCTTCGGTCTGTTTCCGAGCGAGCTCGAAGCCATGTAAAGCGCAGCTTGATCGCAATTCTCTAATTGGACGGGGAGTTTGTACAATGGGCCATTAAGTCGGAACGCGTCATGCATGCTCGTTTGGTCGTGCGGAGGCTGGGAAAATGAAGCTCGATATTCGCGCGGTGTTGGGACTCATCGGGCTACTGGCGACGAGTTCCAAGGCTGGGCCTGTCTTCGTTGGTATGGAAGGGGCTCCGGCGTTTGTCACCCCCAACTCGCAATTTGATGTCTTGTTCACGATAGACACGAACGAGACTCCGTTGTTCGGCTACTCGCTCGAAATCGACGTTGTGCCACAAACTGGCGCGCTGGGCAACGTGGCTGTGCAGGTAGGCGGAACGAACTTCTTTGACCTTCGAAACGTGGTAACCGGCAGCGGAGGCATGCGCGATCCGCTCTTGAGCCACATTCTGGATACCGAGGATGGTGGCGTTTTCATCACAACCAACACGCACGACGGTGGCACAGTCTTGGCGATGCCGAGCGTGAACGACGTGCTCGCGCAGGTTGCTTTTGAAGCGAATCAAGATGCGATTGGCGATTTCGATATCGTTCTGAGTGAGTCAACGGCCTTCAGCAACAGCGTGGGCGAAAACGTGCCTTACGTGTTCGAGGGATTCGCCATCCATGTGGTACCGGAGCCGTCTGCGCTCCTTATGGGCTCGATGGGTGTCGCGGTGTTCCTCGCAAGCCAGACCTACGGACATGGGCGCGGAAGAAAAAGCCGCTTACGCCCAGAACGACACGGGCACGACAACTGTGGGTTCCTTGGAGCTCGCCGAAAGGCCATCTTGGCGGGCGCGTTGGCGTGCTTGGCAGCGATGGGATCGTCGGCGGCCGCACAAAGCGTACCGGGTGATTTGGACCTCGATCGAGACGTGGACTTTCGGGATGCTGCATTCCTTGCTGCGTGCCTAACGGGGCCTGGGAACCCGCCAGATTCGCTTTGCACTCGGGCGGACTTAAACGCGAGCGAGTCGGTTGATCTTGCCGATTGGGCCGTCCTCCAGAACGGATTCGGATTCGATGAAGCTCCCCCGACGATCGAACGACTGGTGCCGCTGCCCGGCACATGGATCGTTGGGCGTGACGGCCTGAGTCGGATCATCATCGGATTCAGCGAGCCCGTCACGATTCCCGAAGACGCGGTTGGGTTGTGGACAGTAGGTGCCGGTAGCCTCACAAGTTTCACGCTAAACAATGAGACCCCCACCGACGAGCTGGTCATCGCGCTCGCTAAGCCGGTCCGCACCGATCGATTGACTTTGGTCATCGACTACACTGTCGTGGATCGGGTTGGCCTCGAGCTTGATGGCGAAATTCAATTCCCAAGCAACGCGCTGCTGCGATCTGGCGATCGCGAGCGTGGGGGTCAAGCGGTTTTTCGGATCAACGTTCTCCAGGGCGACGCCAATCGCGACGGTACGGTCGACGAGAATGACGCGGCCGTGCTGACGGTGTCCTTCGGGAAGTGTGCCGACGATGCTGGGTTCGACGCTAACGCCGATCTGAACAGCGACGGGTGCGTCAACGTGCTTGACTCGTTCGTGTTTTCTGAGGCGCGGGGCCGGTCTCTGCCGGCCACCGACACCGTCGCGCCTCAGATTGTGTCGTTCAACCCTTCCCCCACCGCTGGTCTTGATGCGGACTTTGCGTCGTTGGAGGTGACGTTAACCGAGCCGGTTTCGAATGACCGCTATCTGAATCGGCGTACTCTGTTTCTCATCGATGAGGCGGGCGCCCTGCACGTTCCGTCTTCTGTTTCGGTCGAGGAAATTGGGCTGAAGCTCCGTTACTCCTTCGAACCACCCCTTCCACAATGCGCGAAGTACACGATCAAAGTGAGCAACGCGCTCGCCGATGATTCAGGCGAACTATTGGCCTTCCCAGCAACTCTGCCGACGATTGCCGCCAGCACCGTCCCGCCTCCTGCACCAGACGTTCTTCCCGACACAACAACGACGAATCACGATGCGGTGAACGTAGACGGGACTGCCCCCGGCGCGGTCTTTGTTGAGGTGGCCGGGCCGGCCATCGGAACGCCCGGAACGCCGAACACGATGTACTTTCCGGTCGAGAACGGGGCGTTCGAAGGCTCCATCCCACTTGGCCGCAACTTGGTCAACCACGTGTTTTTCACCTCGATCTCGCGCTGCGGCTTACGGAGCGCCCCGCGGGCCATCGCCGTAACTCAGGACAGCGCTCCGCCAAAGCTCTTCATCGATTTTCCGCCGGACGGTGCGGAACTCACGCTGAACGCGATCGATGTGGCCGGGCGCGTCGGAGACCTGCACAGCGGAGCAATGGGCTTTTCCGTGACGGTCAACGGGCAACCGGCGGAGGCGGACATCGGCCTGGGCACCAATGGAACTTACCTCGCTCGCGCTGTACCGCTTCTACCGGGTGGGCCGACAACGATCGAGGCCGTCGCAACGGATGTCTTCGGCCATTCGATTCAGAAAACGATCACCGTCTCACGGGTGACTCCGTCGCCCGACGAAGCGCAGATGGTGGTGGTTTCCGGCAACGGTCAATCCGGGATGGTCAACACCGATCTTGCGGAACCCATCGTTGTCAGCCTTCAGAACCGATTGGGCATGCCTTTTGTGAACAAGCTGGTCCAATTCGACATCATTCGCAGCGACGGGCAGCTTCGCGGAACCGATCTGATTTACGAGTGTGAGCGAACGGATCCGGTCAGTCCGCTGAAAGTGCAATGCCGAACCGACGACCGTGGTGAAGTTCGCGCAATCTGGACCTTGGGGAGTGATGCCGGTTGCGGAAGCAACCGCATCGAGGTGACCAGTCGAGACGTGCAGGGCAGCACGTTCTTTTGTGCTACGTCTGGGCCCGCGCTCGCGCGCCAGATCAACGTCAGTTTTGGAAACAGCCAAAGCGCATTTAACAATGGGCAGAGAGTCGAGGTCGGTTCTCCAGCCTGTGCTCCCTTGCGCGTGTTCGTTAATGATGGCTGCAACGCCGTCCGTGACATTCCGGTCACGTTCACGGTCACTCAGGGCGGCGGCATTCTGAAGGCTCACGGCCAGAGCGGCCCAAGCGTTATCGTAAACACGGACGAAACCGGCCACGCAGAGGTGAACTTCACACTCGGTCCGGAACCAGGGAACCAGCGGATCAGTGCCACTTTTCCAGGCAATCTTGGTTTGCCTGCGGAATTCGTACTTTACGGTGTGGAACGCCAGGCCGATCGACCGACGACCCTTTCCGGCCTGGTGCTGAGCAACGCCAACGAACCCATCCAAGGCTGCGTGTGTCATCTGATGATCAATGGTGTCCTGCTGCCCCAAACAGTCACCGATATCGATGGGCGCTTCCGGTTCGACGACATCCCGAATGGCTCCGGCCTGCTCAACGTCAACGGATTCACGGCGACGCACGTCGGGAGAGCCACCGGTCACGATGTGCCACTGGGGAGCTATCCGATCTTGTCTTACGACATATTCGTCGTTCCCAATGCCGACAATAAGCTTCCCACACCCGTCCTGCTGCCGCCTCTGGATCCCTGCAACGCGGTTACATACGACGGAACACAGGACGTTGAGCTAATGGTCAAGACGAGGAACCCTACGAGCGGCCTGTGCGAGGTTGCAATCGACGGTTTCAAGATGCTGGTCAAAGCTGGATCGATGCGCCGGTCGAACGGCATGATCCCGACGCCGAAGAATCCAGCCATCCTTTCCCTCAACCAGGTTCATTTTGACAACATTCCCATGCCCATGCCCGAAGGGGCCGCGCCGCTTATTGCGTGGACGCTTCAGCCAAGCGGGGCAAAATTCGACCCACCGGTCCAAATCAGCTATCCAAATACAGGCGGCGCGCGTCCTGGTTCGATCCATTACTTTTTCAGCTTCGATCACGATACGAATCGCTTCGAGCCCATCGCGACCGGTCACGTCGTCAAGGATGGGACGGTGATCGTTTCCGATGCCGGAACCGGCATCGACAAGGCGGGCTGGGGTGGGCGTTGCAATCCAACTCCTACAGGTGAGTGCAGGCTGGATTGCGAAGACATTTATGAAGACATCGCAGAACAGATGAGGACAGATTTTAGGGTGGCCCGAGCCCTAGCGGAGGGATTACAGGGTGAGGTTGAAACAATCGGCGACATCCTCAGCGATATCCCAACTAACATAGCTGCCCTTGCCTTAGCTATCCCATCAATCGTTGGCAACTTTCCGGTTGCGATCCTAACCGAGCTCTTGAATCGGGCGTCGGGGCTGAAGTTCAAGTTAGTCGGAGCACTTTCGAGCATTCGCGCGGCGGAAGGACGGCTTGATGACGCCTACAGTCACCTTTCGAATGCAGCGGGAACATATGATTTTTTGCGAACCAATTGTCCCGGCCTCGGGGGCTACGCGTTTGGAGTTCAGCTGGATTATACTCGCGGTTACCTCCAGGGCGTAGGACTCGCCCTTGCCCTATTGGAGACACACGCCGAGACTCTCAGTGCGCTTGCGGGCGGATTGGTCGACCTTATTGTAAATCTCATCGAAGCAGCCACTGGGGGCGCCACCGCAATTCAGCAAATTGCTGTTGGTTCACCAAATCACGATTGCGGCTCAGATATCGAGTGTTTGACGGATGCAATTGGCGAGCTGCTAGCGGCAATGAGCACGCAAGCGACAGTAATGCAAGACGTTTTCAATACCGTTGACGTTCAAGCGCTGCCGTTGATTATCGATACCCTCACCAGTGTGGCAACTTATAGCAACTGTATGGTAACCGTATCGGGGCAGACCACTGTGCCGAATATCGATGGAACATATTCTCTTGGAAATGTCCCGGCCACTGGTGGGTTGAATCGAGTGCTTGCAGTGTGCCAGGGTTTGGACGAAGTCTATTACGGGGCGTCTGCGTACTTCGATGTCCCGCCCAATGGTGTCACATTGGTAAGCACGTTTGACCTGACGACAACACCCCCTCCAGGCATCGAGTCGCTGAGGTCAAGTGCGTCTGCGCACGCGATTCATGTTGCAGAGACAAGTCAAGTTCGGGCTATTGCCATGTTTTCCGACGGCAAAAACGCAGTCGACGTGACCGACCGATTGCGGGGAACGACTTACCAATCAAGCAGCCCTTCCATCGCCTCCGTCACGAACAACTTCAACAGCGCAGGGCTAGTAACTGCACATCAACTCGGTACTGTGATCATTGTGGCCAGCAACGAAGGCGCGACTGCAGTAACGCAGATTACCGTCGTTCCGCCGGGCTGTCCGACCAGCACGGTCGAGGGATTCGTCGTGGACGAGAGCGGCGTGCCGCTTCTGGGTGCCCGCGTGTTTTTCATCGGTGTTGGCGGCGAAGATCTGACGGACGACACCGGACATTTCCAGATTTCAGGCGTACCGGCCTGTGGAAGCGCGCCCTGCGCGTGCGCAGCACCGTTGCAGGTAGTCGCGGAGTTCCCGGCCAATGATGCCGCAGCAACAAAGGGAATCTCGGCCCCACTCACCCCGATTGCCAACGCCTCAAGCGACGCGGGAATCATTCGGCTCAATGGTGGTCGCTACTCGATCTGGCTGAATCCGGCCGGGGGAAACTGGACCGACGCCGGAAACTGGCACACCGGCCACGTACCTACATCGGACGAGCACGCCCTGATCATTTTGCCAGGCACTTACACCGTCATCATTCCGCCGGCCACGCCGCCGGCGAATCGACTAGTGCGCGGCCTGACGTTGGGCGGCCCGCCGTCGGGAGGGCAAACGCTTATCCTCGATCGCGTTTCTGATTTCGAAACCGGCGCGCTTCATGTGGGCGCAAATGGCCTTCTGATTATCCGGCCCTATGGCCCGAACGGCTTTGGCGGCATAGGCGTCGGGTCCTCCAAACTCACCGTCACCAGTAATCAAGAGGCTTTGAACGAGGGAGCGATCGTCTTCGACTCCCTTTGTTACTCCACAACGGGATTCTGTAACGCACTGGCACCCTCTAGCCTCAGTGCACCCAACGGGCTCCTGGTCAACACGGGCACAATCCAAACCGCTCAAGTTGAGGACGGTTCCCTGCATCAGCCCCAGCGCCACGCGATCGAGGCGAGCATTGATAACCGGAACGTGATTGACCTAAGAGATTCGGTGAAGCTTGGCATCCCCAACGGTCGACTCACGAACAGCGGGACACTAATGGTCAGGGTCGATGACAAATCGATCACCGATCCGCGAAGACTCGAATTCGCCGAAGGGATGCGTGTCACAAACGAGGGATCCATTGCTCTTGAGGCCGGTCATATCGCCATCCTGAATAATGGCGACCTGCGCCTTGTGGGCAAGGGAGTGATCGGTGGAATGGGTACCCTGTCTCTTACCAGCACGCAGGTGACCATTGAGTCAGATTGGGAATCGACACTTACAGTGAATCTCTATGAGTCGCCCGTCGAATTGACAGGAGCTCTCGAGAACGCGGGAACCCTACGCTTGACCAGGTCAAACGTAGTTGGCGACGGCTCCCTCTTGAATCGCGGAACTATTGAAATGATGGGGAGCACAGTTGGCGTACGCCTGTCGAACGACGGCTACATGGTGTCCCACCCGGGCCGGGAGAGCAGCGGAAACAACCAAATCACAGGATCGTTTTCGAATAGTGCGCCGGCCATACTACGTGTCGAAGCAGACTCAGGCCTGGTCCCGGGAACCCTCACAATTGAGGACGGATTCGAAAACCTTGGAATGATTGAACTGATCAACGTCTGTCTTGGCGGGTGCCAATTGTCGGCACTTGCGCCAACGTTAGAGGTCTCCGAAGGCGTCTTGCAGAATGACGGTCAAATCGTCCTTCGGCAAAACGGTGGTGGTGGTGAAACTGGAGGCATCTTGAAAGCGACGCTTGTAAATCAAGGGACGATCACGACGGGATGGTCAGCAATCGTCGATAAACCCTCAGCCAGGCACGTCAACCGCGGAATGATCGACGTACGCCAAGGCACATTTACCATCAATCTTGGCGGCGGCAGCTTTTCGAATGCTGACATGGGTACGGGAAGTATCAATGTGGCTGCCGGAAGCATGTTCTGTGTGCGGGGTACATGCGGCTGTCGCGGACCGGGCACCTATGACCAACCGTTCGAGTGTCGTTAGACGATGATCGCCTCGGCGGCCACGACGTGCAGACCGATCGTCCGAAGACAGGCGGTGCTTGCCGGAGAACTCAATGCCGTGATCCGCCGATACCCATACCGTCCGTATTCACCGGCCAGGTCGATCATCTACCGGGCCGGGGGTTTGCATCCCCCGTCCTGCACAGGACCTGAGGAACACTTTTCCCGCCCGGGTGGCGATTCTCGGTCATCAGCGCCCGAGCTTGGCGGATACCCAACGCGACGGCATGCTGTTCCCGCCAACACAGCACCCCCGGCGCGTCAAACGTCCCTCAACAACCTGTATTGCCGCCATGCGGCGATTCGCCTGAAGTGCGCTGGGCAAGGAGACTTCTATCGCCGATCCTCTTCACCCTGACACAATACGGACTCTTACAGGTCAAGAATTCGCCAATTGCAAAGGCTGCAACACACCTCTTAACGTCAACCAAAAAACCGCAACAGCGCCGTACGGTAATTATTGAGCACGAGTCATGCAGCCGAGCCGCAGCCTCCTCATCGTTGAACCACGAGGCAATACGCGCGTTTGGGCTCATGCCTCGGGGAACCCGTCCGCAGGTCCGCCTGCGACCCGCCCGCTCGCCCCTCGCCCACTCGCTTCGCTCGATCCTTCTGAGCGAGGGCCGACCGGGACCCGGGCCGCAGGCAGTAGACTCCGATTCTTGGAAGAGTAGCACTTGCGTCGTTTTCCGTACTTCGGTGCTCGGACTGCTGTTCGCTGAGCAGACAACAACAGGAACTTGCATTTCAATGTCGGCGACGCGGTGCATGGGACTCGGCCAATCGCGTTCTCTCTAGCGGCTCGTTATTCATTCAGACAACACGCGTCCCAAGCTTGGCAACCAGCGATTGAACCAATGTCATGACGGGTTCGTCGGCGGTGTGTGGCGCCGTTTCAGTCGTCGGATCATGAGGAGTTCTGTCGCTGTGCAAGAGCCAATCACGTTTCTCGGATAGCTCCTTGATCCGACAAAGGGCCCGGTCTTCATCGACGTTTTTGAGCACATGCCAACATTCGCGACGCACAATCGCCGCGAAAAAACCACCTGCATTCTGGGTTGCAACGCGCTTCGCCCGCTCGGCAGCAGCGAAAAAGTTCAAGCGGTGTGACTCGGACCTGCGGACGAGGCCGCGGGCCACCGCCTCCTCAAACAGCTGGTCAGTCCGTTCGGGGTCCGACAGGTCGGCGTCAAGCACGTTGGAGAGTCGGGGAACCGACTCTTGGTCCCTCCTTTCGACAACAGCCAGGTTCGGTTTGGGGAGTTGTTGGTATCTGGATCCGGAACGGAGTTGAGAAGTATAGGTAGGGGGTGACAATTCGATGTCAGAATCGGGGCGACGGGGTGACAAATCGGTGCATGCACCTGTCGCTCGGCAGCCTTCCTTATGGCGGGATGGAGGGGACCAAGCGAGATTCGGCACGCCACCAACGTCGGAACCGGATTGAACATCCGCAACAAGCCACCCGATTTTGTCTAGATGCGCGCGTGCTCGCCTGACCGATCGCAAATCGACACCGAAAAAATCGGAAATGAACCCAGCGGTGCAGGAACCCGAAACATGGATTTCTTTGTCCATCCACCTCACGGACCGAACCAGATGCCCCATGATCGTCGCGGCCACAGCCGGCGGAGCGCCGCGTGCGATGTGTCGGAGTATGAGTCGCGGGACCGGAAGCCGTCGCATGCCTGCTTGACGGCTGCGACACGCCCTTTGAAATTTGGTTACTCTCGCGTCTGCATCGTCCAGCTTCAAATGAGAAGGGCCTGCGGCAAAAATGATGCCGGCTTCGCCAATCGCCATGAGGCCATTGGCTTCCAACCTCGCGAGAGACGCCCGGACCAGACGTTCGCTTGAACTGGCGACCAGTCCTCGAACTTCTCCGACCAGCAAAGCACGAGAGAGACGCGACGGCGACGAAGGCATCCGATTTTTTGCCCGAACTCGGCGGGCAGTGAGGCGTTGTTCGTCGAATTCGTGAAGGGCTAGATAGACTCGAAAATCAAGGTATTCCCGCAGCACTCCCGTGCGGTAAGCCCACCAGGCCATGCACACTTGCAGCAGGCTTATCGCACGAAAGCCGCCGACCGGTTTGGAAACCACCCGAGGATAACTTGGCGTAGCTTTTTCTCTTGCATCCATAGACCTCCCAGAACAATCGGTGAGCGAGAAACGAGCGCCCACTTGGCTCGGGGAGGTAAATTCCGTCGAACGACGCCAGAGTGCCACGATATGGCACTTTAACAGTTGACTGGAGTTGTAGACGTGGTAGGCTCGTCAGTGCTGATGCTGAAAAGCCTCACGTGCAGCCGCCGGAGTCGACCTGCCAGTCGTATCCGGTCCGTTAGCGTCGAGTGCAGTCTTTACCTCCCTTTCCTCGTTTCGCTCCTCAAGTATCTACTTGGCGGAAGCGAAACGAGGCAAACGCCTCCTCAACATATCGGATTCATCTAATAGCGCAACTGGATTCAAGACCGTCGCGGTCATGAGGTGCCGCATTTACATAACATGCGGTTGCAGACAAGCTTGCATGCAAGCAAACTTCATTGTTGGTGGGCAGGCCGACAAAGTGGCATGAAAGAATGTACCTTGCGTTGTCTAAATCACCGTGCGCGAAGGCGCGCCACTGCAAGCTCTTGTAGTACAATAGGTTGCAGTTGACAAAGAAGGGACGCTCCATAAGCTGTATTTTGTGTCGAAGTACAGTCTTTTATGGAGGA
>Ga0187893_10015239_pt1 | contig 10330 bp, 15 predicted proteins | sample MA1701074metaG_FD_139574 | JGI IMG/M metagenome (GOLD analysis project Ga0187893, IMG submission 139574) | White microbial mat communities from a basaltic lava cave in the Kipuka Kanohina Cave System on the Island of Hawaii, USA - MA170107-4 metaG ... | reverse complement strand
CACCAGCAAATTTGTCTCCGCTGTTCATTGGAATGGAAGGATCCACCAACTCTCGAAAGCCTGCCGCCCACGCTCTACGCTTACATTCATCGTCAGCCGTTGCCGCAACCTCACCAGCCAACCGCGCCGCCGCCCGAAACCAAACCCGCGAAACCGCTCAAACACTGTTTCCACTGCGATCACTACTTGGGGACAACCGACCGCGGAAAGAAGCTCCGCGGCGAAGCCTGCGCTTGCATTAGCTATTGGGAAATCGACTGCGAACTACACGGGAAAAAGTTCTTACGCGACGTCAAGGAATGCGAGGATTGGCAAAAGCAAAACTCTATCGAATGATCTTCACGAACTCCGCCGGAATCCAGCCCGCTTGACCATTGGAGTCACCTTCCAGGATCCGAACCTTCGTCCGAAAGACTCCGCCCTCTAAAACGCGAACCCGCGTTCGCGACTGCGCGCCGATCAATTTACCAACCAGCATCAATTGTGTGATGCCGTGCGAATCCCCAGCGCTTATCGCCTTCTCATATTCATCCAGCGCCTTTTCGTCGACCGCCAAATACATCATGCCCTGCTCTTCACCCATCGTCAGCCGCGCTATGTCGCCGAGTTTCGGACGCTCCGCCGCTTCTTTCGCAGCTTTCTCCGCCGCTATTCTGCGATCGTCGTCCCATTTCTTTTGCGTCGCCTTCGACTGCACCTCCGCCTTCTCGATCGACTCTCGGATCTCCTCCGGAGTCTTTGTCGCGATCATGAACGCCGTCGATCCGATGATGAGGATAATCAGTAGTAAGCAGCCTTTTTTGAACATTTCCACCGCCCTCACACAATGCAAAATTCCACCCAGATCCATGTATCCGAATCCCGCAGCCAAACCGGACAATCGCGCTCCCAGAAATCCTACTTCACAAAACTCCCCTTGCCGCCGCAAACCCAAGCCAATAGATTCTTCGTCCGCTGCGAGTCATCGGCTGAGTTGAACGCAGCAAACCCGCTTGTTGTGAGTCATCGGCTGTGGTGAAGACAACGAGAAAAACGCCCAAGGCTGCGAGTCATCGGCTGAGTTGAACGCAGCAAAAAAGCCAAATGCCAGACGCAAATCGTGCTAGCTTCTGGGCCTGGTATAAGTCGGCTAGATCGACCCCGGGTGTCCTACAAGGCTAAACCTGCCAAGGTTTGAAAGTGGTTTGCCACGCTCGGGAGAGACCGAAGTCCCCACTCCTAAGGGGGGAGGGGGGGAACGCGCTAAGCGCTGCTGCAGCGCGCGCTGCTTTTTATTTCTTCTTGCAAGAAAAATACAAAAAGCAGCTCGCTAAAAAGCGCTGCCGCAGAGTACGCGCTTCCCGCGAAAACATTCCACAACCGTCAACGCGAAAACGTTCCCAAAACTGCCCGACGAACCGCGAAAAACCAAATGCCAGCCGAAACGACAATTTCTCCAATTCTTCGAAACTTGAGATTGACAACCGCTACAATCGGAATAACCTTGAGAACGTTCGAACGTCGCGCCGAATGAACTTGGAACCGGCCCTTGCAGGCCGTTAGAATCACGTCGATCCGCTTTGTAACCGGATCGTACGAAAATGAAAACCCCGCGCGAAGGTGCAAGACTTCGCAGCGGGGTTTTCTTTTGGAGCCACTTGCATGGCCGCGAAGACCAAATCACCTCCCAAACGTCCGCCCGCGAGCTTTACCGCCGCGGAGATCAGTTTCCTCGAAATCGCGAACTCCCAGATCAAGGAAGAGTTCGCCCTCGAAAATTCGATTTTGATCGCCAAGAGAGCCGCGGAATCCGTCGTCGACATCACCGACCCCTTAAACTACCCGCCCGACTTCGAAGCCAGACTCAAAACCTTTCTGAGAACTTCCCACGAACCCGCGCCGGCCGATGGCATGACCTGCACGTCATCTGCCACCCAGAGAGACATCGACCCGCGCTTCCAATCGATGCAAACTTGTTGCCGCGCCATTCTCGACATCGCGAACCGCATGACGTCGACCAACGCTTTCGAGATCAAAAAAGAAGCCACCCAGCTTCGCGCCTTGATCCGAGACGCCTCGCTGCTCGTCAAGCCCTCCGCGGAATAGAGGAGTTTTCACGCATGACCCTACGAAAACTCCTTGCATGGATGTTGCGCGCCCCGCGCGCCGAAACCGGAGGTCATACGCACATTTTCTGCGATGACGATGGCTCCCTTTGCCGAACCAGAACCCGAGCCGCTCTCCCGCCCAGGTATTCAATCACGCTCCATTTCGGACCCAAAGCCAGCTGGGGAGCGATCGCTGCCGCTCTCCATAACGCTGGCCGCCAATTCGACCGTACGGAAAGCGCGTACCAAGCGATCATTCGCGACATGAACAGCCGAACCGCCCTCGAAACCGACACTCTGGAATATCTCGACACCCTACCGCATGAAACCCAGGATGGACCCGATGGGAAAGAAACTGATCCAATACTTTGACGACGAAGGCCGACTCGTGGACACAGCCGTTGAACCTTGGAACGAAGAGAGAATAGGACCCAAGCACACGCCCCATTCGATCAAAACCAAGTGCGACCTCTATTCCAAGGAAGCGCTCGAGCTACTTCTCTCGCATTGCGACGTTCCCCACGGCGAGGCACTCCATCTGATATCGTGCTACGCCGCCGAAAAACTCACCCTAGCTGCCTGCCGAACGATTCACCTGAGAGACGCCGGCGACAGCTACAATCCGCGCCGCTTGCTCTTAGCGCTTTTAGTGTCGAATTCTCCCATCCACGATCACCGCGCCCAAATATTGAAATCGCTCAACATCAAACAGCCGCCGCGAACCGCGAATCGTCAAGAAGTCGCTTCCAAAGTTGAGAGAACCTATTTCCACGCGGAACCGCCCAGACAACGAACGCCAGAAGAACAGGAAGCCCTTGAAAAAGCCTATCAGAAAGGCGCCGCCCAATTCGCTGCCTGGGCCGAAAAATCCAGGAGTCTCGCCAATGCCTAAGCTCGCCGAAATGACCAAGGATGAACCGCCTTTGCGAGTCTTGACCGCCTCGAATCACCGCCTCGAAACTATGGCTCAAAGCTGCCAAGGAAACCAACACGCAATGATCACCGAACCTGCAATTTCGCCCGAAAAACTCGCCGTCGACTACTGGAACGCGACGTTCCCGCCAGGAACCCGCGTAAACGTGCTTTCCACCGATGGAACGCACTTGACCGCCAAAACTACATCGACCGCGAAGATCGTGAACGGACGCCCTATTGTCGCGATCGACAAAGAGCCGAACGAAGTGTCGCTGTGGAATGTCCGCCGGCTTTGAAACGAACCGCCGCCCACTCGCCCGCTGAGTTTTGCCCCACTCCTATGGGGGGGAGGGGGGGCTGCGCTAGCTGCTCTGCTGCAGCGCTGCGCTGCTTTTTGAATTTTTAAGAAGCAAAAACAAAAAGCAGCGCAGCAGCGCTAGCGCAACCACGATGCAACCGGAGCCGAAACAATGACAGCCAAGGCGAAAACCCGAAACCAAAAACCAACGAAGCGAACAACGCTGTCCGAATTCGCCGCCGTACAGATTCAGCCCGCTCAAATCGTTCAAAGCCCAACGAACGCCCGCGACACTCAAACCAAACTTGAGACGCTCAAAGCTTCCATCCAAGAGCGCGGAATTTTGAATCCGCTCACTGTTCGCCGCATTGAGAATGGAAAATACGAAGTCGTCGCCGGCGCCCGTAGACTCGCCGCCGCGATCGAACTCGAATTAGCTACCGTTCCCGCGATCGTTCGCGACTTAGACGAAGACGAAGCGCGAACCGTTGCACTCATCGACAATATCGAACGCGCCGACCTCACGCCCTTGGAGGAAGCCCGCGGAATCCAGTACCTCTACAAAATGAACCTCGACACCGACGATATCGCCAAGCGACTCGCGCGCACGCCCCAATTTATCGCCCGTCGCCATCAACTTCTTGCGCTCTCCAAAGACTGGAAAGACCGTTTCGCCGATCCGGAAAGCCCCGTCTCGAAATGGCCGATCCGAAACCTCGAGCTACTCGCCACATTCGCGCCAGAAGTTCAAAACAACTTTTTTGCCGACAATCCCTGGATCGCCGGCCGTGAAGTTTCGCTCGCCGATTTCGGAAACGTGATCGCCAGATACACCGCGGATTTGTCAGCCGCCCCCTGGGACCTCGAATCTCCGCACATATTCCCGCAAGCCGGCGCCTGCACAACTTGCGATTTTCGCAGCCGCACGCAACCGCTTCTCTTTGAATCCGACGAGACCGCCGATCGATGCTTGAGACCTGGTTGCTATCAAGAGAAGCTCAAGCTTCATTCGATCGGACTCGCCAAAAAGCTTGCAAGCGACTCAAACTTAATCTGCGCCTTGCATGATGGACCGCAAGAAGCCGCCCCGATTTTGCTGACTCACAACTATGACCAAATCCCCAAAGATTTCGTCGACGTCGGAGCCGCCGTTCTCACTTCTAAAGATCGTGAATCGTCACATCTTATCGAAACCAAATCCCACGATCACCGCTCGAAGCCAGCCGTCTGGATCGACGGCCCCGACGCCGGCAAGCCCGTTTGGATCAAAGAAGACACGAGGAAAGCGAAGAAAGACCCAACAGGAGAACAGGATCGAACGCCGCAAGAGAGACAGGAGGAAAAACGCGAACAATTCATTTGCAAGAAGCTCCGCGAAAACCTCTTGATGTACCAAACCGCCGACAATCTCGAAGGATTAATTCTGATCCTCTTGGAAGCCGAACAAGATGAAGTCGACCCGCATCATTTCCTTGAAGTCGTTACCGCCAAAGTGATCGATCGCGCGATCAAACGACATTTCAAAAACCGTATCGGCCTGATCGCTTGCCTTTATTTGATTGACCAGCAGCAAGCCGAACAAGTCATCGACGGAATCGACTCCGAAGCCAAGAACCGCTTTCCAGACATCACGAAACCGATTCGCCGCCGCGAACCAGACCGCAAGAAAGCGAGCGCCAAAGATGAAGACTAAAACTAAAGCGCCAGATGAGAAGTATGACGAATTTACCATCCTCGAAATTCTGCGACGCCAGTACCTAAACCCGCGATTTTCGAACGGAACCCGCTACGCTTTTTTGACTCACGTTCGCGACGCGACTGGATTCCAGGGAACGCGAACCGCTGACGCAATCGTTGTCAATCTCTGGCCGTCCGATCGATTCCAACTCACCGGATTTGAAGTCAAAGTCAGCCGCTCCGATTGGATGAAGGAAATCGCCGACGCCGACAAAGCCGCCATTTTCCAGAAACGCTGTCACCAATGGTATCTGATCGCGCCAGAGGGAGTCGCGAAGCTTGAAGAGATCCCCGGTGACTGGGGATTCTTGGAAGTTGCCGCCGCAAAGATTCGCCCCGCCGCCCCGCGCGGAAGCCTCAACTATTCCGAATCGCAATCAAAGTGCAAAAGTTGCGGAAAGCCGATCGCCAGTTTGCAAAACGTGTCGCCCGCGTACCTCGAAACCGAGCTCGCCGCGATCGCCAAAGGCGACACGCGAAAACTTGACTTCTGCCCCGATTGCCGCCGCAAACAAGGAAACAAAACCAATGCCTGAATCAACAATCGAATGGACCGACTACACCTTCAACCCGTGGCTAGGTTGCGAGCACGCCACCTACACCGATCGAAACGGAATCGAGAAACCGCATCCCGGTTGCGCGCATTGCTACGCCGAGAACCAAGCCGACACCCGCTTGGGCAAAGTACTCTGGGGACCTGAAGGCACCCGCAAAATCACAACCGACGGCTATTGGAAGGGACCACTCGCCTGGAATGAATCTGGAGAGGGAGAGAATTCAACAGCAATCGATACCAGGAAAGTGTTTTGCGGTAGCTTTTGCGACATTTTCGAAGATTGGCCAGGTCCCATTATCGACTGCAAAGGAAACGGTCTCTACCACTGCTTTTTTGAAAATCATCTACACTCAGGACCGATCCCAAAAGTTCACGGCGCGATCGGACCCTATTGCTCCCGCTGCGAACGACACACTATTTCGCTAACGATGAATGACGTCCGCCGCCGACTCGGAAAGCTGATCCGCGAAACCCGAAGTCTGCTCTGGCTCTTGCTCACCAAACGCCCGCAAAACGCGCCGAAAATGATGCGAGAAATGGGAATCGCCAATCTCGTCAACGTCGCCGTCGGATGTTCTATTTCGGATCAAGAGACCGCCGATTCTCTCTTGCCGCTTTTGTTGAAATGCCGCGAAGTCGCGCCGCTGCTTTTTGTGTCCGCGGAACCACTACTCGCATCGATTGACTTGACTCGGATTTCCATTGCAACCAGCGGCAAAGGAAGCGACTTTCCGCGTGGACTTCCCCACGTCCAAAAAACCAACGTTCTGCGAACGACAAAACACCGACCCCCGATCGACTGGATCATCGCTGGTGGCGAATCTGGTCCCAGCGCTCGCCCATGCAGCGTGACCTGGCTCAAAAGTCTCGCCGATCAATGCGCATTTCATCGAACGCCGTTCTTTTGCAAGCAACTAGGCGCCAACATAACAGGCCTCAAAACCGATGGTCTCGAACATGACAAAGTTGCATCGATCCTCGGATCGACTTATCGCTTGCTCAATCGTAAAGGCGCGGATCCATCGGAATGGCCCCCCGATCTGCGAATTCGCCAATTCCCAAACTACTCCATTCCTTCCGATCAACAGCCTCGAGTAAAGGAACAAACTCCATGATTCTCAAATGTTCGATCGCTCGCCTCGCGCGAAAACTAAACGTCGACCTCGAAGGGAATTGCTTCGAAATCATGTCCGCCGTCGTCGACTTCATCGAAACGTATCAGAAGATCACCCAGCAAGAGATCGCTGTCGCGTTCGTGTCCGAAACCAACGCCGCAACGGAATTCGACCCGTTCCTAGGCTTGATCGAAGACTTGAACGAACAAGTCGCTGACGCCGCCGCGCCCGTCACCCTTAAGAAACAAGGGACCGCCAACCCCAAACCATAGAGCATCGGTCCCAGGAGACCGAAGGTCCATTGAGGCTTTAGGAAAGATACGCAAAACTGGAAGATCGCCCCTTGACGTTTGCCAAAGAGAGGAATATGACGCCAACAAACCAACAAAATGGATTGCAATCGCGAACGGAAGCACCGTTTTCCCAGCCAAGGAATACGCCAATGGATGCTCACCGCCTCGATTGGTCAAAAATCGAGGAATTGCTCCTCACCAAATACCTCGACAGTTCAAGCGCCATCGCCACCTATCGCAAGCACCGCCAAGTTTTTGCGATGCTCCGCGAACTTGCGCCCGATCCCGCGCGGATCAATGACCGAACCATCCTCGATTTTAAAGCCCGACTCGCCAGCCGGCGAGCCGCTACGATCAATTCACTACTCCGCACGCTCCGCACACAATTGCGCACGCTGAAACGCGAAGAAATCATAACCCGCAACCCCTTCGACAATCACCGCTGGATGGAAAGAAAGGACCCCAAGACCAAAGCCGAGTATCTCGGAAACACTTCCCATTTGACTGTCCGCGAAATGCTTGCGCTCTTACGCCAGGCGGACACGGAATGGGAGTTTGCAGACTGCAAAAGCCGATGGAGAGCCCAACGCCTGCGCGCACTCGTTTACGCGCTGCTCTACACCGGACTCCGCAAGCAGGAGGCGCTTGGACTCAAAAGAGAAGACGTTGACATTGACCGCAATCTGATCTGGATTCAAGACAACGAATTTCGCCGCCTCAAAACCGAAAGCTCCGCCCAACCGATCCCGATTTGCGAGCAAGCGCAAGACGTGCTCCGCGACTGGCGAAGCGCCAACGCCGGAGTTTGCTTCTTTCCGAGGATCCGAGACCCAAATCAACCTTGGATGGGAGGCGACTGTCGCTATCGCCCGCTCTGCCAGCTCGCCAAACTCGGGAACCGAGCCGGCATTCAAAAGAAGGTAACCTTCTTGAAATGCCGCCACAGCTTCGCCACACTCTTGCACTATCTCGGATTCACCGCCGAACAAATCGCGCGATTGATGAGACACTCAAACACGCAAACGCAGACCAGTTACATCCAAACCGACCTCGAACAACTGAACGAAATGCGGAGCCGATTCCGCATTGTGGGATGAAGAAAGGAACGCATGACCGCCAAAGACCGTAAATGCCCCGCGCCCAATTGCCAAGAGAGGATCCCGCGCAAGTATTTCTGTTGCCGATCGCACTGGTTTTCAATCTCCAAGCCGCTCCGCGATCGCGTTTTGCAAACCTACACGAAAGGACAAGAACACAACCTCGATTTGATCACTGACGCTTACATTCTGGCGCACGATGAAGCCCTCGATTTTCTGAGAGACGCCGCGAAACCGAAACCCCCTTTTGTGAAGTGAAGGAACCAATGAGCAAACTATTTATGCCGATCGCCGCCGTTGAACTTCAAGAGTTCATGTTCGCCACAACAATGGAAGTACAACGCGCGTCGATTGCCGCATCCGAACAACCAGACTGGAAATTTTTGCACGATGAAGCCCGACGTGCATTTCGCCTACACCGTTTCCAGGTGATGAATTGGCTACTAATTAACGGAGTCAGAATTCCGCCGCAATTGCTGTCAGACCAAACACATCCCGACGTGCCCTGTCAGTACCCCGATCAGCACACACGCATTCACACGGACTTTGTCGACAAACCAAACCCATTGGAGAGCTAATGAACACAACCACCGCCGAAACCTTCGACTCTTGGCGCATTCGTCGACGTCATGGACATCAGCGCTACGCAGGCCACGTCACCGAGCAGACAATCGCCGGCGCCGCATTCCTGCGCGTTGATGTACCGACGATCCAACGCGCCAACGGAGCAATGCTCGAAATCATACCCGGATTCACGAAGTTCTTACCGCCCCAATCAATCCACTCCATCAGCCCAACAACCGAGGAAATCATTCGCGCGTATCTTTCGACAACCTCCGCCCCGCCGCCCGTTTCGCGTTGCGACTTGCCCACGCTCGCCCCGCCCCGATCTAACGAGATGACCGCCGATGATTTGATGGATGAATTGACCGGAGAGGACCAGGACGAATGACCATGATTCTTGTTTCCGGCCTACGACCACACGCCAACACTCGAATTCAGCGATAGATTCGGATCCTAAATACATGCATCTCATCCTGAGCCTATTTCCCGGAATCGGACTGCTCGACATGGCTTTTGAGTCAGAGGGGTTCTGTGTAGTGCGCGGACCGGATGTCCTTTGGGGCGGTGACATCCGCAATTTTCATCCACCCGCCGGCCGCTTCGATGGAGTAATCGCAGGCCCGCCCTGCCAGGAGTTTTCGAGTTTGTCTCGACTAGTTCGCGCGACCGGACGCAAACCCAAGTTCGGAAATTTGATTCCAGAATTCGAACGATGCGTTTCGGAAGCGAAACCGACCTGGTTCTTAATGGAGAATGTACCACAAGCGCCAACCCCAAAAATCCCGCAGTATTCAACCACATCCTTCTTGCTCGACAATTCCTGGTTGCCACTTACAGACAATCCCATTTTCGGAAACGAGCAAATGCGACTCCGCCGCTTCACATTTGGAATGTTCAATAACAACGCTCCCAACCTACGCCGCTGGATTGAGATTGCCCCTTTTCTCTTGCCAGATCGACAAAACACGCAAACTCAATGGACTCCGACCAATTCGAAAAAAGCTAAGACCAGAACACGCACGCTTACCCCGCTTGAACCAAACCACATCGACTATTTGCGTGTATCAACGAATCGCCACCGTCACGAAACATTGACCGGAGGAAACGACCGTCCGCCAGGTATTAGACGCCGAACGCAACCCGTCACCGCGATGCAAGGATCCGAATCAAAACGACCAGAATCAAACGGAGTTTACGCCCGCCGCTATTCGCTCGAGGAATGTTGCCGCCTTCAGGGATTGCCAATCGACTTTCTTAAAGACTCGCCCTTCACCGCCGACGGAAAACGCAAAGCAATTGCAAACGGAGTCCCGCTCGCCATGGGACGCGCAATCGCCCGCGCCGTCAAGGAAGCGATCCAATGAGTGCCTCACCCCTCAATTGCCCGACATCAGCCATACTGCCCTATTACGACGCCAAGCGTCAGCTGGCCGGAAATCGTCCAAGAGTTCGGACCGCAAATAAGCCACTTAACCTTGGCAATCGAAGTGCGACGTTGATTCGGATTGTGGGCTGCGTCACGATGGACGGCACCGCCTATTCGAAATGGCGCGACAAGTTTTTTCCCCGCGCTGTGAAGTGGATCGCCGAACTCGAATCGAACGCCGCCAAACCCCATTTGTTTCCTTGTTACCACCAGGAAGCCATTCAATGAGCGCCGACACCCCT
>Ga0187893_10015238_pt1 | contig 10331 bp, 10 predicted proteins | sample MA1701074metaG_FD_139574 | JGI IMG/M metagenome (GOLD analysis project Ga0187893, IMG submission 139574) | White microbial mat communities from a basaltic lava cave in the Kipuka Kanohina Cave System on the Island of Hawaii, USA - MA170107-4 metaG ... | reverse complement strand
TCTGCCCAGCGCGTTGTAGTTGCCGTGTTTGGTATGCGATAGAAGGATGACTCGATTTCGACGTAATCAAAGACCTTGCCATAATATTCGAGATAGTTCTTGCTTTCAAGGCCCTTTGGGTAGAAATGGCCCTCCCAGGCGCCATAGCTCCAGCCAGAGCAGCCGACGGAAAGATGCAATCGTTAGCAATATGCTGAAAGGTTAGATTATTGTTTTCCTATGTCGGCTGAAGATTGACGTGGGAAAGGAGTTGTAATAAACTCCCCCTCCACGGATTACCCGTTTTCCGAAGGCTGTAGCTCTATGGCATGTGCGCGTGTATCATCGATTTAGCAGTCACCCTGCATGACAAAGCAGCCGACCGCGTTCTGACTCTGCAGTGAAGCCGGGTCAGAGAGCGTGTTCATTCCGCCGCTACCTGCCATCTGGATCATTGCCTGACCCTGCGATGAGGACATCGCAAGAACCAGCAGGGCAAGCATGCCGAGGACGCCCAACACGATATACGCACCGCGCATTTTTCCCGCCATATTACAGCACTGGGAGACTAGATGCCAGAGTCGTTAAAAAAGAGAGTGGACTTCACGCTATGTGGTTTGCAGTATGTGGATTGCGATACGTGCTTCAACTCGTGCTCAAAAGGGGGAGCTAGCCTGCAGAGCGAAAAGGGGACAGGCCAATCAATGTTGGCTGCCCTGCAGGCGACGATGGTTATCCAGTTCCGCTTTATAAGTACCGAAGCACCTGCGGGGGAGGGGGTACCTATTCGATTTCTGTTCAGCATAGGCAATTTCTCTTGCCCTAGAGCCAAAGCGTCCGGACGACGCTAAACTAAATAAACTCACAACGATCTATTGGAATCAGGAATGAGAGTAGACCACATCGCCATAGCAGTGAACAACGTGCAGGAGGCTCTGAAAAACTACCAGAAGATCCTCAATATCGACGAAGTAGAAATGGAAGATGTTCCCAACGAAAAGGTGAGGGTTGCGATGCTCATGCTAGAAGATACCAGGCTGGAGCTGATGGAGCCGACGGCGCCTGACAGCCCGATCTCTAGGTTTCTGCAAGAGCGTGGCGAAGGTATCCACCACATTGCGATAACTGCCGACGATATCGAAAAGGACGTAGCAAGGGCGTCGTCTAACGGGATGAGGATGCTGGGAGGCCTGCGAACGGGCTCGTATGGGCGCAGGATCACTTTCATCCATCCAAAGTCGCTCAACGGCGTGCTCACAGAATTCTGTGAGGCACCGCCGAAAAACGGGAAAGCAGAATAACCACCAGCCCAGAGTCTTTTGCATTGTCATATTGTGAGGAGCTGCTCGAGACCCTTACCCGCAGTGTCAAACGGAATCACACTGATGCGCTACTGCTGTCAGGTGGACTCGACAGCAGCATACTGGCGTGCATCGTTCACCCCGGCTATTCCGTGACCTCTGCCATGAGCTCCGATGCTCCAGACCTGGCCTTTGCGCGGCAGGTCGCAGAAAAGTACAGCAGCAAGCACGTGGACGTGATTTTTGACCATGAAAGAATGCTCGAGCTGGTCGAGACCGTCGTGCGTATTCTAAAGACTTTTGACCCGATTGAAATCCGAAATTCTACAGTTGCGCTTGCAGGAATAGCTCAGGCAAAGTCGGACGGCTACTCTGCCATCATGACTGGGGATGGGGGCGACGAGCTTTTTGGCGGATACAACTACCTTGCCAGATATTATTCAGATCTGGAAAGGCTCGACAGGGAACTGCGACATCTCTGGCGTGTGATGCACTTTTCATCGTTAAAGCTGGGCGAGAACCTAGGGATTCAGGTGAAGGCGCCGTATCTGGATCCCGAGTTCATGACGTACGCCATGTCGCTTGCAATCGAGCATAAAGTTGGAGAACACGACGGCAGGAAATGGGGCAAGTTCATCCTGCGCCGGTGCTTTGAACCGGAGCTTGGAAGCACGATAGCATGGAGGCCCAAGCTTGCCCAGGAACAGGGGGCAGGGACTGACAGGTTTGGCGACTACATCGACGGAAAAATAGATGACTTGACTTTTGCAAACAGGGCAAGGATGGCCCAGGCCGAAGGCGTCAGGCTCAGGAACAAAGAGCACCTGCATTATTATGGGCTCTTCAGGAGCTATTTCGCGCCCCCTGGCGAGGATGAATGTGAATCCAGGTGCCCGGACTGCCTCGGCTGCATAGAATCGGAAAGGAGATACTGCAGGATTTGCGGCGGATTTCCTGTCAGGCCAACAAGATCGTTATGAATACTTGCCGGGCTTTTTCCTAAAGATCCTCTTGCAGCCTTCGCAGCAGAAATAGTAGGTCCTGCCATCGTGTTCATGGCTTACCGCAAGTTCCTGGTCCATCTCTATGCCGCATACCGGATCTATAGGCACGATGAGCGTTCAACGTGGGATGTGCGTATTTATTGTTATCCTATTTGGCGGTAGCAAAAAACTGACTGACCAGTCAGTTATATTTATTAGGTACCCGTTGCTTTCTATAGGCAAATGTCACGAAGGAACATATCCGGGATGAACGATTCTGACGACATGAAAGACGATTCGGTCGTCATGAAAGTTGACAATATAACAAAGGTGTTCGAGTCAGCGGCCGGCGAGGTCGCGGCTCTGCAAGGCGTAAGCCTTTCAATTAGGAAAGGAGAATTCGTTGCAATAGTGGGCCCTTCCGGAAGCGGCAAGTCCACCCTGCTCAATATCATCGGAGCACTTGACAGGCCAACTTCAGGCAGGGTCTTTATCAGAGGCGTCGACATTTTCACTCTGAGCGACTCTGAACTGGCGACGATGCGGAACTATCTTATCGGATTTATCTTTCAATCATATAACCTGATAAACAGAACGACTGTGCAGAAAAATGTCGAGCTCCCCACTATTATTTCTGGAATGGACCATGCTGAGAGGTCAAGGAGGGCGAGAAAAATTCTCGAAGTGTTGGGCATAAGCGAAAAGGCCGGCTTTAAGCCATCAAACTTGAGCGGTGGGCAGCAACAGAGGGTTGCGATAGCTCGGGCACTGATGAACGACCCGGCGATAATCCTGGCTGACGAGCCGACCGGCAACCTGGACACAAAGACTGGTCAGGAAGTCTTTAACCTGCTCAGGATGCTATCAAGCAAGTTCAGGCGCACAATAGTAATGGTGACGCACAACCCAGAGCTTGCAGAGGCCTCTGACAGGGCGATATTCATCAGGGACGGCATGGTAGAGAAGGAGGTCGCCTATCGATGACGCGCAAAGCAATGGCAGCATTTGCCCTCGCAGGAATTCTCTCTCTGTCAATTCTCGTTTCGGTCCAGCCACTGCTCGCCTATGCACAGGAATTATGCCCTGACTGCGACAGGGAGCAGATAATCGAATCCCTGTACAACGGACCGGTCTATCTTGATTCATTCTGGACGACCCTTGATTCTGGCTCGGCAGACCAGGAAGTCATCGCCGCAAGAACAGAAGTGGAGGTCGGACCTGGAGACGGCGCCTCCACGCTGGCAGTCGTACTAGTAAACAGGGGGCCCTCCGATATTTCCGGAGTAGTCGGACACCTTTCCCTACCTGAAGGTTTCAAGGCGACGGGCAGGGCTCCCGGAGCTCAGGCCGATGCTGCGTTTAACCAGGTCGCTACTGTCGGGACTCCGTTTGTCCTTTTGTTTGATGTTGACGTGCTAGAGAACGCGTCTGTCAGGGAGTATTCTGCCAGCCTCAGGGTGGAATATTCCAGGTTCTTTGAGACTGGGGCGCCGAGAGTCAAGGACCTAGCGGTTTCGTTCAGGATAACCGGGGAGCCGACCCTGACAGTAATCAGATCGTCTCTAGATTCCAGCAACCAGATAGCAGCCGGCCGGATCGAAGAGTACTCTTTTGACGTTGCAAACGAAGGGACAGCTCCTGTAACAAACGTGGTGATAACCGTGGTGTCTCCTTCAGAATCTCTGGAAATCCTGGGAGACTCAAAGTGGACCATCCAGAGGATTGAAGAGGACTCCAAAGTCACCTTGTCCACGCGCATTTTTGCCGCCCGACCGCTAATTGGAAATCCCGCATCGTTTGACGTGACGATCGACTATTCTTCGAACGGGATTTCGAGCAGCGAGACCTTCAAGCTTGGTACTTATGTCGCGGGCGAAATAAGCATCAATACGTACGAAATCGAAGTCAATGACATTGGCGGAATTCCAAACATTGTCGGGAACCTGCTGAACGAAGGCAACACTGTTGCACTCTTTACCACTATCGAGCTGGTTGATGCCGGAAACCTTGTGACAGATCTTCCACCCCAGCAGTACCTGGGCGACCTGGAAGAAAACTCGCCTCTACCTTTCAGCATCCCTGTTGATGTCGGCGGCGCCGAGGCCGGGACCTACCCAGTGTCGCTTCGGGTGACATACAAAGACAACCTGCGCGAGGTCCATACCCTTGACATCAACTCCGAAGTCAACTTTGTTCCAGTGTTGACAACGGACGAATCAGCGGCGGCGCCGGGCATGGAAATGGCCATCCCTGTTGTCATTGGCATAGCGATAGTTGCGGTGGTGGCCGCGGTCCTGATAAGAAGGAGACAGAGGAGTGCCCTTAGGCGCACGATAACAGCTCGCAAGCAGGACGACATCGAGTCTCTACTTGACAGCCAGCAGCGGATCGAGAAAAGAACTGACGATCGCAAATGAACATCGCACAGATCTTTTCTCTTTCATTTGATGCCCTGAGGGAGAGAAAGACGAGATCGGCCCTCACCGTGCTCATGGTGGTGGTGGGCTCGAGTCTGATGGTGGCGCTGAACGGACTTGGGGCGGGCTTTGGTGCTTTCATTGACGAACAGTTCAGCCAGCTGGCGCCTAACATTATCTTTGTCACAAGCGCGCAGGCCGAGAACACGGGTCCTTTCGGAGGCGGCCCTCCGCCAGCTCCGAAGATCACGCTTAATGAAGCAGTAGTCAGCCGGCTGAGATCTTTGCCGTTCGTGGACGAGGTGATTCCGTCGTACCAGGCGCAGATAACGCTGGAATCAAGGGGCAAGGCAAGGGATACAACAGTGTTTTCGATCGACCCGCAAAAGCTCTACGTCATCGCGCCCACTGTAGAACTGGTCGAAGGTTCGTCTATCAGGCAAAACGACCCATCTGCGATTATTCTTTCTGACAGTGTCGCCAACCCTCCTGGAGAAAACGCTCCGTTCGCAGTGATAGGACAGACAATACGCGCGAAATATTCGTTCGTGGACGCTGACACCGGCAAACAGGAGGAGAATTCAAAGAGCTTTGTCGTGAGCGCCATAATGGAGCCCACGGGGAACCCAACGATCGACAACTCGGTGATATTCAACAGGATAGCTGGCAACGCGCTTTTAGAAAAAGCCAACAAGTACGATTCGCTTCTGGTCGCGGCCGAGTCCGGGAATCACGTAGAAGTAGTAGAGGAAGAAATCAGAGATCTTTATGGAAACGACATAGGGGTCACGACTGCGGCGGCGATCCTCGAAACCATTCAGGAATTCACCACGGGCTTTACGTCTTTTATTCTTAGCATCGCCCTGGTGGCGCTTTTGGTGGGAGGCGTCGGCATCATCACTACTCTATATACGTCTGTGATGGAGCGAATCAGGGAAATAGGCACCATGAAAGCCATAGGCGCTCAGAGCAGCTTTGTCCTTGCACTGTTCCTGTCCGAGGCGTTGATAATAGGAGTATTTGGTGCCTCCCTTGGCCTTGCTCTTGGAGCTGCTGGAGGATATATCCTCGTTGCAGGCTTTGCTTCTCAGGACCCCGGTTCATCCGGGCTTGCACCGGTCTACCGGCCTGCAGACCTCGCCCAGGTATGGGGACTTTCGGTCGGGCTCTCTATGATAGCAGGACTGTACCCAGCATGGAAGGCTTCGAGACTTCCGCCAATAGTCGCGTTGAGAAGAGAATAAGCCGGCGGCGAAGGCATTCAACGTCTGGTCATTATTCGTTTCGCGAAGCCATGCACACTTGGCGGAGTCGAGCGACCGCAAGGACTCTGTTTCCTTGAAGAAATGCAAAAGTCCTAACCCAGCCATCGCTAGGATGCTAGATGAAAAAAGAGAAAAAACGGGAGTCTGGTTCTGACCAGACCAGTCGAAATCCCGTTTACGGGATGGACCTGCTGTAAAGCTTGCCTTCTAGTGCTAGCTTGTACATCTCGGCCACGTATGGGTTCTTTGCTGGCGTTTCTGCACCCAGTTCTACCAGCCTGGCGTACACTCTGACCACGTAGGCCAGAGCACCCATGAATGCCACGACGACACCCATGTTAAACATCCAGTGGTTAGGAACTGCAAAGATTTCTTCGACGAACCAGAAGTGCCACATCTCGTTGACACCGATTGTGAACATCGTGGCCAAGTAGCCAATGATGGTGATCTTTAGACCGGTGTTCATCGAGTTGCTTGGACCCCTAAGGATTGGTACCCTTCTGTCATACATTGCGACAAAGCCCCAACCCAGCGGGAGAGCCACGAAGTGGCTGTATAGCCACCAGTGAGCTGGTGTAAATGCACTGTCTCTGATTGCTGTCTGGTGCAGTGAGCCGTCGACAAAGTTGTCGACTTCTACTGAGGCAGCGATTGAACCCAGCATGATGACCATGATGTAGATTTTCTTTAGTCTCTGAATTTCGACTTCCTTTGGTATCAGTGCTGGCATCTGTGCCATAGGTATCCTAGGTAGGGGACCAGTATATTAACATGCACTTCAGAATGGAGTCGAATTTGTGCTGGAACTTCTTCATCATGTCATGATTTCATCATAAGAATATTGAATTATGTGGCGACGGTATATAGAAATTATATCTGTTATACCATAAGCAGTTCTGCTCAGCACTATTGCTTAGCAAATGGCAGAATTCTTTGTTCTCATAGTCTATGCTCGAACGACTATTAATGTTCATCGTAGATTGAAAAATAAGAGGCAGCTCAGTCAAATGCCTTCTCTTCACAAATCAGGATTAACTCTGAATCTTCACTGCTGCCGATTCGCGTAATGCGTTCCGCATTTATTAATTATCTTCAAGCTTGTCCTGAGGCGCCACCCAGCCAAGAAATGGAATTATTGCTCAAGGAATGGTTTGTAGCGCTCCACCAGTTCTGAAAGTGGAAACCTCTTCTTGCCCACTATCTTGATATCAACTCTTACCTTGTTGCCTTGAACCTCAATTATGTTGTAGCAGTTCTCAAAAAACCCCCTGAATCGCGTTGAGGACACTGTCCCTGCGTACGCAATGTCGAGCGTTCCCAGCCTCCACACCCAGGGCCTGTGCTTGTGGCCGCAAAGTACCAGATCAACTTTTGATTGCAGGCACGCGCGTAGGCAATCGCCTGCATCGATGATCACGATCCTGTCGGTACCTGTGTCAGGGATCCCGATAAGATGATGATGCATTGCAACTATCTTGATTTTGTTGGGATATTTTGCCAGCGTCTTTTCCATCCAGAGGTTCTGACGGTAGCCAACCTCACCCTCATCCCTGTCGGGCCTTGCCGTGCCGAGAGTAAGGATCACAGCGTCGGAAAACTCGTACACCTGCTTTGTCGGAAAGAATTTCTTGAAAAGCAGATAGCCGGTATGCCGGTAGTCGTGGTTACCCGCGATTACGATAATGTTCTGGCAGGCGAATTTCTTGAGCTCAGTTCTTGCCCTTTCGAACTGAAAGAGCAGCCCTTCATCGGTCAGGTCGCCCGTGACGATCAGGGCGTCAGGCTTGAGCTTGTTGACCTCTTCGACCACGGCGTCAAACGCGCTTTGGACGAAAAGGCTGCCGATGTGAATGTCGGATAACTGTACTATCAGCAAGCTGGAGTACAAGCAAGCACCGCATTATATAACGCTGTGCGCCCAAAGCACTAATAACGCCCTGGGATGATCTTAGCTGACGGTTGCCAAAGCGCAAGATAAAGGAGGCAAAGCCCACGAAGCGGCTGGGCAAGAAAGAGCTCCTTGTAGTTCCAATCGCAATGGGCGGCGCCTCTCTGGTTGCACTCGTCATTATTCCCGCGCTCGCGCCGCCTCCAGCTCCATGGAGCATTTGCCTCAAGGGGCACGAAATCGAAACCTTTCAGCTCTACCCACGGATCGAAGTGATCGTTGATGGACAGGCAAAGTTGCTACCAGACAGCCTCGGCAAGCATCCGAGAGACGGCGAGGACTGCCTGCGGCCTATCCATGCAGACGAAGTTGGGAACGTAATCCACATCGAATACATCAGGCCCGTCCGATTCACCATGGACGACTTTATGAAAGTCTACAACGTTACCAACACTATAGAGGTCGTTGACAATTCTACCGGATCAAATATTTGGCAGACACTCGACCTTACCGATTACGACATAGAGTATTCATATTATTCCGAGGAGGGCAAGTTCACCGTTGTGCCCAAGCCTTCCGATGTGCCAGCGTTTCCTGCCGACAACTTGATGGTCGCGCGAATGGAACTGACCAGCAAGTAGGAATAAATAGCGAAAAAAATGCCTGCGTAGTTGATTCCAGAATGGCAAAGAACAAGACCGCGGCGGTGATCAGAGGCGACGGAACGGGCCCTGAACTCGTCGACGCAATGACCAAGGTTTTGAAGGCCTGCAATTCCAGAGTTGAACTAATCCCATGTGATGCAGGATCTGAGTGGTGGCAAAAGACAGGCGGAAATTCATACATCTCGCCAGAAGTCTGGAAGCTGCTGGAAGAGTCTGATGCTTGTTTCAAAGGTCCCACTACTACGGTCCCAGTTCCAAATGCTCCGCGCAGCGTCGCAGTGAGCATCAGGCAGAAATTCGAGCTCTATGCCAATATCAGGCCGATCAAGACATACAAGCACGCGGAAAAGCAGCTGGATTTTGTATGCGTGCGCGAGGCTACCGAAGGGCTTTACGCCGGCATTGAATTTAAGACAAGCGACGACTCGGCCATAGCCATCCGCAAGACGACTCGGAAAGGCTGCGAGCGTGTCGCAAACAAGGGATTCCAGGTTGCAAAGGAAAGGGGCTTTGACAAGGTTTTTGCCGTCACAAAGCGAAACATACTCAAGGAAACTGACGGAATATTCTGGGCAGCGGTAGAAAAAGCGCAGAAGCAGTTCAAGAACATACAGGTCGAGGAATACTACATTGACAACATGACCCAGCAACTAGTAAAGAACCCGGAAAGATTCAATGGCAGCGTGCTTCTCAGCACCAACCTATTCATGGATATCGTTTCCGAGTGCGCTTCTGGACATGTGGGATCCATCGGCAACGTCTATTCTGGCAACTATGGCGACGCCTATGCAATGTTCGAGCCTGCGCACGGCAGTGCGCCAAAGTATGCGGGCCAGAACAAGGTTAACCCGGTCGCCACTGTGCTGTCGGGAGCGTGGATGGCAGAGTACCTGGGCGAAAAGCACGTCTGCGATGCGATCTTTAAGGCCACCGCAGATGTCATTAACGAGGGCAGGTACGTGACCTATGACCTAGGAGGTAGCGCTTCGCTTTCGCAGATGGCAGACCAGATCGCGTCAAGGGCTGCCAAGAAATTGTAGTGTCGAGCGCTTCGATCAGGGTATCAAGAACGGCTCTTCTACCTCATAGCCCGGAGGCAAAACGAGATCCATATTTGTAATCGCACGCAGGGCATAGACTGCCATAGAGATAGCCAGCGCGGATATCGCCAGGAAGAACGTTCCGCTATTCTGCTGGCGTAGGCTGCTGAGCGAAAGCAGAGCCGGGATAAACAGCGGGACAACGTAGAACACTCTTGCCTGAATGTCGCTGCTGCCAAAAAGTATCGGCACGGTAAGCAGGAATATCATCGACAGCAGGAACCTGTCGAATGCTTTCTGATAGTTGCTGCGAAATACCCACAACAGCGCAAGTGCCATGATGACAGGATTTGAGAGAAATCCTCCGACATAGGAGCTGAATGTAAAGTCAAGAGCTTCCCAACGCGATAAAAAGTTGGCCGGGCTCAGCGTGTTTCCGGCCAGAATAGATTCCTGTGAAAGGCCAGAAGTGACAGAGAAAAGCGAGGACTTCGCATAGTCTGCAGCAATGCTTGCTACTATGACACAGCCGAGTATGACAGAGACTTTAGAAAGAACCCGCCTGTCTACGGAAGCGGACTTGCGCAACACGACAAACGAAATTGCGGTAAATACCGCAAGAGCAAGGACGAGATAGCCCCATGTGTAGACATGGAATAGATCGACGAGGGTGAGTAATCCGAAAAGAGCTGCAGCGCTGGCCGATAGCTTGCGCCAATCAAGATCCTTGCTCTTTGCATATTCTGCGATCTTTACCGCTATGACGATCGAAAAAAGGGCTGGAATCAGGGCC